>Ga0172372_10000459_pt1 | contig 62394 bp, 37 predicted proteins | sample LakKiv5m_2_FD_114544 | JGI IMG/M metagenome (GOLD analysis project Ga0172372, IMG submission 114544) | Freshwater microbial communities from Kabuno Bay, South-Kivu, Congo - kab_092012_9.5m | ecosystem: Environmental > Aquatic > Freshwater > Lake | place: Democratic Republic of the Congo...
CCCCTTGGAACATAGTTGCCAAGCTAGTTATCTTTCTAGTATCCCAATTTGATATATCTTGATTAAATGCAATTGCGTTTAGGAACATTGACGTCATTCCAATACCCGCAACATTAGATACGTTCCAACCTGTTAATGGTAATGTGCTTGTTCCAGACAAACCTCCGTTATTAAACGCAGACGCATTTTGAAACATGAACGACATACTAGTAACTCCCGACACATTCCAACTATTACCATTTGTTCCAATATATCGGTTAAATAATGCGGCACTAGAAAACATAGTTATCATACTAGTAACCTTCCTAGTATCCCACGTTGATATGTCTTGATTAAACTTGTTAGCCGTATTAAACATACTAACCATATTTGTAACATTACTAGTATTCCAACCCGTTAAAGGTAAATTACTTAATCCAGCCGCTTCCCCATTGTTAAACGCAATTGCGGATTGGAACATACTATTCATCAAGGTCACGTTTCCTACATCCCAAGAACTGATGTTTTGATTAAATGAATTTGCTTGTTGGAATAATGAAGTCATAATAGTGACACTCCCAACATTCCAACTTCCAATAGGTTGATTGAAAGTTGTCGCCAAATAAAACATTTGTGCCATATTAGTAACATTACTAACATTCCAACCACTAATTGACGGACTACCTCCATTATTGAAAGCAGTTGCCTGTTGACACATTCCAGACATATTAGTAACACCTGACACATTCCAAGAGACACCACTTGTACCAATATTTCTGTTGAACACTGATGCTCTATAAAACATATTTGACATATTAGTCACATTTCTAGTGTCCCATGTTCCAATATCTTGGTTAAATGATGTCGCTAAAATAAACATACTATTCATCAATGTTACATTACTAGTATTCCAACCTGTTAAAGGTAATGTACTTGTTCCAGCCGCCCCTCCATTGTTGAAATTGGTGGCCGATGAGAACATCGAAGCCATTGTGGTCACACCTGATACGTTCCAAGAATTACCACTTGTATTAATATTCCTATTAAATGCCGTTGCGTTGTTGAACATAAAAGACATATCAGTCACATTTCTAGTGTCCCATGTTCCAATATCTTGGTTAAATGACGCATTAGTAGAAAACATACCAAACATAGTAGTTACCGCGGATGTTGTCCAAGCAGTTAAAGGTGACGTTCCACCCCCATTATTAAATGAAGTTTGTCGGAACATTTCGTACATGCTATTCACTTTTGAAACATCCCAATTAGATATGTTTTGATTAAAGGTCGAGCATAATAAAAACATACGATACATATTTGTAACGTTACTTACATTCCAACCACTTAATTGTTGATTAAAACTTGTACACCTAACGAACATTGATTCCATGTTCGTGACCGCAGAAACATTCCAACTTCCGATAGGTTGATTGAAAGTTCCTGTTGCGGTCTTGGCAAACATTGACGCCATTGTGGTGACATTACTAGTATTCCACCCACTAATCGAAGAACTACCTCCGTTATTAAATTGTGTAGCATTTTCAAACATGCTATTCATCGATGTCACACCCGACACATTCCATGAACCTATATCACTATTAAAAGATGTCGCACCAATAAACATAGAAGACATATCAATCACACTACTAGTGTCCCAACTATTAACTCCACTTATGGTGACAAGTGAAGTACACCCATTAAACATTCCCGTTGTTGCAGTAATCCCTACTAAATCAATTGTATCTGTAACTCCACTTAGTACTAAATTAGTACTACCATTGAACATATTTAGATTGGAGTTATTAAGTCCTCGTACGGGTCCCCATTTTGTAATTTCACGAAGTCTGCCCCTTTCAGTAGTAGTTAATATACTCATTCTAAAACCTGTTACAGTTCCACTAATAGTAATGGTATATGAACTTGCAACGGAGTATGTATGTGCCCTATTAGCGTAGGTATTTGCAGAAATGGACCCATCACCCCAGTCAATAGTACCTGAATAGGTGCCTAATGATTCATAAGGTAATGTAATTATCTGATTAGATGCTGTTGTTATCCACCTACTTATAAATTCCGACACCCGCCAATAAAATTTTTAACCCCGTTTATTTATTTGATAAATAATCAAATATTCATTTTTTGGCGAACTCTTTGATGATTTTTACATACTCAACTGTCGCGGAACTATTATCCACATAGTCAAAAAAATCCCCATTTTCCTTGACTTTGTCTATTGGATTTACATTGATGAATTCCCCTTTATAGAATTTTTCCCTTTTCATTGAGTCCATAACACCTGCCATATGTAATATCGGATGTTTTTCATATGTTTCAATGTCTGATGTCGCCCAAGAAAAACTTAACTCATCAATTATTTTTGTTTCCTTACAATCTCTCCACAAATTCCAAAGTAATGCCCACATTTCGGCAGTCCAATATTGTATTTGTCCTGAACCTATCGGAAATCTTTTTTGAAAGTCGTGTAATTTGTCATATAGTAAAATCGAATCAATATATACTTTTTCCCAAAATTTAAAATCTGTATTTTTTATTATGTATTGTCCCCCTCCTGACCCTTCTTGTCTTTCTTTAACGCAACTTAATTCAACCCCAATCACATCACACATTTCTTGTATTAATTGTTGTGGTTTTAAATCAGAATATTGTTGTTCGTGTCTATCTGCAACCGTCTTAATATACTCATATCCAATGTATCCCTTTGTATCGGATACATAAGATATTTCATCATCAATAAACTGATAATAATCAGGTAGTTCCCTGAATATAATATCTGCATCGTGTAAAAAAAATAATTCACCCAATTCAGGATGTTCTTCCAACCATTTGCTAATTAAAAAAGGTTTAATGCTCGGAATATAATGTTTCTTAAATCTTTCATCCTTATAAAAATGAACATTATAGCCATAGTTTCTTAATTCCAAAGCGCCTTCAGATGGTTCTTGTTGCCCGTTGCATAAACCATAAATAATGTGAATGTTTTCAGGTTTAATTCCCTTACTTACAAAATTGTGTCCATAAATTTTTGCTTGCCAATGAAAATACGGAACATCGGGCTGCGCGGTTACATAAATCAACTCCATAATAAAAAATAATAATTAAAAAGTCAAATTTGTATATAAAAAAAAACCACCTAATATGTAGGTGGTTTTTAAGATTATTTTTAGTTTTGTTAGTTTGTCGATATGTATGCCGAACGTGTTTGTAAGGTATTCTTATCAGTAATCCCTTGACCTGTTGGGGCTGCGTGACTTCCTTTAATTACTATGTAGGTATTTGGAATAGGTGCGATAAGTGGTAAATTAGCAACCAAGTCCGCAAAAAGTCCATTAACTTCACTAGCCGTTAAATTAGTTGTTGATTGGGTATATAATCTAATGTCGCAAGAACGGTTATTACCTGTCCAATTATTAAGACCTAACCAATTTGAAGCGGTGTTAACGGTATTACCAGTACTGATAATGTAAACATCGGGTGAAAACACATCATTTAAACCACCACTTACAGTATTATTACCTTCAAGATTTAATATACCAAGACTAGTGGCACTTTGAAATGATGATAATGGTCCTGTTAAGGTGTTACCAGTCGTTGAGTATTCAATATCGGAGTCAAAAGTAACTGTTGGAATATTATATAATCTGAAAATTCCTATAGTTTGATTTAGGGCTATCGCTGAGGTGTTGCCGCTCATAGTATTATTACCACCTAAAGCAAAAATTTCTGTTGGCATCATAAACCCAGCAAAACTTCCATTTATAGTATTGTAACCGTCAATAATCATTTCAATTAATGAATTCATGTGAGATGGTTGGGAATCCGCTAAAAGTCCTCCTATTGTATTATACCCATTTAAATAATAATATTCAGTATTAGGTCCAAATACGATATTTCCAGATATTGTGTTATATCCCTCAATTTGTACCGAAGTAATACCCGTTAAAGACGAGCAATTTCCTGATAAAGTATTAAATCCATTAATACTTAAATTATTTAAATAGTTGTAACTTGTTAAATAACTAGTATTTCCACTGATAGTGTTATTACCCCAAATGGCTAAATCAATAATATACGTAGGTAATGATGATAAATCACCTTCTAATGTGTTATTACCAATAATTGTAACAAATCTAGCACTTATTGGTAAGTCAGAAATATTACCATTAATATTATTATTTTTGGTAAAAATATTAATCAAACTAGTACAAGCAGATAAACCAAGAATATCTCCAGTAATGAAATACTCAGCGCTTAAATCATATAAATCAATTAATTTTCCAATTTCACTCGTAAATCCTGTAAGGTTAACCCCGTTGTCAAAAAAAGTAGTATTATAAATACCTGGAAGTTGTCCATTATTTATCGTATTACCTGAGATTTTAATATATCCTGATGAAGGTGATGAATAAGTGTGAGAAATAACTTGATTTGATGTGGTATATGCCGATGTATTTCCGTCGCCCCAATCAATTGTATAATCAAGTAATCCTATTTGTAGTTTAACACCTAATGAGCTATTGGTAATTGCCTGATATTGATATTCAACCGCCTCAGTAATATATAATGGGTCAGTTGGAGATGGTGTTGGAGTTACCGCATTTGTTGGTGTAGGTGTCGGGCTACCGACAGGATTTTCAGGATACCATTCACCGGCAATTTCAATACAACTACCAAGATAGTCATCCAATATTTCATAAGAAGCATTACCAGTCGCTGACTGAACACATAAATATTGGATAACGTTAGACGTTGCAGTAAATGCTGATGTAACTCCATTACAATCCAAAATTGTAATAGTGTCACCATATGTCCAAGCGTCAGTAGGTTGTATTGCAGTATAATTACAATAAAACGGTGACGGTGTTGGTGTTGGTTCAATACTACAAGAAGCTTGTCCTAAAAATGAACATCCATTTGATACCGAATACGCACTTAATATAATTGTATTACCCCAGTTACCTACAGGTAACTGTATATTGAGTGGCATTTGTGTGACATCAGTTATCGTAGGAGGATAAATATAAATTAATGTTGGTTCATTCAAACTCGATATTTGAACTTGTGATGGTGGTCCCGAATATGAGACTAATTTAACGTATGGCATTTTTTATTTTTTTATATTTTTAATTTTATGAACATAATACCGCATTTGTAACATAACCGCTAGCATCAACTTGTACCGCGACTTTATAAGGTGCATACCCTTCAAATGTATAATAAGTATTGGCTAAAGCAATCCACTGATTTCCACCATTAACCAATACACCATTCTCATCATACAATAGTAATACAGATGGAACAAAATTGGCAACTAACTGTTGAACACTTTGAGTTCCGTTTAATGTTGACCCCATCAATTGATAGTATGATTGATAATCAAAGTTTGAGCATGATGCCCCACTTGTTGCTTGGAACGCATTATCTCCAACACATCCCATTCTATTTGAAATGTTTGAAGTTTTTGAAACATTTATTGAATAAAATGTTGGTAATGGGTCTAGTGGAGTTAAAGGCGCTAAGCTAGCGTTTACACCAGCGGCATTTAGGAATGTTCCGGTTCCAGCAATAGTTCCTCCAGTCATTTCAATTTTAATATATTCCCATCCTGCTGCCGATGGATTAGTTGGTACTGCGGTATATCCTATTTGAATTTCCCCTCCCGAAGGTATAGTAAGTGTATATCCTGTAGTCACTCCATTAGGTAATACTACGTTAGGACCTAAACCATCAGAAAATACAAATTTATGTTGTAACCCACTTATAGTATTAATGTTAGTGTATGGCCAAGATATCTCGATATCAACTGTAGCACCAGGTGTTCCAATAATGTCAATTGACCCTCCAATACCTGTAGCGGTTTGTGGGGTTATAAATCCACTATTAATCCTACACGCAGTGTTTTTAAATAAAATTGATTCAACATTAATATTATTTTGACAAGTCAAACAATCACTAAATTCTAAAATTGTTTGTAAGTAATTATATTGTGGTTGTCCATCTAATCTAAATCCTGTATACTCCCAACATCCTTCATAGTCTTCTAATGTGTAAACATTCCCAATTTCAGCTCCTTGTGGTACACTTAAACTATATACTTTAGTTCCTGACAAGATTGATGCGAAGTAATTATTTAAATTATTTGTAACTAAAGATTGTGTAAATCCTGTAATTGTCGCATCTAAACTCCAACCAAAATTTTTCAATCCAGCACCAACCTGATACTGTGATGGTAATGACTGATAAGCACTTGTATCTGTAAATCCTGTGAATGAGTTATAATAAGTTAAAGGACTAAAATCATAATATTGCCCTTGGTTGTAAGTAAATGCAGAATAATTATTATATCTTTGATTTGGGTATGGCCATACCGTACCAGTTGAATTATTTTCACAATACGTTGCCTGAAAATAAGATGACGCCTGCGGTATTGACGCCTCCATTAATTCAATTGCCTGATATAATAAACCAAATCCTTGTGATTGATTTCTTGCCCCATTAGAATTAGCAGCAGTAACTGCTGTAGTTGGAACTGGGAATAGGAATGACCTAGCAAATCCGTTTAATGTAATATTAACATCTTCCCATACTTTTAACCAAGATTCATAATCTCTTTGTAATGATGAACCCGAATAAGAACCTGAATATCCTGGATAGTTTCCTAAACAAGATGTTGGTACATATATTTGAGGTGCAGGATTTTGAGGATTTGGATATGGATACCCTCCATTATTAAGAATTGGGGTAAATTCCATACCAATTGAGTCAGTGTCCCATAAATAATATGATTGAAATCTATCCGTTCCTCCAGATGTTGCACTATTATTAAAACAATTATCTACATTCGCGTTACCCGGTTGTGCAGATTCATTTAATACAATAATTGATACATAATTAGTATCTCCTCCATCAAATTGACCTAATGTTATATTACTACCATCAACATAAGATGCGTGGTCAAATGGGACCCCCTTACTAATACCAGGCCCTGACAAATACGCCCCCGTCGCTAAATTTTTGGCTAACGCAATTCTTTCAATAATTGGGCTATTCTGAAGAGGAGTAGTATAAATTCCAGATTTAGTGACTCTACCCATTTCAATTCTAACTGTTGAGCTGTCTGATAAAGTTCCTCCAGTAGTAGACCCTAAATATGGGTAACACGCCCAATTAATCCATCTCTCATTAATTATAGGAATCTCATATAAATCCCCAGTATAACCGCTAAGAGTTACCAAATCATAATACCAATTCCTAATTGATTGAGATGCCCCACTAAGTGTTTCAGTACCAGGTCCGGTAACATTAACACCATCAGGGTATGAACCTGAAGTATCATAAAATACATAAATATTTTTGTCCAATGGTTGACCACACTCTGAAAATCCCCAAGTGCCAGGTGGTTCAATACTACAATCAATTAACTGTGGAATAGTAAATAACGTTGTGCTGGCAGACAGTTGGACAAAGACGTATTGGTCATAGTCAAATGCACTATCTATTGCAAAATAAGCCGGTAAATTTGTATCTGGAGTAAGTTGTGTTGGTAAAGTCACACAAAATCCATAATCTATTGTTGGTGGAATTGTGTTTGTATTAGCCGAACAAACAACAATGTTACTATTAACATCCCCAGTATAATTTGTAATTAAAATTTCTGCCATAATTTTATTCTTTTTTCATAAATATATAAAATGAAATATTTTTGTAATTAGCTTTTTATTTTTTATAATTTACATTATATTATGTCAACACACAAACTCCTCCTACACATCCTCCAAGTGTATTATATGTAACATTTGCAGGTGGAATAGGATTGACAAATGATGTTGCACAGAAACTAGTTGACGTTGATGACCTTGAAACTGTTATAAATATTCTATTTCCACTACAATCATCATATCCAATATTAACCGCAGTAACTCCATTATTTGTCACACTATAACAATAGCAATTTACAGGTGTAGGTGTCGGTGTTTTTGTTTTTGTTGGAGTCGGAGTTTCATTCACAACCGTCGTTTTTGTTGGAGTTGGTGTTTTTGTTTTCGTCACAGTCGGTGTTTGAGTTGGGAAAGTAATTAATGTTTTTGTCGGTGTTGGTGTGGGTGTTTTTGTTTTTGTTACGGTCGGTGTTGGTGTTGGTGTTTTTGTTTTTGTGGGTGTAGGTGTTTTTGTTTTTGTCACAGTTGGTGTTTGAGTTTTGGTTGGTGTAATAGTTGGTGTTGGTGATATTCCGCAATTATCCGGAGCTTTATAGTAAACAATGTTTGAGCAACTAGAAGAATCGGTAAATACAACATATACAGAACAATATTGTCCGTTAGCCGGTAAGTCATTAAATATTACATCATAATCAGTATTAAATGGTGGGTAAAACACATTTTGAGTTATGGTACAACTATTTGCAATTACCAAAGTTCCAGTTAATGGTGGGTTTGATATGTGAACTGATGTCAATGCTGATACGTCATAAGTAATTGTTGAAGAGTCGCAAGCTCCAGGCACAATTGGGTCAATTATGATTTCACAAGGTGAATTATTAGTTGGGGTTATTGTCACAGTTGGTGTGACAGTTTTAGTAGGCGTATTGGTAATAGTTGCGGTAGGAGTAACCGTAGGTGTTAAAGTAGGTTGTGGTGTTAATGTTTGTGTAGGCGTTACTTCAGGAGTTGGGAATTGTACCTGTCCAGGAGTAAGAGTTGGTGTTGTAGATACTGTTGGACTTGGTAGTACCACCGTATCACACTCAACTTCATAAATAATTCTTACATCTATTTTAATTGCATCTTGTGGTTCTAATGGGTTATCACACAAACTATTAATTACCATTCTACCACTCTCATAATCAACAATTAAACTACCAAAAAGTCCTAAACTATTAAGATAATCTTGGACTAATTTAGCATAGTCGTAATTTGATGGGACATCAAATAATGAATTGGTTGAATATAATGTGAATGTGCTGGCAGAGCCCGCCACATCAATATCCACATAAAAAAATGCAACTTTTAAAGAACAATTAACCTGACCTTGTGTCAACTCAATAAATCCTTGATTAAGCATTTCTAAAAATCCTACGGTGTCATCCTCACCACAAACAAAGTCACCACTTCCAAAGTCATAACTATAAGTTGAAACATCTCTTAACTCACATTTTACTATTGCTGTTTTTCTTGTTGAGCATCCCTGAGAATCAGTTATTGTTAAAGCGTATTCCCCATTTGATAAATTATACACCGCATACCCTGTCTGTCCTGAAACATCTCCTTCCCAAGTTAATGTATATGGAGGTGTTCCACTATTAATAAATGCAGTTAAAGTTCCTTGCGGTAAACATCCAGAATTAACAATATTAAAATCAATTCCATTTGACCCTCCAACCGTAAAGTTTTTTGTAATGGAACATCCTGAATTGTTTGTTAATGTTACTCCATATGTACCTTGTGGTATTCCTTGTAAAGTATAATCAGAAGTTAAATTTCTAATTGTCGCTCCGTTTGAAAGAGATAATGTAAATGTTTGTCCTGCTATTGTAGTTGTGATATCAATAAAACAAGTTCCATTATTAATTCCACAAGTAGTGCTTGTTGGCGTTAACTCAAAATCAAATCCTAAATTTTGTTCTAAAATTATAGTTTCTGTGTAAGTACAACTTTGTAAATAATCAACTACACTAATTGTGTATGTACCAGCACTTAAACTGCCAAATCCTATTGTTGAATTTGCAGGTAGATTTGATTGGGTGGTTACAAAACCATTTGTATTTACACAAGAAGCCGATAATGGTGCCCCTCCTCCATTAACAGAAATTTCTATAAATCCGCTTGTAGAATTACAACTTTTAAACCCACTTGACGATGAAATTACACCAAAAGAATTGGCAGTTCTTAAATTAAAAGTTTGACTAACATTACAAGTACTACTTACACCTGTAAAACTAAAATCTCCTGAACCTAACCCATTAAAAGTTACAGTTCTTCCACTAGTAAATGTCGTACCTAATGATGTATAGTAAGTTATTGGTAAGGAGCCACCGGTTAATACTATTTCAACAACACCGTCATTAAGAAAACAAGATGGGTTAGTAAAAGAAAATTCAGCAATTCCTAATCTATCATCAAGTCCAACAATTACTTCCTGTGTAACTACACACCCTGTTCCGTCAGTTACCTCAACAATATAAGTAGCATTTGTTAATCCGGTTAAATAATAATCATCTAATTGTAATCCAACATTTGTTGACCAATTAATTGATACAGGCGGAGTTTCATTATATAAAGTAAGATATATTTCACCGTTGGGTCTTAAAGCACAGGGTGAATTATTTACTACTGTAGCATTTACCGATAGTAAACTATACGAACTATCAATTACCATAGTACCAGTATTGGCACTACATCCACCGTTATCTTCTATAATTACATAATATGCATTTGGGGATAATCCTGAAATTGTATACGGATTATCGGTAGAATTTGTAACCGATAAAAGATTATCATCAATATCGTATAAATTAAAAGTTGTAATATCCCCTAAATTTGGTGATAAGGTGATTTCTATTTGCCCATTATTTAACCCACAAGTACTGTCAATTGCAATTGTATTAGCCGAAATACCTGAAGATATATAAAGATTAATATTAGCAGTATTGTTTATTGGTGTATTAGAATCACTTACAAATATGGTATACGTTCCTGCAGAAAGTCCCGAGAACGTATAAGGTTCTCTAACTAACAGTACCGCAGTACCTACATAGGGTGATGCAATTTGAGCGGTGAAAGGTCCAACACCATTCAATATGTTAAGAGTGGCAGCCCCACTATTACAACCAATGTTACCATTACAACATCCTGTTAATCCTATAATTTCTATATCTATTATGTTACGTGACATTAGCTACAACTTATACTATAATCTAATTTTAATTTTATATCAATACTACTATTTGTAAGTATCGGATTGAATCCTAAATTTTTAATCAAAAGATTACTATCAATAATTTCAAAAGTATACCCATAACTTATTAAGTTTGGTAGGTATTGATTCAACGCATTAGTCCAATCTGAATTTGATGGGGTATCTAGCGCCCCATTCCCATTATAAAATATATTTGACGTTACTTCACTTCCGTTTAATTCCACCGCAATTCTCCAAACAGTACTGATTGAATTTTGATTACAAGTTAATCCTTGTGAAATTTTATTAGATATGTAATTATAACTAACTTCATTTAATAATGATTGAAAACTTGTATACGATGTAGTACCTGCAAGCCAGGGAAAAATAGGAAAGGACACAATCTGTTTACACGCTCCATGCAAAAATAAATCAGCATCAATCACACAAGGTTTGCATAAAGATGGTGGAATAAAAGCACTACAACTTCGTGGTATTTTATATGTATGTTTTTGTCTTTGTAATGGAGCATTATTATACTTAATACCCGTATTCCATATAGTTGATGATGGGATTAATTGTTCTGCCAATTTTGGCCAATAAGTACCCAAATTTTTTACATAATCAATAAGTTTCTGATATGTAAAATTATCATTTGGTATTCCAACTTGACTTGCAGACTCCAAGTATCTCCAATAAATTATTGACACATCATCGTATCCACTTGAAATTTGTCTGTTTGCAACATTTACTTTGTTTTGCCAAAAAGAATTTGCAAACTCAAAGAAGGATTGTTTGTTTGGCGGGATTCCAACCGAAGCTCTAACACCACTACCATAAACTTGTTGGGTTGTGTTATTTGGAATAGGGTATCCATATTTTGTGGACATATTCCAAATGTCAAACACCAAACCAGCGGCTGGATTCATAAATAAGTCAATGTTCTTAACATTCAATACCAATCTTTCGTCATCCGCAAAATAAAATGCATTAAACCCTCCGTCATTTGATATTCTTGATTTGTCCCTATACGACCAACTCTTTTTATTATCACTTATTTTTTTCAACTTAAATCCCATATTCATATATGGAAATTTTCTAAACCTATCAAGATATTGTTGTCCGTAAGTAAATTTCTTAAAACTTGTCTGTATATTTGGATTTTGACCTGTAAATACAGATTGACTATCACTAACATTTTGATTGCTCTGGTGTGGCGGCGTTAATTCATACCAACCCGCACCTAATTGGAAAAAGAATGAGCTTGTATTTGGTGGTGTTTTTGGATACCCTTCATCATCAATAGGGTAATCACCTTCCAACACATCAATTGGTACTACACTTGTTGTAGCACTATACCCTGAAAATGTTTGTCCAAATATTGAAAATGTATCATTCGGATTAAATACAATAGTTTCTTCTAATTTTGTTCCTCCTGATATTTTAGCCCACTCTGTATTAAAATCACGCATGTTGATTTTTTGGTCAGCCAAATATACAGTTTCATTAAATTCAATTAACGCTTCAGGCGCCCCTACCAATCTTAATAAAAACTCTAAAGCTCTCCTTGTCCCTTTTGATTTAAACAAGTATGCAGAATTTAATATAAGATTTTTATAAAATTGATAATTAATTTCACTCGGGGTCAAACTTCTTGACATACCGGGATATGGTGATTTTGTATCGTTACCAAATACTGATTTTAAAAAATCTTCTTCCGTTATTGGTGACACGTTAATATTCCACCCAAGTGTTTGTGATAAATTTTTTAATAATTCAGATGGTATATCATTCTTTGTATTGTAGTTTACAGAATTCATATACGCTAACGCATCTATGAACTTTTTAACCTCGTCAAAACTTCTACCATAAATGTGTAACACTTTTTCAATTCTATGGTCAGTAGTGTCAAATTCTTTAAATGCATCTGTCACTAAAAATCTTGATATTAAATTTGTTTTTGATGCGTCAAAATTTGTGGCTATATCATTTAATTTATTAATATAGGATGTGAATTTGTTTGTTGATATATCTATATTCCAAAAACCAGATAAAGGCCAAGTTACCGATTCAGTTCCAACATAAGTAGAACCATCATCATTTTGTTTTGGAACTTGGAATGTCGCAGTATATTTTGGTGTCACTAATCTGTTTAACAAATATTTTTCAACTTCATCAAATGGTTCTGTAAATGCAACTTCAGTATAATAATCATTAGGTTTGATAATTAAAATCTCATAAGAATTAACATCTCCTGAAAATGGTTTACCCGCAACTGTTAAAGTTAAATAACCAGTTGTAAAGTTATTTGTTGGGACTAAATTTAATATGGGATATTGTACGTCTTGAACATATACCGCATATTTGCTATATTCCAAACTCATATTTCTTAAATAAGAAACTTCAAATTCTTTGGTTGCAATGTTTCTTGTTGAGTTAACGGTATAATCCACCTCAAATGGGTTTGATGATTTGCTAAGTGGGACACTAAAACTTGTTGTGTCTTCCTCAATATCATACTCAATATTCACAGCGGTATATCCTGAAGTGAAATCTCCACCTAATGGGGATACTTCAACCGCCGCTGGAAAATAATTTAAGATTTGCGTTATTGATGCAGCAATCCTTTTAGTTAAAGGTCCGTATGTTGAAAACTTTGTGACATTGGATAAATCAAAATTTGGATACACCCCAAACTCTTTGGCAACAATTTTTTTAGTTTCAGCGACTGATTCTATTTGAAGATTATCTAAAGTAATTGGTGCAGAAAATGCTCCAATAGAAAAAGTTCTGTTAACTTTTTCACTTAAACTTGATGTGAACTCAAAATTACCTTGTGTTAATCCTCCTCCATCTACTACCTGAAAACCTACAATGTTGTCAGAAAATGTTCCCGCTCCGCTAGATGGTCTTGGTGGGTATCTATATAACTTTCTCGCCATTACTGAACTATATTGTTAAAGTTTTTACTAAAGTCAATGTTATTATTTCTATCTTGTCTAACTTCAAATAGAAGTTTGTTATATTGGTCACGAATTTCAAACAAGTTATATTGTTTGTAGATGTTATTACTACTATCGTACATAGTGTAAATTCCGTCGTCAATTGATTTAGTTTGATTACCAAACAACGCAATCGCCAATGTTGATGCATCATGCTCAACCATTTCAACCTCAACTGATGTTGGATTAAAAAATGTATTTGTAATTATGATGTTTTGACCAGGTTGTCCAATAAACGGAGTTGCGTTTGGTTTTGACGTTGGTGCTGAAGATGGTGATAATGTACAAAACATCAAATTAGTTTTAGAATCTGTATATCTGTATCTCACAGCCTTTTGAACTGAATTAACTAAATTTTCAGTTACCGCCTCGCAATAAAAATTAGAAGTGATTAATCTAAAAAAGTTAGGTATTTTAGCACCTGAATCTCGTAAATATTCAACACGATGTCCGACTAATTCTTGAGGGACAAATTTATTTTGATACTCACTTGGGACATTACTAATGTCAATAACAATCCCTTTGATGTTTGGTAATGATGTAAGAACTCCACAATCAGTTATTGTTGTTCTGATTTGAGCAGGTCTAACATATAAAGTATAAATCCCCAATTTATTAAATTCGGTCGCAGGTAAAGTTAAATTATATAACCCACCCAAAATTTCAATATTGGCATTACCACCGGTATCACCATTATTAAAATAAGGTCTAATGATAGTTCTTGCATCTAATTTTTTTAAGATGAAATTACTTGTCACGTCTCTTGATGGAGTGTAATTTAATATTACCTCAATATCATCGGGTGAAACATCTGCCGGTCTAATTGTTCCATAAGAACCTACTGCCATTTTTAGTTAAATTTAAAAAATTTATATCCATATTTTTCCAAGTCCCCAATACTATCAACTTCGTTCAATCTTTCAAGTTTCTCAAGGCCGGAATTTTTTCCTCTATCAATAAATACATTCGTTTGTATTTCAGGCTCAAATGCCACGTTAATTAATTCTTCTTCTTTTGTAATTGGTTCTTGTACCATCCATGCGTCAATCAATCCAAAAGATTCAAACACTTGTATAGTAGTCCCATCAGTAAAATCTACATAACTACTATTCTGTATTGTATATGCCGTGTAATTTTCATTTATTTCTGTTATTTGTCCGAAAGGTTCTCCGTTTTGTATGATTAATGTCTGTTTATATTTTTGAGGTCCGTAACTTCTTAATTCTGATAATCTTGATGCGGTTTGAGCAGTTATTAAAAATGGTACATTAGTATAATTATTACTTGTCTGAGCACTAACTAAATTTACAGCATCTCCTGTAAAAATGTAGTCATAAGATACAGATGTGTTTGCCCAATTTCCATTCATTGGTGTAAAGTAAGCCGTCCCGTTTGGATTATCTACTGTAACACCTGTAAATGGTATCTGAATATACTTAATGACCGAACTAATTCCCCAAGGACTTGTCTGAATTAAATTCAACATATAAGTCATAGGAAACCCGGCGTTTACATAATTGTGTGTTAAATTTTCCGAAGCAAAAACATTAATATCTTCTACATATCCATCACCCCAGTCTATTTGAAAAGTGGACTGTTGGACAAAGTTTGAGAAATTATTTGAGGTATTATAAACTAAAACTGTATACGGATTTGCTGAACTCGCGGAAAAAATAAAATTACAAACGCTATCTTTTTGATGTATCGCTCCGTCAAATACTGTATAATGTCCATAATCAACCGCACTTTCTAATAAAAGTATTGGGACAGATAAATCGGTTAGTGTTGACGTTCCATTTGTTCCTCCACTTAACAACTGCGTCATTGATGAGTAAACGGTTGCGTCACCATAATCAATAACTGTGGTTGTTGTCCCTGTAACATCACAGCATGGGTCTTCATCCAACTGATTAGAGGTTGTACCTGAAGGGTATTGAATAGTAAAAATTTTATTCAAAATGACTTCGGGTGAAATCTTAAAATAATATTTATTTTGATTATCCATTATGGGTTAACATATTCATACCAAGTTATCGGGGTGGTGTCTCCAACCCTCGTATCTCCCAATGTAAAAACTTTATAAGTTAGAGTATCATAATCTAATTTCACTTTGTAATAAAAATAATCAGCAGGATTAAAATTTGAATTTGCAGTCCCTATTGAATTTTGCGGTGAATTCATCAATTTAACAAAAATTCCAAGTTTAGCATCAAAAAATTTAGCACTCATATAGAATGTGGAAATATCTAAATATTGCCGACTTCTTAACCAATAAATAAAAAACCCTTCTTTATCACCTAAAAAATCTAATTTGTATTTTGGAATTTTTACATTTACATCATTAACTCCAACTGTCGCAGGTTCTGTTTCCCCTTGAGTTGTTGGTAAAATTATTGTAATATAGTTTATCTGACTTGTATCTTGTGGAGTGTCATAAAAATCCAATTTAAAAAAAGAATTTCTAAACGGTTTTGAAAAATAGAATATCTGTTGTGGTGAAAACCCTTCACTCACATATGAGTTAACATAACTTATATTTCCAGGTGTTGAGCCAGATGGGGTAAAAAAGAATTGATAATTAATATCCGTTCTTAAAGATTCGTCGTGTCTTGCATGTGAAAATCTTGAAATTTCAAAATCTTCATTTGGATTAATAACACGTTTAACTATTTGGTCGTCAAAATTATCAATATTATCTAACTGACTTAAATAATCTTCATTAGTTTCTATCGGGACAACTAATTCTCGGTCATTATTATTAACCAATAATTTGAATTTATTCACAATCATCTACTGTTGGTAATTGTATCGCACCGAACACGAATTCGTTTATGTTGTTTTCAGGATAAATCTTAAAATCAACAATTTGTAATGGATAATGTGCATCATTCATATATGGATAATTAACACCATTACCATTTTCATCAATAAAACCATATGGGTATATTTCCCTCCATCTAAGTAAACCAAGTGTTTCCGAATAAAACGCATAAGGAGGAACATTTAAAATATCTAACGATGTACTTTCTTCTACGTAGTCAGTAAACTCTCTTATTTTTAATGAATTGTGGGGTTTGTAATAATATCCGTTCCTGTTAGTTGAGGCACTGAATGTAATATCAAACAATAAATTATTAAATTCAAACTTATGGAAAAATTCAGATATTACAGTTTCTTCTTGTAAATAACTATTATATTCACAAAAATCACCATCAATTGTTGTTCCGCTTGACAAATCTTTATTATAATAAAACTCATAATTCTCACCATTAAAAGTTTTACTATAATTTTGAGTTGGGATATAACTTTCGTTTAATAGATTATTGTCGTCCCACCATTGTCCTGATGTAAAAGAAATATTAAACTTATGTCCTTGTTTTAATGATGAGTTAGTTGTAGTATTCGGTCTCGGTCTATTAAACCATCCAAAATAACCTTTATTAATTATAGTTAAAAATAATTCACTAATTGGTCTGTTCAAATTATCGGTGTAACCTGAAATTATAATATCTTTAGCAAAGGTTATATTAAAATTTTGTGTTCCATCTTGTTCCGCAACCCTTGATATGTAATTCGGGGTTAAAGCACTTGTCATAAATTTTTTCTTACTAAAAAACCCATTTTGTGAAAATGCAGTTTTAAGTGGAACAACGTCAGTAGGATTAGTTATAATTTTGTTCCTTCTAACATAATATGTTGATTTAGTGTCTTGTGGATTTGTAATATCGACAACTTTTTTAAATAACCCAATAGAAGAGTTTGCAAAAAATGGTGTTTCGTATCCAATATCCTGAATATTAAAAATAAATTCATCACTACCATAAGATTCAGTACCCAATAAATCAACCTGAAAGTATTTATTCCCACTAACTCCTGTCCACCCCTCTTGAAATTCAATTTCAACATAGTCACCATTCATTAGATTGTGTTTCATAGGACATCTAAACGCAATGTATATTCTTCCATTTATCGCTTGTCTTGATATTATAAACGGAATACCTTCGGAACAAGTCCAAGTAATTGAGTTTGTGGGTGAAAAATAATGTTGCAGTGTTTTACCTGTGTTACTTTCAAAGGCGTAACTTAAATAATATTGCCAATTATATGTTAGTGCCGATTGTGTTGCAAAATCAATATGAGTTGTATCAACATCATTTCTATAAAAATTAAATTCTTTATATGGTGGATATCCATACCAAGTTCCTGGATGTGTTCCTCCGGGTATTGAATTTTCCGCATCAGTATAAATTAAGTCATTTAAAAAAGGTCCGTAACTTGTTCCATTAACATTTGTAGTTCCAGTATATGCATTATAAAAAATAACTTTAGTAGTAAATGATGGTCTAAAAATAGAACAATTTTGTCTTTCACTATTAAAAAGTTCAGGTAGATTAATAATTGCCGACCTATCGTATTCTTCAAGTTCTTGAATTTTACCATCCATAAATGGAGTTAATCTCATATTACGATTAGGACTATTTGCAAATTTAGCCGAGCCTAAAAGAATTTCTATATTTTCATAACCACCCATTATAAATCAGTTTCATTTATATATTTAGTTCTAAATTTGTCATACGCACTAGCACCTTTTTTTAATCCAAAATAAAAGAAAAATGGATTATTAATTTGTCTTCTATTTGTGAATCCACTTGGAACTGAGTCAGTAGCATTTCCATTACTATCCACATTATAAATAAACCCTTTCCAATATTTTGAATTCGATGAACCGACAATTATTGAGTGGGATGCCGGAGATATTCTATCTATTGACTGGTACTTATATTGGAAATATCCACTTTCATTTGTCCCCCAATTATTATTTTGATTACCAAATATTGTATTAGATTCGGTTGTTTTAATATCCCACTCATAAAATGGGACAACTTGTGAGAATGTTTTAATATATCCAAAATCAGAAGGTAGTGCGGCAGTTGAAGCATTTTCATTCCATATTTTTCTTTTTGGGGTTATGTAATCTCTATTTTGATTATTTCCTGAAAAAAAGATTTCAAAATAAGCGTTTTGGGTATTATCTCTTTTAACTTTAAATGCAGTTTCAACATCATAACTTTCAGGTGAAAACTCGGCGATTCCAAACTCAGAATTTATTGCCGCCATTTGGGAATAGTCGCCATCAATAGTTCCTGGAAATAAAATATTTCCACTTGGATTCCACCTTTTGTTTTTGAAAAATCCCGCAATTGATGGGTCTGAACCTCCACCAATACCGGGTAAAAATATACTTATAAAGTTTTCATTAACAAAACGACTTAAAATCATTAAATTCATTATGTCAGATACGTTTTTAAATGACGTAGCGTCTAATTGGTCAACAATATATCCATCATAATCATCATTAAATACTATTTCTTGCAAATAAGAAACTTTAGGACCTAAATCCATTATAGTGGTTGGAAAACCTAATTGTTTTACATTACCAAACCCGTTTGAGCGTTCATTAGAATCTCTTCCAATAAATTTACCGTTGTTATCATTATAAGGTGAACATCTATAATAAAAATTATTTGTTGGGTCGTGAAAATACATTAACTCCGTACAATAATTGTAAACCGGTTTATTTTGATTATCATAAAAAGTACTCATTTGAAATGGAAATGCATACAGTGTTCCATTTATCCAAGAATTTCCAAATGTGTGAGAAAACACATCAAAACAAAGAGCAATATTTAATTTTATCCTTTGCATAAATTCAATTATTAATTTGAAATCTTTAACAATAGAAATTATTGGGAATGAAACTAAACTATAACATCCAAATCCATAATTAAACCAAGACCTAAATCCACCAACATTATAATTTTTACCGCAACAAGTTCCATCACTTTCATCACATGGTTTAATAGATACAGTATTGTCATCGTTTACCACATAACACTCTAATGGGACTGCCTTTGAACAATCCGATAATGATTCAATAACATTAGTATACTGAGCCGGGGTGTCTCCAGATTCTATCTCAACAAAAGTATATATTTCAGGTGCGTTTCCTAAAGCTTGACTTGACCCTGATTCGTCTAATAAATAGATTGTAAATCCAGGATTTTGATGCATTAATAAAATTCCATTTCCAGTTGTATCTCCTGTAGGTATTTGAGTTGATGACGGTAATCTATCAGTTCTCATAACTAATTTATTTGGATTTAACATCTGAACCGTTGTACTTGGTGAGTAGATATTTGACGTATATGTAGTTGTCGTACCTACAGTATTTTTCACAGTTTCTCCACAATAACTACTTGTTGAGTATGATAAACTTAATTCAGCCAAACTACCCCCTTCATAATACTCACCAACCGCATACCCATAACTTGAATTATTCCCGTTAGTAAACCACCATCCTGTTTTTATATTATAAAAAGTATTACAATCACAATCAGTTGTACTAGCAATTGCATCACTATCAGTTTGAACTTTTGATAAGAAATTTGATGATAAAACAGTTAAAGGTGTTGTTGAACTAGTTTCTCCCAATCTCGAGTAATATCTTATTAAATTACTAGTGTATGATGAGAATGTTTCTTGAACATTAAATGTTCCTCCAAAAAATATACTTGTCCCAAAATCAGTCGCATTATTTGTAGTAAACTGATTATGTCTTGGTAATTTTAATGAACTTGACGATGATTGGATTGGTATATTTAAATTATACTCTCCTGTGATTGTCAAACCCGCTTGTCCATAGTTTGTCCACCCAAATATTCTTGATAAATCAATTTCTTGTTGAACTTTTGGAGAATGTGGGTCAACTCCTCTTTGTAGAATAATAATTCCCAAACCTTGAACTCCATCATAATAATATAAAGGTGTTTGTATATTAGAACCTGAAGGCTCAGCATATGAAGGACTTGGAGCTAACGCCACACTTCTCCATAATTGGTCGGTACAATCCGTATTAGAACCTAAATAATCACCAACAATATCAAAAACCCTCATTTGATTGTTCAAATATCTGTTTAAAAAATCAGGTTTACTGGTGTTTCTGTTAAGAAAATTACTTGTAATATTTGTGTTGTTTTCAGTTAAAGCAGAAAATGAACTTAAAGTCAATCCAGTTAAAACTTGAAAATATTCCATATCAGTTGGAAATGTTAAATAATCTTTTGTCTCACTACTGTAATTAATAGTATATGTAACTGAATTACTTACTGTCGGATTTGATGGTGATGCGAAATTAACCGTCCATTGAGCTCCGTTTGACATTGGGGTTCCTGTTATAGAGTTTGTTCCTCCTGTATTTGTAATAGACGCACCTGTCAAGTTTGGGTCGGTAGATAGAGTGGGGTCACTAAATGAAAGTAATTGACCCGCAATAAAATTACTTAATTCTGCCCCGTCAACAACTAACACCATCGTATTATCATAATGGTAGATATTACCGTTACCTGTTACCGTTCTTTTTACTTGGTTCCTACCAACACCTGCATTTACAGATGTTGTATCAAAATATTTATCTTTTAAATTAAAAGTATTTAATTTTTCAGCAATTGTTAAAGAGTTTGTAAATAAAACATCTATATACTCAGGTCCATTACCTGTGTTTGGAGTGTCTTCATAGGTTGTTGTCTGATTTGGTCCTTCCCATATATAAGGAAAATCAGTTCTAAATTCAGGTACATCATAAGCATCCGCACTATTGAAGTTTGCTAATGGGCTACTATTAATTGTACCAGTTTTAGCCGCTGTTAAATTTTGTTGTAATCCATTTACAGTTTCATTACCGCTAATATCAATTTCGGAATCTTTACAGTCACATCTTTCACATCCATCCTCAGTGTATAATAAAAGTGGTAGTTTTATATTTCTAAACCAATTATCACCATATTTAACTCTTTTAGGTTTATCACCACAAGGTTTTTGACTTTTGCCTAACCAACTTCTTATTTTATTAATTGCCTTACATATTCCGTGTATTAACATTTGTATTACCCATACAATTTGCATAATCAAAAATATAATCGGCCATAAAAAAGCAAGTAAGTGCATTGGTATGACTATTGAAAATAGAACGTATTTTAATATTATAAAAATGAAACTAATTAATACAAATATTGGAACAAACCTATATTGGACATCATTAACCGGTAATTTATTCACCGATTCATCACAATCATCAGTATTTATATTTTTAATTTGTAACGTATTCCAAGTAAATCTTCGTGAAGTATACCTGTCAAGTAATTGTGATATGGTATAAACTTTATTATACTTCATAAAATAAAAAGTATCCTCACAATCAATTGCCTCTTGTGGATTGTTATAATCATACCAACTTAAACTAAAGGCATATGACCTTTCTAAACTATATTTGACCAATGGTATTTTTTCAAAAATCCAAGTAGATGTTGCGCCAGTATCATTGTATGTTGGGGTGATTGATATTATGTCATTAGATGTTAGCATAATGTCCTCTTTATTACCAACATATGGATTACCATCTAATTCAACTACAAAATCAGTTACATTTGTTTTTGATTTTACACGATAAACATAACCTGATTGCCCTATTATATTAATAAGTGGGTCATTTGTTTGAACAGTAAAGGTTTCAGTTGGGTAAAGTAGTGGGTCTTCATCACTACTTGTCCATCCGTGTTCTTTAATATTTGGAACTAAAAAATAACCTCTTCTATTTTCCTCGTTAAGACCTGAAGGTTGTTGCCATTTAATCTTAAATCTATATTTACCGTTTGTTGGAATTCCTAATTTTGGGTCATCACTTAATACTTGTTCTCCATTTTCATTAGTATAAACATAATCCAAGTTCATTGGGACTTCTATCATCCAAGTCCCGTCAGCGTCAATTAATTTACCGTTTTGTGGTAATTCATACTTTTCTAAAATAGGTAACCCATCATCATCAATATCAATAGTTTGTCTTATCGCAACAATCTGACCAGGTCCAGTGGTTAACTGACATAATTGACCTAATTTTGATTTAACTTTACATTTTCTTTTAACTTTTTTGGTAGTGTCCGATGAGAATATTGAACCCATAAACACTGCTGTAGGTTGGATTGTGATATTACTCTGACTATTACTTAAATCAAAATCTGTTCTTGTAATACCTACTTGACAAGTGTCGTCTTGTCCCCAAAACGCATTAACCTGAACTATTTTTGTTTCATATATGATTTGAGGGAGTTCATTAAAATTATTTGAAGTTCTAAAAAAACTGCCATTAAACTGATTTTCAGTTCCTCTCCCAATTCTAATTAAATCTTGAGGGGTCATTGAGAACTCTCCAATGTCCGACAAATCAACATTTAATACCACAGTATGTGTACCAACAGGAACACCGTATATCATATAGTCCCCACTTTCATTTGTAGTGACCGTATATTTGTAATATTTTTCAAATAGTTCTGAAGCAACAGGGTCTTTTAATACATCCTCTCTCGTTGGGAATGTCCCTGTGGGGGCATGTCCGGGATATGAAGGAGTATAAGGTAAAAGATTATACCTATATCCATCTTCATTTACATCTTCAAGTGTTTTATATGGATAATATGATGTTAAAACTAAATTATTTTCATCTTCAGGTTTTAATGGAATAAATATTGATACTTTTGCTTTAGGTATCCCATACCCTCCATTAACAAAAATCCTACCCGCAATAACCCCATAATCAGCACAACCAATAGGATAAACATCCTCTTGCCTAATTTTTAAAGACAATAATTCTATTTCTTCAAAATCTTGGTTAATGTTTACCGTTAAGTTTTGGTCTTTGCCAGGTGTCGTCTTAATCCTATATATTTTACCCATCGGATTTTATTACATAAATAGTTATGACAGCATTTTTATAAACACAATCACCTAAATTATAAGTCCGAATAAAATAAAATAAATTAAGAAAGTGATACTGATTGGAAGTTTTTAACTCTAACTCTAATATCTCTTGTTGGGAATCTTACTTGGTATACCTGATTTGGTAATGCAAATATTGTCCCGTCTTGTGGTTCAATTAATTTAGTTGTAGAATCAGCGTACGCCATAGAAGTTTGTGATGATGAATATTCCCCACCAACTTCGTTAAATATATCAATTTGAGTCACTGAAATCACCCCATTTTCAGATTGTAATACTCTATTAATTTCAGAAATATTAACATTCTGTCCTAACTCTCTATTAGCCGGACTAAAATAGTTTGATATCTTATCAATGATTGACGTAATGATATTACCTTGATTTTGAGTCGACTCTAACACAACATAGACATCCAAACTTAAATCAACAACATCTGCAGTTTCAATTGCAATGTAGTCATTAATCATTCTGAAGTTAGATAGGTAGGTCGCCAAATTATCCAACAACGCATTTGATACTGTGTTTGTCAATGCCCCTCCTGTGTCGTATGAAAGGATTTTAACTTTAATTTTATTTTCCTCTTCCATTACCGCAACTTTAGCGGGAGCTCCGAATTGACTTGGCATCTTTCTAATTAACGCTTCATAATCATTCACGGTTACCGCTCTGTTTTGACTAGCAAAGTTAAATGCAACATAATTTCTAACTTCTTCTAATGTTGGTTGTCCTGCTCCACCAATCGCCGCAGTTACGTTATTACATCTTAATGAATTAATAACCGCAGTATTTGTAGTTTCTGATGGTCCGTTCACGACAAAAATAACTGTACCAATTTGATTAATTGTATTCACTCCAACATTACTGCCAACACCTCCACCTGAGCGATACTGAATGAATAATGTTGTGTTTGGTTTAAGTGTTGAGCCCAATGAAAAATTATTTAAAAAATTTTGTATGTTAGGTAATGTTCCAGAATTTGTAAATTCTCTTAATTGGTCTTCCGCAGAACCTGTTCCACCACCAAAAGTTAATTTCATGAATCCTTCAGGTGTAAATTCAGTAATGAATCTATTGTTTGTTTGTATCCACCTACCAATCTTTACACCAGGTTTGTCTGATGGTTTAGTCGAATCTTCAATGAATACCCTATCTTGAGCTAAAGCATCTACCTCATACCATCTACCATTATCTCCCAAAAATTCTTGAGGTCCTGGTACATTAGCATAACTTGTTCCGTCTTTTTGAATCACACTTGTAATACCCAAAACATTTTTACCGGGTAAGAAAATTTCATAAAACGGTCTTACATCATTTGGTGTTATAACTTGTTTGAAAACTTTTGTAACCCCATTAACTACTAACTCTCTTTTTGTGATTGTATAATTAATTAAATTACCTCTTGAGTCAAAATTTGGAATTTTTAATCTATTCGGATATCCTTGACTATTATATGGTGATGTAAAATCAATATCATAAATTGTTTCAAAAATCTGTCCCGCCCCTAAAATTTGTGAACCTCTTCTTAATATACCTTCATATCTTTCATCATCTTTATCACCATTTGCCGGTACTGTAATTGAAAACTCAACCAATGCCACTGAAGGTCTTTGTCCAGGAATTTTTAAACCATACGTTCTTGCTAAATTATATATTGACGACCTTTGTTGAGCAAACTGTAGTACAGTTTCTTGAACACTTCTATCAATATGATAATGTAAGTTATCAGAAACCGCAGCGTTCAAATCCATAAACACCGAGAAAACTGATGCGTCGTTAAAATTATCAATCAATTCAGGGTAATAAGCTTTAACAAAATTTACAAGTTCAGTTCTTATCCCTTGAAAGTCCCTGACGGTATACGATATTCTTTTTTCAGCCATAATTTTAAATATTAATTATTACAAAATCTTTTGAGTTGAATACGTTGTCGGTGACAACATAATCAATTCTAACTTTTGCGGTGTATTCTTTATTACCCATTCCTGTCATATTATAATTCCTTCCTCCAGAATCTTCTGTGGATATTGCGGAATCAACATCATCATTTGATGCATCAGTAATGGATATTTTTGAAATTTTAAGGTTTGGTATATATTTTTCACAAGATTGTCTAATCTCAGCTTCAATGCTATCAAATGTCAATCCATCCATTGGTTCAAAAATATATTCATATAATCTACTACCAAAATCAGGTAAATAATATCTACTACCTCTTCTTGTTAATAAAAGGTGAACTAAATTATTCCTAATCTCATCATCAGCAGTTTGTGATAAACTTAAATATTTTCCAAATTGTGAAATTCTGAATGGGAAATCAATACCATATGTTTTTCCATTTGCCATATCAAATAAATATAAAGTGCTCTGTTATTTGATAAATAGTTAAAATAAAAAACCCAACTTATGTTGGGTTTTAATATTAGGATGAACATCCAAAACAATCAAACTGACTATTGTCGGGTTTTGGAGGTAAATTCATACTTGAATAATCTACCTTTGGTGGTTCAGGTGTTGGGTTTGGTTTTTTTAATTTTGTAGTGTCAATTGCCAAATGTTTTGCCCCTGTTGAAATCGCTTTTGTTCTAACATAATAACAAAGTGTTTTCAATCCTTTTTCCCATCCATAGAAATGTGAAGATGAAATTTTTGACAATGTTGGGTTACCCATATAAATATTCATTGATTGTGATTGGTCAATAAACGGAGCTCTGTCAGCGGCCATTTCAATCAATGACTTTTGTGAAATTTCCCAAATTGTCTTATACTTTTCAATCAATCTTTCAATACGTTTAACTTTGAAGTTGTACCTTTTGTCTTCTGTGTCTAAATAGTTTAAGAAATTAATACCTTGAATTGAACCTTCATTCATAATGATTTCATTCTTCAAATCTTCACACCAAACTCCAATTTTTTCAAAATCATTAATCAAATACTTGTTAACAATCATAATTTCACCACCAACTACACGACGATTGAAGATTGCAGAATGAGCGGGTTCTGTCATTTCGTATGAACCTGTAATCTTAGCAGAGGATGCAACAGGCATTTGAGCGGTGAATAAAGAATTACAAACACCATACTTTTCAACATTTTGTTTTAAGACATCCCAAGGCCATCTTCCTGATAAATCTTCTTCTTTTAATCCCCACATATCAAATTGGAAATTTCCTTGTGACATAGGTGAACCTTCAAAATGTGAATATGGTTTGTATTCACCATCCATACACAATCTATTACTTTCAGTGACTGCTGCAAAATAAATTGTTTCAAAAATTTCCTTATTTAACTTACGAGCCTCATCTGATGTAAAAATATAATCCATCAAATAGAATACGTCAGCAAGTCCTTGTGTACCAATTGCGATTGCCCTTTGAGCAAGTCCTCCAATTCTACCTTTTTCAGTTGAGTAGTTGTTTATATCAATAACCTTGTTCAACGCTCTTACTACTTTACGAGTTTCTTCGTATAGAAGTTTGTGGTTAAATTCACCATCCTTAACAAAGTTTTTCAACACCATAGATGACAAAGTACAAATTGCGGTAGTGTCTTCATCGGTGTATTGGTAAATCTCGTTACAAAGATTTGATTGTTTAATTACCCCAATGTTTTGGTGATTAGTCTTTTTATTAGCATTGTCTTTAGAACATAGGTATGGAACACCCGTCTCAATTTGGGACTCAATAATCTTATTCCAAATTTCTTGAGCTTTAACTTTTTTACCAATACCTAATTCAACTGCCTTATTATAGTTTGTTTCATACTCATCACTATAACATTCCTGTAATGGTTTAATCCCATTCTTTTTAATATCGTTAGGACAGAACAAATACCAATCGTCGTTGTTTTTAACCGCCCTCATAAAGTTATCAGGTATCCAAAGAGCCGTGAATAAATCTCTTGCTCTCAATTCTTCAGCACCTGTATTTTTTTTAATATCCAATAAATCAAAGATATCTTTATGCCAAGGTTCCAAATAAATTGCCGCAGAGCCAGGTCTTCTTCCTTGTTGGTTAAAGAAACGAAGTGACTCGTTCACAATCTTCAAATACTTTAACAATCCACCAGCATACCCACCCGAAGAATTAATACGACTCTCCTTACTACGGATGTTTGACATACAAAGTCCAATACCCGCAGCGTCTGAAGAATAAGTTGAAATGTCTCTCATTGTATCCAAAAGACCTTCACGTGAATCCGCATCGTTATACTTTAATACACAAGATGCAAGTTGTGGAGTTTTAGTACCAGCATTAATCATAATTGGTGTTGCCGGAGATATAAGTTGTGTTGACAATGACTTGTAATATTCAACCGCTTCCTCAAATGATTTTGTAACCCATAAAGCAACACGCATATACATATGTTGTGGTCTTTCTACAGTTTTACCTGTTGGTAATTTCAAAAGATACATTTCTTGTAATGAACGCCAAGCAAAATAATCAAAGTTATAATCATTATCGTGATTTATCACATCATCAATGTTACTAGGACCATATTCTTCAATAGTTTCCATTAACTTATCGTTAATAATACCATCAACATGCAACATATGCATAGTATTTGAAAAACTTGGGTCGGTTTCTTTATGATATGATGAAATAGCAACTGATGAAGCCAATCGGGAATAGTCGTGATGACTTCCCGTAAACGCCGCAGCAATTTCATAAATTAGTTTGTCTAAATCTTTGGTTGTAATAATACCTTCAGTTGGTACTGAAGTTATTACTTTAATAAAGATTTCATCAGAATTTACGGTCAATCCTTTGGCCGCTCTTTTAATTCTGTTGTAAATTTTTTGTGGGTTAAAAGACGCATCTTCACCACTACGTTTTTTAATTCTTAATGACATCATAGTTTAAAAAGATAGTAAATTAAAAGTCATCAGTAAATGAGAGGGACTCATTTAATTTTGCTTTTTGATATTCAACTGTTCTTGACTCAAAGAAATTACCTTTTGTTTCAACGGCAATTTGCTCCATAAATTTAAATGGTTGTTCTACATTAAATTGTTTCTTACATCCAAATTTAACAAGCAATCCATCAACCACAAATTCCAAATATTGTTTCATTAAATTTTGGTTCATTCCAATCAATGAAACAGGTAATGATTCGGTAATAAATTCTTTTTCAATTTCCAAAGCCGACAAAAGAATTTCTTTAATTCTTTTTTCACTTGGTTTGTTTTCAACGTGATTATTTAACAAGTGAATCGCAAAATCACAATGTAAGTTTTCATCCTTAAAAATCAAAGAGTTTGCATTACACAATCCTTGCATAATTCCACGAGATTTCAACCAAAAAATTGAACAGAATGACCCAGAAAAGAAAATACCTTCAACTGCAGCAAATGCTACCAATCTTTCTTGGAATGACGCATTTTCAATCCAATCTAAAGCCCATTTAGCCTTCTTTTGAACTGCGGGTAGGTTATCTAGTGCGGTGAAACATTTGTTCTTTTCTTCCTCATTTGAAATGTAAGTGTCAATCAATAACGAATACATCAATGAGTGAATATTTTCCATTGCAAGTTGCATACCATAGAAGAATTTTGCTTCAGGGTATTGAACTTCTCTATAAAAATTCTCCGCTAAATTCTCATTAACAATACCATCAGAAGCCGCAAAAAATGACAATACATTTTTAATAAAATATTGTTCATTTTCTGACAAATTCTCCCAATCTCTAATGTCATTTGATAAATCCACTTCTTCAGCCGTCCAAAATGCGGCTTGGTGCATTTTGTAATATTCCCATATATCATTGTATTGTATTGGGAATATTACAAATCTGTTTGGGTTTTCTTTTAAAATTTTTTCCATAAAATATTATTTAATCTGTTTTAATAATTATACTTGTTGTTGTTTTCTTTTCTCCATAACTTCCTTAATTCTGTCCTTTTTTTGCTGCTCTCTGTTTTCTTCTAATCCCAAGAAAGTAACAGAACTTTCAGTGTCAATTTCCATTAACTCATTATTAAATTTACAATTCTCAAAAACAATCCCGTCTTTACCAATACGTGATTTTGTAATTGCAATTGTTGCCAAATTTAATTCTTTTTGTTGTAAAGTTTTAGCAATTGTGATAATAACGTGACCAACTTGAGCCTTCTTAATTGACCCACCCATTTGGTCGGTAGTAACAACCTCTGACGAGATTGAGCTTCTATTACCTTGTGTTGCCGTCCATCCTGCAATATGTAATTCGTGACACATCGCTTCAAATGCTCTCATAACCGAACCCTCACTTTTCCATTCGTCTTCCAAAGATTTTTCAGGAGTTACACAATCAATATAATCTAAAATAACCACATCAATATTAATTCCATCAGCAATCATTTTTCTTAATTGATTCTTAATTTGATTCATTGTTAAAGTATCAGATGGAAGTTTTTTAAGGATAAGTTTGTTTTCCATCTTATCCTTAATTTCCTTCACTTTCTCCAATACCTCTTCTTTATGTTCTCCCAATCTGTCAGGTGCAATTCCTGTCCACATAGTGAAGTGCTTTCTTTGGATAATCTTGGGGTTATCTTCAAAAAAAATCTGAAGAACATTAAATCCCATATTGAAAGCGTGATTGGCAATTTTAGATGTTACGGTTGTCTTACCTACACCTGTTGGTGCCAATATCACACCGATTTCACCCTTCGCCAATCCACCTTTAAGTAGGTTGTCAATTCCTGGTATCCCCATCGGGATTGGGTGTCTGTAATCGTCAGATAATACATCATCAAGATTTTCAAACACATCCCCAGTCCCCCTATCAACTTCTCCCACTTGTAAAGCCCCTCTTACCATTTCTTCAAGTTGGTCGTAGTTTTCAAACTCACCTGAATCAATAATTTTTTGAGCTTTACCCATTACCTTCTGTAACTCTTGTTGTTTACAGAATTTTAATGCTTTTTCTTGGACAAATGTTTTACCTTCATCAGGTGCGATTTTAATCTCACCTATTGTGTCCAATACAATTTTTCTTGCTAATTCTTGTGAAATTTCACTTTTTGCAATTTGAGACAGAGTTTCAAAATTAGGACTAGCTTCGTACTTTGAGTAGTATTCTTTAATCATTTGGATAATGATTTTATAATACTTGTTTTCAAAATAACTATTCTCCACTACCTCCACAATTGAATGTGCGAAGTCCTTATCTGTGATGATTTGATTCAGTAATTGTAACTGAAATGTTTGTCCTAAATAATCAAAATTCTTGTCTGTACTCATAAGTGTCTGTTGGTTTTTTGATAAATATTAGCGAGCCAAGCGAACACCCATATAATCTAAAGTTAAATTTTTTGATGAAAAAACTTCAGTTAAATTTCTTAACAAATCTTTCAATAGGAACCTAACATCCACAGTGTACCTTACTTTTGGTGGGTAAATTTTAGCATCAAATTGTCTGTGGTGAATAACTTCCCCATCAATTTTAACATAGATATTAAAGTTTTCAGGTCCGTCAGTAAAAGAAGTTTCCATCACTTGTGGGTCTTCTGCAATCTGAAATTCGTTCTCAAGCAAATAGTCCACAGACCTGATTTTCAAATATCTTTTAAGGTCTTCTGAAAAGTCAAAAAGTTCATAGTATACATCCATAGAATTTTTTGACTTGGGGTTAAACCCGCGAACGTTGTAAAATCGCTGTACAACGATGTTTTCATTTAGAGTTAATAAAAACTCCATTTTTGTCATTTCATTTTGATTCATTTTTTATTTGTTTTTTGGTTTGTTTTTTTCTTTTCTGGTTAATTTCATAAATGGTTTAAGGAAGTATGTCCAAGCATCATCACTTTTTGGTAGATACTTAAATAATCCATCTTCAACCATATACTTGATAATGTTTCTGTAACTTCTACCTTCTTGTTCTAATGTTTCATTAACAATTTCGGTAATTTCTTTTTTGTCCTCATCGGTGAGGAGAGGGTTTGATAAATCAACAATTTGTTCATTAACTTGGAAAAATTCGTTTTCAAATATACCTGATTTTGTTTTACCTGTTAAAAGATTTTTTAAAGTTTGGTTATCTTTCTGTTCCTTTAATAAACCTTCAGCCTTTGTCAAAATATCGGTATAAGAAACTTCTTTTTCAAGTATCTCGGGAAAAAATTTTACTAAAGTTTTTTCACCCAAAAGATAGATGCCTTCAATATTATCAGATTTATCACCTGTCAATATTTTTAAAGTTTTAACATTATAATGAGGGAATTCAAAATCATCAAATTTAATCTTATCCCCGTGTTTAAATGTTGATTTAAGTGAAGGTGAATATATTGATACATTTTCCGAAATAAGTTGGGTTAAATCCCTATCTGAAGAAAAAATCAATTTATCTTCGTTTTCAGAAACTTGACAATAATACGCAATTAAATCATCAGCTTCTCTGCCACTCACTTCAAGTTGTCTGATGTAAACTTCTTCAAGATATTGTTTGATACGATTTTTTTGTTTTAGGTAGGACATAAAGACTGCGTCCTCCATAGTCAATCTACGATTTTGTTTGTACTTGGGGTAAAGAATCCCACGTAAACTTGTGGAATCTTCACCATCCCAAAATACAACAACTTTGTCAAAATTTTGTTCGTCAATGAACTTACGGAGCGTATTCATAAAATGATATAACGCCCCGATATGTTCACCATTATGAAAGTAATCTTTCACCCCGTGGAAACCAATCTTCATCAGATTGTTCCCGTCAACAAGCAATGTTTTTTTCACTGAAAACTAATTAAAATTGTTCGTTTTCAAAAGTTTCTTCAGATTCATCAAGAGTGATTTCTCCTGTTCCTGAAAGAATTGCGTTCCAATATTGGGAATACTCTTTTTTGTATTTTTCAAGAGCGTCTTTATCATCAGCAATATATCCTTGTGGTGTTGCAATAATCTTACCATCCTTATATCCTAAACCATTAATATGGTTCTTTAAAACTGATATTTTAGTTCTGATAGCGTAAGATACCGTTCTACCATTTTTAGTTGCCGTAATGTGATTAATTCCGGCATTTTTCTGATTACCAAACAAGAATACAAGTGCCGATGCTAACCAAAGAGCCTCACCCCCTTTTGCTTTAATTGTTGGTTGTCCAAATGGATTATCAGGTAGTTCAACCCAAGGTTGGTTAACCACTACCATTGTATTGTAATAAGGATAATCTTCTTTCTTTGATTTTGTAATACGAGCGTGAACACCCATACCAATTTTATCCGCCAATACAGATGCGTTATGTTGTTTACCACCTTTACCATCAAAGGTCATTTTACAGGGTATAGAACCTACAGAGTCCCACAAGAAACAAAGTGAATAAGGAATATTCCCTTTCTCTTGTTCGTCCAATATTTCATTAATATAATCCGTTACTTGCTCAATGTAATCAAAATTGTCGTTAAATAGGAATTGTCCATCCCATTCTCCGTCAGTCATTTCGGCTTGTAATCCCAATTCTACTGCGTGGTCCCACGACCATTTCTTTTCAGTAATAATGAAAACGGGTAAATGCCCCTTCTTCTGTGCCGATACAGCAGCTTTAACAAGAGCCGTGGTTTTCGAAGAGTTTGAATGACCGAGGAACATATTGATGTTACCCAAAGCAGGACCAGGTATACCACAAGCACTATGGAACGCTTCATCCACTTCATAAAACTCCGTGTCTTTGTATTTAGTTTTCGTAGAATACTTGTTCTTGATTGCATCTAATGAAAATTCTTTTTTCTTTATCGCCATAAATGTCTATGCGTTTTAATTGTTAGTATAAAAATAAAAAAGGATGGACACTTTGTCTATGTTAGTGTCCATCCATATAAATTAGAATGGTAAATCACCATCTGGTTCATCACCAGCTTGTGGGTCAGCATATGATGAAGAACCTCCACCCATACTCATTTCCGCAGATTCACTGTTACCGTAAACATAACCACCTTTGTCAGAATCCCATCTTGGAGTTTCTCCACGAGCAATCGCTTCAAGATATTCAGTTGGTTTTTTAGAGTAAACATCTCTCCAAGTTAATTCGTCATTAACCCAAGATTTACCTGTTGTTTCATCTGTGTGGATTGGATTTGCATCATCATACATAACTGTTTGGATGATTGTGTATTCCTTACCTTTAGGAGTTTTTGCTTTAGCCAACTCAATGATAAGGTCACGTCCTTTTTCAGGGTCAGTGATATCACCTTTAGCTTTCCAAATTGGAATGATTTTGTCAAGAACACCTTCGTTCTTATAGTTGTGTTTGAAACGCCAGAACTTTGGTCCGTCCGCTTCATTATCACGGTCAATCACTTTAACGATGTAGAATTTACGAGCTTTGTACTGTTTGGCAAGTTCTTTGTCAGAATCTTTACCTGTACTGATAAGTGCATCGTGAACATCTGTTAAAGGTGATGTTTCGTTGTCATTTTTCCCTGGGTCATACAACTTGTTCCATTGTCCACCGATTTGAACTTCGTGAAACCACGCTTCAACAAATGGTGAACTACCATCCTTTGTAGGAAGGATACGAACTCGTTTTTGAGCCGATGATTGATTTTGTGGAAGAATTGCTGCGAAATACTTTTTCATTCGCTCTTCCTGCGTCATTTTACTTGACGCTCCGCCTGATTGTTTTGATTTTTCGTACTGTGCCAGAACTGAATCTAATACTGATGACATAAATTATAAGTTTTAAAAAAGTTAATTATTAAAACAAATATAATCCAAAATTGTCAAAAGTCAAATTAGACCTTATATAAATCTTGGTCGTCAGCAGGTGGCATAAATGTTTTCTTAATTTCAGATGGTGAGTAATCCTCTACCTCATCGGAAGTTAAAATATATTCATTTTTTCCACTTTTTTCTAAATCCTCTTCTTTATCTTCAAAGAAATCAGAAAGTTTTTGATTAAATGGATATGAGTCCAAACTTCTTAACTCTAATTTTTCTTCAGGAGTTTTTGGTTTCATTTTATCAACCTTAATTTCAAGTTGATTTATTTTATCAACAATTTGGTCCATATCTGCCAATTTAGATGTTAACTCCTCAAGTTGTCCAAACAATTGTCCAAAGTATTCATCTTGTTTTGATTGAATGTCTTTTTGGGAATTTACCAAATCAGTTATTTCCAATTCTTCAGAACCGTCTTCGCCTCCTGTTTCTTCAGATTCTCCAGTATCATCAATTTTCTCAACATCTGTATCAGTTTCAACATCAACAATCTCAGGTTCAGCCGGTGCGGGAGGACCTGCGGGGGCTCCAGGTGCGGGTGGTGGAACATCTGCGGGAGCACCAGGTGCGGGTGGTGGAACATCCCCACCTGCAGGAATTGGTTCATCTGCGGCTAACGCATCTTGTTCATTAAGATAATTATTGATACTTCTATATCTTTTAATTTCGGAAATAATTTTTTTGTCAATTGCCATTTTACTTATCCATTTAATAATCTTTTAATTCCGTGAGGAGTTTCAACATTAACTCTTTTGTTAACATTCATAGTGTTGTCCACTCTTTCAATAAGTCCATCTTTCATTCTAACAGTGTAGCAATCTCCACTATCTAAATCACAAACTTCCTTAAATCCGTTTCCAGCGTCTTTTTCAGAATATCTTGTTTTTTTACCAAGATAATTGTCTAAAATTAATTGTATGCTCATAACTTTATTTTATATATAAATATACTGATTATTTGAAATTACAAAACTCTTGAGGCTTTAGCTTCTTTTAATGTCAGTTTAATGTCATTTTTTAAAGCATTCCAAGCATCTTCATTGTCTTTCTTAAAAGAATCAATCTGATTATCTGTCATAGATAACCACAATCTAGCATATTCTGCAAAAGTATTATTTATGAAATCGTCAGGGATTGTCCCACTTGAAATTTGAGATTCTGTAGGTATTACTAAATTACCTCCACTGAGGCTATAATAGGCAGCAATCATTTGTATTGCATTGTCATAACTTTCAAAAGACGCCATTGGTATTGATTTACCTCGTCCATCTTGTTGACAATAATATTCTTTTTTAAAGAACCTATTTAAACTTCCACCCCAATCCCTATCTAACCTTACTTTACCTGCATTATAATTAAATCCTTTCATCCCAAATGTTGTCGAATCATAAATCGTATAATAAACTAACCATCTCACATTTTCATTTGTTATGACCGATAATTTTTGTTGGAATCCAAAAGGTGAGAGTTGGTCTTTTTCTGACGCTTGAACAAATTCATAAGTATTAAACTTCGCATTAAGTAGATTACCACAATTAGGATTATCTGATGCGGTATTACTAATTTCTTGAGTAATCGGTTTTGTTGAGCCGTCTATGTTGTTAGCTGCGGTTGTCGTTGTTGTAATAATACCTTGGTTATTTATTTGAGATGCTGATTTTTCCTCTTGTTTTCTAGTTTCAATAACATCTTCCAATATTTCCCTAATAGCTCCTTGAACATATGAATCAATGGGTGGCATTGAAAACATTGATTGTCTACTTCCACCAAATGTTGTTTTAAAAGAACCAGGAGTTATTTGATGTTCAACCTTTGTAATCATATATGTCCCATTAAACATCGGTACGTGTCTTAAATTAAAATACATTAAAGGTTGAATCTGAGCATTTCCTAAACAAGTTACCGAACATTCATAACTTCTACTTCTGTAGAAATTAAAAAGTGAAGTATTTTGTGTAATTGTTTTTTTACCCGCATACTGATTAAGCTGTTGGTCTAATGCCGCGGCAGCCTCTTTGGTCATTTTTGCGGGATTTGTGCTAACATTGAATGTTGAAAATATATTTTGATTTCTAATTCCAATGTCGACATTGAATCCCACAACTCTATTTGATTTTGCATAATCTGTCTTACCTTGTAAACTTTCAATTAGTGGGTTATCGGAAGCTCTTCTTAATTCAAAAGTATCTGATTTATATCGGTAATCCTTGTTATTACCCATATCAAGATATGTTGATTTAGTATCGTTATATATACATAAAAATTTTGGTGAACTTTTCCTTGTATCTACAGCCATAAATGTTCCAAATAATGTATTACCAAATTCAAGTGTTGATTCTACTTTTGGGGTAATTTGGTCAGCAATTTCATTTGCATTATAAAAATTAATCCATTGTGGCATCATCATCGTATACATATTATGACCTTCAATAACACCATTAACAAATGTGAATGTACTTGCGGATTTATTTAAACTTTTGAACATATTTTTAAGTTCAAATGGATTTACAATTATTTTGTCGCCAATATCCCTGCTTGCCCTATCTAAAAATAAAAAATCTTCAAATAAGGTTGTTTCACTATAATCGTTACCCGCAATCCACGTATCATTTAATGCCTTGAAATCATCATACAATAAAAATTTCATTTGGTCACCATCATATGAAACTTTTTGAGTTTCTTCTGTTATTTCTTTAACATTTGGTAATTCATTTCTAGCCTTTAAAAGATAATAATTCAAAACAACATTCATATAATTTTGAGTGTTTCTTAAATAATCTCTAAAATCACTTAAAAACTTTGTTCCGTCATATGTGTTATCATTATATTTTTGTGTAGCATACATTTTAATCAATGGTGCCAATATTTTAATATTTTCTTCGGAGAATTGAACTCTGTTATCCACAAAGAAATCAGTAATGTATGACCCATTATTTGTATAAGCCATTCCAGGAGTATTAGAAAACCCAACATATGTTTGTAATGTTTTCCAAGTTTCAGGGAACGCGGCTTGAGATTGAGCTAAAGTTGTTGTCCCATTAACTGTTGGTAGTGAATTAATTTCATATTGACCAAAAGTATAAGGGTCTTGTATAAAAAATTCGGTAGATAATGCAAAACTATAAAAGGCTCTTTTATTAAATTTAGAAGGATTACCAATTTTAATGAATTTTTCATAATTCATAAACCCTTGAAAATTAGTAAAAAAGTTATTCAATTGTTTATCATAATTTTCATTAAATCTTGTAATATTATTAGTGTTTTCAGAACCTTCAAATCCAAATAAAAGTTTAAATAATAATTGAAAATTAAAATATTCTTTATTAGGAGTATTTTTTATTTTATTTACAATTTGTCTTATAGTTACATTTTCTTCTTTCTTTAAGATTTGAAATTCCCATTCAGATTTACTGAAGTTTAAAAAATGTTCTTCAAATTGGTCTAGTTCTTCTTTTGAAAATGTCCCGAACAAATCTTCAATTGAGGAGTATTGGTATCCTAGTTCAAATGATGTTTGTAGTTCCTTAGTTTTATAAATTTTTTTCAACCACTGACTTGGTGTCGGTTTTGTGATTAAATTATTATCAAAATACCCGTATTGTGAAGTCGCCCAAAACATTCTAGCAGAACCATTAAAAACTGCAGGGTTATTTGGTATTGTAATTTTAGATTTTTTTTGGGTTGAGTTTAAACAATCATATTTTGTTTGGTTTATTTGGGAACCAACTGAAGGTATGACATAACTTTTTTTAGTGTCTTTATCATTGTAAACCACTGACCAACTATTAAAAGTTAATGCTTGTTCAGGTAATGTCTCATCATAATTTTTTTCTAACGTAAATGAAGCGTTTTCATTGTTCATATAAGTAACACTTATTACACCATCCTGTATTTTTTGATTAATTTCTTGACTAGTATAACCAGTAATTAAATTTAATCCTGTAGTGAAAAGAGACATATCATTTATTAATTTTGGATAAAATCCAAGATTCATAATTGTAGTATTAACACCATTAACTTCTTGTGTTGTTTGTAATTTGATTTCACGATAATCATTTCCAAATTCACCATAATTAAATTGATATGCTAATTCAGGATTATTTGTGATTGGGTCATATAAATTGTTTACATCAATGTCCGTCCAAACTTCATCTAAAAAATCAACACCTGTTTCAATGTGGGTCTTATACCTATTCCAAACTGAACCTATTTTTAATATAAAAGCATATGGAACTTTATGTAATCCACCAAACTTGGTCATTCCTGCAAATGTGTAATCTAACGGGATTTCAACTCCATTATCCCTTGAACGATATTTTTCTCTCAAGGTAGTAATTGGTAGTGAATTAATAAACAGGTAAGCGGCTGCCTTATATGGATGCTTGTCTCCTAATTGCCATTTTTCAACTCCCTTTGATATGGCATTTATAAAATAAGGTGTATTAAGCATTGATGTGGTTTGATTATTAGTTAATCCACCTTTGTAATTAGAATACGTTAAAAATCCTTCTGTTGTAAATAATTTTGTAGCGTCAGTAAAATTATCGTAGAAATTTTTGAAATTTGTATAATTGGGTTGTATAGGCCCCGCTTCAGTAAGATATGAAAAATCCGTAACAGGTTTAACTTTATCAATTGACGCATAATTTTCAGTATTAAAATTAGCAACTAAATTTTTAGTATCATATAAAAATAAAGTTTTGGATGTATTCATTATACCGTCCGTAGTATTCCCAACACCATAAGCCATTTCATTACTAAACCACCCATTTAACGCAAATGGAAACACATCCATTAAATTTCTTTCGTTATTTTGTGTTGATTGTAAATACAAAGAAATTTTATCTTCGGTTGTTGGTGACTCCACTGATACTTTCGTATTAAATGTTTCATAATCATAAATCACAAAAGGATTGTCAGTTTTGGTTTTAATATAGGGTGTATTAAAATAACCTCTAATATAATTTTGCCAACTTTCTCCTACTCCATTGTTAGATATTCCCGCCAAGAAATTCAAATACACATTTGAATTAAGATTGTATTGTTTGATTTTTTGTATAAGGTAAGGAGAACCTGAACCTAATGATTTTTGTAAATTAATAAACTCCGCATCCCCAACGGGCATATATGATTGAGATGAAATAAAAGATGACTTATTAAATCTTTGATAAAAAAATGGTAACATCATTCTTTCATACATCTCAAAGAAAAATTTAACTTCTTCTTTATTAGCTAAAATAACATTAGATAACTCATATTCTAATGCATTATATGAAGCCCTATTAATTAATTCTAATTGATTGCCTATAATTTGTGGATTGTTCGGTGGGTTGTCAATTTGTAATCTACCTTTAAGATACTCCTCAACAAATTCAACTTCAGGCCAATATTGGTATATATAAGCCTTTGTTTTTGATTTAACTGATGCGTCGCCAGGATATCTTAACTCAAATTTTTCACCTTTATCACTATTTGTTTCAACATAATAATGTGGCCAAGGATATACAGGTATTAAATTTCCGTCAGAACCTTTTACTGAATCTTTAGAATCGGGTGACGGAGCGGTTTTTTCATCGCCTATTACTGCCGCTAATCTGTATTTGTTTTGTCTTTGTTCCCAAGCAGCACTATGAACATCTTCCATTAGACGAATAAACCCTTCAGTACTAGCCATTATAACTGCCAACACATTTCTAATGCTTGGTTGGAATCCGAGCCCTGTGTCCGCTCTACTTATTTTTTCAGATAATGCATCATTTAATGAATTATCAATTAATTTCTTTTTTTCATCAATTTGAGCATTTATTTTTTTAATATAACTCTCAAATGAATTTATATTATCTCCTTCAATGATAAATAATGGTGTTGATGATGGCGTAATTCCATATTTTTGTAATTCAATAGTGACATCTTTTTTTTGTCCACCACTTTGTTGTTTAGTTTGCTGGGATAATTGATTGTTTTGGGTTGTTGTACCACCATTTGTAATATTTTGTCTTGTAGTTTCAATTAAAGCTTTAACAGGTAATCCAATTAAAGTATTATACTCTAATCTTAATTTCGCAATATCATTAGCCGTGGCAACTTTCGCAAATCTTTCTTCGTATGTTTTTTGAAAATTTATTTCATTTTCACTTTTAACAACTCTTAAAAAATCATCCACCCCAATACCTATCGGATTTATTCTTGTATTTAATAATTTACCATTAATGATTACAGTTCCAGGAGTACCAAATGTGGTGTTTTTCAATAATGATTCTTTGTGTTTTTTTAATCTTTCTTCAATATCAGTAACCGCCTCTAAAATACCTCCTCCAAAGGCATAATCAGGTTTAAGTTGGTATAGTTTAATTTCCCTATCTTTTAAAATCCAAAAATTATTTATGTCACAATATTTCGTAAACCAACTATCCCCACCAACCCTTAATTGGACATCACTTTCATATTCATTAACCAATTTTTTATACCTATCAGTATCGGTTAATGGACTTAAATCCTGTTGACCAAATGATTGTAATATATATTTTTCTAATTGAGTTAATCTTTCAATCATTTCCTGCATTGTTATTTCAGGAAAATCCAAAGGGATTAAATTTTTAGATTTATATTCAGAATATACTTCTTTTATTTTTTGTAACCCTTTTGCTTCATTTAATGTTTGAACATTAGTTCCAATTTGAGATATATTATTAGTTACGGTTGGTGTTATTGTGTATTTTTTATTGTACATATATGGTGTTGCAAGCGCATGTGACATCATAATACTTGTCAATATATTATACTTAAACGCCATAAATTCAGTTTCAATATCGTAGTTGCCTGTAGTTGAATTGAAACTGCAATTAAATTTATTTAGTGTTAACTGTAATCTTGTTGCTTGTCCCAAATATCCTTTAACTGTTAAATAAAAAATTGGGTATGGGAAATTAAAAAATGTAGAATAAGGTGAATTTTCACCTTTTTCAAATAAAGCTCTACCTCTAATATCAACCATTTTAATTCTAACCGTGGGTTGATTCCAATTATTTGTAATTGATATGCTCTGAATCCCTAAAAGTCCCGTGTCTTTATTATTTAAAGTTTGTTGTTGATAATAAAACTCAGTTGGTCTGTCCGTTGATGATATTTTTTGACCTGTTTCAGATGGTTGATTTAATCCTTCTCCTTTAATGGAATTTTCACCCGTAAATTCATCGTAGAACTCATTTGTTAACGAACTTCCTCCTCCAGGTTTCATAAAATTAATTGAGGCGATGTTAACAATTTCACCTGTTGCTGCGCCATTAAGTCCCAACGCCAATCTTGTTCTTGGGAATAAATTACATTCTAAATTGGCAAAACAAACTAAATTTTCAGGGGGTAAAAACCTTTCACTTACATTACCTTCTTCGTCAATTGTTTTGTTTGGGTCAACGAGGATAATGTTTTCATAATCAAATTCAACTAAAATATTTTTTTCTTTACCTACCATAATAATAGAAATGATTGTCCAATAAAGATTTATAATCTTGTAAGGACGGTATTAATGGGAATGGTATCGTAAGTAATGCATTATTTGGAATATTGTTTTCAAGTCCTCCAAATTGAGGATTAGCCTGTAATATTAACCATCCAAATAATGGAGAGCCGTAATATTCTTGTGAAATTTTATCTAATCTTGAGACATTTGATACATATATGTATCTTTTATCAGTTCCTTTAGAAGTTAGATTAATGCCTGGCACAACAGTTTGTTTACCATTAATTAGAAATGTAGAATACCTGTCGTATGTGCTCTCAGCCATTTTTAGTTAAATTTATGCTTACCATTAAAGGTTTGTTTATCTTCGTTACTGTTCCCTGTTAAATATATATTCCTTAATCTATTTTGTAAATCTTCAGTTGGGCTTGCAACCACACTATATGTGAATTTTCTTTCAATTGTTTTATCCCCTTCAATTTTTGTATACTGTTGTTCGTATTTTGATTTCCAAGCAGAAATTAAATCGTCAACATTTTTGATATTTTTTCCGTAAACACCATAATATCTGTTTTCAAAAAGATAACTATTAAGTTTAATTTTCATTGACTCTTCGTTACTTGTACCTTTTACCGCCTTTGTCAAAAAATCTTGTTTTTTAATTTCGTCTCTGAAAATTGGGTCCATTATGGTCATAAATTGAGCGTCTTGTTTGGTTACTGGTGGCTCAAATCCAAGTAATCCATTAACATCAAAGTTATCAGACGGTAGTAATCCAACATCTTTTAATGAAGAGTAAAATCCATTGATAGTGTTTATTATATTTTGATAATCCGCGGTTAATTGTTCGTATGTGTCAGTAATTTCTGGATTTGTTGGTGATGTAATTGTTATTCCTGAAATATCTAAAATTTCAACTGACTGATTTGAATTGACTTTTCCATCGTGTTTTTCAGACACAAAATCGGCTTTTTCAAAATTTACAACTAAAATTTGTTGGGTTTCACAAATATCTTGTATTAGTTTAGATAAATCTGTAGTAAAATTATTTTTATAATCATTTAAATAATTTATAACATTTTGTGATATTTTATTTTGGTCAGATTTACTAGTTCCTTCATTTGCTTGCGCCATTGTGTTTTGCCAAGCCAATTGTTTATTTTTTAAATTATTGATTACATTTACAAACCAAGAATCTAAAGTAATTTGTATTTGGTCAGGTTTTCCAAAAATTTCAACTTTTGCAGAACTATTATCCAAACTAGCAGTTCCTGTAGAATATAATCTATTTTTACCAAACGCTTGGAGTATTGTCCCATTATATGGAGTTTTAAAATCAGTTAACTTGGCAATTATTGAATTGATATAATTTTGACAAGAACCTGACAGATTATTCATAAAATCTTTATAATTTATAATTCCAGTTGTTGATTCAGGTAATTCTTCCCTTGTTTCTTGTGTACCAATATATATACCACCATTATTTTGAACTGCGTTTTGGATAATGGTTGAGCCAGATTTTTCACCTCTATCATCTAATATTTTTTTAACTAAATCTTCATCAATTTTTTTAAATGAGTCGTCTGTCCATTCCGCTCTTTCATCAAATATTTCAGTATTTGCATAGTAATTAAATGATAAAGCATTTTGTAATGTATCAATTGGTTCTTTCAAACCTGAACCCCCAACAAAATTAAATCCCAAAGTGACTTTAGCAATCATCGGTTGAAATCCAATTCCTTCAGGATTAAAATCATATACTGGGTCGTAAGTAATATTAATTGAATTTGGGATAATTCTTGTGTTATAAAAATCACCAACTCTTAGGATTAACACAGGTGGAGCACCGAATGCTGTGTTAGTCGCCGCATTATATTTTGGTTTACCATCAGTTCCTATTGTCGGTATAGTATCTCCAGGTCTTGAACATTGGTTCAAGAATGTTAATCTTGAGTTCAAACCTTCAGGTGTCATTGAGTGGAAAGCTGGAGTGAAATACTTCAATTTTTGTTTAATTGAATCGTATATCATTGGGTTTTCACCTTGTATTGCGGTAAAATAATCACATTCAGATAATAATTCTCTTAATATTTTTTTAGACACTCCGTCTCTAATTTTTTGAGTCGTTGTAATTGTTGGTGGTGTGAATGGGGGTATCCCTGGAAAAGGAACTTTTCCCCCTCCTTGAAATGGTACTATATCACTATTTGTTGTTTCTTCAGTTGGGGGAGTACCTTCAGTATTATCATTACCATTAGTAGTTATAACTTCAATATCTTTAATTGCAACTCTTCTACACCACATAGCTTGGTAAGAATAAATTGTATTGTAATTATTGCTTGAGCTTGCAGAATCTTGGTCACTACAATTAACACTTTGACTTGACCCTACGGATTCTTTAGCAACAACATTAACCGCCTCTTCACCTTGTGGTTCTTCTACTATTACAATTTTTTTATCGTCAATAAATTTTTGGAAAGCTTTACCGTAATCCGTAGTATCTTCTTTGAACCATTTTAAAACAGAGTCAATTCTTCTCTTGGATAACCATTCGTTGTATTGGATTGTTGCCGGACGTGAAGCACTTCCAACAAGAGTGATTTTTATCTGAGTAACAGTTGTTTCATTTTCATCAAGTACTTTAACTACGTCTTTTCTAAAATCTTCTTCAAGTGTCTTGTTATGCTCAACAACATTTGTAAAAGTATTTGCAACTTGTTGTTTATTTGCCGCAGGGGCACTTTTACTATATCTTGATTTAGTAGTCTCACTTGTGTAAGTATCATAAGCGGTTTTCCAACTATAACTTGCAGTCGGAATACCTTTTTGTTGTGGTGGTGGGATATCGTTATCAAAATACCAACCTAAATTAACATACTTACCAGGTAACTCTGAACCGGGTGTTGAAGTTGTGCTATTTGCTGGTTTACCTTCTGTCCCATTAGTACCATTTGTTGACGACCCGTCACCGGAAATTTCCCCGTTTGAATCGGATTCAGTTTTAAGTCCCCCCGCTTCTGCAGAAATTTGACTTAATTGGTCAGCGTTTATTGATGGATTTGTAATTAACTGTTGGTAGGTAAATAAATCACTACTTTTTATCTGTGTAAATTTTCTAGCCAATTCATATAAGTCATACTTTAAACATCCCGCAAAAAACGAATCAACAATTGAGTTGACTTTTTGAACATTTGATTCATTCTGAAGAATTTTATCAGTAATTGTATTCAATACGGACGGATGGTCAACAACTATTTTCCAAGTTAATGTCCCACTTCTTGACGTATTTCTATATGTATAAACAGGCTCAGGTCTTCCTAAAATTTCAGTTGCATCAAATCTAGGTGAAATAACTTCACTAAATGATAAATCATATGGTGGAAACCACATAACTCTACCACCATTAGGCCCTCTTTCACAAACAGGTAAATCATCATAAGTAAATCCAGGTCTATTTGAAGTTCTCCAAGCCAAATTTTCAATTGAAAACATATACTTTTTAACTTTGTTATCAACAATGTTAGTTGAGCCAGGATTTCTTAATGGTGCGATGTTTAAATTATATGTATTATCTATTATTGAGTAGGTAAACTTTCTGCCGGCATTTGTTATACCATCTGTTTTTTGTAAATCATTATAAGTATAGTAAGGTGTATCTTTAGCAAATACTCTACAATATTCAACCCCCCCTCCGTGTTGGTTTGATGTTACATCATAAGTATAACTTACAACTCTTGAACCTTTTGTTAGTTCTCTATACCCATCGTGGAATACTTTAGATAATTGGTTTATAGCATTACCAACGTGTCCTAATCTTTCAGCTCCAGCTGGTGTTGAATCAAGTAACCTTTGGGTGTTGTCTAATAAACTACCATTTTTAAAGTTTATATTAGATGAATTAAAATTACCATCAAACTGACTACTAATTTGATTAAACTCGGCATCTTGATTTGCCGAAAAATCTCCACCAACTTTAGCACTAAATCCCGGATTATTAAAATCTTTTGATGTCCACACAAACCCGCCAGTTACTCCTCCAGCATCGATTGTTGGGTTACCGTTTAATCCAAATTTAAAATTTTGGTCTTCTCCTTCATACAACTTACCCATCGCATCAGGCCCAATAACAGGAGATTTAACCTGTTGTCCAACTGAATTGGTTGGTAATTGTCCTGGTGGTGAGAAAATTGATGATGGGTCTGAATTATTTTTTCCAATATATAAGTCAGATACCGGACCTTCTTCCCCATCAGTTAATCTTTCAACTATTTCTAAAAGACCTCTACCAATATTTCGTAATAAACCTCTATTATATCTTGGTTTATACTTGTTATAATCAATGTTATTAAATAATGCAGACCTTTGTCCTTGTCCTGTATTACTTAAAAATACTTGTGAATAATTTGTGTTAGTGTCTAAACTTCCAAATATAGTTCTTGGGTCTCTACCTCCCGCAAATGCGGAAACAATTTGATTAGCCGCAGTAGGTCTCCACTGAGCCATATCATCATCAAAGTAATCGCCAGGAATTGGTGATGCGGGAAAATATGTTCCTGATAACTTTAATAAGAAATTGGCAGCATAATCTATTGGGTTTTCAGGGACTGTAATTGAATAATTCTTTTCAATTAAAGGAATTCTCCCACTTGCAACTTGAGCTAATGCAACAGGGTCACTTAAAGCTTCTGATAAATTTTCACGACCAAATGTCGCCCTTTCAATTTCCCTATCAACTCTATACTGTAAAGCATCTTTTAAAAAAGTCCCTCCAAGTTGTGCCAATTGACTATCTTGAGATAATGAGCCATTATCACCTTGTGGACTACTATCAAAAAGAATTGTGTATGGCGAATATGACGAAGGTAAAAAATTAACAGGTGTCGGATTTGCATAAAATGAGTAAGTTGGAATGAATTGTAAATTATTAATTTGTTCCAAAAATACTTCATCAAAAGAGTACTTGTTTAATGCCGGTATGTTTTGTTCGGCAGTTACTTGAGCATAATTTGGCCATCCTTGTCCTACCAAACTTTGTTGTGGTAGAGACGCATCCATTACATTATATTCACCAGCGTTTGAATTTTGAACTAATGGTAGTGATAATGTAATCGTAGTTCCATATCCACCGTCAGGTCCATATTCATTTAAAACATAAAGTCCGTGATATTGTGGTGGAACTAAATTTGTTGGTGGATTCGATATTAGTCCGTCAGGAGAATCAATTACTGAAAAATTACTCTGAACATATTCAAAATTTTGTTGAGCAACTGGTGGTGTATATGACCCAGCAATTGTATATGGTTGTAAGTTTCTAACAACTAAACCATTCCTGAAAGTTTCAGTATTAAAAAACGATAATGGACTATCAATCGGCATACATTAATAAATACTTAATCTATAATTTTATATAAATTAACCTTCAGATTTAGTTAAAAACTTTTCTAAAGTCGGTACAAAATCCGCCAAAAATCCTTGTGATAACATATAATCCTTAAACCATCCTTCAACACCACTAAATTTATGTTCTATTTCTACTTTACCTTCAGCCATTACTTTTCCATTACTTGAGCTATTAAAATTTTCAGAATTTGTGGGGATATCAGGAGCTGCCAATAATTTATCATCTTTATCTGTAAAGTAACTTCCTTTTGGTCCTGAAATTAATAAACCACCTTGTGAATCTAATAATCCATCTCGTAAAGGAATTGCATTTAAAATATCCTCTCCAAATGATATCATTGATAATATATTTTCTTTTGATAGTTGTAGATTTGGATTAATTTCAGGGTTTTCTTGTAGAATTTGTTTTTGTTCCCTATTGTATATATCTCCAAAATTTGACATAGATTTTGATTTATTTTCTAAACCAATTTTAACTAATTCTCCAAATTCTGCTGACGCTTCATTTAATGTTTTTTCCTTTTTTTTAACTGATGTTATTAAATCATCTAAGGCAGTTCCCAACATATCAAAATCTTTTTTGAGTCCCTTTGTCCCTTCTTTGCCAAATATTGACTCATCAAGAGCCAAAGTCCCAGGTAAAACTGTTCCTTCCATAAATTTAACTTTGTCTTGTCCAATTTTAGAAGTGGCTGCCGCTAATGAGGGTCTACCAGCCATAGCATTTAAAATATTTGCAATATTTGTCAAACTTCTATTCGCCTGCCATAAAAGTTGTTCTGAACTTTGTTGAGCACCCTTTTGAGCCTTTTCCACCATCTCCATGTCTGCGGGTTGTAATGAATCTACTGCCTTTGTGACGTTCTCTCCCAATTTTTCATCATAAACTTCAATTTCATATTTTCCAGTTTTTTGATTAAATTGAGCCATATTTGCAATTAATTTTCTTGTATCTTCACTTGCAAATTCTGAAGCGTCAGGAAATTTTATTTGACTCATTTTTCGGTCTAAATCTAATGCATTCATACCCATTTTAGCAAATTCTTCAGCTCCAATTCCAAGAGTTTTGGCAACTTCTCTAATCTGTCTTTGAGCCCCAGGCATCACCACAAAACGTTGTTGTTTTTCATCAAATTCAACAAATTGTTTAGATAACTCAATAAGATTTTTCTGCAAAGCTTCAGGGTCATTTTCACCCATATTCATTAAAGATATTGGGTCTAAAAGTCCTGTTATTTGAACACCCATTCTTTGTAATCCCGCGGCCATCTCAACTGCTTGGGTTGGGTCAAATAATTTTTCAGCAAGGTCTAAAGTAGTTTTAATATTTGCTTTAACCATTATTGCCTCAGTCGCCATTTTTGACATACCCTGAACACCATTTTCAAAATTATACATATTCAATTTTGCAGTGTTTGAGCTAATTTCTTTCATTACCTCACCAGCAACCAATCCAACACCTAATGAAGAATCAATAACTTTTTTAATCCCATCAACAGTTCCTTGTGCAGTAAACCCTAAATTTCTAAACGATTCATAATTTTTAGCCGCGGATGCCGCAGCATTTTCACCCATACCTTTAGTTAATTCCGCCATCACCAACAATTCTTTGGTTTGGTCAGCCTTTAACAAAAAATTAGATTTTTCAAATCCTGTTATTTTTTCAGTAAGATTTGCAACATCAGTAAGAGTAAATCCAAATTTTTCAGATTGGAATTTTGCCTCAATAATATTTTGTTTAGTTCTTTCACCGTAAATGTCTAATCCCCCCATCGTTCTGTTGAAATTAGAAGCAATTCCTTCTAGTTGACTTACATTATTAGCAAAACTACTAATCATTTTCCCGTTAAAAACGTTAAATTGTTCTCCTACGTTTTTTATCGCATTTTCAACATCTTGTAATGGGTTTTTTAAACTATATTGTTTTTCTGATTGTTCTTTTTTTTCTCCCTCTTGTAAAGTTAGCATATCAAATGGTTTAACATAAATATTTTAGTTAAAGTTTTTATTTAGGTGTATTTTCTTCTATTATTCTGTCCAATAATGTTTTTCTTAAACTAATTGGCATCATTAAAAAATCTTGATACGATACACTTAAAAATTTTGCTAAAAAATAAAATTCAAGGTCTCTACCTTGTCTATATTCAGAAGAAAGGTCGAAAAAACTCAACCCCAAAGAGAATATCTGCAACGACCTCTTTTCCTGACGGGGCTATAATTGTCTGGGTTAAATTTAATCTAGGCTCATTTTCAAAAACAAATGTTCTTATGTGTTTTGAGTCCATAATTGGCATATTATCAATGAATTTTGATATTTGTTCTCTATCTCTAACTCCATCAATTTCAACTATCATTTTTGATAACCTTATTGTTTGTCTTGGAGCAACTCTACCCATAGGATAAGCATCCACTAATCTATCAATTTCATTATTATCACCTAATGTCAATATTTTTAATTTTACGTGAGCACCACTTTTAGGTAATGTTGTTTCAAGTAAACCTTCTTCATTTGGTTCAACTAAAGTGTCTTTATTGTAAAGTTCTGTTAATAGTATTGATGTTGTGAACTCTTTACCTGTTTCAGGGTCAGTAGCTTTAACATTATATTCAGGACCAAATGACGTGTTTCTTAAAAAAATCATAATAGCCTCAACATCACCATTTAATAAATCTTCAGGTCTAATGTCCGGCTCGTAAATTTTACTCCGTAACAAATTAACCATTAGATTGTCTCTATTGTTTTGAGCCATTAAAATGTTTTCATCGGAAGCGGTTAGATAACCAACCTTTAAACTTTTCTTTTTATTTGTATAAAATTTACCCTTTGACGGTAGTAACACTACATCGTGTGGTAAATTAAAATTCATTTGCCCATATTGCATATTTTGGTCCATAGTAATGTTTTTTAGAAAAATAAATAGTTAAGGTAATAAATCAATCCTTATTTTCCGTTTTATTGTGTCTATTATCAAATTCTTCTTGTGTTTCAAATACTTTACCACAAGTCGGACATACAAATTCGGTATTACCTGAAAAAAAAAGTTCCATACACATAAGTATATGGAACATAATTTTATTAATAAATAGTAAATTTTAGTAAACTAAAATACAACGGTCAGGTCTTAAAGTTGCAGTAATACCTGCTAATCCGTCCTGTGAATAACTTAAAGTTTCAAAGTTAACACCTGTTAGGAATGTACCTTGTAATATCCATTTTTCAACTACAACACCTGTTGGGTCTAACAATTCCAAATCAATGTCCTTTTTATATCCTGCAGCGTAACCCATACGACCAGTTACTGATTCTGCGTGTAAACGAACCCATTCCATTAATGCTTGAGCCGCAGATGGTCCGATTGGGTCACGGAATTTAACATTAATTGTTTCCCAAGTAAATCTACCAGCAACATATGTTGATGTATTTAAGAATTGGATTTCTGTCGAATTTATTTTAATATTTGGTCGTGATGTTGATTCTACGAACCACTCATTAATTCCTAATGATGAAGGAAATCTTAAAATGAATCTGTTTTGTCTTTTGGGTTCGTAAGGAACCGGCATTTTCATCAGTAAATCAGCCATTGTCTTATTTTTTTAATTTTGTTTTATTGCTTATAAATAGTGTTGTTTATATTTTTTTCTATTTACTTTTATTTTTTTTAATTTAATCTTCTACTAGTCCAGTTCTAGTATTAATATTAATTAATTTTTCTTTTATTTCCTGATTGAGTTGAATAAATTTTAACACCTGGTTCATCACCAAATTCTTTATCAAACATTTCAATATTCTTTGGGTCATCATCAGATACACCTAATTGAAATTCTGGTATAAATGAATTAGAAATATCATTTTTAATCATTGCTTTTAAGCTAAGTTCTTGAGCCAATTCTTTACAATAATCTAAAAAATTTCTAAATGCAATTTTTTTTAGTTCTTCAGGATTTGCGGCAGAACCCTCTCCGAAAGTCACAGGGTGAAATTTACAAAGGTTAAGATACTCATTAATTAATTCAATATCCTCCATATTTTGAAGTTCAAATATCTCTCTATATTTTTGTAGATTAGATACACATTGTTTCATACTTAATCCGTGTTTACCTGAAAGAATTAGTTCATAACAAGCTTCTTTAATAGTTTCAGGATTATGTCCCCTTGCGGTAATTATTGAAAAGATTGAACCTCCGTTTATACATTCTACAAAATCATTCCAAGCCGGTCCCACAGGAGCAATTAAACAATCAATCAAAAACTTTTCGTCCCCATCTGTTTTAAAATCCCTAAACATATTTGGTGCAAATTCTACAATGTCGTGTCCATTGTATGAAAACTTATCTTTACCGATACGACTTCTATATTTGGCGAAATCTTTTGTTGACATGCCAATTTCTTCATCTTTGTCACTTAAAACATAAATTACAGTCGGCATATACATAAGATTATCATCCCAATCAAATGCATAATATTTTAAAGAAGGAATCCCCTCCTCCGATACTGCTTCAAGTAATCGGAGGATAAGGGAATCCATTTTTGTTTTGTTTAAACTCATATTAGATATTATCAAATGACGCTCCTGTTGGAGTTATTAAGAACTCAATATCTATGAACTCTAAAGATTTAGTTGGTTTAACATAGATTTTACCTACTAATTGGTTTCTGTCTAAATCTTCAGCTGAAGATGAAACAGTTACACGGAAATCATATAAACCTCTATCTCTTCTGATTGAATCCAAAATAGGATTAACTGCGTCCAAGAAATCTTGTCTCACTTTAGCATCGTTTTGTTCAAACAACAATCTAACTGCGACTGCTGAAATTAACTTACGAGCTTGTAATAATAATCTTCTAACATTTAATCTGTCAAGAGCGGACTCTCTAATTTGTAAAGTTTTATTACCCCAAATTACAGTTCCTACATCAGAGAAAGTTGCGATTGGGTTAATTCTTCCTTTATAAAGAGTGTCTCTATCTTCTTGTGTTAACTTCTTACGTGCTTTAACTGCATTTACAATACCACGTGTGTAACCCGCAGATGCGAACCAAGGGAATGCAATATTATCAGTTAATGCTAAGTTTCTACAAACTTCCGCAGTTGGTGGGATGTAGATTTGAGTGTTATTAACTGTATCACGAGTTAATACCCAAGGATAGTAAGTTGCGGTATAGTTAGAATCAATTCCTGTTTCTTCTAATGAATCAACCGCATCTTGTGGATAGATTAAATCATCAGCAGTATATGTTTGAACTAATAAATTACTGTCAGGAGTTGTACACAAATAAATTGAGTCAGCTCTATCAAACTCAATCATTTCAATTGAAGCCTCAACTAAATTTGAATTGTTCAACCAATCAATACCAGGAGTTGCAAATACATTTATATTTGTTGCTTCAGGGTTTGAGAATGTTTTAATACCTAACAAATATGCATAATAGTCAGTATTTGCCCAATCTTGAGTATTGTCACCAACACTTATTAATTTAAATGTTCCCGCACCTGATGCATTTGGATAACGTGCGGTAGCACAAGCTCCATACAAGAAACCTCTTTGTCCTACTTGGAATAAATCTCCATTAGTTCTTGTTTCACGATAGATGTCCCATGCGTCAAATCCTCCTTGTACTAACAAACTAAATTTACGTGAAAATAATCTATAATATGGACTTGATGTGTTTGTAGGTTCAGAATTAAATGATGCTGCTCCAACTTCAAATGCAGATTCTCCCGATGTTGTATATCCTGATGGAATTAAAACAACAGTTGCCCCACTATCCATATGGAAACCTTTGGATAAAAATGACCACTCATCTCCTGTAGTATCTTCACAAGGGTCAATAGGTCCTTGTTTTCCTTTATATTGGAAATAATCACTATCATATCCGATAGTATCTGATATACCCAAATAAGTTCTTCTTACATTGTCCCCACCGCTTCTAATAACAACGTCAGTTCCGTCAGTAATACCAAATGGAGGATTATAAATTACTTCACCTGGGAAATCATACTTTGTTTTATAAATTGGAAATCCTGTTTTAGCACCAGCGTAATCTCTTGATTTATAACCTTCAAATCCACAAGGTAAAGCATCTACAGGTGCATCAACATTATAATCTACCATTATGTATTTAGAGTTTAAAACAAACTCACCGTCAGAAGAACCAATTTTCTTAGCAATATAGTTATTCAAATTTGGGTCTAAAGAACAGTTTGTGAATTTTTCTAAAACTACAGGTGATTCATCACTATCATAGTAATTTCTAACAACAACATCAAATGTTCCGTTTGCAAATGAAATGTTCAAAATTGAAATTTTAACTTGGAAATTTGCAGAATTACCGTCAGCGATTGATACAAATCTAAACAATTTATATACATTATTACCACGTAGTTCAGAAACAACCCAAGGAGATACTGGACTTTGATACTTTTCTAAATACCAAGCAATTGATGTTCCTGAATTGTAATCCTGTCTGTATCCAGGTAATGCAATTAATTCTGAACTTAATCCACGAATATAACCTTTTCTCCAAGCCCACGTTAATAATGTTGAATAATTTTCTTCTAACATTAATGGAACTTGAGTTCTTGGTTTTGTAAAGTTTCCATAACCTAATACTTTATTAATTGCAGTAGCGTCTGTTTCAGACAAACTAACTTTCAAGTTAAAGTTTGTGTTATCAACTGTAGTACCTGTAATTGCAAATGGTGCAAATGGGTTTTGCTCTACCGCCGCATAACTTCCACTAAAATCTAAACCAACAGATGTTAAACCTGTTACTTGATAAGAAGGTCCGTTAGATGTTGCAGTATAGAATGTTAAACCTCTTGAACGCATTGTTGCAACCACTAATTCGTGATATTCAGAATAAGTCAAACCTGACATATTAAATAAATAACCGTGAATTGACCCCGAATAACAAACATTAGGTGTTGTAGGTGTGGTTGTTACAGTTGGTGTTGGTGTTGGTGAAACATCACAAGGATTATAAGTTGAAGTAACAGTGACTGTAGGTGAAGGGGTTGTAGTTGTTGTAACTGGAAGTAATTCCAAATTATCAACTACAATTACAAATGAATATCCTGAATAGTTTTCACCTGAAGTTGGGTCAAATAATCCATAATACCAAGCGTCATTATATGGTGATGTAAAGCTACAACTGTAGGATGAGTTACCACTTACACCCATAACATTTGTTACGTTTGTAAATCCTGCACCTGTATAAGTGTTATAAACATCTCCGGGTATTATACCCCAAATTGCAATTGAGTCGCCACTCATAGTAGTGTCAGCTAAAATACCTTGAACAAATGACTTAATATCATCTTCTAAAGTAGACGTTCCTCCATCAAATTGGGTGTATACATTTGTATATTTCGCTTCAATATCTTCAGGGAATAATCCTTCAAATGATAATTGTGAAATGAAATTACTACAACCTGTGAATGTTACTGAAATTTCACTTGTTCCTGTAATCACACAATTTGTTTCACAAATTGCTGGGTCAACTGCGTAGTTTGGTGTTGTGGAACAACTGTAAGTATAACCTACGGTTGATGAGTCAACATTTGCTACCGTTTTTAAAGACCAAGAAGGTCCCGCATCGTAACCCGATAAACCCAATACCCTTGTTACAAATAATTGATTTGATTGTTGGAGGTATGCCTTAGCGATATAAGACATTTCATATTTTGGTATTTGTGTATTCACAAATTTTTCAGGAGTTGTTCCCCCAAAATAAGTTTGATACTCATCATAATTTGTGATGAATATCGGTTCAAAAGCTGGTCCTTTGGTAGCTTCTCCAACTAATCCCAAAGTTGTAACACCTACGCTAGATGTTACAAAGCTCAAGTCCCTTTCTGATGTATAAACACCAGGCGAAACGAATACTTTGTTTGCTGTTGCCATTACTTTTTTTTCTTTCTTAAATTTATTTTTATATAAATATTTGTAATTTCCTCAAAAAACTTTACTTTGTTAAACATATTTATAAATTGGCAGATTTTATTCTGCCTTTTTTCTACCTATGTCTAAAACTATCAAGAACATAAAAATATCAGAAGAGAGTCACACACTATTGAAAAAATATTGTGATAAGAAAGGATATAAAGTATATCGGTTTTTAGAAGAATTAATTATGAAAGAATGTAAAGAAGTGAAAGACGTGTATGGTGAAAATTAAACAAGTATGTTTTGAAAACTTAACTTACTTTCTAAATTGTCGTCTTTCTTTGTTACTTCAAACCTAACTGAATCACCTGAATTAACTTGTATATAATTACTATTTGACCCATAATACAAATTATTAATCCAAATTTCATAATTAGATATATTATAACTTGATATTAATTTCAGATTAACTTTTTCACTAAACTTATCCGATAAAATTGTTGTCCCTGGTAAAAACAAAACATTTTCATAAAACTTATCAGTATTAAATGGTGGTTTTCTTGGTTGTCTTCTTGCTTTACCTCCTGTTGCCTCTAATAACTGCAAGTTCCTTGTAATACCAGGTTTAATCACAAATTCGTCTTCGTCAATTAAAAATCCGACCAAAGTAAATTCATATGAAATAATATAATATTTTCTTTTTTCAATTTCCATTACTGATTCGTCAGAAACATTATCCCATTTAATTGGAATATAATGACCTTTAACTTTTGTGTATGCTTGTCTTGACGAAAATCTTTCTAAAACAACTTTATTTAATTGGTTAATTTCTCTAACACGATTACAAATAAATTTAAGAGTATATTTTATATCAATTGGAATTGGTTGTGGGATTTGATAAACATCAACTGTAGTTCTTTGTCCGTCAAAACTTGGGACATATGCGTAAAAAAATTGTCTTCTTTCGGGGATAGTATATACCGTAGAAGGATAACTTCCATATTTCATATCGTGAGACCTAACAACCGTTACAAATGGGGGTGATGCGTTTTTATCTAAATCTTGGAATTTATATGTTTGAGTGAACTGAGCCCAGTTTTGAGTTGTTACGATAATGTCAACCACAGGGACTTGTTTACCCTCTACACTAAATCCTAATTTATCCTTAACAAAATCTAAAAATCCTCTATCTAAATCCGCATGTAATACTGATTTTGGTAAAAATGTTCCGTCCTGCTCAATTTCTTGAAGCATTTCTTTCCTTCTTGCCAAACCGACTTTGTTTGGTATTAAATCAATATTCTTTTTTATTTGTTTTGGAAATGGCATTTTATAATCCTCTAAATTCATTGTTTGTAACAGGAGCGCACATTATTGTTCTATAATATGGTTTATAACCTCCATAATTGTGTTTGTTATCTGATGTAACCCTACCATCATTAGATACTGTATAATACCTAACTCTGTTTTCATTTTCATAATATCCAATATAATCACCATATTCAATATCAACACCCATCATCTCCAAATCTTTAATGTAGATACTCAACTGCATTGTACCCGGCTCAAGTTGTTCAATTTTTGAAGTTCCCAAAAATTTATTTTCAGTCCCAATAATTTTAACATATGCCTTAAATTCAATTGGGGGGTGGAATTTAATACCGTCCTGTACAGTTTCCCCATACACATCATCAGTATTTGTTCTATATCTATCAATCTTATATAAAACACAAGTGAAATTCATATCACCGTGTAACCATTCTTTACCCATCTCCAATTCTAAATCAAAATCGGATTCTCCAAAAAATTTACCTAATCTTGTTATTGGAACTTTATTGCTAGCCATAATTGTATAGTTATTGATAAATATCTAATTTTATGTTATCTTTAATCAAAACTGATTGTTATAGAAAATTCGGTTAAAATAAAAGAAGTTGAGGCGCTTGAAATTCTTCAGGGATATTCTGGTGCTAATAATTATATTTTAAGGTTAAAACAACAACAATCTGTTAATAAAAAGTTCTACCCAACAAGAGCTCAAGCTGAATACATTATAAATTTTCACAACAAAGAACCGAAAGTTGCTAAAAAATGGGTTGAAATTGACAATTACTTTGCCAAAAAATTGGTTGAGAGTAATCCTTTCATTTCTGAACCTGAAAAAATTTATGTTGAGAAGTTATTGGCTGAAAAAGATAAGTCATATCACATTTGGGGGAAATTATTTAGCGGGGAAACATCTCACGATTTTTGGGTACCTAAAGTGGCAATCATAAAAGAACAAAAGGTCAATGAAGTTAATGTTGATTACTCAAAGTATAATAACCGTCCTCCATTATCCCACCAAAAAGAAGCAATTGAAAAACTTCTTGCTTACGACAAATTTGTATTAGCGGATGATATGGGGTTAGGTAAAACCACATCAACAATTATTGCAGCTTTAGAGAGTGGTGCAAAAAAAATATTAATAATATGTCCCGCATCTTTGAAACTAAATTGGGAACGAGAAATAAGAAATTATTCAGATAGGTCAATTTATATTTGTGAAGGTAAAAAATACGAGGAGTCAGATTTTGTAATTTCAAATTATGATATCATCAAAAATTTTCACGACACAAAAGACAAAGAAAATTCACAAATTCTTAAATCAAAATTTGATTTGATTATTATTGATGAAGCTCATTATATTAGTAATGTTCAAGCTCAAAGAACTAAATTGATTAACGATATAACTGAAAAAGTTAAAAAAATATGGTTATTAACAGGAACGCCAATTACATCTCGTCCGATTAACTATTATAATCTATTAAAAATTATTGATAGTCCTGTTGCTCAAAATTGGATGGCATATGTTATCCGTTATTGTGAAGGTTATCAATTTAGTGTTGGTAAAGGTAGAAAAGTTTGGAATGTTCAAGGGGCATCTAATTTGGAAGAGTTGAGGGATAGAATTTCAAAACAAGTTCTACGAAGATTAAAAACTGATGTTTTAGATTTACCTGAAAAAATTATTACCCCCGTATATTTGAGATTGTATTCAAGATTATACGAGGAACTTATGGGTGAATATTATGATTGGTACAATAAACAAAATGAGTCCAATTCAATCTCCGTCCAATTTACAAAACTAACAAAAGTCAGACAAGTAATTGCGGAAGAGAAAGTTCCACATACAATTGAAATTGCTGAAAATATTATTGAGCAGGGTAAAAAGGTAATCATATTCAGTAATTTTACAGAACCGTTAAAAAAGATTTACGAACATTTTGGTAAGAAAGCGGTTTATTTAGATGGGACAACAACCAAACCTGCGAGACAAAAAGCGGTGGATGACTTCCAAGAGAATGAAAAAATTATGGTTTTTTGTGGTAACATAAAGGCGGCAGGTGTTGGTTTAACATTAACTGCAGGTGAAGCCGTTATTATGAATGATTTATCATTTTTACCTTCTGACCACTCACAAGCAGAAGATAGAGCGTACAGATATGGTCAAAAAAATTGTGTGTCAGTATATTACCCAATCTTTGAAAATACGATTGAGGGTATAATTTATGATATTTTAATTCGTAAGAAAAATATCTTTGAAACGGTGATGGGGGACAATATGGACAAGACAGATATGGCTTATGAAGTAATGAATTCAATTAATTCATTGAAAAATTAGAAAAAAGGATTATTTATATGTTATAAATTAATCCTGTATGAAATCAATTGAGAATAAGATTCAATTAATAGAATCTGAAATTAAAGAAGGAGTTATTAACGAAAGTGAAACCTTCCTACTCACTGAAATGAAAAAAATTGGTATTGAAAAATTACCATACTCCTATTCATCCTTAAAATCCTTTATTGACCCTGAAACAATGAATGTTCATTATAACAAGCATTATAAGGGATATGTTGATAAATTAAACGCCGCTTTAAGTAAGAAAAAATTTGGTGATTTGGATTTAGAACAGATTGTTCAATCCATTACAAAGTTTAGTAAGGACGTGAGAAACAATGCCGGAGGAGCATACAACCACGCATTGTTTTGGAAAATGTTATCCCCAAAACCACAAAAACCAAAAAGATTAGTTTCTGCAAGAATTGACAAAGATTTTGGCGATTTTTCATCGTTTAAGAAAAAATTTAATGAGGTTGCCAAAGAAAGATTTGGCTCAGGATGGGTATGGTTAGTTGTTACAAGTCAAAACAAATTAAAAATTGTATCAAGCCCAAATCAAGATAACCCATTGATGAATGATTTTGAAGGTGGAGGATATCCAATTTTAGGTTTGGACTTATGGGAACACGCATACTATTTGAAATATAAAAATAAAAGAGATGAATATGTTAAAAACTTTTGGAATGTTATTAATTGGGATTTTGTTGAACAATTATACAAGATGAAAGTTGAAACAAAAATAAATGAGTCACTTGTTAGTGAAATGTTATTAGAACAAGATGATTCATCTTTATTAGATATTCCAGTGGCAGAAGGTTGTAGTTCGTCAGAATTAGGGGTTATTAAATCAACAATTTTCCAACATAAGTTAACTCCGCAAGAAATGAAAGGCGGAAAAAAAACACTTAAATCAATTGTTGTTTCAAATATTAGTAACTTATTAAAAAAACAATTTCCAAATAATTGGAGAAACGAAACAAGTACCCATATGAGCGGAGTTTATCGTAAATCCAAAGGGGAAACTGTTAGGTCTTTATTAAATAATTTAACTTCTTCATACACCGCATTGTGTGCTTTAGTTAAATACGTCAACGCTTATTTAACTTCTGTTAATAAGGACAATGTAAAATTTGGTGGAACTTATGAAGAAAATCTAATGAATTTGGAAATATTTTTTACCACATTAGATTCATTAAGACAAATTGTTTTTAATCCAAATAGTCAAATCAATAAACAAATCGGAAAAATATTAACTTATTCTGATTGTATTGGTAAGAGAAATGAAACCGCGGCTAAACAAATTATTGACAGAAATTTAGGGGAAAATTCTTGTAAATTAACATCAGGTTTGGGTCTTAAAAAAGATGCATTTGGTACTGACTGTACAATTGAGGAGGATGGAAAAATTAAAGAAGCTCAAGTTAAACCATTTACAAGAATGGTTGAGGGTGAAGGTAAGATTAAAATTTTGGGGAGCTCATCTGTTCAATCATATAAAGTCGCTCTTTTTGTATTTGTTAATGTAGTGGATAAAGTAGTTTTAATATTTGAAAACAAGGGATTAGATGTTTCAAGTGGTAATTATGTATTCCCCGCAAATTCATTAATTCACAGTTTTTCTACCGACTATCCTCTTGATTTAGAAGATTGTTCAAAATATAAATAATTCAATTACATATTGATATTTATAAAATAAACGCAATGTCTAAAATATCACAACCTGAAAGAGATAAACTATTCAAAAAAGTAAGACACTTACTTGGTGCCCCATTAAGAGGGATTGAATTAGAGGACGAACAAATGGATACTCTTCTTGAGTTTTCCATAGACGATTATTCACAATACATTCAAGATTGGTTGACCGAATCACAATGGTCGGCATTGTATAATTTAAATTTAGACCAACAATCTTTATCAAGAGCTTTTGTCACTCGTAGTTTAGATTATGAAGATAGATATACTTATGCATATTCTAAAATTGTTGGTTTACAGGCCGGAGGTCAATGGGAATTAAAAAAGGATTATATTGAATTAGTTAGGGGGCAACAAATTTATGAAGTTCCAGCAGGTCGCGAAATTAATGAATTACTTTGGTTTACACCATCAACATTAACAAATGTACTATTTGACCCTTGGTCATTTGGTAGTATGGGAGGACCTGGAATTGGAGGTCCTGGTGGATATGCTCAATTAGGATATAGCGGTTCTTATTTCCTAATGCCCGCATTTGATATGTTGTTAAGAATGCAAGAAATTAATATCCAAAGACGTATAATTGCATCTGAACTTACATATCGTATTACTGCATTACCTGATGGTAAAAAAGCAGTTCACTTGATGAATACTCCAGGTGGTAAATTTGACTTCGGTAGTTCAAACTTTGCAGGGGGTAGAGTATGGTATTGGTACTATGATGTTGGTCCTGATGATAAGAACGCTTGTCTTAAAGCAAATCCTGATATTATTAGAACACCTAATGACGTTCCTTATGAAGAACTTACTTGGGATGATTTAAACAACCCATCAAGACAGTGGGTTAGGAGATGGTTTGTTGCATATTGTAAAGAAACTTTATCAAGAGTAAGAGGAAAATACAGTGGAAACTTGAAAACTCCAGATTCTGAATTAACTTTAGATTATACATCATTAGCAACTGAAGCTAAGGATGAAAAAACTAAACTTATTGAAGAGTTGATTGGAACTGAAGGAAGACTAACAAGATTAAAACCTGAAAAAGTTATGGAAAGAGAGGCATTAATTGCTGAAAATCTTAATAAGTCACTTAAATTCAGAGCCGCTCCTCGTCAGATTTATGTAATCTAATTTATGCCAATTATTAAAACAAGACCAATTGACCGAGTAATAAACGGTCAAATTATTACAAGTTCCGAAGTATCATTAGTATCAGAACCATATTACGATTGTTCAGGTGAAAGTGTTATTGTAGTTAAAAACATTGATTTCTCCAAAATCAAATTGAACTCAACAAGAAACGACAGGATAACTATTAAAGCACTTACACGAGTACTTTTATTACCTGACTTTGGTAGAATTGACGAACAATTTGATGAAATGGAACTTGAGAACGGAGCGAGTGTTGAATTAGTATTTGCCGTTGGTAATTGGTATATTCTATCATCAGATGGGTTGAAACAGTCCTAAACCATTTCTTCCCACCCTTCTTCAGCTAACTCGTAAATATATTCAGGGTCTATTCCTCGCTTTTCCCAATATATTTTTTCTTGGTCAGTGATAGTTAACAAGTCATCAATACTATCTTGGTCTGCAGGTTCAAATGGGACTCCGTTAATTAACTTACATTGTTCTTTTGTAAAGATGCCTCTCTTACTTGGTTCATCCACAATAAGATTATTTCTTACTTCTTCACCAAATACAATTAACAATGGTTCAATACGTTTGTTAAATGTTACAACGGCTCTTGGAACATTATATTCACCTAACATACTTGGATTATTCTCAACCTCAGTTGGGTCTAAACGATAACAATTAAGTTGTACAAATGACTCCATACTATCGTCTAAAACTTTACCATAATTATTAAAGTATGTGTCA
>Ga0172372_10000462_pt1 | contig 62311 bp, 58 predicted proteins | sample LakKiv5m_2_FD_114544 | JGI IMG/M metagenome (GOLD analysis project Ga0172372, IMG submission 114544) | Freshwater microbial communities from Kabuno Bay, South-Kivu, Congo - kab_092012_9.5m | ecosystem: Environmental > Aquatic > Freshwater > Lake | place: Democratic Republic of the Congo...
CCGGTCGCCGTGGGTGACGAGGGTGTCGGCGGCGGCGGTACCGTCTGGGAGTCTTTCGACCACTACGTGTGGGAGAACTACCAGCGCAACGCGCCCGACTTCATCCTCACCGTCACCGACGGGTACTTCTCGCCACCGGCGCCGAAGTTCCCGACGAACCTCTACGGTTGGGTGATCATCCCAGGCGGCGACCCCTTCATGGGTAAGCCCGGCGGGTACGTCGCATCCGACGGAACACCTGTTCCGCGTATGCGCGTCATCCGCGTGATGGGAGAGAACGCCGACACCGAAGCAACGGCTTCGGCCAGCGTCTGATCCATCCCCGACCATCCCCAGCAAATCGCATGCACAGCGGCCCGGTTCCTCTCAGAGAGGACCGGGCTGCTGTATTTCTACCCCGCCGCAAAGGTGGGTTTCATCCAACGGAAGTTCGCTTCCAGAAAGGGTAATACAACCCATGAAAAAGATTAGCAAGTTGGGCCGCGCGTCCATACTCGCATTCGCATGTGTCCTCGCAATACCGGTCCCGGCCCTCGCGATCGTGAATCCGGACCCGGTGCTGAGCCGCAAGGTTCCCGCATCGGTCGTCGCGTTGCACCTGACCGCCGACCGTGGCGCCAAAAAGCCCGCGCAGTTCTGCACTGGTACGGTGATCGCCCCTACGTGGGTGTTGACCGCCGGACATTGCGTGTTTGAAACCAGGGATGGGTACCGGGTGTACGTGACGGCGCTCGCCAACGCGAAGCGCCTGCACGTCGATGTCGTTCGCGCCATCGTACACCCAATGGAAAAATACGACGTCGCGCTCCTCAAGCTCGACGAGCCGTTGCCCGGCGTCAAACCCATGAAGCTCATCGGGAAATCCGATGCGGCCGCCGTGCGCGACCCGGCCGGTCTTGTCCTGTACGGGTGGGGTCTCGTCGATCGCGGACCCGAGCCCGATTTCTCAACCAAAGATGAGTGGTTGGCGTATTATAAGAACAACCGCCCGACACTGCCCAACCGTCCCAAAGCGGTACGGCAGTACAAGGACGAGAACCCGGACATCAGGATGCGACCCAAGGTGCACTTGGCGACGAAATACGTCGACAGTCGCGGCTACATGCAAGGCTCGTGCAACGGTGATTCGGGCGGACCACTGGTCTCGTATCGAAGCGGCGTCGCCCGGCTGGTGGCCGTGGTCTCCTACGGGGAGCCCGAGTGCCTGGCGAAGGTCGCCGGTGTGAATGTCAGGATCGCCCCCGTGCGAGACTGGGTCATCACCACGATCACGCGCGGCGCAAACTCCCAGCGTTAGTACACCATACGATGCGCCGCTCCCGAAAGGGGGCGGCGCTGTCGTGCCATAACCATTGGTCGCGATTACCCGCCTGGGCGTGGGGCGCACCGTGCCGCCTGTTTGGTTCGCCGTGGTTCCCGCCCATGGTGGTACCCAATAATCAATCACCTAACCCCCGACCCCCGTGGTCGGAGAAAGGATGATCCACAATGCGTCAAGCATCATTGGACATCGATCGTGCAGTGCGAATGTTCGGGGACGACCCGAAGAATCCGAACAAGACGTTCGGAGAACTGCCCGATTGGAAAGACCTGGAAAAGTTGCCGCTGGTGTCGCACACCACGGCCGCGATCGCCGAAGGCGTGAACCTGCTCGTGACCGGACCCTCGGGGTGCGGCAAGACCGAGTTCACCAAGGCACTCATCCCGTGTTTCACGGTCGACGGCCAGCCCGTCGAGTTCGTGTACATATCCTGTGCGCTGTTCACCACCGAGAACTTGAAGGTGGCGTTCCCGCACATGCACGACCAGTCCGGTCGTCGCATCCTGCGCTACTTGCTCGACAAGCGTCTGCTGACCCCAGGTCACAAGGTGCTCGTATGGGACGAAGTCGGCCAGGCCGACAAGGAAATGTACTCGGGCATCATGGAAGCCCTCTCGGAGAAGACGATCGGTAACTACTACCCGAACGTTCTCTGCTCGATCCTCCTCGACAACCCGAACACCGGTGAGTACGGACATCTCAACGAGATGGAGTACGCTCAGGCATCTCGCATGGTCTCGATCGACATCACCGCAGCCGACTCCCCATGGCCCCGCGCCTTGGCGAACCGGTACCGCGACATCGATGTCTCGAAGGTCATCAAGACCCAGAACAAGTACTTCGCGAAGTTCGACTCCCTCTCGCAGGGATACGCTTCTCCGCGCGTCTTGGACAAGGCAGTCATGTACTGTCTCGTCAACGGCATTCCCGGCGAGTACGGGATTCCGTGGGGCCCTGATGGCGACCGCTTCCAACTCCGCAACGCCGCCGGTGAAACGGCTGCGAAGAAGGACAAGGAAGGTCGCACCACCCAGACCTTCAACGAGGCCTACGTGCAGGACATCGCTTCTGCTCTCGGTGTGCCGAACCCGACCAGGTTCGACAACAAGATCGAGCGCGCCATCGAACTCGTCGTCCGCGACGGTATCTCGATGTACATCGAGGGTACGCCCGGTTCGGGCAAGACCTCGGTCGTGAAGTCGATTTTTGCCGAGAAGTACCCGGAGATCTCCGTGGCGTACATGTCGATGGCTAACACCATGAAAGAAGACATCGTCGTGCCTTTCCCTTCCGAGGACGCAAGTGCTCGCGAAGGCTCGGTAGGCCCGATGGACCAGTTGACCTTCGGATTCTTCGGCATCCCCGGAGCCAAGGTCGGCGTCTTCGACGAGTACACCCGCGGTCTTGACACCCGGGCGACCAACGTCGTGAACGAGATCGTGCATTCAGGAACGACCAACGGCGAGCCCATTCCGGATTACCGTGGTTCAGTGGCGATCAACAACCCGCCATACCACGCCGGACAGGAACTCGACATCCGTCCCCTGACACTCCCGCAGGCATCGCGTTTCTCCATCGCATTCAAGGTGGACGAAGCCGATACCAACGCGCTCGAGTGGCTCGACAAGACCTATGGTGAGCCGATCCGGCCGTTCATCCGCTGGCGCAAGGGTTCATTGAACCCGTCCCAGCAGGAGAACGTCTCGGCCCGTGTGCTTCACATGATGTACCGCTGGTATCGCCGCGGTCTCGACATGAAGTACGCTCTTCCAAAGGTGAAGGGTCGTCGCGTGGATGTGCCGATGGTGGACCTGCTCAAGGCCCTCAACGACCAGCCCATGGCGAACCTCACCGCGATGTCGGAAAACAAGGATCTCTGGTTGGGTAAACTCTCGGCTCGCAACGAGTTCGACGAGGTCATCCATCCAGACATGCACGTCGACGCGTACCAAGCGCTGTACTACGCAACGCTTGGCCACCTGAAGGAGCACCGCGACACCGTCGTGGAAATCTTCAAGGTCATCGACGACGAGCACCGCTTCCGTCTCATCGGTCAAGAAGACAAGCCCGAGGTCCAGGAATTCTGGTACAACATCCTCGAGCAGGCCTTCCCCGAGTAAGCCGAACCTCTCACAGAGTTCAAATCTCAAAAGAACCTCTCCCACTGTCGCCTGGCGGCAGGGGGGAGGTTCTTTCAGTTAATTCGTCCCCGGCCGCGCGCTAGGCGTCGCGCGGCGAGCAGGGACTCCGACCCGGGCCGGGTCTTGGCCAGTTCAGCGTAGATTTCCACCACCGCGTTCTCATCGCGTCCAGCACGACCAATTCTCTGGAACGTCGCGCCCAGCGCCGCCGCGGTCTGACCTGCCCAGTCGGGCACGATGCTGTACCACACCCCCGAGCGCGTGGTTCCGGAAGAACCGGCCGCCCACAAGATCAAATCACCCTCTTCTTCTCCGTCCGCGACAGCGAGGAGGTGTGCCCCGTCTGTCGCCCGCAGTGCGGCGGTGGCCTCACGGTACGTCGCCACCTCTGCTTCCCCCACGCCGAGCGCTTCGCAAAAAGCCGTCCACCCTCCCCGACGCATCTCGCCACGCGCGTGCTCGATTCGCCCGCGCCAACGTTCCGGTTCGCGTGTGCGCAAACCTTCGAGCACCGTCGCAGGATCCACGGATATCGATGCCGCCCAGTCCAGGTACGTGTCCCGTCCCTCCGCCTCGAGCCCGTCCACGAGTTTACGTATACCAGCCGCACACCGTTCCACATCCCCCGCCGCCGAACCCGGAGCCTCCCCAACGGAGACCAGGCGTGTCGCCCGGCGACAGGTGGCGTGCACGTGCTGCACGAGACGCAGCGCGGCGATACCATTGGCTTCGTTCGCTTCGCGCGCCAGGAATTTGGCTCGCTGCAGTTCCTCGACGGCCTCTCCGTAGCGTTCGACGCGCTCGGAGAACCGGTACGGTCGCAAGCACCGGCCACAATGTCGGTACAGGTACGCCTCGCTCAGCGCGAGCGGGAGGGTCCGACCCTCCCCGATCTCGTCGCACACGGGGTCAAAGTGGAGGACGTCGGCCGCATCGACGGTGACGACGATCTGTTCGAGGCTGAACGGTTCAAGGGAGGCCCCGATCCGCGCCGCCGCGGAGACGGCTCGCAAATGCACGTCAGGCCCCCTTGGGGAGGTCGTTCGCACCGAGACCCAGCAGTTCGACGCCGAGGGCTAGTGCGTAGCGGTCCGTCATGCCCGAGACGTAGCGTACGGCCAGTTCGGCCGCCGCCATCGTGTCGTTCCCCGGGTGCGCGGCCTCGCCGCTTGCGACGTCGGGTATCTGGCCGGGCATATCGATGAAATGTTCGCACAATCCGCGTAGCAAGCGCACCGATCGTTCGGCTTGCTCCATCGAGGCTGGACGTAGGTAGATGCGCTCAAAGTTCACGGTACGGAAAGCGTCAAGAACGGCGGCTGCCTCTTCGTCGAGCGCAACCACTCCGTGCGTGGCGATGCTGCTGGCAAGTTTTCCGATGAAGTACTCCAGTTGTTTGGAGTGCCGCACCCCGGCGTGGGCGCGGACCAGGTCGGGGAGGTCTCGTTCGGTGACGATTCCAGCTACGGTCGCGTCGGCAAAATCATGACAGACGTACGATATGCGGTCGCACATCGAGACCAGCTCCCCTTCCGGCGTCATCGGCGCCGGCCGCTTCCAACTGTGGTTGCGGATACCGTCCAAGGTCTCGGCGCAGAGATTCAATCCCGCCAAAGTGATGTCGGCCCCGTACGGGGCGTGGTCGAATCCGTCGGCCCGGTACGGGGTGAGGGCCTCCTCGCAGGAATGACCGGTGGGTCCGTGCCCGCAATCGTGGCCGATTGCGATCGCCTCGACGAGGTGCTCGTTGAGGCCGACGATGCGCGCGACGGAGAGTGAGACTTGCGCGACCTCGAGTGCGTGGGTGAGCCGGTTGCGTAGGTGGTCGTTCTTCGGTGCGACGAAGACCTGGCATTTACCGGCGAGGCGCCGGAACGCGGTGGAGTAGCGAATCTTGTCCGCGTCCTTCTCAAAACAGGTGCGCACCGGATCGGGATCCTCCGATCGGTCACGGTTTCCCGCACCCTGTGCGCGCGTCGCCCCGGGTGCAAGCCGGGCGTTGATCACCGCTTCGCGCGCTTCGCGCCCCAAGATCGACGTCTCCCCCACCCAACCGTCCGAGTCTTTATGTGCCAGGACGAGACCGTTTTCGCGTCGTCCCCGGGCTTCGACGGTGGCGCGAATATCGTCAGGTAGGGCCATCGCCGCCAAGGCCTGCTTTGCCTCTTCGACGCTATCGTCGCTGAGGTCGGGGCCTTGTGGTGTTGGTCGTTTCGCCTCGTGCTCGTTCATACCTCGTCCGGGCTCTCGTCTTTGCGGGTCTTCGTCCGCCAGAAGAAAGCCACGACCGCGGTGACCGCGGCGGCGAGGACCGTGTAGATGGCTGTGCGTTTCATGGAAATGATAGTGTCAGAGCCTCGGTGGGACGCACGCCCCACCAAACACCGCCCCGCCGGCAAGGGTTTGGTTCAGCGCAAGGTGGAGGGATCCACCACTGTGAAACTGCTTGACACCTGGTTGATTTCCGCCTCGTACTGCTTGAAGCACGGGGTGGAACATCCGATGAGGAACGTGTTCACCTGACCCGCCCGGGGATCGACGGTGACGATGTAGCGCACCGTCATCGGCCCGTCCACGGTGGAAAATTCAACGGTGTACCCGACCCCGTTCACCCCCGATTCGGTGATGATCCCAAATGCCCTGCGGGCGGTCTCGACGAGGTCTCCTCCGCTGATGAGCGCCATGTCGTTGAACTGGCTGAGCAGCGTACGGGCGGCGAGGCCTTCGGCCACCACCACCTCGCTTTGCAGCAGGTAGCGGGAACGGACTACCCCGCCAGGCTGTTTCGCGGTGGGGCTGAGGATGGTCTCCGCCCTCGCGTCTGGATCGGCGGAGAATCCGTACAGCCAGCGCGACATGACGGCATTGTCTGCCTCAGGTAACCGGTCGGCCGTAACGGCGAGGATCTTGTCCCCTTCGAGCACCGTCCATTTTTCAGGGATCTGCACGATCAAGCCGCTCGTCGTGTCGGTGAGGTACTGGTACTTCTGGGTGTAGCCGCATCCAGCGACCACCGTCGCCGCGACGACGCCGACGATCCATGTCCGCAGTTTGGTCTGTTCACGCATCGTGCTCCCTCCCGTGCGCCTCGTTCTTCGTTCCGTCCGACGCACCCGGTTGCTGCCACAACTCGGGCCAGCTTTGGGCTTCCCTGTCGCCCGTACTTTGTTCGACATCGGCATCTGCCGGGGGGGATACGGGCAGTGCCCGTGCCACCGGGTCGTGCGTCCAATGTGCCTCGTTCGCCGCGTCATGGTACGCTTCGATTGCTTGCATGAACGTCTCTTCGGCGTAGATTTGCCCATCTACGTTCGGTCCCGCACCGTGGTACAAGATGGCGTCAATATCCTCACCAGTGATCGTCTTATGGGTCTCAAGGGCGTGCGCCACGGCAAGCACCTGGTGCCGTTTCTCGCGCAGCAGTTGCTCTACACGATCGTATAGCTCGCGCAACGTCGACTCCACGCGGTCGTCCAAACTGGCGCTGACGCCTTCTTTCAAGTCCCCGATGGCAGCCCCGGGACGCCCTCGCAGCGAGGCAATCGACCCGCGCATACCGTACACGCCGTGCATCTGGTACGCGATCGCCGTCGCGTTCTGCAAATCCCCACCCACCCCGGCGGAGTTGTCCCCACCGAAGAAGAGTTTCTCGCCGGCCAGGCTGGCGAGTGAGACGCAGATGTCGGCCTCAAAGTCGCTGCGCCATTGGGCGAATTGTTCATCCCCATCCACGCTCGAGACGAACCCTCCGATATCACCCCGCCGTTCGATGGTGGCCACATCGATCGGGTACCACGGGCGTAGGTGTACGGCAGCCACCGCATGGCACGCCTCGTGTACCGCCACGGCGTGCCGCTCCCAATCCACGTACACGAAACCTTCTGGTAATCCGGTTTGGCGGATGTAGCGCGCATGGATGATGTCGTTCCACTCCACATTCACCGACCCGCGTTTCAAGGCGTGGATCAAGGCTTCGTTCACGACGTCCTTGATCTCTGCCCCGGTGCGCGGCGGATTCATCGATGCAAGCTTGTCGATTTGTTCCTTGCTAAGTTGGTGGGGAACTTTGGCCAAGTATCCCTCATAAGTGCGCTTGCGCCCTTCCTTGGTCGGGAAACCCACCTTGTAAATGCGGTCAATGCGGCCTGGACGCAGCAACGCTTGGTCGAGCGCATCGGGCATGTTGGTGGCCATGATGTACATGATTCGGTATGTCGGTGGTTGCTTTGGTGCCATGCCGAGGAGCTTGCGGATGTTGCGGAACAGGAAACCGCGCGGCTTCTCCATGCCTTGCATCTCGGAGAGAAGCGCTTGCAAGGTACCCATACCGCCCCCGCCGCCTGGGGCTACGACGATGGGGTTCATCGACGGCACGGTTGCGCCGTTGCGGAGCATGCGCCGGGTGTAGTCGCTCAACCAGCGACCATGTTCACCAGCCCCCTGGAACCCCTCGGCGTTCGGTCTCCAGCCGCCTTGTGCGAGTTGTCCACGGTTTCCCAATGAGTCGGCCTCGTCGAAAAAGACGATGACCCCTCCGTAACGTAGGGCCAGTTTACGCATCTTGCGAAACAGGGCCTTCACCTTCATCGCACCCACCCCGACGAACATCGCTTGGAACGCCGAAGGCTCCACCGAGATGAAGGGTTTCCCAGTCTCCCCGGCCACCGCCTTGGCGATCAAGGTTTTCCCCGTTCCCGGCGGCCCCCATAAGAGCACACCGGAGGGGACGTATCCGCCGACTTTTTCGACTAGCTCTGGTTGTTCAAGGAAGACGAGACCTTCTTTCACCTTGTCGATGACATGGTCCTGTCCCCAGATGTCCGCAAAGCGGGTCTGTATCTCGCTCGGCATGTACGTATCCACCCCGCCGCGGGAGAGGAACCAGAAGATCGCCACGAACTGCAAGATCGCCATGAGTGCATAGATGACGATCTGGAACAGGAACGGCAGTCGCTCCCACACCTCCCCGGGCACCGAGGCGAGCGCAGCGAGCGGCGAGCGGTTCTGGAAAATACCGAGCACCAGGGCGAGCAAGATGAGCACCCCGACGGTCCGCGACGCCCGCTGTGCACGGTACACGGTCCATGCATCCATCTTTGCGACCCGTTTAGTCCACCGGCCAAATACGGATTTTCGCCAAAACTGGTGGTATCTCTGACTGCGCTCGGCAACGAAGAAACTAGCCTGGCGTATCGCCTCAAGGAGCAGGGCAACCAAAATCCAGCCGTCGGCAACATAGGAACGATACAACGCCTCGCCCCAGCTGAGCACGGGGTTCGCCTCGACGCGGGCAAACGATATCAAGAGTCCAATGAAGAGGACGAAAGCGACAACCTTTAAACGGTCGAACGCCGAGAGGGGTGGTCTGGTGGTTTGCTCCGTAGCTTTCGGTCGGCTCTGCAGTTGGAGCCCGGGTTGCGGTTCGGCCATGCGCTTGACGGTACCGTGCACCACCAAACGCGCACGACTCGCCGACGTTTCCGCCCGCCCGATGGGGTTATGGTTTTAACATATCGCGCACACCCAGTCGCCGCCGCTACCGACGCGCAAAACCCGGGTCAGCGGGTACTGCGGGCTCGCACGCGCTCGATCGCCGTCGAACCTCGGCCGGTGTCGATCTGGGCGTCGATGCCGGAGAGGTACACGTACTGCGCATGCGGGGCCTTGGGCTTGGTGAGTGCCCGGCCCATGATGCGTCGCACCTCGGTCCATGGTTTGCCGAGATCCTCGCCGATTTCCTCAAACGTCCACTCTCGACCATCGACAAGGCCCATGCGCCGCTCGATCACGTCGCGTTCGGTCTCGCTCAACATCGCCATAACGCCCTCGAAGGCCCCGGGTTCGTTTTCACGCCCTACCGGCTCGTACTCGGTATCAATCGATTCCATCTTACCGCGCAGCACCATGATCTCGTTCAAACGTTCGATCGCGCCGAGCGTGCCCTGCCTGCGCAATTTCTCGTCCACGGCTTTTGCGAGGGCGTTTCCGCAGGAAACCTCGCCGCTCTCACGGATCTTTGCCTCGGCCCATTGACGGCAGTGCGCCAAGACGCCCTCGGAAAGTTCGTCGCGGGTCGGCACTCGACGCAGCTTCTGGGTGAGGTCCTCTTCGACCTTGGAGGAGATGCGCGCCACGCGCTGCCACGATTCGGGCATCTCGATGACGTGTTTCTCTCCGGCGCTCTCGGCGAGCTTGTTCTGGATGATGTAGCGGACCCAATGGTCAAAACCGCCACCGTCGCCCTCGAGCACCTTTGTGGGATCGAAGCGTACGGCGGCGTCGAACAGGCAAATACGGAGGTCGGCCCGCAGATCGGCCCGCTCCTCGATGCTTGCGACGTGGACCCCGGCCCTCGCCGCGTCGTCGCGGATGATACCCTCGATCACCTTGTCGTAACGCTGCAGCAGCTCACGTCCGGCTTTTTCCCGCGCACGCCCGGTGGCTTGGGCGAACGCCAACGCCAACTCGTCGCCGCTTCGGATAGCTTCCATACCCATCATCGTCCTACCCCCCCTCGACCGCCACACTCCCCTCAAGGGCCCCGCCGCGGCCTGTACGGGCCCTCACGAACGCGGGTATGCCGCCCTACCCGGGAAAATGGGATGGACCCCCTCCCCGATTGCGCCCCCCACCCGGGCGGTCATAGTGGAGAGGGCTCATCCATCGCCTCATGAAAGGAGTCATCCATGACCCGAGGCCACAATAAAGGAATCAACGGAATCTACCTGAACGTGATCAAGGGCTCAGAGAAGCTCGACCACGAGTTCCAGCGCCGAGTCCATCACGTGGCACGCGCCACGCGGGACGAGGAGTTGGCCGCCGCCCTGGCAAAGCGTGGCGACACGCTGCCCGAGATCGATGATAATCTCGGCGAATGGGGTTCGGCACGCGTGCAGTCGGCTTGGTTCGCCCGTCCCGGAAGGGATATGGTGGCCACCATCGCCAAACTGAACCGTGAAAAACGCATCACCGTGCTCGAAGTCATCTCCGCGTTGCCGGATCTGCCGATCGAAATTTACGGTATCTGCGCAAGACGCAACGCCGTACGCGTAGCGCTCCCGCTGATCTCGAACAATTCGGCAAACCGCGAGCAACGAGTCGCTGCGGCCCAAACATTGGCCCGCGGTTACTCGAGCATGTCGTACGCGCGTCAAAATGCGCTCGTCGGCACGCTCTCCTCGTGCGAGCAAGAAATCGTAGATGCGTTCGTGTCAGCCGCCACCGACCTGCCCACCATTGCAAAAGCCGTGTCGACCGTCTCGGAGATTTCCGCCGGGTCGCTGCAGCACGTGTACGACGTCGTAACTGCAAAGTTGCGCACCATGCCCAAACTGTGCCAACAGGCCGAGAAGGATTCTTCGGGATCGTCAGGCGCGTACCGCGGCTGGAACCAGGCGCTGTACGACATCGGCAACTTCTTGCGCGAGGTTGATGCGGTTCTCCGCCGGGCTCCGCTGATGGTATCGAACGCCGACGTGGACCGAGACCCGCTTTTTGCGGAGTTGCGGAACCTGAAAGCTCTGTTCGAGGCCAGCACGATCGACAAACGTCAACGCGACGAGTACTTGAACTTCATCGACAAATTCGGCACCCTGCTCGACGCATCGAGCACCGCCGACCAGTCCTCTGGTCCCGCAGCCGAGATTCGAGCAGCCTCTTCCGAGGGGCGTTTGCAAGAACTCATTGACGGTTTGATCACGAGCAACAAGCTCGACCGGCCCTGTGCCGTCGCAGCGCTCACGAACCCACACGCCAACGCCGTGGTGGCCCAGCGGGCCCTGCGCGCGTTCGGATGGGGCGAAGTGGTCAAGTTCCTCGAAGCACGACATCGCGACATCAATCTTACGACCAAAGCCGTAGTCCTGGTGCACGGTGTGTACCGTGTTTCGGACGAGTTCATCGAGCGGTTCGCCGCCCCTTCGACCCCGGCCGAGTTATGGACGGAAGTGGTAGGGACGTACATGAAGGATCCAAACAACACGAATATCCAGATCCCCAGCGAGGTGTTCCATTCCAAGTTCGCCAAGGTGGACGTCATCCCCAAGCTCCCGCTGCGCGTCTTCGCCCAGCCGGACCTGCCGGGCTGGTTGGTCACCGGGTTCGTCGAGTACCTGGCCAAGGAACTCTCCACGCAAGCTGCGTGGGACGGGTTCGAAGTGCTTGCCCCCAAGCATCTCGGACCGGTCTCCCAAGTGGTGCGCGCCGCGAAAGTCACTGGTCGCACGGATCAAGACGAGCGAACAAATTCCTGACAAGCACCACAACAGTGGCACCTTGTCGCACGTAATCCACGCTCAATCACACATACATCACAGGAACACCGGACTTGGTCCGGTGTTTTTGTGTGTTACCGCCCAGAGCCGGCACCATACTACCCATGGGTTCGTTCATCGTTTCCGTCCTTTTCGCGCTCTCGGCCTCCGCCGCCGTACATCTCGCCCCGCCGCCGCAGGTCCCCTCATCCCGAACGGTCGGGGATCTCGGTACCCTTCTCGCCAACCTGCCAGTATCGCCTGAACGTCCGGCCGGGTACAAACGTTCGCTCTTTCCGCACTGGGACACGCAACCGAATGGATGTACGACTCGCGAAGCGGTCTTGATCGCCGAGAGCGAGGTTCCTCCCACCGTCGACGCTCGCTACTGCACCGTCCGCTCCGGTTCCTGGGTTTCGTCGTACGACGGAAAGGTGCTGACCGATCCGCGCAAACTCGACGTGGACCACGTGGTTGCCTTGAAAGAGGCATGGGAGTCAGGCGCACATGCCTGGACCGCCGCCCGCCGTCGCGCGTTCGCCAACGATTTGACGCATCCCGACTCGTTGGTTGCGGTCTCGGCCTCCTCGAACCGTTCCAAGTCCGACAAGGATCCGTCCCAGTGGTTGCCGCAGCGCTCGGATCAATGTCGCTATGCGGCAGCATGGGTGGGCGTGAAGTTGCGTTGGGGTCTCTCCGCAGATGCCAAGGAAATGGCCGCCCTGCGCACCCTCGCCGCCCGTTGCGATGGACGCTGAGCAAGATCCCTGACTCGTCCCCACCAATCGGCACGATCCCATCTGTGGCCTCCCGTGTTCGACGATCCCTCGCGTTGCTGACTGGATTCGTGCTCTGCTGGTCCGGTTTCTGGTGGTTCTTGCGCGCAGAGGACGTGGAAACGAAGGTCGATATTGCCGCGGTCGCGGCCAGGTTGGCCGATCCGGACATGGTTTGGGCTCGCGAGAACACGTACTACGATGTCATGAACGGGCAGCGCTTGAAGGCGATCTTGGTTGAGAACCAAATCCGGCGCCCGGTAACCGCCGCCAAAGATCGCGTTCGAGTTCTGGTGTTCGGTGACTCCTTTACGTACGGGCAAGGTCTCACGGATCTCGACGCCCGCTGGGGAAACCAACTGCAAGATATGCTCAACAAGCAGTTCGGTTCCGAAGTGTTCGAAATCGTCGTACTCGCCCGCCAAGGAGCGAACATGACGACGTACGGCGACTGGGTGCGCCGTCTCTCCAGCGGCGACGTTGCTGCGTTCCTGAGCGAGCCAACCAAAGAGTACGGCAGCGACCTGAGGTCGATCGACGCCGCCCGTCTCCAAGGACCGTTCGACATGGTGCTGTTGGGGTTCGTGGATAACGACTATCTGGCGACCGAGGACGATCCGTACATTCCCCAAGAGCAACTGGTCAAAGTACCAGTTGAGCAGTGGACGGAGATGGCCATGGGTGATATCCCGAATCCGAACGAGCGGTTCTTTCTTCAAGCGTTGCAAGAAGTGCGCGATTTCGCCGAACCGGCCCCGTTCGTGCTGCTCCCGCTGACAGCATACGACATCAACACCGCCCGGGCGTACAGTAATTTCCGATTGGTACAAGACACTGGCGTCACTGTGGCCTCGAACCAATCGCAGAGGGCGCTTGAGGAGAAGTACGGATTGGATAAGTTGTATGTCACCTCGGTCGACACCCACCCCGGCCCGGCTTGGCAACGCGCGATTGCCCAAGATGCGCTCCGCGCAGTGCTCGCCACCATTCCGCAAAACCGTATCGCGATCACACAAGCCAGGAAGCAGCCGCCCGCCGCCCTGCTCTCCAACTATCTTCCGACGAATTTACAGGTCCAGACTGACCAGGACTCGGCGACCGTCGCATACGCCGGAACCGATCGCGCCTCCCACCCCTGCAGTTCCACTCACTTCTCGTTCGACCGCTACTCTGAGTGCGACCCACCACGTTTCGCCGCCGCCGGCCGGAAGCTACTTCCCCAGTACGTGGGCTGTGCATTGGTGGGAGCACCGTATGTGCAGGTGATGTTCGACCCGACCCACATCGGCACACGCGTCGATTTCGAACTAGTCTCGGCCGGTACGGTTTTACACGCCTACACCATCGGGTACGACCAAGACGGGTTCTACGCTTTACAAGATCTCGGTGAACTTGAGCCAGGTCGTGCCCGGTCGGTCGAGGTCTCCACGACGGCTCGGGGGTTGCTGCTTGCCACCAAACAAACTGGATGTCCTCCCGAGGCCGCGTTGCCTTTCCCGGCTTTCGACCTCGAGTTGCGACGCTGAAGTTCGCCAAGATATCGGCCGCCCTCCTCTGAAACTCCCCAAGGGCCTTCACGACGGATGCCAGCGGTGCTGGCACAGTCGAAGGGGTGAGTGAGAAACAAGTTCGCACGGCAATTTTGGGTGTCTCTGCCCAGTACCACGATTCAGCGGCCGCGCTCGTATTGGACGGCGAGATCGCCGCCGCCGCACACGAGGAGCGCTTCACCCGGGTGAAAGGCGACGCCTCGCTCCCGGAGCACGCCATGCGTTATGTGCTGCGCGCCGCCGATCTGGCCCCCGAAGCCCTCACTGCGGTGGCGTTCTACGAGTCCCCGTTCGCCAAACTCGATCGCATCGTCTCCACGCAGGCGGTTGGCAACCTCGCCGGGACCCGGATGTTTGCCCATTCCATCGGCTCCTGGCTGCCTCACAAATTGTGGGTGGCTCGAAATTTACGCGACTTTTTCGGGACCGACATCCCCGTCTTGATGGGGGACCATCATCTGTCGCACGCAGCCTCGGCATTTTACCCCAGCCCCCACGGTACTGCCGCCATTTTGACGGTGGACGGCGTGGGAGAGTGGACGACGACCTCGATCGCGCACGGCCGCGCCGACGGGATCGAGTTGCTCGAGCACGTCGAGTACCCAAATTCGCTCGGAATGCTGTACAGCGCGTTCACGCTGTACTGTGGCTTCAAGATTAATTCGGGCGAGTACAAGCTGATGGGACTGGCTCCATACGGGAAGCCTCGATTTCTTGGCGTGATTTTTGAAGAATTGTTGCACCTCGGTGAGGATGGTTCGTACGCGTTGAACCCGGCGTACTTTGCGTACTTCACCTCACCTCGCACATACAACGAGCGTTTCGAGCGCTTGTTCGGCGTACCGACCCGCTCCGCGAAGGAACCGTTGACACAACACTATGCCGATATCGCAGCCAGCATCCAAGCCGCCACCGACCAAGTGATGCTCGCCTTGGCCCGCCGGGCCAAGGAGCGCACCGGTGAACGGTCGCTCTGTCTTGCAGGGGGCGTGGCATTGAACGTCGTGTCGGTGGGCGCGATCGAGCGCAGCGGGCTCTTCGACTCCGTCTGGGTGCAGCCGGCGGCCGGCGACGCTGGCGGCGCGCTCGGCGCTGCGCTCCAAGCGGCGCACTCTCTGTACGGAGAGCCCCGCGTCGCCCGTCCCGGAGACTCGATGCACGGCTCCTTGCTCGGCCCCACCCCATCCGAGTTGGGTCGGTCCGCGACCGATCTTCTCGCGTCATACGGATTGCAGGCGCGCCGCTTGGACGACGCCGCCCTTGCGCACGCCACCGCCGCGGCCGTGGCCTCCGGCTCGGTCGTGGCGATTGCCAAAGGACGCATGGAGTACGGGCCGCGGGCGCTGGGTTGCCGGTCGATCCTCGCCGACCCGCGCGACCCGTCGATGCAGTTGCGATTGAACCTCAAGACGAAGTTCCGAGAAGGGTTCCGTCCGTTCGCCCCGATCGTTCGAATCGAGGATGCCGGGACGTACTTCGAGGTCGGTCCGCACGAGAGTCCGTACATGCTCAAGACATACTACGTCAAGCCAGAATTACGCCTCGTCCCGCAAACGGAGGACTTCGGCGACGACGGGGATCGCTTCTACAAAGTCGCCCAACAGGTGCGCAGTACGCTGCCGGCGATTACGCACCAGGATTACTCGGCCCGGGTCCAGACCGTTTCTGCAGATCGTCACCCGTTCATGCACGAAGTCCTAGGTGAGTTCTCGAGCCTCACCGGCTGCGCGGTCCTGGTGAACACCTCGTTCAACGTCCGCGGTGAGCCAATCGTGGCCTCGGCGGAGGATGCCTTGGAGTGTTTCTTGCACACCGACGTCGATGCGCTGGTGCTCGAGGAGTACTGGATCGCCAAAGCCGAACAATCCCCCGGGGCGCTCAAACCACGACGTGCCTCGGCCCGCGCCGACGACTGAAGCGCTCGCTTAGAAAAAACCCGGCCCACGGTCCGGTTCGCGCGCGTCCCGGTGTGATTCCGCCGCCGCCCTGGCCCGTGTGTCAGCCTCTTCGTTTAAAGGATGGCCGTCATGCCCGCGCACCCATTCAAAACGCACCCGTCGCCCACGCAATGCCGCGTCAAGCTCGACGATGAGGTCCTTGTTTGCAATCTCGCTCCCGTCCGATTTGCGCCAGCCCCGCCGCCTCCAGCCGTGCATCCATTTCGTGGCGCTCTCGACGACATATTTTGAATCACAAACCAGGTGTAGGTTCCCGGGGATGGCCCGCAACGCTTCAAGTACCGCGACCAGTTCCATCCGGTTGTTTGTGGTGAGTTTCTCGCCACCGCTCCCCCAACGCTCGCCGTCGACGTACCAAGCCCAACCACCCGGCCCTGGGTTGCCCGCGGCCGCCCCGTCTACCGCGACGGACACATACCGTTCCGCCCCGGCGTCCGGGGCGAATTCGAGGGGGAGGGTCATATCCCTTACGGTGACCGCCCCCGCCCCGCGCGGCAATGGGTCCAGGTTCGTCTATTGCCGCCCGCCCGCCGCCGCGAACAGTATTTCTACGAACCTGATCGACTTGATCTGGTCATACCCACTCAACAAGGAGTACCATGGAGCTCACAGCCCCCCTGGAAACAGTGAAGGCCGCCCTCGAGGTGGCTCGCTTCACTACAACATCTGGCGCCTCCGCCCTCTCCGGCGTCCACGTGTCCGTGTCGAAAAACACGGCCGTGTTCACCGGTTACAATGGCGAACAGTCGGCACGCACTTCGATTACCGTCAAGGCCTCGGCCGACGGCGAATTGCTGCTCTCTCGTCCCGCGGTGGAGTACATCAATGCGCTCCCGTCAGCAGCACAGTTGCAACTGAAGGTCTCTGCCGATTCGGTGAAGATCTCTTGCGGCTCGCTTGGTGCGACGATGCGTATTGAACCGGCAACGAACTTTCCTAAAGTACCGTTCCCGTCCACCGCAGGTACCACGCTCCCATCCGCAGCGCTTCGCAACGGATTGCGCGAGGTCCGCCCGTCAGCCGCCGCCCCGACATCGTCGAGGCCGGTGCTCGCAGGCGTGCTGTTCGAGGTCGTCGAAGGCGAACTTCGCCTCGTCGCCACCGACAGCTTCCGTCTCGCGCTCGCCAAGATCGCGAATTCGCCCCTGGCGGACGGGACTCGGTTCACGCTGCCGGTCAAGGCAGTGACCGAGCTCGAACGCGCCTTGGCACGTTCGGAGAGCGTCTCGCTGACCGTATCGGACATCAACGTATGTTTCGAAATCGGCAACTTGAAGCTCAGCTCGCACCTGATCGCGGATAAGTTCCCCGCGTACGGACCAATCATCCCGGCCGTTCAAGCCCCGGGAATGGTCTCGGTCTCTGCCGACGCGATGCTCGAGGCGGTAAAACGTCTCAAGATCGTCGCTTCGAACGAGAACCGTTCCGTGCGCGTCTCGTGCACCGACGGCGTCGTCTCCGTTTCGACGCAGTCGCCTGTGGGAGACAAAGTGGTCGAGCCTCTCGAGGCCACGGTCACCGGTACCGTACCGGATTTCGCCGTGCACGTCGACAATCTCGCCACCGCCGTCCAGTCTCTGGGCAGCGAGTCGGTGTTGGTGTCGATTCACGATCCGCTCAAGCCCATCCTCATCACCCGGCCCGGGGATGAGTCGGCGAAGCAGATCGTGATGCCGATCCGAGTCTGAGCGCCTCACGCCAGCAATTTGAGGTCAGTACACCTGTGCGACCTACCCTATGAACGCGCCGGCCATCCCTTGAGGGTGGCCGGGCGTCGTTGTTACCGGCCGTTTCTCGGTCAAGGTTGCCGTCCCACCCGCCCAAGGGACAATAACCGGTATGGACACGACCACCGCCCCCCAGGCTGTATTCAGCATCACCGACACCGCCGCGACCAAACTCGCCGCGATCCTGGCCGAGGAGAAGGATACCGAACTACGGCTCCGTGTCGCAGTACGCCCCGGTGGGTGTTCTGGGTTCTCGTACGAGATGTACCTTGATTCCGAGATGGCCGCGGACGACACCATCGCTCAGTACCCGCTCGCAACCGGTACGTTGCCAGTCGTCGTGGATGCCGCTTCGGCACCGCTGCTGCGCGCCGCCGTACTCGACTACAGTGACGGCCTGTCAGGATCGGGTTTCAAGTTCACCAACCCCAACGCGCAGCGCACCTGTGGTTGCGGACAGAGCTTCAGCTGACCCACTCGACCTATCCGGTCAGACGTACGCCCCGTTGCTGTTCTTGTGGTCGGCTCCCCGCTTCTCGAAGAGTTCCATCTTCTCCCGCTGCTCGCTGAGTTGCGCGTTCGCCGCCGCTTCCTCAAGACCTAGTTGTAGGCCGAGGAGTTTCACGCGGTGACTGAATGCTCCCCGGCGTATGCTTGTCTCGAGCCAACAGTGACTCTGGTCCACGACAAGGGCAACTTCGAGTACATCCATCTCCGCGTGTAGGGGACGAAGCATCGCCTCGCCCTCCGCCATCGCGCCCTCGTCCGTGATCAACTCGAGGATTTTGGCGCGAAGTTCGGCGTAGATCATCCCCGCTCGGGACACGAACGCCTTGGTCGCATCGATACTCAACGTTCCCCCGAGGACCGAATTTGAGACAGTGTCGAGGTACTTGCTGAGGTTCATCAGCAAGTTGAGTGTCTGCCCGAAGGCTTCAATGTCGGAGACTTTGTGAGAGATAGAGTGTTCGATGGTCATGCCCAGATCGTGCGAGAACCTCGCGGCATGACACTCAGGTCTCAGCCGACTGAGCCCTCCATCTGCAGCTCGATCAGACGGCTCCACTCCACGGCGTACTCCATGGGGAGCGTTCGTGCGACCGGCTCGACGAACCCGTTCACGATCATGCCCATGGCCTGCTCGCCCGTGAGGCCCCGGCTTTGCAGGTAGAACAGCTGTTCGTCGGCCACCTTGGTAACCGTCGCCTCGTGCGCGACCTCCGCGCTCTCCTCGCCCACCTCCATGTACGGCAACGTCCGGCTCTTGCTCTCCTCGTCCAAAATCAAGGCGTCGCACTGGACGTGGCTCTTGCACCCCTCCGCGCCCCGTTCAACCCGCACCAGGCCTCGATACGTGGTGACGCCACCGTCCTTTGAGATCGACTTGGAGACCACTCGGCTCGTCGTCCGGCTCGCCGCGTGCACGATTTTTGCTCCGGCGTCCTGGTGCTGTCCCGCCCCGGCGTACGCCACGGAGAGAACTTCCCCGCTCGCTCCTTCACCCACGAGATATATGCTCGGGTACTTCATGGTGAGTTTCGAGCCAAGATTGCCGTCGATCCACTCCATCCTTCCCCCCGCCTCGACGCGTGCTCGCTTGGTGACGAGGTTGTACACGTTCGGCGACCAGTTCTGGATCGTGCTGTAACGCACTTCGGCCCCGGCCTTGACGACGATCTCGACGACGGCGGAGTGAAGGGCGTCGTTTGTGTACACTGGCGCCGAGCAGCCCTCGATGTAATGCACCTTGGATCCCTCGTCCGCGATGATCAACGTGCGCTCGAACTGGCCGGCATTCTCGCTGTTGATGCGGAAATAAGCCTGCAGCGGCATCTCGCACTCGACGCCCGGCGGTACATAGATGAACGACCCACCCGACCACACGGCGGTGTTTAGCGCGGCGAACTTATTATCCCCCATAGGAATGACGGATCCGAAATACTGCTTTACGAGTCCGGGGTACTCGCGCAGGGCGGTGTCCATGTCGCAAAACAAGATACCCTGCTCCTCCAGTTCGGCGCGGTTGCGGTGGTAGACGACTTCGGAATCATACTGCGAGGTCACGCCGGCGAGGTACTTGCGCTCGGCTTCCGGGATCCCGAGCTTTTCGTACGTCGCTTGGATTTGTGCGGGTAGTTCCGCCCATTCATCAGTTTGGGCCGCGGCGGGTTTGAGGTAGTAGTAGATGTCTTGAAAGTCGAGGTCGGGCATGTTCTCGGCGAACCACGGCAGCATCGGTTTGGCAGTGAAGGTGGCCAACGCCCGCAATCGTTTGCGGCGCATCCACCCCGGCTCTCCCTTCCACCACGAAATCTGCTCCACCACGGCGGCACTCAGTCCTTTCTCGGGTACGAACGCGTACTCAACGTCGTCGCTCCACCCCAACTGGTAACGACCCAGGTCTAATTTAGCCGTATCGTCCATGATCCGTACCGTTCCGTCCCCTGCCGCAACCGCAACAGCGTGTGCGTACCCGACCGCTCGGAACGATACAAATCATGGAAAGCATGCCCATTCTGCTCGAACCCGCGGCGTTGCTGCATCAACCGAGCCGACCCGTCGGCGTATTCGACGCAGAACTCGCCAGGCTCGTGCGCAGCATGCACACCGTGCTCGCCGAATCGGGCGGCGTCGGCCTCGCCGCGGTGCAAGTAGGGGTGCCACTGCGCGTGTTCCTCGTCGACACCGGCTCGGCCCGCGACGTGCACGTCAACCCGTCCGTGCTCGAGGCGCACGGCTGGTATCGCCCAGGGGAGGGGTGTTTGTCGACCCCGGGTCGCTGGCTCACGCCCCTGCGTCCGCGTTTCATTCGGCTGCAGTGGCTCGGACTGGATGGCGCCACACATAGCCGGTGGTACTCAGATCTCTACGCCCACATCGTGGCGCATGAGATGGATCACTTGGATGGCTTATTGTTGAGCGATCGCTGCGTGTTGGGTGCGGGTGTCGGCGCGCAACCAATGTGCCGGCGGCTCTGAAATACCGCACCAACGAATCGGGTCTCCGCCTTCGGTTTGCTCGGCAGCCGCGAGCATCCGGGAGAGGAGGATGCCTAGTCGGCACACTTCCCATAAATGAGGTACGACATCCTCGTTGGCTTGCTGTGATTGTTCCACGGCGCCGACGGCGGAACGCACCGCGGTCTCGGTCTGTTCGCGGCCGGCGCCCGCGGCTTGCACCGCGTGCATCGCGGCAGGGACTCGGGCGTCGTACCCGCCTCGCGTGAGCGCGTCGACGAGCATGACCAGTACGGTGGCGCAGTCGGTCCATCGCGCCGCCGCCGGCGAGCCGTCCAGGAGCCGTTCAAGCACGGTCGCATCCGCCTCGCCGCGGTCGGCCGCCGTGGCGAGTGCTTCGCAGAAAAGGGGGTCGATGCGTGTGTACATGCACCCAGACCGTTCAAACGGCCCCCACGTTGGCACTCGCCCGCCCTGCACCCTCAGCAAGTTCTCCAGGGACTGTATACCGGTACGATGTTTGCCGCTCTTCTTGTACCGTTCAAGGACGATTCTGCGATGGTCGACGCCGCTGTGCGCGCCTCCCTGGAGCGGCTGGATGTGGCCTGGTCCCATCACGGTGCACGCGCCGATCTGGTGGCGGCCGCGGTTCGGTTCGCTGTCGTCGCGCACCGAGGTCAACGACGGGAGTCTGGCGAGTTGTACGTATCCCACCCGCTCGCCGTCGCAGCGATCGTGGCCTCGTGGGGTTTTGACGAAGTCTCTGTCGCCGCGGCCTGTTGCCACGATGTTTTGGAAGATTGCGAGGTCTCCACTGACGCGCTCGCCGCCGCTATCGGTCCCGAGGCCGCTTCGGTCGTCGACGGCGTCACGAAAGTCGGGCAGTTGAACCTTGCGCCGGGGGAGAGCGTCTCGAGCGCTTCGATGACGAAGTTTCTCGTCGCCGTGGTGTCAGACGTGCGCGTCCTCGCCGTCAAACTCGCCGACCGGTTGCACAATTTGCGTACAGCTGACGTGATCGGGGAGGAGCGCCGCCTGCGCAGCGCCACCGAGGCCCTCGACGTGTTCGCGCCCCTCGCCCACCGCCTGGGCCTTGAGGAATCGCGCCGGGAGATGGAGGACCTCGCCTTTGCGATACAAATGCCCGATCGTTACCAGTCCCTCGTCGACGCGCTCGAAGATTCGGCGCGGGATAGGCATCGGGTCGAGGCCTCCGCCTTGCGCCGCATCGGGGAGTTGCTCGCCACTGCCGGTCTGCGCGCCGAGGTGGAGTCTCGCACCAAGCACGTCTACTCAATCCACCAAAAACAGCAATCAACCGGTCTCGCGCTCGAGGAGATGCACGACTTGGTGGGGGTGCGGGTCGTCCTCGCCGAACGCGAGGAGTGCTACATGGCGCTGGGGGTGATACATGCGAACTTCACCCCCGTCCCCGGCCGCTTCAAGGATTTCATCGCGCTCCCCCGCCCCTCCGGGTACCGATCGTTGCACACCACGGTGCTCTGCGACGGATCGGAGGTGGAGGTGCAGATCCGTTCCGAGGAGATGCACATGCAGGCCCGCTACGGGGTGGCGGCGCATTACCTGTACAAGAACACCGCTCGGGCTAAGGCGCCCGTCGACCCAGACCTCGCGCTCGATCTCGCCTCGGCCCCGACCCCGGAGGCGTTTCTCGAGCGTTTACGCGAAGAACTCGCCCCCAGCAACGAGGTGGTGGTTCTCACACCGAAAGGGCGACCCGTGTCGCTGCGCAGTGAATCGACCGTGCTGGATTTTGCCTACAAGATTCATACGAATATCGGGCATCGCTGCATCGGAGCGAAGGTCAACGGGGTGCTCGTCCCGATTCGTTCCACGCTCCGTACCGGCGACGTCATCGAAGTACTGACCGGGTCGAAGGACTCTCCAAGCCGTGACTGGTTGCAAGTGGTACGATCGTCCCGCGCCCGGGAGAAGATACGGAAATTCCTCGAAGATGCCGTGCACGACCCCGTCGCCGAAGGTCGATCCGAGATCGTCGCCGAACTCCGGCACCGCTCCTACGGGCACCTCGCCGAGGACCCGGTATATCTCGCCCGTCTTGCCACGACGAACGGCTTTACGGATCTCCCCGCCCTGTGCCGAGCGATCGCCACTGGTGAAACAGATCCAGCCCGCCTACGCGGCATACCGGATCGCGCCTCGCCCAAAAAAACACCCGCCCCGCAAGTATCCAATTTTGCGGCGCAGGTGGAGCACGCCCTTGGCGGGTTGCCGTGCTCGTTTCCGCGTTGCTGCAACCCGCGCACACTCATCCAAGCGACCGGGTTGGTTTCACGGATGCATGACGTGTCGGTGCACGCCAGTGATTGTACATCCCTTGCCGCCACGGTGCGAGATCTCCCTCCTGGGGAGTTCAACCGTCTCCTCGCCGTCGCGGATGGCGACTCCTTGTCATGGCTCGAGGTGCGGGGCCATGACCGGATGGGGTTGCTGCGCGACGTGCTCGACATCCTCGTCGCGTACGGCGCCGACATCGCATGGTCCTCGGTGTCGAACCGAGACGGTGCCGTCCTCCGATTCCGTTTCACGAACCGGGTGCCCAACCGTACCGAACTTCTCGGAGCACTGCACCACCTCGACGGGGTCTACAAGCTCGCCGGTGTGTAATTCGCCTCAGTGCTCGTAGCGGTCAAGGCCCAGGTCGATTTGCGTGTGAAACGCCGCGAGCGCCTCGCCGAGTTCTTCGGCAAGGTTTCGGGCCTCGTCCAGCACGTCGCTCAGATGATCGCGCCCCTCGGCGATGCAGTTGCTGCATGCACCGTTGATCAAGTCGCTCGACCCGTTGACGAGCGCGTCTCCGGACCAGAAGTGGTCCCAAATTCCACGCAGCCCGCTCAAATGGGCCTCCAGCGCGCTCTGGCGTTTGTTCGGATCGGCGTGGTCTTGCAGCACTTCGAGCAATCCCAGGGGCCGGCAGGTGCACGTATCGTCGTGCGAACCGGATCCGGCCATCCACCAAGTGGGGGCGTACCTCCCGATACCGAACAGACTCGAGACGAACCAAGCCTCATCATCGGTAATCTCGGCGTCGCCCTCGTCCGAACGATCGTCGATCCACTCCGCCGCGTCGTCGCCGTACTCGAAACACGAGTCATCCCCGCTCTCCCAAGAAGATGCCAAAGTTTCGCCCTCAGGGTCATCCGTGTGCTCCACGTAAGCAAAGCGTTGCCGCTGTAGGAAACAGCGAACCGCCTCCGTCGTCGGCACTTCGAAGCACACCTTTCTACCCTCTTCGTGTAGTTCAAAAAGGGGTTCCATGACTCCAATCGTGTACCCCCGGGGTTGCTGCGGCCAGCAACCTGCACACGAAACGTCCGTGCCGGACCGGCCCGCTCTCCCACAGTGTGCCCCATGGGTTCTGCTGACGCACCTGACGCGCTTCCGCTTGAGTTCGACACGGATCGCTCACCACGCCGACAGAGACGGTCGTCAAGTATCGCGGTACCGGCAGATTTACTCACCGCTTCTGCTCGTGCCGTAGCGCACCAGTACGCCGCCGCGGACGAGTGGGCTGGCTCGCCGTTTGCATACCTGCGCACGCTCCCGACCGCTTCGCGAGCCAAGGCGGCCGAGGCGATGGTGGAGCATGCCTTGCGTCAGCTCGGTTTCCGCGTCGCCCCGCGCACCGCCCCCTCGCACGACCGGGTCGTGGAAGGGCAGAAAGTCCGCATCAAATTCTCCACACGCTGGCGCACCGGTTTGTACACGTTCCAGCAGGTGCGCGACGAGGAGTACGATTTTCTGCTCCTCTTGGGCGTCTCTCCGCAAGAAGGTCATCTTTGGGTGCTCTCGCGTACCGTCGCGCTCTCCTTGGTGGGCCATCCCACGGCGTGGATATCGTTCGCGCCGGCAGATCCACCGGTCGAACTGCGTACCGCGGGCGGGAACTTGGCCGATCTCGCCCCGGCCCTGATCGCTGCGTTCGGCCCCCCGTCGAACGCCCAGTAACGCAAGCACGCTGGGACCTCTTCGGTCCCAGCGCGCTTTCTGTGTGCTGGTTACAAGTACATACCCACGACCGTGGGTTCGATCTGCGGCGTTTCGGCCACCAGTGTCGCGTCTTGCATGATTTTGTTGAGCGTTCCGCCGAGCATCTGCTCCGCCTCGCGCCTGGTCTCCAATCCAGAGACCACGTTATCGAGCCAACCGTGCAACTGGGCGATGGCGATACGGATCTCGAGAAAACTCGCGATCTCCGTATCAAACATGCCGAGCCGTTCGATTTCTCCTTTTCCCGTCTCGTCCAGGTGCCGCACGACCGACGCCAGGATGGAACCGTACGCGGCTTTTGCCGCGTCAAGTGCGTCCTCGCCGGTGCTCTGGAGTTCATTGCGCAGTGCGCCAAGACGTCGGGTGGTACGCATGAGCGCGTAGTACGAGCCGTCGGATGCTCCGCTATCTGCGACCGGGCCGGTGAGCAGTTGACCGAGCATTTGCAGCATCTCGGTGGGTACGCTGTTGGTTGTGGTGTCGTCCACGAGGTTTCTCTTTTCACTCAGATGGTCTGTGTTGACCAAACTGCACTCCACTGTGGGCGCACCAGGCAACCCCGCCAACGCCCCCGTTGGTAGTTCAGCCCCTGCGGGTGGCTGTGAGCGTGAACGATCCCCCCTCGCCGGGAGGTTCGGTGCCGTCCCCGACCCGGATACCGCTCCACTCGTCCCCCACTCGCCATGGACGGGTCGGTGAAAGGAAACGTCGACCGCTCCGCCACGGCCTGGACACAGGCGTTCCAGCACCCCTCCAGCTCCGAACCGACTCCTGACCACCCGCGCAACCCACTAAGCAGTACACAGGCACCGCACCCGGCCCGAACTACCAGGCCACCCCACGTCGAGCAAGGACAGTGCCGTTCGTGCGCACTCGCCTGCTCATCATCTGCTCCCTGTTCGCCGTCTGGGTCCCGCTCACCGTCCTCGTCACCACCGGCCGGCTGGACCGCTCCGAGCTCGCCGATGTCGCCGCCGCGCTCGAGGACCCGGCGTTGCACTGGTCCCGCGAGGACCTCTACTACTTCTCGGCCACCCGTGCCCGCACCCCGACCGTCCAGCGCAACCAGGTGGCCCCGCGGGTCTACACGAACCAGGACCGAATCCGGGTACTGCTCCTCGGCGACTCCTACGCCTTCGGCCTCGGCCTGCGCGACCCGGACCGCCGTCTCGGTGAGCGTCTCGAAGCCGAGCTCGACGCACGCACCGCACCGGGCACCTTCGAAGTCGTTACCGTCGCCCGCCCCGACCGCTCGACCTACACCCATGCCGCCTGGTCGGTCGCGATCCAGAACCAGGACTTCATCGACACCGAACTCCACCCGGTCGACACCCGTCTCACCATCCCGTTCGACGCCCTCGTCCTCGGCTTCGTCGAGAACGACACCGTCCCCACCACTGCAGACGTGTCGGTACCGGCGGCGCTCCGCGCCCGCGCCCCGGCCGACGCCCCGACGGCGTATGTCGACGTCGACGAGTACGAGGTCACCTACAACGGAGCCAAGAACCCGAACATGGCTCTCTTCGCCCCGGCCGCAGAGATTATCGCCGAGACGGTAGCGCCCGGACCTGCGGTGTTCGCACCGCTCGCGATCAACGACGCCGCCCGGGAGCTGATGGATACAATCGAACCGGTATTCGCCACTGCCGGGTTCACGATCGTCGACGACCGGCGCGCGGCCGATCTGCGGGCACGGTTCACGGGGCTGCAGTTGATGGTCACCGGCATCGACCCGCACCCGAACGCAGCCCTACACGCCGCGTACGCAGCCGACACCGCTGATGCCCTCGTCGCCGCGCTCGACCCAGCCCGCGTTCGTGCCGCGACCGCCGGGGCATCGGCGCCGGCGCGCCCGCTGGTCTCGAACCACCTCCCGATCGGTCTCGTCCACGACGGAAACGACGCCACCGCGACCCTCACCGCATCCGCGACCGCCGTCCCACCGTCACCGTGCGAGGAGTACGGGGTGAACAGCAACTACCTCGTCTGCGACCCGGACGGAACGGCCCGGGCACTGCTGAAAGCACCCCCCACCGGCAACGGCGGGACTGGCGCCGGGTTCTCGACAGCACCGCAGTGGGTGCCGTGCCTCCCACTTGGTCGACCGTTCGCCCAAGTGATGTTCGACTCGACGCTACCAGACGGTGTGTCGATCGAGCTGGTCACGGCTACCGGCGACCCCCACCTGGCGCTGTTCCTGATCGGCTACGACGACGCCGGATTCGAGCGGCTCTTCCCTGATGGGGTCCTCAAGCCAGGGACTGCTCACCGTGTGTCCCTCGGTACTCGCGCGGTCCGCGACGAGCCGGTGGAGATCCGCGGCGTCGCGCTCGTGCGCACGAACGGACCGTCGTGTGACGTCGCGGACGCGACCGCGCTGGTACTGCCAGCGTTCACGCTCACAGTCACCCGCAGGGGCTAAGTTACCTACGCCCCCGCTGGTTTCAGTTCTGCGGGAGGCTTCGGCTGGAGCGGACGATAGGGCGGTCCCACCCACCTTTGCCTGTGGCCCGCGGGGTAGGCCAGAGACCTTGCCCCATCTCGACCATGCCATGATGCGTCCCGTACGCGCCGAGCAAGTTCAGGTACGGTGTGGCGTCGAACGCCTCCGGTCCGCGGACCCCGGTGCCCTCCCATACGCCCGTGGCGATTAACTCGAGTGCGACTACCGGACATATCGCGGTCTGCCAGAGCACTGCTTGGGTACCCCAGTCCCGCATTGTTGTCTCGTTATCCGCGACATGGTACAGGTACACCTCCCGGTGCGCCCCTTCATATACACCGCTCACCCAAGTACCTGCGCAGGTTTTGCCGTGCATCAAGTGCCCGAGTTTGGCCGGATCGGGTAAAACGGCGGCAAGCACGTCGCGCGGCGCCACTTCGACCGAGCCCACCCGTACCCGGTGCTTTGAGTCCAGTCCGAGGTATGCGAAAGTCTTGAGCCAGTCTATGAATTCGGCCCCCAGCGCATATTTGAACGTGACGCGATCACACTTGACCTCGCGAGGGATCAAGATGACTTCTTCGTGCTCCACATTTACACATTCTTGCGGACCGATCCCGGCGGGGAAGTGGAAGATCTCGGGCTCAGAGAAGCAGTCGGTGGTGTACAAGCCTCGCTTGGCATCCCACACCACCGGGGGGTTCAAACACTCCTCGATGGTCGTCCAGATCGAGAAAGTCGGCGCAAAATCGTACCCGTCGATCGAGAGGTTCGAACCGTCCCGCACCCCTATTTCCTGTACTTCGTCGAAGAGCTGGTCGGCGGCGTAGCGGGCAAAGACGTTGGAGAGGCCGGGTTCGACCCCCATGCCGACGACGGCGAGGATGCCCCGCTCTTTCCAGGCCTCGTGGGCTGCCAACTGGTCAGCGCCGAGGAACTGACCAATTTCATGGTACGGTTCCTCCGGGTGCGGCGTGGAGAGGGTCATGGCCATGTCCATGTACCCGACCTTCGCCTCGAAACACGCCTCAAATATGCTCGGGTTGAGCCGTGGATCGCAGGCGTTCACGACGAAGTCGGCGTCGACGGCGGCGATTGCTTGGCGCACCGCGACCGGTGACGCGGCGTCCAGTTGCAACGAGGCGAAGCGGCCCGGATCCAGTTCGGTCACGGCGGCGGCAGCCCGGGTCGGGTTGATGTCGGCGATCGTGCATTTGGTGAAAAACGACCGACGTGCCGCGATGGCCGCCATCGAGGCACCTACGCCACCCGCACCGATGATCAAGATGTTCATGGTTGCTCCACTGCCCCCGCCCTGTGCGGCTGCTCCCCTACGACCGTACCGAGCCCCCGACTCGCAGCAATTGACCCGTTCCCCCCTGCGTACACGCCTGGCGGCCACACAATAGGAGATGTGCGACGTTTCACGCTCTATATTCCGCTCCTCGCCGCGCTTCTGGCCGCCTCGTTATACGTCGCCTTTGTCCCGCAGACTTCGCAAACCGCTAACCCCGACGCCCCCACCACGGACACGTCCGCCCCCCTCGACGCACAAACCGAGCGGTCACCAACGGGTTCGTATGATCCACGCGTCCCGGTCTGCGGTGCAACGACAGAAGGAGAGTTCTGCATCAACGGAACCGCTGCGGAGGATTTGAATGCCGCCCTGGCGATATTTGATTCGTCTGGTCCGGCCGACTCGCTCAACTATCTGCTCGAGAAACTCGACGATGGTGCCGAATGGTCCCAGCAGTGTCACCAGATGATTCACATCATCGGACACGACGCGGCCCGACTGTATCCGATCGCCGACGTGATCGCCGTCGACAACCGCATGTGCCAAGATGGGTACCTCGACGGCGCGATGGAGGGTTTCGCCGACTACAGTGACGACGCAGCGTTTTGGGAGGGAATCAAGACTCTCTGCCTCCCCATGCGGGCGCAAGGCGACGCATGGAAGGCGAGCAGCTGCGCGCACAGCATCGGGCACGCGATCGCCTTCCGTGGGGTGGGTAATTACCGAGAAGCCGTGCGATACTGCGACGCGCTACCTGAGGATCTGCAAGGCTCGTGTGGTGGTGGCGCGATCATGGGCATCGTCAACCCGGTGGAAGGTTCGGCGGTGAGCGATTTGGGTCTACCGGTGTATTCCACGCTCGACCCCAAGGGCATTGACGCCACCTGCACCGACATTCCCCTCGTCTACGCCGAACCGTGTCTCTCAATCCAATGGACCATGTACCCGTCTTCGTGGGGTAAACGGCAGTTACTGGACCGTCTCGCGGTTGTCTGCCCAGGTTCACTCGTGGTGCATTACTGCTATGATGGGTACGGATCCGCCTTGTATCAAAAAACCCTCCCGACCGCCGACGAGCGTGGCGAGACGGCCGCTGAAGTGACCGGTGCGGCTCGTCCATTGCTGCAAGAATGCTACGCGCTTCCCGCCGAGGGTATCGCCGGTTGCGTGCAGGGAGTGACCTACTCGGCCGTGTGGTGGTACACCACTGTACAAAGCAGCGGCACGGGGTACACCTCCATGTGTCCCGAGATTCCAAGTAAATGGCGTCCGTCGTGCGAGGTGGCGGAAGAAGCCGTACTCAGTGGGTATTGATCCTCCCAAAATTTTGGAAAAACCTGGTCGCCTCACGCATGCGTAGCGGGTGCTTAGGGCGTGTGTCCCTATTCAACCGTGACCACCTGATAACGTAACCCTGAAAGCGTGGTGAGAGCAGGAAGCAGGCCCTGCTGGGGATCTGTGACAGGTGAACCGCCCCCTGAACCGTTCTGGGAGTGGCACGAAAACAGCGACACAAAAACAAGCACGGTCAGTACTTTACTCCTGAGAATGTAGCCAGTTTGATGGTTTCGATGCTTCAGGTATCTCCCAGTGCGGCGGTTTTGGAGCCTTCTGCGGGAAAAGGTGTGTTTCTTGAGGGTCTAGTCAAGAAAGGCTTCACCAACCTGCAGGGGGTAGAAATCGACCCCTCCCTTCAAATGCCGGCGGGCGTCCCTGTTGACTACGGGTCCTTCGTCTCGTGGTCGCCGGGACGACAGTTTGACGCTGTGCTCGGAAATCCGCCGTATATTCGATGGCGAGATTTGGGGCGGTCGCAGAAAGCAGAGCTACAGGCATCTCCGTATTGGGGATCTCTACTAAACTCGCTCTCCGACTACCTTGCGGTATTTATCGCCAAGGCGATAGATCATCTGTCGCCTGGAGGGGAGTTAGTATACATAACCCCGGACTTTTGGATGCGCACACAGCACTCCGGCCCTCTTCGCGACTACATCTTGTCCAAGGGCGCAATTACGGATGTGGTGTCTTTCGGTGAAAGCTCTGTCTTTAACGATGTGTCCAGTTCGATCATCATATTCCGCTTCATCAAAGGGCAAAGTCAAAAGGCCGCCACTGTCCATAGGTATGTTGGACCACGAAATGCACGCTTGCCGGTCCTAGACCTTCAAGATTCACAACTGTTCAAGAAAACACGCACCACCAGGTTTCGACAAGGAGAAGCCTGGACTCTTGCAACATCCGCACAACAACGAGCCGTTAAAAAGTTTGTCCACTGGGCCGCACACCCGAAAAACAAAAGACTACGCAACGTCGGTGAAGGATTTGACATTGCTAACGGTATGGTTTCTGGGCTCGACGCGGCGTTCCGACTCTCCGACAAGGAGTACAAGAAACTGTCCGAGCGGGAAAAATTGGCCACGATTAGGGTAACTAAGGCTTCGCAGCTACTCCCCATCGCATCAAGCGGAACTACACGCTACATATACCTGCCGGATGGTATGACCGAGAAAGATGTTCGCCGGAACTACCCACAGATCATGGGCCATCTGGACGGTTATCGCACAGATCTGGACAAACGCTACGGCATGGGTCGCGTCCCGTCATTCTGGGAATGGTCCTTTCCGCGTTCGGCAAGCAGTCACTTTAACAACCGCCGTAAAGTTTTTGTCCCGTGCAAAGAGCGCATGACCTGTCGGGATCGTCCTCGGTTCGCCGTGGCCCCAAGAGGTGCGGTAGCAACCCAGGATGTAACCGCACTTTGCCCCAAGCCAGCAACAAAAGAATCGATATACTACGTTGCGGCATTCTTATCCCTGGACGAGATAGCTACCTACGTTCAGGTAGCCGGGTTGATGAAGGGTGGAGTTGCTGAGTTTTCCGAGCGCCCACTGTCGCGCATGCCCTTCAGGTACATAGACTGGGACAATCCTGAAGAAGTCCGCATTCACGACGAGATAACAGCAATAGCCAAGATCGCTACATCAAAACGCGTAGCCACAAAAAGTCTTCTTGTTGCTATACGAGGCCTATTCTCTCAGTTAGGGCTGCCCTAAGGTGCCCCAGCCCCATCAAGTAGCTTTTCTATGCGGGTTGCATCGTTTATTTGCTTGGCCGCTCTCTTGCGTATTTGATCACAGTACGTGCGCATAAATGCCAGTGCCCATGAGGCCGGAGTGCCGGCAAACGCCTGGCTCACCTCAAACGGAGAAAACTGTATTTGTGTTGCCGCTGCCCAGTTTATGTAAATGTCATCGGGAGGGACCTTAAACAAGTGTACCACTTTAGATTCCCTACACACTATGCACGTCTTACTGGCTTCCCACTTAACGGCTATGTACACTATCTCGAACGGGAGCTCAAAAGGTGGACTATGCAGGGCAGCACAAAACGCGTCAACCAACTTCTTGGCTGAGATGATGTTTGGCGGCTGCCCGTTTTTAGTTTTGTCCTGAGACTTAACATCTAGCAAGATAGGATCGTGCACCATCCCCCTCAACGAGGCCGTGCCAGCTGGGACAAGTATGCTCTCTGCCGTATCGTTTTGCTTCATCTCAAACGGGGCTTCCTTAGTCCACTCAGTGGAAGCCCTTTCTCCACGGGACAGAAGATGCGCCACTGCGGGGTGGCCGAGTAACGCTTCCCGCCCCGCTGGAACTACTTCCGGATTAGCGCGAAACACGTTATTTAGAAACTCGTAGTGCCTGTAAACCCTTGACCCAAACGTTTGAACCAGAGCTCTGTGAGCTAAGTCTTCGAACTGAACAGCTCCAGCGTGACCGGCTAAATTGCGAGACTGGCGTTTCACTGTGCGCGATACAAGGGAAGCTGCCGCAGCTTCAAGTAGTTTTTGGTCGCCGGGTTCCACGCCGGCTTACAGTGCTTTGGTGTTTTGGTAGCCGCCACATACACCGACTCAACAAAGATCACTTTTTATGTTGTCTATTTTGACCACGGTCTGATCGTGCTCCTCTGGCTCAAAACGCCAGTGTCTGCACGCCTTACTGGCTATCTGTTAGATCCGTCTTGTATGCCATGTTCTGATTGTGGCGCCGTCGGTCGTGAATGGCACACGAATAGGGACACACGCCCTTAGCGGGTGTTCAGTACGTCGATGGCCCGCGCGTTCGGCGGGAGTTGCACCGGATTTTCGCGAGATTTCAAGTACGCGTACACCCCCGTGCCGTCTTCCACCACCGTTTGAACGTCCGCCGTGCGAAACACGGTAATCGTCGGTAGTTGCATCTCCCCGCCGGTGACCTCGTGGAAGACGAGTGCACAGAGCGGTCCGGTTGAGCAGAGCGCAATGACTGCGTAGTTGTTCTCATCGACCCGCTTGATCTCGGCCACCCGGTGCAGCGTGTGAGCGCCGCTGCCCAGGTGTCGTTCGGTCAAATTGATAAGATGGTCGGCAAGGATGTCAGAGACGCCTTCCGCTATCGAGCGGTTTGCTCCCAACCTGGCGATGTTCTGCTGCTCCATGCTCCACGACCGTGCCCGATAGGGAAAATTCGGGCAATAGGTACCTACTCCATGGCCTTGGCTCGGCGCGGTACTGCGGCAGAAACGCCGAGGTGGTGTCACGCGGCAAAAGAGATCCTCAGTTCTGCCGGGTCCTGGGCGGCGTCCCGTGAAGCGGTTCGTTCAATTAGACGGATACTGTGTAAGGCTTGCCCGCACCCCGAGATGATCTGATCCAGGAATGACGAAGCGATCAGATGTATGCACGGCGACGCCTCGAGCAAGTACGTGGTCGAGATCGAAAATCTGGACCGGCATTGACCACCACCGATACGGCATCGTCGGCCATGTCGGATGGAACGGCGAGAATATCGAGCCCGCCGAGGAGTTTTCGTAAGACTCGGCAAGTTTTCGCATGGGCGAGTGCACGCGGGAGGAGTTGAAGTCGCCGGCTACCACCACCGATCCTTCCATTGTCCGCAAAGTTGGCAGGAGACCGCCCCAATTCAACTCCCAACGCCGCAAGGACTCCGTATTGGTAGGGGACATGAGGTGCACCCCGACGACGACGACGGGACCGGATGAAAGCAGCACCTCAGCCACGGGGAGCGCGCGATCGTTCAAGATGATGGGTGGGAGGGCGCGAGTTTCGTGGGTGGACCATATCATGGTGCTGGATCCGAGCATTCTGCCCGCCGCCGCCCGGTGGTACCCGCGCACCACCAACGCCGAGGCCACCGTGGGGGGAGTCTCCACCGTGACGAGCACGTCGGCGTCATATGCCGCAAGCGCTGCCACAACGTCGCGAGGTTGCGCGTTGGTGTACAACAAGTTCGCCGCCACGACCGTGAACGCCGCTTCTCGCGAGTTGCTCAATGGTTTCGATTGCAGGTGCACATCAGCGAGAAACGCAGCCCAGAGCATGCACACGGTCACGCTCACCCGCAGCACTGACCGACGTCGGGTAGCTGCCGCCGCTCCGGCTCCTGCGATTGCGAGGAACACAAAAGCTGGGTAGGCGGCTTGCGCTGCCAGAAGATACGGCCGGCTGCTCGTGCCGCTGAGCACCACCCCAAGTCCGAGGGCCGAGCCAAGGGTCGATCCCAGGGCACAACACAGCGCGGTACGGGCAATGAATCGACGCACCCCTCCAATCGTCCGCGTCATGTTGCCCTTGACACGCCAGTGGTTTCCAGTGCCCACCCACGCACCGTACAAGCAATGGCGCACACGAACAACACGGTAGGTACCATATGATGGTCGCGGTTTCCCTATGGGTACTTGCCGTCCTCCTCTTCGGTCTGGTTGCCCTCGCCGCCATCGTCTATGCCCAACGCCGCCTGCTGACTCGGTATGTCGACACGGAGGAAGAGTTCGCCGCATCCCTTCTCGAGCACCAACAACTGCTCTCCATAGTGCAAGAGCAGGCAGTGATTGGTCAGCGTGGTGCGGACCAAATGCTGCTCATTGCCCACACCTTGGAGTGGCGCCGGACGCACGAGTTGAGCGAGTTCAACGAACTCGTAATGTGGCAACTCGCCGAGGATCTTGCCATCGATCGGACCTTGGCGAGTGAACTGTACGACAAGCTCACCAAACGCAGCACCCAGGATCCTGGCTATCACTGAGACTGGTCAGTGCTGGCATCTTGGGCAGTGTGTACTCCCCCTCCCCGCAACGACCGACGCCCGCAACTCCTCTCCGCACCGTTGACACGGCAGACCGGAGCGTCCGTAGCAGCGCAGGTTGGCGACGTTCTCCCCGCGTGATCCGTCCGGTTTCCGGTAATCGCGGAATGTCGTCCCACCGGCTTGTATCGATCCGAGCAGGATCCGTGCGAGGTTTCGGGACAATTCACGGCACTCCTTCGACGTGAGATCACATATCGCGCGCTCTGGGTGGATTCTGGATGCAAAGAGCGCCTCATCACAGTAGATGTTTCCCACCCCGGCCACCACGCGCTGGTCAAGCAGCACCGCCTTCACACTCCTACGGGAACTTCGCGCCTGGCGCAACGCCAAACGGCTCGCACCGGCATCGGTACCTTCTGGACCGAGTTCGGCCAAACCACGGATCGTTTCGTAGAGACCTGGTTCGACGACGACGAGGCGTCCGAAACGCCGTGGGTCGGCGTACCCCAGCCAACGTTCGTCCCCGCCGGGGAACGTGACCGTCCATGACGCGTGCAGGTGCGGTACGTCGAGGGGTGCTCCCGTGACGAGGAACTTTCCAGTCATCCCCAAATGTGCCACGAGTTCGCACTGCGTCGTCCCCGCGTCGAACCCGAGGATCAGCCATTTACCGCGCCGCCGCACATCATGCAGCACCCCCGCTGCGCTGCCCGCGCCGGCGTACCGTGGGTATATGGAAGTCCGGCCGGGTGTGAATTTCCCACCCACAAGGTCCGCAAGTGCCCCGCGGACGGATTCGACTTCTGGTAGTTCAGGCATGGCGATGACCGTCCCCGACTCGCGGCACCGGGCAGGGGGAGGCTCCTTGGCCATGCCACCCCGCGCCCACGGTGGTTGGCGCACGTTCAACGAAAGGAACCAACCATGACCCTCGCGGTCCTCGTCCCGCTTCGGCGGATCGAAATTTTGACCGTGGATAAATGTTCGTACCTCCTTGAGGAGTTCCACGACTTTGCCACGCTCACCAAGACGCATGCGGATGGTACGACCGAAATCTTCGACAACGTCGAGGTCGAGTACCAAGATCTGCGTCCCGGACTCCCCCTCTCCTGGAGCGAGTTCGTGTTCGACGGTTCGGTGCTCTCCCATGGAGCCGCCCGCGTCGTCACCGCCAAGATCCTGTAACCAATCCCACCAAGAACCGGCCCCCCGTCAAGATCGTCTTGACAGGGGGCCGGTGCCGTGTGTTCCCGCCAGTGTTTCCGCCACCAGGTCGCGGACGATCGTGCCCATGGCGCAACCCCAACACCAGCCCCGGCTGGGAATCGTCGTCCCGGCGAAAGACCCTGGCGTAAGTTTTGATGGGCATCTGGACAGGTTGCTCCGCCTTGGGCAGGAACGCACGAATGTGGAGATTGTCGTCGTTGACGACGGATCGACCCGCGGTGACCTTGCTCCACGGGTACCAGCCCCTGCGATGTTGCTGCACCACGAGTCGAACCGGGGTAAAGGTGCGGCGTTGCGGACCGGTTTCGCACATTTTTTGGGTCTTGGATATGGCGAGGGGGATTTGCTCGGTTTCATCGACGCTGACGGCGACATCGCCGCCGAAGAACTGTATCGTCTTGCCGTCCTCGCCGCCGGCACCCCCGGTGCCGTCGGCGCCAAGACGTCCGCCCACCGAAGTTCTTTGCTGCGCACAATCACTTCAGCGGTGTTCGCTGGGCTCGTCCGGTTGCTCCTACCTACCGGTATGCGCCGCACCCAGGTGGGTGTGAAAGTGTTCGACGCCGGCTTCTTGGGTCGTGCGCTACCGCACACCCGGGAGGAGGGGTTCTTGCTCGACGTGGAGTTGCTCGCGTACGCGCACCGTAATCGCGTTCCCCTGTCTCAAGTCGGAGTCTCCTTCACTACCGCCGCCACGGAGAGCACGGTGCGTCCCAGGCACGTGCGTCAGATGGCGCTCGGACTGCTCAAAATCTCTGCACGGACCCGCCGGGGCCGTCTCCTGCGTCAATGAGGACCCGCTCCACTCCGTCGATCGCTCCCGCGAGCGTCCCGACAAAGCGTCGCTTCGTGCAGTAGTCGTGCCCGAAACCTACCTCTACGCGGGCCGCCCCGAGAAGTTCTGCGAGTTCCCTTTGCAGGGTGGGTCGTACCACGACGTCGAGTTTGGTGATGAGCATGCTCGAAGGAATGTGTAAATCCTGCGCGATCAACCGTCCATCGAAAGCCGCCGCTTCGCGCAAGGCGTCCCCCAGGACTTTGGCATCGTGTCGTACGATGCTTCGCGCAACATGCTGGGCGTGCGCGATCCGCATCTCCTCTACTGGGTTCTGTCCCCCCTTGCCCCACGAACGTCGTAGCAGGTCCCCTGCGACTCGCACGCCGCCCGCTCCGAACGTGACCAGGCGCGCCCCGGTCGCGATGGGGACGATTGCGCCTACTCTCCTCCGGTGCCGGTGCGCGAGTTGTAGCATCACCGCCCCGCCAAGGGAGTACCCACACACCACGGACCCTACGATGTCCCGCGCTTCGAGCACTTCGGCGATACCGTCGGCACAGCGCGAAATATCGAATGCACCCGCACCCGGGCTGTGCCCGTGTCCAGGAAGGTCGACTGCGAGGACTCGCCACCTCTCGCGCAACACGGGAATCACCTCGGCCCACGTGATCAGGGAATCCGCACCCCACCCGTGAACCAAGAGCACCGCCCGGCCAGGTCCCCCGCTGTCGCGTACGTACAAGTCCCCCGCCGTCGTGTGCTGCACGATCCCTTGGGGTATTCGGTGGGTGGTTCCGAGTTTTCGGTACTCGACGTCGCTCATGGCGCCACCTGCGCACGCAATGCGGTGATGTCCTCGCGCATCATCATGTTCCCACCCGGCGTCTCCACGACGGCTGGACATCCTGCCTCAGCCACGACTTGTGCGACCGCCTCGAGTCCGCACGCCCCTGCACCCAAGTTGGCATGTCGGTCCCGACCACTGTTGAACGGGTCGCGCGAATCGTTCGCGTGTACCAGGTCGATTTTTCCGGCAAAAGCCCGCAACCGTTCGCAGGCGCGCACCAGTTCCTCACCGCCGGCATGGGCATGGCAAGTGTCCAGGCATACCCCTATGTTGTGTCCCGAGTCGCGCAATGTTCCATACAGCGCGGCGAAGGCGTCGAACGATCTCGCCACCGCCGCTTTCCCACCCGCGGTGTTCTCTATCAAGAGTCGCACCGGAAGGTGTAAGTCATGCAACACTTCCACCCACCCGGCGATCCCGTCGCGCACGTCGCCTTCCCCGGTAGGATGTCCACCGTGGACGACGAGGCCGCTTGCCCCGATACGCGCCGCCGCTTCACTTTGCGCGATCAACGCCCGTCGTGTTTTGCTCCGCACTTCGGGGTTGATCGAGGCCGGGTTCAACAAGTACGGCGCGTGGACGAATATCGCAAGACCACTGTCGCGCAACACCTGTTCGTCTTGACCCACGCGTGGCGTCGCCCACGAGAGCGGCGCCGAGAGGAATATCTGGACGACGTCTGAACCCGTGGCCTCGGCCGCGGCGATGACACTGGCACGATCCACGTGGGCGCCGAGGAGCATGGTTAGAAATGGTACCGACTCCCTCTGATTCGGGCCAAACGTGCCGGCACGCCGTTTTCCCCCGGTCCGGCACGGTAGGTGCCTGTGCGTCGCGTGCCGCTCCTCGCCTTCTCCGTGTTCCTTTTCGCTTGCGGCACCCCCGACGCTCCCAGGGTGCCGCTCGCTGAGGTGAACACCGCCCTCGCTGCTCGTTCCCTCCCTGAACTCGACGAGGCAGAGTACGTCTGCGTGCTCGACGCATCGGGCCTGGATCCGCTCGAACTGGGAGAACTGCTCCGTCGAGACCCGGTGTACCGCGATGTGTTCGATGCTCGGCAATTAGCATCAGCGCACGTTGGGTGTATCGATCATCTCAAGGTGCTCGCCGCCGCCCCGTCGCAAGACGCGGTGCGCGAGTGCGCCGGCACGTTCCCACCCAGCACCGCCGAGGAGACGTACCTGGCCACGCTGATCGCCGACCCCCAGCGACTCGAGCGCGCGCTCTCCAAGACCGCTTCGTGTATACAAGATGTGTCCCTGCGTTCCACACCGGGGGGACCACTGGTACTGTACCTGCGCGATCGTGCTCTTGCGTATGTACTTGACGGAGACGTTCTCGCGTGCGCCACTCCGCTCGTCCCGGTGCCTGACGGAGTGCTACCTGCGACCGATGAGACTGCCACCACCGTGGCCCTCGCCCTTAGCCAGTGCATGCCGAACGCCTCGCTCGTCTCGCTCATGGCTGTATCGGCGCCGGCCGATGAGGTCTGTGTAGCTTCCCGTCTTGGCTCCTCTACCGATATTCCACGCCAAGTGCTTGCGGCATACCTGCGCGAGGATGAAACCTCGGGGCTCGCATTGCTCGAAAGTCTCCGTAAGGATTGCCCGGTGGGTGGCTCAACGCAGCCAAGCACCGTCCCAAGCGAGCCAAGTTCCCCCGATAAGCAGTGAAATTGCCGCGAGTAGGTGTAGCACCGCGATGAATGATCCGGGAAGATGCATGGCCCTCCCGACCACGCCCGCATCGGTATCGGTATGGGTCCGGTGGCGCAGTTGTGTACACGTCATCCGCACCCCACCCCCGAGCATGACACCGGCGAGTAGCCCACCGATCGCCGTGCTCCACGGCGCGGCAAGGATGATGCCAGCCAGCCACAACGCAGCCCCGAGTGCTGCCGAGTACACGAATCCCCAGAGGCTCCGCACCAGGAGAAGCATGCCCAGTAGGGCAAGGACGGCGCAACCAAGCAACCACGGCATTATCATGCCGCTGCGCACCGCCGCCACCGTTGCAAGACCTGCAATCCCCGGCCCGAGGTACCCAGCGCCGGCGGCCAACACGAGGCGTGGTCGGCCAAATTCGCGCGGGAGCGAGAATTTGGCCGAACCCGACGCGTTCGGTTCATAAACAACCGAGTGCACGACACCACCAACCAAGAGCGCCGTGAGCGCATGTGCCAGTTCATGCACGTACGTGCATGCATGGCGCAGGACCGTCCAAGCCGGGCTTGCCGCCAGGACAGCACCGAGGAGTACGGTACCAAGCACCACCCAAGGCTCTACGGTACCTGACCAGGCATCTACACGCACCCCCGTGAACGCCGCAGCAATCAGCAGCACCGTGCCGCTCGCGTAAAGCCGTCGCAGATACTGCATACATGCAGTGTCGTCTCACCAGTTAGGGCGGGCGTCAGTCGATCGCTACGCTGAAGCCGATCACGGCTCCGCCGCCTTCGCGATCGCGAGCCATCGTATCCCCCCGGTGGCGTTCGGCGATCTCTTTCACGATCGCGAGTCCAAGACCGCTGCCGCTGCTGCTGCGAGCTGAATCTGCCCGCCAGAAACGTTGGAAGAGTAGACGCGGGTCGGCGCCTTGTAAACCGACCCCCCGATCGGAGACTTCCACCCAGACGTGCCTCCCCTCGACGCGTAAGGAAACCTCGATAGGACCGTCGGAGTACTTCACCGCGTTCCCCACCAAGTTGCCTACCGCCCGGTCGAACGCCTGGGGTTGGATAGAAACGACGATCTCGCCGCCAACTCGCCCGCCCGCAATCGTGATCTCCCGATCGTGTCGCCGCGCCTCGCGCATGGTGATACCCCCGACTCGCTCGAACAGGTCGTGTTCTTCCGGTTCTTCCGCCGTGTATGCCCCGCTCGCGGCGTCGACGATCTCATCGACGAGTTGTTTCAAGGTGCGCACCTCGAGGCCTAGGTCTTGTAAAACCTGCGCACGCTCCGCTTCGCTGAGCTGGTGTCGCCCGAGGATGGTGACGTTGTTGAGCAAACTGGTGAGTGGCGTCCTCAGATCATGTCCCACGTCTTGCACTATGCGCCGCTGTTCGGCCCGTGATTGGCGCAGGGCGGCGATCGTACGGTTGAAGGCCCCGGCAAGCCGCTGCACTTCACTGCTACCACCCCCCTCGACCTCGACGTCAAGTTCACCCGCGGCGACGTCTTCGACCGCGCCCGTCAATTCTTGCAACGGCGCCAACGCCCTCCGCGTCACTATCCAAGAAGCCATTCCGCCAGCACTCGCCACCACGAGTCCGATTGTTAACGAGAGCAAGCGCACGGTCGCCAGGTCCGCCGTCGCCGTCTTGTAGTTCAGTGCCACTTGAATTGCGCCATATCTGGTGGACGTGGTCCGAATGCGCCAGGTCGAACCCTGGATCGTCTCGTCTCGAACGTAATGCCCGACCCGCCCCAAGGCGACTTCGATGTCCCGTTTTGCCACGGGCAGATTTATGCCGGAAATGGGCAGCTGTTTTCCGCCGCGATCAACCGCCTGGACGGAGTACGCGCCGAGGTCTTGCCCGGCGACAGGGTCGGCGAAGGGTGAACGCCGCACTTCGTCGAGGAAGAAACTCGACACCGTGGCCAAGCTCCCATTGACGTTCGTTTCAATTCGCGCCGCAAGCAAAAAATACGAAGAGAGCGCGGCCGCCGCCGACGAGACCGCGGCGATGATGATGCCCACCAGCGCGGTGCGCAGCCGGAGGCTCATACGCGAGCGACGTACCCGACCCCACGAACGGTGTGGATCAAACGACGCCCTCCGTGTTCCTCGGTTTTGCGTCGCAAGTATCCGATGTACACGGCGAGGTTTTTCGAGTTGGGTCCAAAGTCGTAGCCCCAGATCTGCTCGTAGAGCTCGCTCGGTGTGATCACCGTTCCCGAACGCTTCACGAGTGCGAGAAGCAGGTCGAACTCGATCTTGGTGAGGTTCAGGTCGACACCGCTGCGTTCGGCCCTGCGGCCGGATTCGTCAAGGGTCAGGTCGTCAAGCCCGCTCTGACCGCCGCTCTTGCCACCGCGCCGCAACAGCGCACGGACCCGAGCGAGCAGTTCGTCCGATTCGTACGGTTTGATCAAATAGTCGTCCGCCCCGGCATCAAGTCCGGCCACGCGTTCACTCGTCTCGCTCTTCGCGGTGAGCATCAACACTGGCGTGTCGGCGTTGTTGCGACGAAGCCACCGGCAGACGGCGAGTCCATCCAACTTCGGCATCATCCAGTCGAGGAGTGCAAGGCCGATCTCGCCGTTCTCGAGCGCCGCGACGGCCGCCTCCCCGTCTTCGACGGCGATCGTTTCATACCCTTCGAACCGGAGGATTCGGTTCAACGATTCACGGACACTGCGGTCGTCTTCGGCGATCAAGATGGTGGAAGTCATGCCCGGTACAGTCGCCACCACCCGGCCCGACGCACACGCCGTTTTTGCCCGCCAGTCAGTCCCGCCGCCCCAGCCGGGCCACCACATCGACGAGTTTCCCTGCCGGTAAGGTCCACCCTGCAAGGAGGGCCGAGGTGCTCTCCCAGGTCGTGGTCGTATCTGGCGCGTTTTTTCGCACGTGCTCGAGCAATATGGTTCGACTGGCGAGATGCCATGCGGCGAAGTTCGCAACCTGTGCCTCGCACACTTTGTCATGTACCCAAGCCCCCTGTTTTCTGGCGACCCCGCTGCACAGGGCGTGGTCGAGCCACTCGCCGATCCATGTCGAACCTTCTGCCGCCACCAGCATGTCAGCCTCGACGTGGCTGGCATCGGCGTGCCGGAGCGACCATGGGAGTGCGTGCGCCACCTCCACGCGTACCTCGAGCGGATGGACGTGCATCGAGCGCCAGAACGCCGAGAGGTCGTACGTCGTGTACCGCTGCGGGGTGTTCCGCAGCGCCCTAAGCGCGTACGGGAGGAGTGCTGGTTGTCTGGCGACCCCGCCGAGGGTTCCGCTCTCGACCCATGTGGCCGTGTCGAGTAGTTCGCGTAATTTTGGATACTGAACCAATTTCGCTTCGGTGACCTCGTGTCTTTGCAAGATGTTCGCCACCGCCCGCGCAATCTCCCCCGACTGCACCGCGCGCCGCACCACCCTTCGCGTCAGCCTCCGTGGGCGCGCTCCGCGCCAACTCGCGTTGTGCCAGCTCCCGCGTCTCCTCAGCGACCGTTCGCTCACCCCGCCGCACAAATCTTCGCCGTCTTTTCGTCTCGCCCGTAAGTAATCGATGGCTCCACCGGGTAGGAGGTTCGAGACGGCGTCACGCCGGTCCCGTTTCTTCAAGTTTCGCAGCACCTCCGCCCATGCGGCCGCATCGCACACGAGCACGTGGGCGCGACAGCGGTGCAGGTCCCTGGACGCGTGTTTGGCGTACCAGCGAAGCGAATCGATGTGTGCATCAACCTCGCCCAGCACATTGTGTACGTAGATTTCGAAGTTATCGACGAGGCCTAACGAGCGCAGACGCGCGAGCGCGTTGGGACCTTGACAGAATGCCCCCGCCACGAGTCGTTCGAAGGCCAGAGGAGGTAGGTGTACGGGGTTGCGTACGATCGCATCAAGTGCACGCGATGGCGCAAGACCGGCGATGCAGGCTCCAGCCTCGTCCTCTCCGCGCCGCATGCACGCATCGATCCACTCATCGTGGGCGATTGGATTTGCTGCAGCACACCGGATCGAATCTGGTGTTCCCGTGGAGAGCAGGGCCTGCACGGGATCAGGGTCGGCCGACCGGTACCCGATCCAGTTGGTGTAACGTTCTTCGCCGGTTCGGTGCAGTTCGTCGCCAAGACCGGGGGGAAACAAGGTCCCAGCGGTGGCGGGAAGGGTGCTGGCCGCTTCGATGAGGTATTTGCGCACGCTCTCAGGGTCTTGGGTTACTTCCAAAACGGCCTCAACGAAAGCGATCCGGTGCCTTTCTTGGCGTTCACCCATATGCAAGATTGTCGCGACCCCGCTGTTTCGGTCGCGGGGCCATCCCCACGCCGGGTTGGTGGTGGGTTGGGGCCTCGCCCAGACGGTACGATATATGCGTGTCGGTATCGTAACTTCCGGTGGCGACTGTGCGGGCCTCAACGCCGGGATCGCCGAGGTGGTTTCCCGCCTGCGTATCTCCGGCGCCGAGCCGGTGCTGATCCCCGACGGGTTCGCGGGCTTGCATCGCGCGGACGAGATCGAAATCGATGACGAGTCCCTTTGGTGGGCCTCACGCCGCGGCGGATCTATCCTGGGTGCGTCCCGCACCAACCTCAAGCACGAAGAGGCCCTCGCCCTCGCCCGCGCCGGCATAGCAACGCTTCGTTTGGATGGCCTCGTCGTGTTCGGCGGCGATGGGAGCCTACAAGGGGCAGGCCGACTCGCCACCGAGTCATTCCCGGTTGCCGCTATTCCCAAAACGATCGACGCCGACGTGGGGTGTACCGAACAAACGATCGGTTTCGCTACCGCGGTGCAAGTGGGTTGCGAGGCGGTCGAGCATGTGGACGAGACGCGGTGGACGCACAAGACGGCGTTCCTCGTCGAGGTGATGGGTCGCCGTAGTGGCATGCTCGCCGCCGACATCGCCCGCTCAGCTGGGGTCGCGGGGGTGCTTGTACCTGAGGTTCCTTGGACGCTCGCTGAGGTGGCCGCCCGTCTCTCTGGCCCGCGCGGCGGTATCGTGGTTGTGGCCGAGTCGGCCTGGTCGCAAGATCTCGGGCCGGTGCGCCTCAATGCGCGGGGCAAACCCCAAGTCGGCGACGTCGTTGACCCACTCGCCCTCGCCTTGCATGACACGGGCGTACCCCGTGTCCGCACCGTCTCTTTGGGGCACTTGCTTCGCGGCGGCCCGGCGGTCGCATCCGATCGGCTGCTCGCCCGTCGGTGCGCAACCGTCGCCGCTGCCGAGGTGCTCGCGGGCCGTTCTTGTGTCGTCGCGGTGCGCACCGGAAAAGTGGTGCCGGTCCCTGTCGATCAAGCATTCGCTCCCCGCCGGTTTCTGACCGCCGACGAGATCGTAGGATATCAACCACTCATCATCGGTGGGTGAGTCCCGCCTCATCAGGGTCTCACCTTGCTGCGAGTCGCACCCAATTGGCGGGGTATGCACATAAGTCTGGTGGCCTTGTAGGGCGGGGGTTTCGGGCTGTTGCTCAGCGTGGGTTTCAGCGAAAATCGGGGAAATCCCCAGCGTCGTGGACGACTGCATCTGTGGAAATCAAAACACCAAGACGACTCAACGCCGGCTATTCGCCTTGTATACCATCCAAGCAACAAGACCGCCGATGGCGAACGGGGCAGACAGAATACTGGCAATGAAGGGAAACCAGCCGACCGACGCCGGATCGCTATTCCGCATGGATACACCTACCACGACGAAGAAGGCCAGTATGACACCCGCCAACGACCACAGCGTGATGGCGACGTATTTTGATGCGGGTGTCTGGACCGGATCGGGGGCTGAAACCGGGTGGGTGACGGTGGCGTGACCGACATACGATGGCGGCGTAGCCGTATCAGAGGGTGTTTGGTGGGCGGTCGCGGTGGTTTGTGCAATATTTTTGTAAAGCGCGTACACACCGGGGAGTATACCGAGGAGCGTATACGGAGATGTCAGTAGAAGAAACAATGCACCTATAACTGCACATACCGTTGATACCGCACGAGTTTGGTTGTCTTGTACGCCAGCAAGCATCAATACTATGACCCCGCCTATGACCCCGGTCAGGATGATTCCGGGGAAGACGCTGTTAGATTGTAGGGCAGATGCTGCGAATAAAGGCGCGCACAGCACGGTCACGAGCACGCCGAGCACCATGTCCCTCAAGGTGGGTCTCGGGCGATTCAGCGCGGACCAGGCCGAGAATACGAGTAAAGCGGCCAGCGGCATGCTTCCGGCTGCAAGGAATTTTACCATAGAGCGTGGTTCATCACGCAACAACACCGATAGCGCTGAGAGCAGCGCAGAGACGAGAAGCGCAACGGTCGTCCGACCCCGGGTCCAGAAAGCCTGAGGACTGGCGGGGGACGACACCGGAGGTGGCGCTGCGGGAAGGAGCTGGGTAGCAGTACCCCACGCTCCCCCATCCCACCAGCGCAACTGGCCGGGCTGATAGGGATCTTGATACCAACCTGGCGGGACGTTCTCAGGTGGGGGAAGGCTCACACGAAAGACCCGTCTGGCGCGTCAGCGATGCGGCAAGAATCATCGAACCGGGAGTTATGTGCATGTTCGGTATGCTGTAGCGTGCATACCTCTTGGCGGAGAGGGTGGGATTCGAACCCACGGACCCTTTGCAAGGTCACAGCATTTCCAGTGCTGCCGATTCGGCCGCTCTCGCACCTCTCCCGGTGTGCATGATTCGCCCTCTCACAGTCCGTTCATATTGCAGGACGCACACGACCGAGGCCCGACCCGTAAGGTTTACGCGTCCGGGTTTTTGCCGGGTTCGTCCATGACGATACGCATCAGTCCCGAACCTACCGCTTCCTCCAGTACCCTAGCCAGCACCTCGGCCACGGTCCGCCTTCTCGCCGAGACGGAGAAACCTTCGCGTTCCATGGCTTCGTCGAGTCGCACGAGGTGTCTGACGATTTTCAGTACCGTCTCCTCGGCTGGATCTTCCCCTTCGGTTCGTTCACGCACCACGGCCACCTCCCCTCGTCGAGTGCAGCAGAGGTCGCAGATGTTTTCCAGTCCAGCTGCGTCGTTCACGTGCAACGCTCTCCGGTGTACCGCAAACGACGATCTCCCCGCCCTCGACCCCGCCTTCTGGCCCGAGGTCTATCACCCAATCGGCCCGCTTGACGACGTCAAGGTTGTGTTCGATGACCACCACCGTGTTCCCACCCTCGACAAGTCGGTCAAGCACGTGGACGAGTTTCGCGACGTCTTCAAAATGCAGGCCGGTGGTGGGCTCGTCGAGCAGGTACATGGTCTTCCCGGTGCTGCGTCGCTGGAGCTGCTCGGCGAGTTTTACCCGCTGCGCCTCGCCCCCGGAGAGTTGTGTGGCGCTCTGCCCGAGCCGGATGTAACCCAACCCGACTTCTTGTAAAACACGCAAGGTTTTCATGATTTGGGGTTGGGCTGAGAAATGTTTGGCGGCCTCATCGACACTCATTGCAAGCACATCGGCGATGCTTCTCCCTTTGTAAAGGACCTCGAGCGTGTCGGACCGGTACCGGGTGCCGGCGCAGGCCTCGCACGGGACGTGCACGTCGGGAAGAAAATGCATCTCGATCCGGATCTCCCCGTCGCCGCTGCATGTTTCGCACCTTCCGCCCTCGATGTTGAACGAGAACCTGCCTTGCTTCCAGCCTCTCGCACGTGCGTCTGGAACCTCGGCGTAGAGGGCGCGGATCTTGTCGAACATTCCCGTGTATGTAGCCGGGTTCGACCTCGGGGTGCGGCCGATAGGTGATTGGTCGATGTCTATCACCTTGTCGATCTCGTCTGCGCCCTCTATACGGTCGTGCGCCCCGACGAGCATGGACCCCCCGTTGATCCTGCGCAGCAGCGCCGGCCGCAAGATTTCACCCACCAAGGTACTCTTTCCGCTCCCAGAGACGCCGGTTACTGCCACCAGGTTGCCAAGCGGTATCTCAACGTCGATGCCTTTTAGGTTGTTCTCCCGAGCGTTGACTATTCGCAGCATCCTCTCGCTTCTCCGCCGTGTCTCCGGTACTTTTATTTTTTTGCGCCCGGAGAGGTAATCACCTGTGAGGGAATCTTTTGCCGCACAAATCTGCCCGACGTTGCCTTCGGCGACGATCCGGCCCCCGTGTTCACCGGCGCCTGGGCCGACGTCAACCACCCAGTCGGCCGCTTTGATTGTTTCTTCGTCGTGTTCGACGACTATGACCGTGTTGCCCGTAGTTTGTAGGCGTCGCAAGGTGGTCAGGAGTCGTTGGTTGTCGCGCGGGTGGAGCCCGATGGAGGGCTCGTCGAGCACGTACAAGACCCCTACGAGCCCCGAGCCTACCTGGCTGGCGAGGCGGATACGCTGGGCCTCTCCCCCGGAGAGGGTCTTGGCGGCCCGGTCAAGGGTCAAATATCCGAGCCCGACTTCGAGCAAGAATCCACTGCGGTTCTTGATTTCTTGCAGCAACTTGCCCGCGATGATCGTGTCGCGCTTCTCAAGTTGCAAATTTGCCACCCACTCGCAGAATGTTGCGACGCTCATCGCCTCAACTTCCGCTATCGATCTACCCCCGACTTGTACGGCCAGAGAATGCGGGTTGAGTCTCCGCCCGTCGCAGGTTTCGCACCGGGTTTCGCTCATCCACTGACCGTACCATTCCGCGTCCTCGCGTTTCTCCTCCAACCAGGGCAGTATTCCAGAGTATCTCATGTTCCATCTCCCGAGCGGGTAGGTGGTCTCGCTCCCGTGCAGGACGAGTTCGCGGGTCTCGCTCCGCATCGAGGCCCAGGTGGTTTTGGCGGGGACCTTCTCCCCGGCGAGGAGGGCTTGCAGGGCCTGACGCTGGTACCCGGCCGACCATGATGCGCCGCTGAAGCAGGCAATTGCTTCCAGTATCGGAAGGTTCGCATCGCTGATGAAGAGCCGCTCATCGCCCTGGATCAAACTGCCGATACCGTCGCAGGTCTGGCACGCGCCGTAGGGGGAGTTGAACGAGAAGTTTTTCGGCTCGAGATCCGGGTACGATTCGGCGCACACGGGGCATATGTTGCGCGTCGCCACGTAGCGCTGCCACTTACCGTCATGACCCTCGATGATCGCAGCCCCGTTCCCGTGCCGGAGCGCGGTTTCGAGGCTTTCGCGGAGGCGCTGCTCGGTCTTTTTGTCGCCGCGCTTGATGACGATTCGGTCGATGACGACGTCGACGTCGTGTTTCTTGTTCTTCTCGAGGATTGGATTTTCGGAGAGTTCGAGCGCTTTTCCGTCGGCCCGCACCCGGACAAAACCTTGTTTCGCCACCGCCTTGAATTCGTCGGCGAAGGTGCCTTTCTTGCCGCGCGCCAGGGGCGCGTAGACGACGGCCCTCCCCTCGGTTTGTTCGATACGGTTCACCGCGATGTCTTCTACGGCGTTCTCGATCCCGCCTCCGCGCAGGACGGTGCCATCTTTCGGGCACCGGGCGATGCCTATACGCGCATACAAGAGGCGCAGGTGGTCGTGGATTTCGGTGATGGTTCCCACCGTGGATCGGGGGTTCTGGTTCGTGGTCTTCTGGTCGATGGCGATGGCCGGGGACAACCCGTCGATGCGGTCCACGTCGGGCTTGTCTACCTGGCCAAGGAATTGGCGTGCGTACGCGCTCAAGCTCTCGACGTATCTCCTTTGTCCTTCGGCGTACAAGGTGTCAAATGCGAGGCTGGATTTGCCCGAACCGGAGAGACCGGTGATGACGACGAGGCGGTTTCTGGGCAGGTCGATGTCGACGTTTTTCAGGTTGTGGACTCTGGCTCCCCGGATGGATATCTGTGGCTCTGGGTTCTCCCTCTTTGCTGGGAATTTTCTCCTAACCGCCATGGGTACAACAGTTCCCCGGCCCCCAAGTAAGGCCAACAACGCCCCTACTCTCGAGTTGCGTACCGGTTCAAGGCCCCGACAGTTATAGATGTACCATCCAGACTGCCGAGAGGCAGCCATCCAAGTAGAAAGAGAATAACCATCATGTATAGAACACCAATGGCTGCAAAGCCAGAATACCGGGGCATGTCGCTCGACCAGGCCATAGAGCACGAGGTCTGGACGAAGCAACTCGCGTCAGAAATGGCGACGATGCCCTCGGCTGAAGCAGCGAAAGAAGCCGCAAAGTTCTTCCTCACCGAAGAGCTGGTTTTCGTCCCAACGAAGGCCAAGCGGCAATCCGACGCGCGAGTATGGAACATCCAACTGCCGGCAGAAACCGGTCGAAAGATGAAAAAAGGAATGAAGCTGCAGCTTGTTGAGCGTGAGTTCAACAATCCCCAGTCGGAGTTCTTCTCCTACTCGTACCGTGTCCGCATCAATCGGCTCCGCCGATTCGCGCAGCCGAAGTACATGAACTGGTTCGGGTCGGTTCCCTTCATCGGGACCCTCTGGATCCAGCTCACAAAGTACGACGCCAGCCTGTCGTGCGTGTACACTCGCGAAGACCTCGCGAAGTACACAAACAGCATCTGACTCGTCAAGCGAAGCAAACGAAGTATGAGGGTCCCCGGGCAATTAGCCGGGGCCCCTCGAATCGTTACCGGTCGTTGCCGGGTGTTCCCGCGCGCCGTTCTTGTAGGACCATCCAGATGCTCTCCCGAACCTTCGCAGGTATCGATGCTATCGCTTGAAGTTCGGTTTCGCTCACGGTTTCAAGCCCTCTCCAGCCCCCCACTTTATCAAGCAGCAACCGTTTCCGCTTCTCCCCCAAACCTGCGACCCCGTCGAGATAATCCGTGCGCAGCCGCCGCGATGACACCTGCTGCTGGAACTTGTTGGACGCCGCGTGCGTCTCGTCTCTTGCCCGTTGCAGCAACAACAATGCCGGATCGCTGCGCTCGAGGATGATCGCATCCTCCCTCCCCGGCCGGTACACCTCTTCGAGGCGTTTTGCCAAACTCGCCACCTCGACCCGGTCCGAAACCCCCAGTTCGTGCAGCACTTCGACCGCGACCGCGAGTTGGTTCGCACCTCCGTCGATGAGCAACAGGTCCATGTATGGGGCCTTCTCGTCGAGCGAATCGGCGATGCGCCGTGTGATTACCTCGCGCATTGCTGCGTAGTCGTCCCCACCGTGCTCTTTTAGACGGTATTTTCGGTACCGGTTCCGTATCGGGAGACCGTCGACGAGGAGTGAAACCACCGAGACGGTGGCCGCCCCGCCGAGGTGCGATATGTCGACCCCCTCGATGCGTAGGGGCGCTTTCTTCAGGGCCAATGCTTGTTGCAATTGGTGTAGTTCCTCGCGTCGTGCGTCGATCCCGGCGGCCCGCTGCATTCGTGCCCTTCGCAGCGCCTCGGCGGCGTTCGTATCGGCGATCGCCACGATTCTCTCATCACGCGCGTTTTTGACCACGCGCACCCCTGCGATGTTCCCGCCACCTGCCCCGACGAGCACCGTAGTGTGTCCCGTACAGGAACGCACCGCAGCTTCCAGCAAGGAACGATCGTCAACGAGCCCGCGTTCTACGACATAAAAGCGGGTGCGCACCACCGCCCCGGCATTGATTTCAAGTACCGATGCGGCACCCCCCAGCCCGTCAAGGTGTATACCGATCACGGCGAGGGTCCGTCCGTCAGCGTCGTCCGCCATTTGCGCACCACGAATCGCTTCAAGTCCGACGATCCTGTCGCGTAAAGTGCCGGCCTGTTCGAACCGTTGCTCGGCCGAGGCCTCCACCATTTCCTCACGGAAGCGCTCGATCGTTTCACGGGTGCGTCCTCGCAGTATCGCACGCACCGTCGCCACCGACTCGGCGTGCGCCTCAATGTTACCTGTACACGGCGCCGAGCAGCGCCCCACCTCGGCCAGTAGGCACGGCCGCTTGAGTCGTTGGTGAAGTTTGTATTTCCCGCGATCACAGCTGCGTATCTTCGCCACGTCGATGACGGCATCGATGATGTGTCGTGCCCCACCACCGGGGTACGGCCCGAACGTTTCCACGCCTTTGGTCCGCGGTCCGCGCCAGTGGACGATCCTCGCCACACCGTCGCGCTCGTCGATGGCGACAGATGGGTACGGGTGGTCTTCGCGCAGTTTGATGTTATACACCGGGTCGAGTTCGGTGATCAGCGACGCCTCCACCAGCAACGCATCGGTTTCACTGGGAAGTACCACCCATTCAATCCGTTCGGATTTGGCGACCATCTCCGAGATACGTAGGTCCCTGCTTCCCGTAAAGTACGAAGAGAGACGCTGCCGCAGATCCACGGCCTTGCCAACGTACAAGCAGCGCTCCCCGGCGTAGAACTGATAGCACCCGGGCCGCTCCGGTATTGAACCCAGGTCGTACGTCTCCATGTCCGCTACTGTGCCAAGTGTACCAAGCCCGACAACCCAAGAACCGTCGATCACTTCTGTCGAGCATCCCCATCGGATTGCCCAGTAGTTACGCACCAGCTGGGGATTCTGTGTACGGACCCGAAGCGTGATGGTGCCTTAGTACACCAAGGTAGGTTCGTCCGCCTCACTGACCGAGAGATCTGTGAGATCCAGGATGCACGCTGCCTTGGTGAACCGAGATTCGTCGTCGGCAAGCCCTTCGATTCGACAATCTCCCACCACCAGGCTGTGGCGCCTATGCCAGTGTCCGTGCACCACGAGTTCAGGACGGCATGAGTCGACCACCGTATCCAGGATTTTTCGGCTTGCCTCCGCTTTTGCGATGTCCTCGGGCGGGAAGGAGTTCTTCCCGACCATCCCCGCGATCCTCGGCGCGTCGTGGCAGATTACGACATTGATGTCCTCGCCCACCAGGTGCGCCACGTCTTCTCGGCAGAGCACCTCTTCGGGCCACCAAGTCCATCCGGCGGCGCGCATTGATCGGTCGACGCTCGCCGCCCCGCCGACTGCGGCGAAGGTCCGGCCCCGCCATGTCCATCGCGTACCTCGACTGATCCATGCGACGTGTTCTCGTACGGCTACGAGCCCATCCCGCCGCCCATTGGTGCGACCCTGGAGTGCGCGCAACATCTCATGGTTCTCGTGATTCCCGTCAATAAAGAGGAGCGAGAGCCCGCATTCGCGTACCGCTGCGTTGACCCGGTCGAGGTATTCGCGCCCGCCGAGCGTGTGCTCCCAGTACCCAAAATCGCCAAGTTGGAGTATCAGGTCGCATTCGTTGCGCGCCGCCGCGGCTGCCGCGTACTCGACGAAACGATCGTTGCCGTGCGCGTCGCCGAGGAGCAAGATCCGGTTCGGTTCCCAAGCGGAGATCGGCTCGCTGCGCATGGGCTGGACCGTGCACCACCCCAGGGTAGCGGCACACCCGCCGATTTTCAGTGTTTCTTGGGGAGCAACTGGGCGCTGACCCGCGCCCCGTCATTGGAGATCTTACCGTCCACCTTGCCATGTTCGGCAGTCTCACGGATGACGCGGTCCATCAGTTCGCGCGCCAGTTCCGGGTGGGAACGTTCCCGCCCGCGCATCTGCACCACGACCATGACCCGGTCCCCGTCGTCAAGAGCCTGGTTGATTTTGCGGCATTTGACGGCGATGTCGGCTTCACCTATACGGACGTTGAACTTGAACTCCTTCGTCTCTACCTGGTTCCGGCGCTTCTCGCGCATTTTCTGGTCGTTCTCGTACTTCCACTTTGAGTACGAATAAATTTTGCACACCGGCGGGTTGGCCCCCGGCGAGATTTCCACCAGGTCAACTCCGGCTGCCTGGGCTTCGGTAAGCGCTTTTTTGATAGGTACGATACCAAGCATCGTGCCGTCTTCCCCAATGAGGCGTACTTCGGCCGCCCGGATCATGTGGTTGATTCGCACCAGCGGTCCCTTGGTTCGCGGTTTCAACGCGCCACCTTGGCCGTACGGTAGCAGTTGCGTGTGTACGTATTCTCCGATGTTGTCCTGCTAACCATGCAACTGGTCGTGAAATTATTCATGAAAGGAGGCTTTCCAGCTCGCGCTGCAACTGCTCGGCAGGACGTGATCCGACCAGACGTCCGATTTCGACCCCGTCGCGCATCACCAAGATGGTGGGGATTGACATCACTTGCTGGGCTGTCGCCACGGCAGGTGCCTGATCCACGTTTAGTTTCGCGAAAGTGGCCTTGTCGGCGAGCGATTCGGCGACTTGGGCAAAGATCGGGCCGAGGGTTTTGCACGGACCGCACCACTCGGCCCAGAAATCGATGATGGTGGTGTCGTTGGCGACGCGCTCGGTGAACGTGCGATCGGTGAGTTCTACCATGCCCCCCACAGTGCGACCATGGGCGGAGAATGCACACACCCAGCCCCCGCGTCTTGACCCTTTCCAGTACGAGCGCACAGTGTTGCGTGTGAAACGCCATCCTGCGCACGGCTTCCCCGGCGGCCCACCAACCCCTCCGTACGGAGATTCACGCGCCTCTGACGTCGGTTCATCTACGGCGCCGGTTGCGGGATCCTCCCCCCTCGGGGGGTTAGAGCCGCCAACCGAGCCTGAGGTCACCCAAGACCTGGGAGAAGATCAGCCGCAAGACGCACCGCTCTCGACCCCATCGACGCCCACACGCCGCAAACTGCTGGTACGCGTGTTGGCAGTAGCCATGCCCGTAGCACTGCTCACGGGGCTCGTCGTCCTCCGATCCAGCCAAGACGCCTCGCCGGAGACTTCGAACGCAACGACACCGCCGACCACCGCCCCGACCACCCCTGCGCCCGCCCCTGCGACCAACGCCGCGCAAACAGGCACGGCCCTCGCCGGGCTGAACACGTTTGCCTCGATCCCGGTGGATAACTGCTCGTCGATGCTCGAACGAATCGGCGCCGCGAACCCGTTTGTGCCCGGTGTCGCCCTCGCTCCGGGGACCTCTATCGGTTTGGAGTCCGGTGAAGCACTGGGACAGCCCACCTGGGTCGCCGAGATCCCTGAAGGGGTGGATGCGACCACCCTAGTCGCCGACATGCGTCCCCCGGCACCCTCGGTGTTGCGTGGCATCTCAGACGGGATGCTGCTGCTGTACTCACCACTCGACGTTACGAACGGAACCTTGATTGGGATCTACCGCGCCGCCAACGGCGAACTTGTGTGGACCACCAAACTCCCCCCGAATGTCTACCCGGTTGCCGACACTAAACGTCTGTACCTCGTCGATCATCGTTCCCCCACGCAGACCAACATAGCAGTTGTCGCCCCGTCCCGCGCGCAGATCACCGCGTGCTTCGCCGCCTCCGGTGGAGGCACAGTTCCACGGCCGAGTCCGCAGGACCGGACCGTGGTTGCGCATGACGGAACGTTGTACGCGGTTTTCCCAGTCGAGCAGTCAGGTGCGCGCATCGAGGCCATGAGCGACGCGGGTATGGCGGTCATCGCCGAGAACCAGCCGTACCCGTATCAGGTGCACGGGGTGCTGCACGATGAGAACAAGCGAGTACTGGTCGGCTCCACTGGGATGCAGGGCGACTTGCGCGTGTTTGGATACGACCTGGTGGAGGGAAACAGTGCGTTTGAACTCACCGCCGCGCAGTTGCAGGCAGCCCCGGTACCGCAATCTTGGAAGACCCCCTCTCAGCCCTCCGTGGCCGCCATCACCGTCCCCGCCGACGGTCTCGTCGCCTCCGAGGTCCTCGGATCGCTTCTAGTTGGATCCAACTTGATCCTCGTCTCGACCACGAACGGCGCCCCGCTCCTGGCGACCGCCATCGATCTTAACGGCACCGCCCGCTGGCGCGCGGGTTGGATACCAGAGGCGCTGCCGGGTGCCTCGCTCTCCCCCACACACTTGTATGTCGCCCCCACCTCGCCCGGTCCGAACGCCGGCACCCGCGCCGCTGCGATCTTTGACGCCACTACCGGCGAATGGGTTGGCGAGGTGCCAAGTTTACGCTTTGGAACCTCGGTCGGCGCAAGTTTTGTCGGATTCTCGGTGTGGAAATCTTCGCGCAACGAATTCGCCGTCCTATACGACGGGGGCAAGGAGTTCGCCGTACTCGGCGGCGCCGCGGTCACCAATGTAGAACCCATCGCGCTCGATCCGGCCGTCATCGTCGTGTACGCCGAAGTCGGTTCCCGCCGTTTGATCGTAGCATACGTGCTCGACCCAGGGGCTGTGGAGGGCCCGACCTCATGAACCAAGATACCGAAAACCTCACCGACAATTCCTTGGCGAATCCCGCATCCCCGCTCACCCCGCCAGAACTGGCCGCCTCGATCCTTGACGAACTCGCCACGGCCGTCGTCGGGCAGCAGCGCATGCAGGAACGTCTCGTGTGTGCGCTCCTCGCCGGCGGGCATGTCCTGCTCGAAGGTGTACCTGGTGTGGGCAAGACGATGACCTTGACCACCCTCGCGCGTATCGTTGGTGGGGAGTTCTCCCGCATCCAATTTACCTCCGACTTGCTCCCAAGCGACATCGTGGGCACCCGCATCTACTCGACGAGGAACGAGTCTTTCACCGTCGAACTCGGGCCCATTTTCGCCAACTTCGTGCTCGCTGACGAAATCAACCGCGCTCCGGCCAAAGTGCAGTCGGCGTTGTTGGAGGCGATGGCTGAGCGTCAAGTGACCATCGCAGGGTCGACACACAAAGTACCTGACCCGTTCTTGGTGCTCGCCACGCAAAACCCGATCGAGTCAGAGGGGGTGTTCCCGCTACCTGAGGCGCAGCGAGACCGCTTCATGATGCGGGTCTTAGTCGATCTTCCCAGCACCGAGGAGGAGCGCATGATCGCCCGTTCGTACCATGCTGGTGTCCCTGAGGTCTCTTCACGGGTGGATCTTACGCAGCTGCGTTCGTTGCAGCAAGTCGTCGCTGCCGTGGCCACCCCTGAACCGGTGCTTGATTATGCGGTGCGTCTCACCATGGCGACGCGCGACCCGGCATCCCACGGTCTCGCCTCGCTCGCTCCGCTGATTCGCTCTGGGGTGTCACCCCGCGCGACGCTCGCGCTCGTCCGGGCCGCCAAAGCGATGGCGGTGTTGCGTGGTCGTCCCGTGATCAACGCCCAAGACGTGTACGACGTAGGTTTTGATGTACTCAACCACCGCCTAATCCTTTCGTACGACGCGCTCGCCGACGGCGTGTCCTCCGCCGATCTCACCGCGCAGATTCTCCGTACCGTCACGGCGCCGCGCATCGGGAGGTGAGTTCGATGTCCGAACGGACACTCGAGATCCTCCGCGCCGTTCGCGCCGCCGCCCCCTCCTGGCGCGGATCGCTTCGACCCACGGGACGTATCGATTCTCCCTTCGCGGGTGTACACCGCACCGCCCGTCTCGGTCCGGGTGAGGACTGGGCCGAGGCCCGCGCGTACCAACCAGGCGACGACGTGCGCCGGATTGATTGGTCCGCCTCAGCCCGTTCAGGTTCTGTCCAGGTGCGAGACACCTTCGCCGAGCGCGGCATGCGGATCACGTTGGTCGTCGACTGCTCCCCGTCGATGCAGTTCGGCACGGACACTTTGACAAAAGCCGATCTGGCGCTCGCGACCGCCGCGGGCGTTGCGGCGCTCGCCACCCGACAAGGGGACTCGGTCGCCGCGATGCTGGTTCGACCCGGTGATCTTCGCTGGGTAAGTCCCGGTTCTGGTGTCGCCCACACGAACGTACTGTTGCGCAACCTCTCGCGTGCGTTCGCCACCGAGGGTGCTGCGTCGTTCACTGAGGGCTTGCACCGGGCCGACGGTCACACCCGCTCGAGCGGTCTTTTCGTCGCGATCTCTGATTTCTACGATGAAGGAGTCGCCTTTGCGCTGCGTCGCCTTGCCTCACGGCATCGCACGGTCGCCGTTGTTGTGGAGGACCGCCGCGAGTCCACCCTCGTCCCCGCCGGGTTGCTTGAAGTGTACGATCCTGAGACCGAGGAGTACATGCTCCTTGATACCGACTCGCCGCGGTTCGCGGAGCGCTTCGCCACCATCGCCGCCGCCCGTCGTGCCGCCCGAGACGAGATGCTCGGCGCCTCCGGTGTCGAGGTCCGCCGTCTCGTCTGCGGTCCGCAGTGGCTCGCGGACCTTGGGAGAATGCTCGCCGAGGTTGGATCGTGATCTTTGCGCGACCTTGGCTTCTTGTACTGCTCGTACTCGTCCCAGTCTTGGGATTCGTACTCTTCCGTCGCCGTCCCGGTAAGCAAGACGTGCTTCGATTCTCCGATGCTGGTCTCTTGAGGGAACTGAAGATGAACCCGCTTCCCGTTTGGCGCCGGCGTCTCCTGCTCCTCGGTGTGCTCGTCTCTATGGTGTTGATGGTCGTCGCCGCCGCCGAACCTCAGCGAGTGGGTCCGGTACGCAGTTCGCGCTCCACGGTGGTCCTTGCGCTCGACGTGTCGCGTTCGATGATTGCCGAGGACGTTTCACCTACCCGGTTCGCCGCCGCCAAAGAAGCCGCGATCGACTTCATCAACGCCGCCCCAGAGGAGGTTGACGTAGGTGTCGTCGGTTTTGCGGCGAGCGCGTACGTAATTGCCCTGCCCGGCACACCACGCGAGGACATCATCAAGAGCCTCGACGGAATCGTCTTGGAGGGTGGTACCGCAATCGGCGAGGCGATATTCACATCCTTGTCGATGCTGGACACCAATGGGTGGACGAGCGACCCGGATAACCCGGAGCGCTCGATCCAGAAACGCGCCGGAGCGATTGTCCTGATGAGCGACGGGGCAACGAACACTGGCCGACCCGATGTCGATGCCGCGGCAGCTGCTGCCCTCGCCGAGGTGAAGGTATTCACCGTAGCGTTTGGCACCGCGGAAGGTTTCATTCTGGAGGAGGGTGGCGGTATTCTGGAAGTACCGGCCGAGCCAGAACCGTTGCAGGAGGTCTCAAGCGCGACCGATGCTGAGTCGTACACGGCCACGACCGGGGAGGAGTTGAGCAAGGTGTTCTCCACCCTGGCCCGCACAGCGGCGGTGGCCCGAGGTTGGCGTTCGGTGGCGCATTGGTTCGCCCTCACTGCCGTCCTCGTGCTCTTCGTCACTGCCCTGGGTTGGGTCCGGTTCGGTTCACGTATTTGAGCAGTCGAAGAACCAGAGCACATGGTTGGCATCCCTCCCCGGCTCGGTACAGTGTACGCCATGACACTTACACACCTGCTCAAGACCGCGCTCGCCGCAACTGCGACGGCGCTCACTTTCGTCTCCCCCGCGCTCGCCCACGAAGGTGGTATCGGTGAGGAAGGCCCGTTCCGCATCGAGATGCTCACGGAAGATCCTGCCGGTATTGAGTCGCGCTGGGGTAATGGCGAGGTGGAATTCCACGTGGAACCGGGTACTGAACTGATCGTCATTGGCTTGGAGAAAGAGCCGATGGTGAAGGTCGACGCTGAGGGGAACATGTTCGCCAACGAGAACTCCCCCTCGTGGTGGGCGAACCAGCCAAGCGGCGAAATCCCGGCCAACGCCACCTCCGCGGCCGAACCGAACTGGGTCTGGAAGATGGGCGGCGGTTCGCTGCAGTTCCATGACCACCGCTTCCATTACATGAACAACTCCGTCGACCCAGCCACCGTCGACGGAGACGTGCTCTTCGAGTTCGGGCTCCCGGTGCAGCTGAACGGTGCCGAAATGGAGTTTCGTGGTACCATGGTTTTTGACTCCACGCTCGACCCGCGCGCGGCCGAGATTTTGAAGGAGAGTAACCCGATGGCGACCTCTGTCGCCCCGGAGACGGCAGAAGAGTCATCCACTAACCCATTGCTCTACGTCGCTGGCGTCGCCATCTTGGTCGCTATTGCTGCTGCGGTCGTGGTAGTAAAGAAGCGCTGAACATTCCCGCTCCGGTTGACACTGGGCAGACAAGGACACAAAGAAACACCCCTTGGTGGTATCCACCGAGGGGTGTTTCTCGTAATCCTTGGTTCGACCTGCACTACTCGACTTTGACCACGCCGCGCATCGTCGGGTGCAATGTGCACAGGTATGGGTACGTACCTCGGTTTGCAAACTCGGCGGTGAACGTCTCACCATCCTTGAAGAGGCCGGAGGATTGCACCGACGGGACCTCGAACACGACGTTATGTACGACGCCAGATCTGTTCGTCCAAGTCACCGACCCGCCTACCTCGACTGAGATCTCGCCGGGATGATAATGTCCGACGGCGGAGTCTTTCATGATCAGAACGCTGGCATCCTTCCGGTCCCCGGCTCCGGTGTTGGACGTGCATGCACCCAAGAGGGCAGCACAGCACGCTACGAGCACCAGTTTAGACGTTCGCATGCGTCTCGGTATCCTCGCCCGTTCCGGCCGCCGCGTCTGCTTCTGCGTTTTGCTCGACCCATGTACCGCGCAAGATACCGGCCGCCTTCAGCCAACCATGGCCCGGGTCCTTGGCCTCAAGCGCCTCGGCGTGCTTCGCAACGCGTAACGCGCAGGTGCTGCCCACCAAACTGGTGATGGCCGCGTAGAAGCGCTCACTGCCGACACGGGAGTGGATGCTTTTACCGTTGATGTCGATTACGTACGCGTACGGCTCCTCGATGCCGGTCGGTACGAGTCGCCCCATGTCAGGCGAAATTTCCACGGCACCGATTTTCTTTGGTGCCGTTGCAGCGTTCGCCCTCTTGGCGGTTTTGGATGGTTTTTTTCCGGCCATGTTCAATGCTCCTTTATGGTTGGGGTGTGTATTGCGTTGCCCCTACCGTCCTCCCCCGTTCCGCCGCTGCACACCCCCTCGCCCTCTCTGGGGGAGCGCGCACCGTCTTAGGTATGTATCTCCCCCGCCCCGTCCGGTTTCTCGCCGGAGCACTCGTGCTGGCTGCTTGTACTGCGGGCGCGACTAGTGCACCGACCGTGGAGCCGGGGACCGGGACGCTACCACCGTCCCCGACGTCATCTTTGCCGTCAACAGCATCAGTGCCGTCAACAGCAGACATGTCTGTGCCGGATCTCGCCCGCTGGTCGGGGCTGCTCGCCCTGGATGGCGATTCGGGGGACCTGCTCCGCTTCGACGGCGCTGCCTGGGTGCCGGTACAGGACGGTCCCCGCTACGACGATACAGAAGCCATGACGTTCGTCGAATCCGCGGTCTCCACGAGTGATAAGGTACTTGCTGGTTGGTGCTGCGAGCCGGTCGTCGGCTTCGTCGCCCCGACGGGGGATCGCTATCCGTCGCCGCTCTTCTACGGGACGCGCCCGGCCTGGCTCTCGGACCCGGACGCGGTCGTCACTTTCCAAGATCTGTTCTCCGATGACGGTTCTCTCGTCACCTCGCTGCTCGTCTCGGTGTCCGATGGCGACGGGTACCGCAGTAGTGAGCACCCGCTCCCTCAGGTGCGTCAGCATGGTCGACGCCTACTCGCCGTCTCCTCCGACACGCTCGCTTTCACGTGGTCACCAGATCCGCCCGCACCTGACATGTCCCCCGCCGGGACATGGTTCCTGGGTTTCGCGACGCTCTCTGCCGCCGGCCTGGACCTGCGGTTGGAGACCAGTACCCCATTGCCAGGCGCGCTGGATCTCGCCGCCTCGCGTTCGGGCGATGTGTACCTGTACTCCACCGGTGTACGCGCCGCGTGGTTCACGTTCTCCCCTACCGAAGGTGTGCTTCGTGTCGGCGCGCTCCCCAGCTCGGTATTCGACCTCGCCGTCCTCGATGCAACACTCCTCGTGCTTGCCGATGGCGGTTTGCTACTTGGACCAGAGTTCACGGTGTTCCCAGCATCCGTCCCGTCTCCGGTGTGGGTGGGGTGGTGAGCGTGTTTCACTTTCGCCGTGTACTTCTTGCAGCACTCGCGCTCGTTCTCCTCGCCCCACCAGAAGGCATCTCTGCACTTGAGCCCCGCACTGGGTGGGTGAAGGTGGTGGTGGATCTCTCCGATCAAATGCTCGAGGCGTACGACGGGGAGGGAGTCTTGCAGGTACGTTGGCCGGTCTCTACGGGGGGTGCCGCCACACCGACCCCGACTGGTACGTTCAAGGTGCACTCCAAGTCGCGCAGCACGTTCGCGCTCGCAAACCCGCGCGTCACGATGTCGCACATGGTGCGATTCCGTGGGAGAGTTGGGTTTCATTCAGTGCCGCGCCTCGACGGGGTTCCGCTTGCGACGCCGCTCGGTGTGCGGGGTGTGTCGCACGGATGCGTCCGTCTCGCCGACGCCCACGCCGCCCGTTTGTATGCCAACGTTGCCGTGGGTGCCACGGTGGTGGTTCACCCATGAGTGGACATCCCGACAACGTCCTCGGCATCGACGGACTGCTGTTGCTCCCTACCGATGCCGGGATCTCCCTCCTTGACGACATGCTCCCCGCCGGTCTGTCGGTGGATGAGATCCTCGCATATCTCCGCACCGCCCCCGTCGTGTACTCCGTACCGGTACACACCAAGGACCGCTACGCACCCCACTTTCCCGCGGTTGCTGCGGTATGGAGCACCGACGGGATGTGGCTGTGGAACGGTGAGGTGGTTGCGTACGTCGAACGACATCGGCTTGCCCTCCCTGCGACGTTTATGCGACGTGTCGCGTCCCACCGAACCCCTCCCCCGGTCGGTGACGATACGCTTCTCGCCGCCGCCCGGGCCGCGCGCCGCTTGCAGCCTCCCCCTCCCCGTGATCCCCTTGCCCTCCATCGGGTCGATTCGTTGCGCGCCAAACTGCTCACCGCCGTCGCCACCTCCGCACCCCGGACCAAAACGGTATTCTCTACGGCGTGGCGCGACTTACAAGATGACGACGCCATCACGGGGACGCTTGAATCGCTGGTGCGGCGCCTCTGGCGGGAATTGCGCACATCTACTGCGCACAGCGGCACAGAACTGCTCCCCTTGCTGCAAGGTGCACCCGGTCCGGTGTTTACCATGGGAGATGAGATGGTGGATGAGGTACTGCGCTGGACCGAAGGTCTGCCCCTTGAGGGGCACATGGATGCCGGCACGCGCACTTTTTACGCGTTCGTGCTCGCCGCCCGCTTGGTGGACCTGCTCGCCGCACAATCCCCCCTGGATCTTGACTTGTTCCTGCGAGATACGATTATCTGAGCAGGCAGTGTCGTTTCACACCCACCAAGCACGATGCATTCGTACGCGGGTGTAGTTCAGTGGTAGAACTTCAGCTTCCCAAGCTGAAAGCGCGGGTTCGATTCCCGCTACCCGCTCAACGAGGTATGCACATAAGTCCATACCGAACATGCACAAAACTCTCGATTCGACGACCGCTGGGATCTTCGAACCGGGAGTTTTGGTATTCCCGGAAGGACAGCCGTATTCCTAACGATCAAATACTAGACTGATTATAGACCAAGGATAGACCAAGGCAGGGCGATAACCGACCACCAGCACAGAAGCACCACGAAGGCGATCCTGCGCAACCTGCGCGCATCGTGGAGAACGGGGTGCACCCGCCGGTCTGGCTTTTCCGGCC
>Ga0172372_10000463_pt1 | contig 62292 bp, 54 predicted proteins | sample LakKiv5m_2_FD_114544 | JGI IMG/M metagenome (GOLD analysis project Ga0172372, IMG submission 114544) | Freshwater microbial communities from Kabuno Bay, South-Kivu, Congo - kab_092012_9.5m | ecosystem: Environmental > Aquatic > Freshwater > Lake | place: Democratic Republic of the Congo...
CGCCAGAATAAAAATAGCTGATAATGCAGGCGCTATAAAACTCCCAGCGTTTTTATTTTTTAATTCCATTTTTTTCAATTTATTCCATCAATATCTGCTGGATAAGTTTATTAATTATTTTAAGTATGATTGATATTTTTATTGCCAATACACTTTTTGTAGATTACATAATCTTTGCCAAAATCATCAATTCCGTTCTTTTAGTCCTATCAAAAAAGACCATTTTCATGAAGTAGTCAGTTAAGTCGGTTGACGCGGGCTAATAATGTACTTAGCCAACCTGTATGCTGCATCCTCATGAAGCAATATACAGGATATGGCTCGACGTTGGCTCCATTGAGCATGGCATGTTTTTTAAAAATAATCTGATTTTTATCATCTTGGCCTTTTGAATACAGGAACAGTACTGCATGGTTCGCCAAACATGATGCTTTGAGCCACAGGCTGAAGCAATTGTGTAATCCTGGAATATGCCTCCGGAGGTACAGGTTTGGATCCACACCCCTTGATGATGATCCGCTTTCCCTGATATGGTTTAAGATCCAGTGCACCCAGGATTTGATGGTAGTGGTTGCGCAGAAAAGACTCTTCATCTCCGGTAAACACATCGGCGGCAAACGGGGCGAGATACTGGCTTACCAGCATATAAGCCCACATGGGAATTATGGCATCACTGGAACATAGAATCAGCACAATTTTGCCGGAATAATCTCTCCATGCCACTTGTTTGAGGTCATCCCTGAAATATTTTTCCTTAAGGATAAGACCATGATAAAGGTAATCCTTCAGGTCGAAAATCGTGATGGGATTTTCAGGAAAAAAATTTTCAAGATTTAAGGTAATCAGTCCACTTTCAGAAACCCGGTTAATTAACTTTTCTTCCATATTTGTCTTTATAAAATAACAAATTATTAGGTTGCAGGTTCTGCATCTGATGTATTATCGAAAAGTGCGACGTCGCCAATTTGCTGATCGGCATCTTCTATGTCTTTTAATTTGGGTAAATCAAGTACAGATTTTAATCCAAAATAGTCCATAAATTTAGTAGTTGTTCCATAAAGCAATGGTTTGCCTGGACCTTCACTTCTGCCGGCAATTTCTATTAGCCCCTTATCCAGTAATTTTTGAAGGCTGTAGTCACTGTTTACTCCGCGAATTGATTCAATTTCTGACTTACTCACTGGTTGTTTATAGGCAATGATGGACAGAGATTCAAGCGCGGATTTACTAAGCTTTTTATGGGCCGATTGCTTTAGAAAGACACTCACTGTATGATGGTAAATACCTTTGGTCATAAACCGGTATCCTCCTGCCATTTCAACTATTTCCATGGCAAAGTCATCCTGACCGAATTTTTCGGTCAATTCCTGTATTGACTGAAGAACTTCTTCCGCCTTTAACGGAATATCCAGACTTTCGCGAAGTACCGAAACCAAATCATCCAGTGCTACCGAGGGATTGGCCATAAAAATCAATGCCTCAATATGTTGATTTAAATTTTTCAAGAGATATAATTTTTACAAAATTATAAGTTTCCACAATTTAAGTAATCCGTGTAAGGATGAAAATTAAATTCACGCGAAAAAATGCAAAAGTATACCCGCCAGCAGTAACGTTATTAATCCAATGCCGAAAAAAATAATATTTTTTGCGCTGCGCTCATGATTAGCAGTAATGCGGTCCACTGGGACAATTTCAGATTTTTCTATATTACTGAGCTGATATTCAAATTTGTTTTTACTCTTTTTAAGCACATCTAACTGAAATAACTGATCATCGATCATAAATGCATAATTTTTGCTGTCGTGAACACCAAAATCAATTTTTACAATGCTGGTATTACAATACAACAGTACATGTCCGGAAGTATCGCCGTGATAAATGCTCACCTCGTGACATCGATTGTTTTTATCTTTGTATATCCAGTGGACCTGGCTCAAGGGTTAGTTTTTTATCTGACGTACGTTGACCAGCTTGTACATCAGCCTGTTTATATCTTTATCGTTGAGTTGCAGAACTCCTTTTAGTACGATGGCATCTGCGGAATATTTTACTGGTTCAACTGCCTCAACCTCCATTACGGTTTCCGGACCAGCTCCACCACAGAAAAAGCACATACTGTAAGGAAATGCGGAAAAAATAAATTCCTTGTGTGATTTATATCCTTCAACCGGAATGATATACCCCTTCAAGGTGATTTCCTTTCCGGAAAGTGCCTTTACCTGATCACTAAAAACTGGTTTATCAATTTTAAAGCCCATCAGTTCATCGAACTCCTTTTTATAGGAAATTTTTCCGAGTGTTTTCCAGACATTATCCTGACCGCTTGCCGTAAGGGCAGAAATCAGTATAAAAAACAGGAGGTTGACATATATTTTCATTTGAAAAAATTTTAATCTTCCAGAATTTCAGCTTCGTCAAGTGTGTAGAGGAGGCTATTGATATCCTTAGGGTTTACATAAAGAATACCTTTTACCTTAACTTTACGCTCTGAGATTTTAACCTTTTTCTGATTTTTCATAAAAACCTGCATGGCAGTTTCAGGCCCTGCCTTTCCGCAAAAAAAACAGGTACTCTGCGGATACCGGGAAAGCATAAAATGACTTTGCTGGGTCTGACCAGTAAGTGGAATAATATATCCTTCAATAGAAATCTGCTCTCCGTTCCATTTTTCGACTGCAGGGCTAACTTCAGGAATCTGGGTTTCAAGCAAGGTCGCCGGATCAAATCTGGAATTAAATTTTACCATAGCCAGTACATTCCACATATCCTTGTGCTGATGCAATGGCGTCAGGGACATGCAGATGAAAGCTAATGCCAAAATTTGCCAGGACCGTATTTTTTGTAACATATCTACAAAAACGTGCAATTAAATAATTAGTTGCAAAGTAACGAAAATTACCTTTTAATTGAAATTCATTTGGTGCAGTGATGTAGTTTTTTCATTAACTTTGCATACCTAATCAACCTAACCAAACCAAACGCAAAAATGGAATTTATATTAACTGAAGAACAAATTGCCGTGCAGGAAGCTGCCAGAGATTTTACCCAAAGGGAGTTATTTCCTGGTGTGATTGACAGGGACAGAAGTATGACATACCCTAAGGAGGAGGTCAGAAAAATGTCAGAGCTTGGCTTTATGGGAATGATGGTAGATCCAAAATACGGAGGTGGTGGTATGGATACGCTATCCTATGTTTTGGCAATGGAAGAAATATCCAAAGTTGACAGCAGTTGTTCTGTGATCATGTCGGTCAACAATTCCCTTGTTTGCTGGGGTATAGAAACATATGGAACAGAAGCCCAGAAAGAAAAATATTTACCCAGATTATCAAGTGGGGAGTGGATTGGATCATTTTGCCTTTCTGAGCCGGAAGCGGGCAGTGATGCTACGAGTCAACGAACTACTGCCATTGACATGGGAGATTACTACCTGCTAAATGGTACAAAAAACTGGATTACAAATGGAGGAACATCAAGCCTACATCTTGTAATTGCGCAAACACACCCTGAAAAAGGGCATCATGGCATCGATGTTTTTATTGTTGAAACTTCTTGGTCCGGAGTTGTTATAGGTGCTAAAGAAGATAAACTGGGAATCAGAGCCTCTGACACCCATACTATTATGTACAACGACGTAAAAGTGCCTAAGGAAAACAGGATTGGCGATGATGGTTTTGGATTTAAATTTGCAATGAAAACCCTGTCCGGAGGACGTATAGGCATTGCTGCACAGGCTTTGGGTATAGCTGCAGGAGCCTACGAACTTGCCGTAAAATACGCCAAGGAAAGAGAAGCTTTTGGCAAACCCATCAGCCAGCATCAGGCTATTGCCTTTAAACTTGCGGATATGGCTACTGAAATTGAAGCTGCCCGATTGCTGGTATACAGGGCTGCCTGGCTCAAGGATCAGGATATGGATTACACGTCAGCAGCTGCCATGGCCAAGCTCTATGCATCTGAGGTAGCTATGAAGCACACCGTGGAAGCTGTGCAGGTGCATGGGGGATATGGTTTTGTAAAGGAATATCATGTGGAAAGGCTGATGCGCGATGCGAAAATCACCCAGATATATGAAGGCACATCCGAAATGCAGCGCATAGTGATCAGCAGAAATATATTAAATGGTCAGCTCTATGAACCTATGTGGAAAATTGGTTGAAATTGAGTAAAAAATTAGTAAAAGCCTCTGGTGGGGCGTTAAGAGTCGGAACCTTTTTTGGGATACCTGTCAAAATACACTGGACTTTTGGTCTGCTGCTCATTTTTTTGCTTATTTCAGCTTATCGCAATGGCCTGGACACCAAACAAACTATTGGTTTTATTTTGTTTTTTATGTGTGTATTTGTTTGTGTAGTCATGCACGAATATGGTCATGCCCTCATGGCGAGAAAGTTTAAAGTAAAAACCCAGGACATTATACTTTCCCCTATTGGCGGAGTTGCCAGACTGGAAGAATTGCCCAGCAAACCTTCTCAGGAGTTGCTTATAGCCATAGCCGGGCCCATGGTCAATGTTGTTATTGCAGTCATTTTAACTGTTATTCTGAAGTTTGGATTTAATGAAGGCTGGCCGGATATTGACAATTTTAACTTTGACAAACCTCTTGAATTTCTTGGAAATGTTGCTTATGTAAACATGGCTCTTTTTGCATTTAATCTTGTTCCTGCATTTCCCATGGATGGGGGTCGGATACTGCGGTCGGTGCTTGCTATGAATATGGATAAGGTAGCAGCAACCAAAATAGCCTCCAATATCGGAAGAGTTATCGCCATTGGATTTATCATAATTGGAATACTGGGGCAGCAACTTTCTCTTTCCCTGATTGGCATTTTTATTTTTATGATGGCCGGAATGGAGTACCGGAATCTCAGAATTTCTTCCATGCTGCATAAAACCCAGGCGGGGGACATTATGAGAGATAAATATACGCAGGTCGTAAAAACAGATGATTACAATAAACTTGCTGAGCTATACTATCGGGCAGGCGAAAAGAATTTTCTTGTTTTTAATGAAGATAGTGATATTATCGGCTCAGTTCCTGAACTTTTTGTTCGAGATGCCATTCGCAAAAACATCAAGCACCTTACGGTGGGTGAACGCATGAGCGAGAAATTCGGTATTGTTCCCTATACCGCACCGCTGGACAAGCTTATGGATCTCATGAAGGAAAAAGGATGGGCTATTGTCGGTGTAGAGCATGAAAATTTTCTCGTAGGCGTTGTTGACCGAAAAGGTATTGAGGATTTCATCATACTTAAAGGAACCTGATTATAATGGCTTATCAGCGAAAGCAATATTATCGCCCTTTGAGTGCGAGAATTCATTCTTTTTTTAAAAAATTTAAAGTGGCTCTTTGGTTTATACTGGCAGCTCTGTTGCTTGCAGGTTTTAAATACAGAATCAGTATCTGGGATTATATTCAAACCTTTTTCTGGTAATTTTCATTCATTTTCAGTAGCGTTCATCCGGGATATAGGGAAGTCTGTCCATTTTTATGACCTCAATTCCGGGAAAGCCAAAATCCTCAACAACTTTACCCATAATAAGGTAGCAGCCTTTACCTTTAAAGGGATACTGTGCAAGTGCCGGCGGAAAGTGTACCGTATCGAAAAAATGACCATCAGTATCTGTCCAGGTACCAAAATTCATCAAATCTCCCCTCGTAGTGGTTACAAACTTGCGGCATACGTAATACCCCACCATTCGTACTGTCTTTCCGGTATTGTTTTTTAGGTCACAGGCTTTGACATCTCCGCGATAAGCGGTTTTGATCAAATCAAACGGGCTGCAAAGGGGAAATCCAAGGAGTTCTATTTCATCAAATGCCTGTTCGAAGGGAGATTCCATGAGCTGCGGTAAATCAAAGGCTTCTGTGTCCGTATCAAAAATAGCAGGGCCCTGTACATGTCTGATTGCCGGGCTATAAACTGCATTCTTTTCCCACATCAGTTCATACTTATTCATACCGGTAAACCTGAATGCGCCGATACGAATCAATATCTCCAGCTGCTCCCGTGATATCCGGACGCGGGCAACAAAATCCTTCAGGCTTCGGTAATCTCCGGACTGCTGTCTTTCTTCAACAACTGATTGTGCCACCCTGTGTTCGAGTTCGGCAATATGTATAAATCCCACGTATATCACCTTTCCTTCTATGGTGGTAAGATAAGTGCTGTTGTTGACACAGGGGGCCTCGATTACAGCTCCACACATTCTGGCTTCGTGAATATACTGCTCGGTGTTGTAAAACCCTCCGAAGTTATTGATAACTGCCGTCATAAATTCCAGCGGATAGTATGTCTTGAGATAAAGACTTTGAAAAGATTCTGCTGCAAAACTCGCCGAATGTGCCTTACAGAAGGAATATCCACTAAAGCTTTCTATCTGTCGCCAGACTTCCTGAATCAGATCTTCGGGATAACCCCGCTCCCTGCAATTTGAAAAGTATTTTTCCTGTAGCCGCCGAAATGTATCGGAAGTTTTCTTCTTTCCTGTCATAATCCGCCTTAGCACATCAGATTCATCAAGGTCGAGACCTGAAAAGTGGTGCACAATTTTCATGACATCTTCCTGGTACACCATGACTCCAAATGTTTCACTGAGATGTTCCTCAAATACCGAGTGTAAATAGATTACTTTTTCGGGGTTGTGAAAGCGCTCAATATATGCACGCATCATACCCGACTGAGCTACTCCCGGGCGTATGATTGAACTTGCGGCCACAAGATGAACATAATTATCGCAGCGCAGCTTATGCAACAAACCGCGCATTGCAGGAGATTCAATATAAAAACAGCCAATACAGTGTCCTGAACGAAGTTTAGTGCGAACCGCGGGATCTTCCTTTATGCGTGGCAAATCGTGAATATCTACTGCTTTGCCCTGGTTCTGGCGAATCAGGGCGACGGCATCCTTGATGTGCCCAAGTCCGCGTTGTGAAAGTACGTCATACTTGTGATACCCCAGATCTTCCGCCCCATACATGTCGAAATGAACAATAGGAAATCCCTTTGGCATCATCTGCAAAGCGGTGTGATACTGCAAAGGTCGCTCACTGATAAGAATGCCACCGGCATGAATGGAAAGGTAATTGGGGAATTTTTCAATCATTTTTCCATATTTAAAAATGTGCCGGGCAAAAGGGTGATGTTTTTCCGTAGCCAGCGGATCTTCGATCATCATGTCTATATCCGCCTTGGGGAGCCCCATCACTTTTCCAAGTTCGCGAATAATGGATTTCCCTTTAAAAGTATTGTAGGTTGCCAGCAATGCCGTATGATCTCTGCCATAGCGCTTAAAAATATAATCCGTAACATCATCACGCTCATTCCAGGAAAAATCAATATCAAAATCGGGGGGTGAACTACGATGTGGATTGATAAATCGTTCGAAATACAAATCCAGTTCGAGCGGATCAACATCTGTAATGCCCAGATTATAGGCAACTATTGAATTGGCGCCACTACCCCTTCCAACATGGTGATATCCGGCGCTGTGCGCATATCTAACTATGTCCCAGGTAATCAAAAAATAGGCACAAAAGCCCATCTGTTCAATAATGCGCAACTCTTTTGTTGTTCGATCCATTGCTTTTTGGTGACGGTCGCCATAGCGCCGCCGGCAACCACTTATGGCGAGCTTGGTAAGGAGTTTGTAATCGTCCGCCTTGTCGCCGGTAAAAGTTTTTCGGTTGTGCTCATAGGAGGAATCCATTTCTGTATGACAGTTATCCAGCAGTTGCATTGTATTTTTTATAATTTGCGGATAAGCCGCAAATATATCCTGTAAATACCCGGGAGGATAAAACGTTTCTCCGGAGCGGGCGCAATCGCGCATATCCAGACGCCCCACGACTGTATTAAGATCAATGCACCGCAATAATTTGTGTACGCGAAAACCTTCCTGATCTGTAAATGTCACCGGACTAAATACAACCAGCCTGTCGGTATGATGCCGCAAATATGATGTAAACAGACTATTTACCTCTTCGGGGCGCACGCCTGCGTATTCCCAGTCTCTCAATAAAGCAATACTCCGGGGAAGCTTGCGGTAAATGACATAGGCATGGCGAAACTCAGGCGCTTCGGCGGGAAGTGGCTTGTCAGATAGCGAAGTATCTGTCAGCAGTTCGCACAATTCGCGCCAACCTTCATCGTTTCGGGCAATTCCAACATACAACAATTCTCTGCCATTTCGAAATTCAATACCCAGTACAGGCTTAACGCCTTCCCTGCGGCAGGACTGAACAAACTGAAAGGCAGCGGAAGTATTGTTAATGTCGGTAAGCACCACTGTATCTATACCATGACTTTTGGCTATTGCGGGCAATTGTTCCGGAGATATGGTCCCATATCGAAGACTAAAGTATGAATGATTATTGAGGTACATTGGGATATTTTTATTATGTCGTTTTTTACGTCTTTTTAATGTCGTTTTTTACGTCATAAAAATACTATAAATTATTATACAACGATACATCCTGCTAAAAATTCAACTAAAATCTTTATGGTACCAGCACAAAGCTACCTTGAAAGTAAAAAATCAAAAAGGACATTCCCTGGATTATCATATATACGGAAAGAAGTGATAATTTTACCTTTCGTCTGTTACAGAAGAAAAAATGGTACAAATCCGGAAAATATGCCCATAAAAGCAGCCGAACAACAAACAGATCCCTGTTTCAACCTTTTGTACCCTTCCAGGGAAGGGATCATGTTACCGGAAAGACTCAATTATCCTTTTCACTACACCCCGCATAAGGTGGCCATACATGCAGCAGCGCAACTCATGAACAACCTCGAAAACCGGCATAGCCTAAAACACAATTTTGGGGTCTCAGGAACGGAGGGTCTGGGCAAAATGTTTGGCGTTCTTGTAGTGACAGACCGTCAAGGAAAAATTGGTTTTTTAAGTGCGTTTTCAGGAAGGCTGGAAGAAGGAATGCAGGTCAGAGGATTTGTGCCACCGGTATATGATGTACTGGAAGAAACTGGTTTTTTCCGGCAGGGGGAAAAGCAAATCAGTGCGATTAACCACCAGATTCAAACACTGGAATCAAACACCCGGTTTTTGAAGTTGAAAAAAGCACTTCAGGAAACAATACAAATTGTCCATGATAAACTGGAAAAAATAAAACAACTGCATACCCGAGAACGGATAGTGCGGCATCAAAAAAGGTCAGAATGGAAAACCAGTATGGGTAGTGAAGAATACCAACAACTGGAAAAAGAATTAAATGGAGAAAGTGCACGGCATCATTTTGAATGGAAGGATGCAAAGAAAAGAGGTAGTCAGCAAATCTCTGACATAAAACATCAGTTAGAGCCGATGGAAAATAAAATCCTGAAACTGAAAGCCAAAAGAAAGGAAATGTCGGCCGACCTCCAGGAAAAATTGTTCAGAGAGTATACATTTTTAAATATTGAAGGAAGCCAAAAAAGTCTATACGAAATCTTTCAGCATACCAGAGAAAAAATACCTCCATCGGGCGCTGGAGAATGTGCGGCACCGAAATTATTTCAATATGCCTTCAAAAACGGATACACCCCGATTGCGCTGGCGGAATTCTGGTGGGGAAAATCACCCTCCTCCGAAATCAGAAAGCACAGGGAATTTTATCCTGCATGCAGAGGTAAATGTGGCCCGATATTATCTCATATGCTTGAAGGATTGGAAACAGATTCTGACCCCATGCTTATTAATCCCGCTGAAGGAAAGGAATTGCCGGTCATCTATGAAGATGAATTTTTACTTGCAGTACATAAACCTGAAGGTTTCCTTTCCGTACCAGGAAAAAAAATAGAAGACTCAGTGTATTCCAGAATAAGGTTATTATACCCACATGCCTCAGGGCCACTAATAGTCCACAGGCTTGATATGTCGACATCCGGAGTAATGCTGATAGCAAAAACCAAAGAAGTGCATCAGCATTTACAGAGTCAGTTTTCAAACAGAAAAATTTCTAAGCGATATATTGCACGCATTCAAGGAATTCCAAAAGAAAAGGAAGGTACCATTTCACTACCGATGCGTGTTGACCTGGACAACAGACCATGTCAGTTGGTATGTTTTGAATATGGTAAGACTGCCCGAACAGAATGGAAACTGGATTATAGTACGGAAAAATGGAGCAGAATTATATTGTATCCACATCAGGGAAGGACGCACCAGCTACGGGTACATTGTGCTCATCCCATGGGACTGAATGCACCCATTGCAGGTGATGATCTGTACGGGGACAGCAATCAAAAAAGCCTGGACAACCTGGACAAAAGATTGTATTTACATGCCGAATCCCTGGATTTTACACACCCAAAAACCGGCGCACGGATAAAAATCGAAGCTCATTGTCCATTTTAACCTTACAGAAACTTAAGTCTTTATTCATCCGAATTAATATCATCCATTCTATATAGTCCGGAATGGAGAAGCCCCTTCTTTTCATACCAGACAGGTTTAATATTTTTAATCTTTCTCCATACGGAATCCGGCGCATCATTATGAACTGAAGAAATATACACATAAACAGCTGCCGAATCGCCCCATGGAAGAAAGGTAGTCCTATCTGAGTTTAAATGAGTAAATTTTTTCGGTGCCAGAGAAGGGAAAAATGTAGCCACTTCGTTAGATCTGATGTCATGCTCGCTAAGGTATTCTAACATTTTATCGTGCAGAGAAAAATATGGGCGATGCATCAGCACACAATCCCATCCCTGGGCGATATGGTCAGGGTACTTCCAAAAATGACCGGACAGCAATGCTATAAAGGAAATACCTATAATTGTTTTTTTTAATGCGGTATTTATACTACTATTATAAATTATATAACCAAGTCCAAAAATCAATAAAAAGTAAACCGGCATATAGTATCTGTGTGCAGTCAGCTGTGAAAATACGATTCCGGGCACCAGTAAAGGCACCGATACAAACCCAAATAAAGTACAAGATTTTTTTAGTTTGGCATCATGGAGATATATTCTATGGTTTATAATCAGGATCAATATTAAAAAGGCAATACCAAATATTCTTCCGTGGTCTGCCATTCTCCAACATATAACGGCCAGATTCCTGATCATCTGCCAGGCATCTGCCCATAAAAAACTTTTTGCCCATGGGGAGTCCTGATGGAATCCGACCCAATTTTTTGCATACCAGTGTATGAGCATATATCCCAATGAAAGCATCAAACCAGGAATTGCTGCCTTCAAAAAAAAGTAATCACTTTGATTACTCTGACGATTAAAAAGCAAAGAAAAAATAAAAAACGAACTGATACCTACGCCAAGAAATAAGCCACGCATGCTAATCAGGCAAAGCACCATATATGAAAAAACTAAAATAGTTTTATTTCTGGTATAAATTCCATAAAGGGTCCATATAAAAGATGTCATGAGCACAACATCCGGAGAGATTAATTGCATTTGCGTTGTGAGCGCCGGTTCTGCGAGCAACAGAATTATGATTACCCAGCTCCACTTACCCACAAAAAAGAGCGCTGTAAACCTGCATATACCATAAATAAGTAAAAAATTTACCGGTAGCATTGCCAGATGACCTGACAAAAGGCTTTTTCCAAGTATCTTCCAAACAATAGCGAGATACATACCAAACATGGGAAAGTGTCCGCTGTCAATTTCGTCGGGAAGCAGCCAGAGTCTGAAGTTATTATCATAAAAGAAATGGGCGTGTTGAGCACCAAGCTGGATGGTATCCCAAAAAAAAGGCTGATGATATGAGGTGGCAAAAAAAGCGAATGCCAACAATAAGGAAAACCAAATGAAATGAGTATGAGGCGATATCACAAAACAGGATGATTATTTCTCATGCGAATTCCATATGACCTTGAAAAACCGTCACGCAGAGCGTGCCGAATTAAAAAATAACATATGAATTTATGATTGCGCTTTGTTGCCTGCATGAATCAAATGCAAACTTATAAAGAATGCATAGCAATAAAAACTATAGCTCCACCGATATAACCTGCCATGGCAAGAAGGGTGATTTTCCTGAGGTACCAAATAAAATCAATTCTTTCCATACCCATAGCTGCAACTCCTGCCGCTGAACCAATAATGAGCATACTTCCTCCCGTCCCGGCGGCATACGCAATAAAGTGCCATATCAGGTGATCAATAGGCTGATCAAACATACCCATGGAAGCTGCGACTAAGGGAACATTATCAATTACTGCAGACATATAACCAAGCAGAATGATCACGATATCCTGATTTGGAATAGCTTTCTCGAGTCCTTCTGCGGCATATCTAAGGATACCAACGCCGTCAATAACGGCAGTTTCCATAGCCGCAACTGCGAGCAGTATCCCGAGGAAAAACAAAATGCTGGACAACTCTATCCTTGACAATGCCTTATGCGGAGAATACAGCTTTTTGGTTTCTTCCGTTAAATTTTCTTCCGGCTTGATATATTCTGCTACCATCCATACAATACTCAGGCTCAGCATCATACCAAGGTATGGAGGAAGGTGTGTAATTGCTTTAAACACAGGCACAAATACAATCATTCCCAATCCAAGATATAGCATAGTTTTGCTGCTCAGAACCTTCCCGCTTTTGGTATCATCCTGAGCTACATCCTCAATCTTCCCATTGCATTCCTTCCATCTGGAAGCAATCAATACCGGAATGGCGAAGCATACCAACGAAGGTAAAATCAGATATTCAGAAAGGCCAACGGCAGAAACTTTTTTACCTATCCATAGCATCGTCGTTGTAACGTCTCCGATTGGGGACCACGCACCACCGGCATTGGCGGAAATAATAACCAGAGACACATAAATCAATCTGGATTCTCTGTCCTTGATCAATTTGCGCAGCAGACTGACCATAACAATGGTACAAGTCAGATTATCAATTACGGCTGAAAGAAAAAAGCTGATAATGCCAATTATCCAAAGTAGTTTTTTCTTATTTTTTGTCGTAATGTAATCTTTTAAAACTTCGAAGCCTTTGTGTGAATCAATGAGTTCTACTATAGTCATAGCACCAATCAGGAATATTAGAATTTCAGCCACTTTACCCATGTGATGCAATAAAACATTGGTAAACTGATCATGGGCATGTTCAACTACTCCAGGATTGTCGGATGTAATTAAATTTAAAATTTCACCATGACTATCGATTACACTAAGAATTCCACTATTATAGCCAAAAGCAACTAATGTCCACATAATCACAGCCATAGCCATAGCAGGCACTGTTTTATCCAGCTTTAGGGGATGTTCAAATACAATTGCCATATACCCCAGGATAAAAACTAAAATTATTGATGCTATCATAACAAATGAATTTTGACGCCACAAATGTAGTACTTAATCACTATCTGGCAAATTTTTAAAAGTTATTATAAAAAAAAGAGGGAGTATAGCAACACTCCCTCTTTTATATTTTTTAAGTATAAACTCTACAGGTTTTTTTCAACCTGCTGTTCCAGGTCATTTCTTGGATTGACAGCAACTATATTACCATCTCTTCCAACCAGGAAAGTCTGCGGAATACTGCGTACCCCATATTCCTGAGCAGGTGCACATTCCCATTTTTTGAGATCGCTGACATGAGCATCCCAGATCAGATTATCCTGCTGTATGGCCTGTACCCACCTGTCTTTTTGGCCCTGGGTAAATTCAGCAAGCTGTGCAGCATCTGTAAACCGCTGGGCTGACCTGCTGTCAACTCCGTCAAGTGACACACTAAAAACTTCAAATCCTTTTGCATTGTACTTTTTATAGATTTCAACAACGTGGGGATTTGCTTTTCTGCAAGGTCCACACCATGATGCCCAAAAATCAATCAATACGAGCTTGCCTTTGTAGTCTGACAATTTTCTTATTTTTCCATCCGGGCCGGGAAGTGCAATCTCCGGTGCAGGCATCCCCACCTGAATCTTGGCAGCTGCCATTTGCATGTTCATTTGTCCTACAAACTGATCAACTATTTGTTTGTATTCAGAAGTAAGCTTCAGGTCAGGATATGATTTAGACATTCTGGCAGAAACTTCTTTATGAAGATCTACGAATTCAGGTCTGAAATTAAATAATCTTGTAGCTAGTTGAAAACCAACCAGTGGGTCTGCTTCCTTAGCTGTATACTTTTGAAGGCCTGGTACATCAATTTTCTGATTGATATATTCCTGAACTTTTCCTACAAAAGCTTCTGAGAGTCTGGAACCTGTTATGGTGTAGCTAAAATTATTCAACTGGTCGAGAGGTCCATCTATTTTTATTTCCTTTTCGTCTCCATCAGAAATAATATCCACCATCTGCACACCTATTCTAAGGCGATAAATTCCTTTTTCAATTCCTTCCGGAAGCTTGAAAGAGAATGCCCCGCTCTTATCTGTGGTAGTTGTGAGCAAAGCCTCACCATTTGCACCAAGGGCCACTTTTTCGAGATATATAGTCATTTCACTTGCGCCAGTGATAGTTCCGGAAATATCTGTTTCTTTTTTAATTGCTGCGCACGAAAAAACCCATACCATTGAAAACAATAAAAGATGCCATGTCTTCATAAATATTAAAAGTTAAATGTGAAAAAATAAAATTGGTGCAAAAGTACGCAGAAATGCAAATGGTTGCAAGAATAAATATATTAATTTATTTTTTAATACATAGTTTGTTATAAACGAAGGATAAATATATTAAATATTTTTTGTATTTTTTTCAAATCAAAGTCAATAGCATGACTTAATAGTTTTTTTATTTCGAAAATTTAAAGGTTACCAGGAAATATCTTCTTTACCTGCGGATTGCTCTCTATCCTGATCTTCATAGGCCTGATCCCTGCGATCAAACTGTTCATAGTCAAAATCAGGCATAAGCTCCTTTTTTACATGATCGATAGTCTTTTGCAGTTCATCCAGAAATCGATTGAAATCTTCTTTGTACAAATAAATCTTATGTCTTTCGTATTCTTCAGAGTTAAATTTTTTTGCACTTTCTGTAAGTACCAGATAGTAATCATCAAATTTAGATTTTCTGACATCGAAAAAATAAGTACGTCTTTTTCCTGCCTTAACTTTGGCGGAGTAAACCGGCTCCTGTTTGATTCTGTTTTTATCGTCCATTTTATTCCAAAATTTTAGGATAATTGTAACAAAAGTAACATAATAAATGATAGTTCACAATTTTTCCCTGATTTTATTGTAAAAGACAAAATTTGGTGTAAGTAAAGTCTTAATCCAGGTAAATATTATCTACTATTTCAAGTCCGTAACCTACAAGTCCTATTCTTTTACGCTTGTGATTTGAAATAAGCTTGATTTTTGTTACACCAAGGTCTCTTAAGATTTGTGCGCCTATACCAAAATCTCTTTGCTCCTCGCTCTCTATGGGATTATTGGACGTGTTTTTATCCAGCAATTTAAGCTTATCGAGAACTGACATGTCATCACTGCTCTGCCGCATAAAAAGCAATACGCCATGTTTTTGTGTCGCAATGTGCCTCAGAGATTTTGTAAGGTGATCGGCATATCCATCAAACAAAAGTCCGAGGATATCTCCGGTCTCGTGGCTTGAATAGACTTTTACCAGGGTTTCCTTATCTTCCTGCAATTTGCCCATGCTAAAGGCCAGATGCAGTTCCTGTGTAGTCTTTTGCCTGTATACACTAACCTCAAAAGTGCCAAATTCAGAATCCATTTCAGTTTTGTAAACCTCCTCTATAAGACTTTCCTTCCTGATACGATAGGCAACAAGGTCTTTGATTGAAATAATTTTTATACCCAGGTTTTTGCTGATTTCCATCAATTGCGGCAATCTGGCCATGGAACCATCTTCGTTTAGAATCTCTACCAGCACGCCTGCAGGATAAAATCCAGCCAACTTAGCCAGGTCCACAGCTGCCTCGGTATGACCTGTACGTCTGAGTACGCCCCCTTGTTTAGCAATCAGAGGAAAAATATGTCCCGGACGCGCAAAATCGTGAGCTTTAATGGTCGGGTCAATCAAAGCCCTTATTCCTGTTGCCCTGTCATATGCAGAAATACCGGTTGTACATCCTCTGCCTATCAAATCTATTGAAACTGTAAATGCTGTATTATGCAAGGCTGTATTTGACTTGACCATCAGATCAAGTTCGAGCTCTTTTGCCCGCTCTTCCTCAATAGGAGTACAAATAAGTCCTCTGCCATGAGTGGCCATGAAGTTTATCATTTCAGGCGTCACAATTTCTGCAGCACAAATAAAATCCCCCTCATTTTCTCTGTCCTCATCATCGACCACAATGAGTAGTTTTCCTTGTCTTAAATCTTCCAGCGCTTCTTCAATGGTATTAAGCTGATACAAATTGTGAGTTTCCGGTGTAACCTCTGTGTGCATATACTTTTTCTTAATTTATTTCGATCTGCAAAACTGATTTTTATTCCTGATGGTATTTCATCAAGCTTTTGTGATGATTCTCCCCGGGTTTTACTGTTAATGTTGTTTTGCCTCTGTAAAAATACGCTTTAAAACCAATGCGTTCTTTTCCCATGAATAATTTTGCATGACAAATGATTGTGCATTTTTACCTATTTCATTTGCTATAACCGGGTTTTGCAAAAGATGTTTAATCTGTGTAGCAAAATCGGATGCATTATCTGCAATGACGATGTCTATGTTTTCTGAAGCCCCAATAGCACTATTGACGGCCGGGGTTGTGAGACAAGGTACACCAAGTGCCATGGCTTCCAGAATTTTATTTTGCTGCCCCGTCCCGGACCATAATGGTGCAATACAGATTTTAGCGCGCTTGTACGATTTTCTGATATCCTCTACCCATCCGGATACAACGACGTGGCTGCTGGCAAGAGATTTTATCCTTTTGTGTGGCCTCGCACCCGAAATCAGAAGCTTGATTCCCGCAGGCAGCAGGGGTAGAATTTCATGAACAATGTATTCTGCTGCCTCTACATTTGGCAGATAGCCCATATTACCTACAAAAACAAGATCATAATCCTTGTCAATGTCCATTTCTTCAAAAAATCTTATATCAACGCCATTAGGATTTACTACAATATTTTCAGCTCCATCAAAATGAAGCGTTTTTTTATCCTGATCTGAAATAATGGTATGATGGTCAAAATATTGGAATATGGACATTTCATATCTTTTCATCCTTACTGCTTCGGCATGGTATACCCACTTTTGCCACCAGGATGCCAGTTTTGCTCTGCGCTCCATCCCTATCCCAAAGGAATCCATGTAATCCAGTGTTTTTGAAAAAGGTAAATTTTTGGCATACTCCCCCATCCTGGCCAAATGGCAGTAAATATGGTCAGGCCTGATTCTTACCACTTGATTATAAATGTATTTAAGGGCTTTTTTTTGATAAAAATAGCCGTTTTGAAATGGCATACCCGAAAATACTGCCTGAAATACCCCCAAACATCTGGTCAGAAAATCCAGTCTCAGTATATGAAGCTCTTTTACCAGTGGCCTGATCTGTTCTATATCATCAACAAAGGTCTCCTGGTCTGTTATAGAAAAAAGGTAAATATCAAAATATTCAGACAATGACTTTACTTGGTAATAAAGCCGGAGTTTGTCCCCTTTTTCCAGCGGGTATGGAAATCTGGACGTCAATACCACCAGCGCAGGTTTCATATACTTTTTTTCAATTTCCATACTGTATACTTACACCCGGTGAAAGTCCCAGATACTGATGCCATGTGGTTGAGCTGAAGACTTTTAATGCAGAAGGAAATTTATAAGAAAAGCCCAAACCAAACTGGCGCAGCGAAGGATTGACTCCAAGGTAACAGGAGACTTGTACGTTGGGATTATAAATCAATGATGTCCTCAGTATGCTGTATGATTTTCCAGTGTTTTTTTCAACCTCAACAAGTAAGCTGAAAAAAGGTGAAGCTATGTAACGCAAGCCCAATCCAATCTGGGTATGAAGACCCGGACCTGCTTTCTTTTGGATAAACATGGGATTAATCGTATGCATAGCTACATTTATTTGGCGGGACACCTCCAGCAATAATCCAGCCTCAAAGGTAATCATTTTGTAGTTCGAACCCAAAGAACCAGTGAAATTCAACAGATCAAGCTGCCCCCCAATAGCACATTTCTGATGTATTTTCCGCGCATAGGAGAGCCCCAATTTTTGTTCCGTGTAGGCTGACGAATGCACCAGTCCGGTAAACATACATCCAAAAACACCTGAACCTGAATTTACAGCTGCAGCGAGGGACACCACATTAAAATTGGCAACAGCAAATTTGTTTTCGAGGCTAACATCAAATTTCCATTTTTTAATTTCAGCCAGGCCCGCCTGATTTCCATAAGCCGCAGAAATGTCTTTCAATGTCATTCCGCAACCTCCAAGTGCAGAAAATACAGGACCACTGCCTCTGAATCCAAGAGACTGACCTGACACATTAATATTCAAAATTGATAAACACAACATTAGGGGAGTCATCCTGTGACTCCAGAATTTTTTCATCATAGCAGTAGTTTTTTTTCAAAGATAAATCAAAAATGAATTGTTCTGACACCTACGGCTCTATCTGCATATAAAAACAACATATTTTAAGTATAATTAAAAGATATCACAAATAAAAAAGCCGGAAATAAACCCTTTATTTATTTAAATTTTTACAAAACATATTTGCTATTTCAAAATCATTTTCCATATGATAAAGTACTAAAAAACTTTTGTAAAGGCAAACCAAACGAGTCATTGAAATTATTGGTTTTAAGAAAAATCAAAACAATATTCCCTGCAGATTCGTTTACAACTAATATTCCTGATCCCGCAAGGCGCAATTATGAATTTACGCATATTTCACCATTTTGGAGCATTTGTCATCTGGCAGATGCAGATATTCAGGAAGCCTGAAAATCACAGGATGTATTATCGGGAAACTATCCGCCAGATGTACGATATTGGAATCGGATCCCTACCCATAGTTTTTTTAATTTCTGTATTTATTGGCGCAGTGACTGCGGTTCAGTTTTTTTACCAAATGGATGGAACGCTTGTCCCGCCATATTACATCGGTTATATCGTCCGGGACATGACGATTATTGAGCTGGCACCTACCATTACCTGTCTTGTTCTTGCCGGAAAAGTAGGAAGTAACATGGCAGCAGAACTTGGCGGAATGAGGCAGAAAGAACATATTGATGCTATGGAAATAATGGGTGTCAATACATCCGCATATCTGGTTCAGCCCAAGCTTATAGGGGCACTGATTATGATTCCAATTCTAGTTTGTGCTGCGGCACTCTTCGGGATTTTTGGTGCGTATATGTCAAGTGTGCCGACCGGATTATTTACTTCAGCTGAATTCATTAAGGGTATACGGTCGTTTTTTGTGCCATACAACGTCTTCATGATGTTAGTTAAAGCCTTTGTCTTTGCTTATATTTTGACTGGAGTATCCTGTTATCAGGGATATTTTGTAAAAGGCGGCAGCATAGAGCTTGGGCAGGCATCCACAAGGGCTGTCGTATATGGCAATATATTAATATTACTGGCAGATTACGTCATAGCACTGGTATTAACGGCATAATTTATGATTCGAGCAGAAAATATATTCAAGCAATTCGGCCAGCAACAAATTCTAAAGGGGGTGTCTTTCACTTTTGAGGATGGAAAAACCAACCTCATTATCGGAAAGAGTGGTGCCGGAAAAACAGTTCTGCTCAAAATTCTGGTGGGATTACTTCAGCCAACCAGTGGAGAGGTATGGTATGATGATTTTAGACTTACGAAGGCCACCAAACCTGAACTTAGAAAACTTAGACTTAAAGTTGGCATGTTGTTTCAGGGGAATGCCCTATTTGACTCTATGACGATTGAGGAAAATATCAGATTTCCGATGGATATGTTTACGACATTGACCCAAAAGGAAAAGGACATGCGAGTAAACTTTTGCCTCGAACGGGTATCCCTGGAAGGCAACAATAAAAAATATCCTTCTGAAATTTCCGGTGGTATGCAAAAGAGAGTTGGAATTGCCCGTGCAATTGTGCTGAATCCACAATATTTATTTTGTGATGAGCCAAATTCCGGGCTTGACCCCAAAACCTCCATTACGATAGATTCGCTGATTCAAAGCATCACTAAGGAATTTAATATTACCACAATTGTCAATACGCATGACATGAACTCTGTGATGGAAATCGGAGAAAATATATGCCTTCTCGACAAAGGCGAATTGGCCTGGAGCGGCACGAAAGACCAGGTACTAAGGGATGAAAATGAAACCTTACACGATTTTATTTTTGCCTCACCATTTTTGCAAAAGTTGGTGGAAAATATTAAAAAGTAAAGCTGGGGTCCAAAATCAGATTTTTGCGGTTTGTTCTCAACAAAGCCAGAAAATTTTCACCACTTATAAATTCACCGCCCAGCGACTCCAGGTGCGTGTTGTAAATCTGACAATCAATGCAATAAAAACCTTCTTCTTCCAATTTTCGGGCCAGGGTAATGAATCCGAACTTGGAGGCGTTAGGTTTCAGACTAAACATTGACTCTCCGAAAAATATTTTTCCGAGCACTACTCCATACAAACCACCAACTAGTTTATCCCCCTCCCAGACTTCAACTGACTGAGCTAATCCTTCGTTATATAATTCTGTGTAGGATTGTATTATATCATTATTGATCCAGGTGCCAGGTTCACCTTTTCTGGTAATTTTTTTACAAAAATCGAGTACCTGATCGAAACATTGGTTGTAGGTGACCGAAAACTTTCCCTGATTAAAGTAGCTTCTCATACTTTTTGTTACCCTTACCTTACTGGGAAAGATAACGTATCTGGGCTGCGGACACCACCAGATTACAGGCTCTGACCTGTGATTATACCAGGGAAAAACCCCAAAAGCATAGGCAATTTTTAAGGAGGACACATAAAGTTTCCCTCCAATAGCCAAAATACCGGAATCTTTTACCTGAGCCGGGTGAGGAAAGACCAGGGAATCATCATCCAGATAATAATACATAGTATTTTATACACATTGAAGCGATGGATACAAACGTTACTCCGAAACCATTGTTTCAATAACGGCAGACAATCCCCTGTCTACGAGAGCATCTTTCATGGGCTTTAGTATCTCAAAACTACCGGTTTTAACAGTTGCTTTTCCTTTAAAATGAATCAACAGGGATAACTGCTCAGATTGCTCCTGCGTATGATTACAAACCTCTATGAAACACTGAATTACCCAGTCAAAGGTATTGTGATCGTCATTATAGACAATAAGGCTTGACTCCAGGCCTGAGGAAGTTATGGTTTCCGTCAACACATCTTCCTGTTCCTTGAAATCCGGTGTTTCATGCATATAAGTCAAAAGCATACGGATAGATTTATAAATGCCTGAGACAATCTTTTATAGCTTCAAAATCAGGCAATTCGCCAGCATTTTCCAATACTTCTGCATATCTTATCTTTCCGTTTTTATCAACCACAAAAGCAGATCTTTTGGCAACTCCTTTATAGCCAGGTCCAAAAACATCATACATTGCATGATATGCCGAAGCGGCCTGCTTGTTGAAATCAGACAACAGGGTAAAATTATAGTTCTGTTCTTCCTTAAATTTTGCAAGCGTTGGATGTGCATCAACCGAAATAGCAAGCACTTGTGCATCTAGTTGGTCATAATCTTTATAAGAGTCTCTTATTGCACACAACTCATTAGTACATACGCCGGTAAATGCAAGAGGAAAAAACAAAATGACCGTGTTTTTCTGCATATTGTCTGTCAGCCTGAATTCAGACCTGTCTGTAGCAACCAATATAAAATCCGGAGCGTCATCGCCAATTTGAAGAGCCATAAATAAAAATTTAATTTGTTATTCTGCTATTAAACGCCTTAAGTCAAAATTGGTTCAACAAAAAAATACTGTTTAATTCAAGACTTAACCTACCTAGTGAAAAATTTGTGGAAAAGAATTTTTTACTAAATATTGTGAAATCGTTAATATTAATTTAATATTGAAATTTGCTATAATATATTTAACTTTCGACCTCCTAACGAAGGATAATAAAACCACAATTTATGGAAACCTTTTTACTACTCGGAGTTATTGTACTGGCTATTTTGGCGGTTGGTGATTTAATGGTAGGCGTCGGAAATGACGCAGTTAATTTTTTAAATTCTGCAATAGGCTCCAGGGTTGCAAAGTTTCGAACTATCATGTGGGTAGCATCAATTGGCGTTTTTATTGGTGCACTTTCGTCGGCAGGAATGATGGAGATTGCGAGGGAAGGGATTTTTAACCCTGAACTTTTTACCCTCGAAGAAGTCATGATTATCTTTCTGGCTGTTATGCTGACAGATATTATCCTTCTGGATGCCTTTAATACACTGGGGCTTCCTACCTCGACTACAGTTTCTATTATTTTTGAATTATTGGGTGCAGCTATAGTAGTGGCCTCTTTCAAAATTCTGGCCAACGGAGAGCCTATGAACTGGCTTTTTAATACACATAGTCCGGAAGATGGAGTTACAGGATATCTCAACTGGAAAAAAACGTCTACGATCGTTTCCAGTATAGTGTTGTCTATTTTGCTTGCATTTGGTACAGGGGTAGTAGTCATGTTTTTCTCCAGATTACTTTTTAGTTTTCAATACACCAAAAGAATGAAGGTTGTGGGAGTTATCTGGGCTTCCCTGGCCATGCTTGCCATGTCTTATTATCTGGTGTTTAAAGGATTGAAATCTACCTATTCCAAAGAAGAGCTCACCAAAACTGAATTGATTTCTTATATCAAGTCAACCAATCCAAATGCAGAAATTACCGGTGATTTTGGAGAAATTGTAAATGTGAAAGCTCTTGATGGGACTAATATGGAGTTTAAAAAGTCTACCGACAAGGAAGGAAATGAGGTGTATGCCATATTTTTTGGAATTAAAGAGATTAAAGAAATCAGCAACTTTATCCAGGACAACTCTACGGTTTTTATTTTTGGATTGTTTTTATTCTGGGTATTGCTTTTTGCGGTGTTGCAAGCTTTGAAAATTTCTATATTAAAAATTGTTGTTTTTGCAGGAACATTCAGCATGGCGATGGCCTTCGCCGGAAATGACCTGGTCAATTTTATAGGAGTGCCGCTGGCAGGTTGGCAGTCATACGGACTTTATCAGGCTGCTTTGAGCACAGGTGCTTCGATTTCACCATCTGAATATAATATGATAGGCTTGAAATTCCCTATTCAGGCACCTCATATCTATTTATTCATTGCAGGTCTGGTGATGGTTTTGACACTTTGGTTTTCCAAAAAGACTAAAACCGTTATTGATACGGAAGTTTCCCTTGGGCATCAGGAGGAGACTGATGAAAAATTTAAGTCCAATATGCTGTCAAGATGGTTAGTTCAGGGCAGCGTGGGAATGTCTAAGTTTCTGGGAAGGGTGTTGCCAGATGGAATAAAAAATTCTATTGAAAAGCAATTTACTCCACTGGAACACAAGGAGGAAGAAGATGCACCTGCATTTGACCTGATACGTGCATCTGTCAATCTTACCATTGCGAGTATGCTTATTGCACTGGCCACCAGTTACAAATTGCCTTTATCTACCACCTATGTTTCATTTATGGTAGCCATGGGTACATCACTTGCGGACAGAGCATGGGGAAGAGAATCCGCTTCTTACAGAATTGCCGGAGTATTAAACGTAGTACTTGGATGGATTATCACTGCCTTTATTGCACTTTCAGTTGCAGGTATACTGGCAGTTATTCTTTTGAAATTCAAACTCGCAGGCCTCATTGCACTACTCATATTACTGGCCATCATTATCTTGTTCTCCAATAATTATCATAAAAAGATACTGGATAAAAAGGTCAGCTCACAAAAAGCATTAAAGGCTATTGATTTGTCTACAGACAAAGCGCTCCAGAAAACAGGTAATGAAATCTCAAAAAGCCTTGAGCAAATCATAGACATCTATCAGCTCACGCTAAAAGGTTTACTTCAGGAAAACATTGGCCACATTCAACAAGCTAAAAAACAAAATGCGCAATTAAATCTATTTTACGGAGATATAAGGAACAATCTGTTTAAAGCTATTAAGAAATCCAAGTTGAGTGAAAAACAAACTGCCCAGTTGTATATTTTAGGAAATGACATTATGCAGGATATACTGCAATCTCTTTCTACCATAACGGATTCGGCGGATACCCATGTAAAAAATGCGCATAAACCACTTCGGGAAAGTCAAAGAGAAAGTATTATAGAAATTGAAAAATCTGTACTTGCCTACATGGAAATTATTAAAAACGACCTGCTCGACAAGGAACACAACCTTTCTGATGAGACGAGAATAACCAAAAGGGCTATTTTCGATCAGATAGAATCTGCCCTTTCTAATCAGGTTGAGGGTATTATGCGTAAAGAGTATGGATTTAAAAATACCAATATCATTTTAAGTCTCTTGCTCGAAACCAAAGACCTTATCGCTATCTCCATAAGGTTTGCAAAGCTATTGCACAGACTTAAAAAGGGAGAAAGTCCATTGGGAAACAGAGTAGCCGAATAATTTTCATTTACTTGTAGGGATACTGCAGTTGGGCAGCAAAATAGCCCAGGACATTACCAAACATAGGTGCTTCACTTTTTTGCTTCGTAGACTTAAAATAGTCTTCTATAATTTCAGCTTGTTGTTCAAAATTGAAGTTTACCAATCCCCTACCCCTGAGCATTTGTTGATACAGATTTTCCTTGCCACCATAATTATAAGGAAAAGCGTTAAGGTGGGCGATAAGTGACTTCGACATATAAACCGAACCAAAATGTTGAAATTGCCAAACGTGGACAAGTTCATGAATTAAAATATGATCCTCCATTTTGTGTTTACAGTGGATGGTGGAGAATGTAACCCAGGCTATAATTTTTCGCGATACAAACCACGGTTTTGGGTCTATGCGTACCAGATCATATCTCAGTGATCTTCCGAAAATACTTTGGGCGATTATCATTTCATAGTCACTCAGCGTAAGACTGGCAGATTTCAAGAGGATCAGGGCTGATTCATATAATGGTGGTATAAAGCACAGATCTATGGAATAAAATATTAGATCCAGCAACCATTCCAACAAACTTTCGGGAGGAAATGTATTTTTAACCCACTTTGGGAAAAATGGCCAAATCAAGTGAAAAACCCATCTTTTAACAACAAGCGGATAGGTACCGATATACCATAAAAATCTTTTCATTCAAAACGCAGTGCTTTGACCGGAGTTATTTTAGTTACCAGCAGGGTCGGAACGAGTAAAAATAGAATTATGACTGTAAACGTTCCTGCATTGATCCATATAACACTCCAGGTTTCCAAACGTATTGGTGCTGTCGACAGATAATAATTAGTCTCATCCAGTCTTATAAATGCAAATTTTTTCTGCGCCATAGCAAGCCCTAATCCCATCAGATTACCCATTACCATACCTGCGCCTATGATGTAGGCAGCATGAAATAAAAATACTTTTCTGATTTGCCAGGGCGCTGCGCCTATTGCCTTTAGTACGCCAATCATTCTTGTTCTCTCCAGAATAAGGATAAGTAGAACAGTGACCATGTTGATCACTGCCACCAGAATCATCAGCCACATAATCACTCGTTCGTTGATATCCTGAAGTGAAAGCCACTCAAAAATACCAGGAAATTTATCCCTTATAGACTCAGAATACAAATTTGGGGGAAGTGTTTGATTATAAATATAATCTTCCATAACATTAAGATCCCGAATATCGTCAAGTACCACCTCCATTCCCTGTACCTGGTATTCAGACCACCCAAGGATATCCTGTAGGATAGCCATATCTGTCATAGCCATTCTGCGGTCATATTCTTCGAGACCTGTATTATACGTCCCACATACATAAAACCTTTTTTTCCATTGAGTGCCATCCCGAATAAAGGTAAGAATTACATAATCCCCTGTTTTTACTTTTAATTTTAAAGCTATATTTTTTGATAATAAAAGCTCCTGCGATGCACTATCACCATGGTATTGAACAGGTCTTCCGGAAGTAATAAAGTTCTCCATTCGCTTCCAGTTAAAATCTTTGGAAACGCCCTTTAGCAGCACTCCATGCATTTGAGTCTGAGAGCTCAGTAATCCTGGCATAAGTATGTAAGGATATACACCTTTTACACCACCATACGTATTACTTTGTGGAGCCTTTTCACCATGAGCCTCCTGATCAGTTGGCGCCTCGGCCTCGTATTGGATAGAGGCAATATTTCGTATTTCATCAAAAGCGGATAAATGCTGATCTATGGGTACGAGTTCAAAGTTTCGGCTCACATTGGAGTCTGTAATATGAATATGCCCCCAAAATCCAAATATTTTATCTGTAATCTCCTGCTTAAAACCGGAGATAATAGCTGTAGTTAAAATCATAACTGTCATACTCAGCGCCACGGCCAGAACGGCTATTCCAATGATGATTCTCGTAAAAGATTTTGATCCTGAAAAAGCAATTTTCTTAGCAATGAAGTGAGATATATTCATCAGACGTGCTGGAAATGTTTAGCGTTGGCAAATTTGACAAAAAGGACAAAACCTTGACAAAAATTCATTAGGTTTGTGGTATATTTTGCTAAAATACGGCAATTTTTCATGCCACCTTAAAGTGCAAAGATAATGAATTTTATACAAGAACTGAGATGGAGGGGGATGCTGCACGATATGACCCCCGGTGCAGAAGAGGTATTAGCTGAGGGCAATATAACCGGCTATATTGGTTTTGATCCAACGGCACCAAGTATGACGATTGGAAATTTTGTCCAGATCATGCTGTTGAGGTTGTTCCAGCTTTCAGGACATAAACCTATTGTGCTAATGGGTGGCGCTACCGGCAGAATCGGAGATCCTTCTTTTAAAGACACGGAAAGAGAATTGAAATCTTACGATGAACTGGACAGAAATCTTGAATTTCAGATTACACAAATGAAAAAATTTTTGGATTTTGATGGTCCTTGTGGAGCAGTTATTGTCAACAATCTGGATTTTTACAAGCAAATGAATGTGCTTGATTTTCTGCGCGATGTTGGAAAAACTCTTACGGTAAATTATATGATGGCTAAAGATTCTGTAAAAAGCAGGCTGGAAACCGGTTTGTCCTTTACAGAATTCAGTTACCAACTATTACAAGCCTATGATTTTCAGCTTTTATTTGAAAAATATGGTTGTATCGTTCAGATGGGCGGATCTGATCAGTGGGGAAATATTACCTCAGGCACGGAATTTATCAGACGAAATACCGGTAGCAAGGCTTATGCTGTAACGACACCGCTGCTTACCAAGGCTGATGGTTCAAAATTTGGTAAATCTGAACAGGGCAACATCTGGCTTGACCCTGAAATGACTTCGCCATATCGTTTTTATCAGTTTTGGCTCAATGCAGATGATGCAGATCTAACAAAATACCTTAAATATTTTTCCCTCAAAACCAAGGAGGAAATAGTTGCATTGCTGGAGATGATACCAGATAATCCCAATAAAGTCAAGGCGGCCCTTGCAGAAGAGCTCACAAGAAGGGTTCATTCCGATAAGGCTTTTGAAAGTGCTGAAAAAGTAAGCACGCTTTTGTTTAGCAGGGATGCTGATGAAAATTATATTAGAGGTATGTCTGAAGAATCATTCCTAACCATCTCTTTGGAAATTCCTACCTTCACGATATCCAGATCATCCTTTGTGGCTGATGGCATCAATATTACTGACCTCACGGCGTCCCTAAGCAGCATTTTTACTTCAAAGGGTGAAAGTCGCAAAGCTATTCAAAATAATGCTGTCAGCATCAATAAGGTTAAAATTGCGCATCATGAATATATGGTGACTCCTGCGCATTTGATGCACGATTGTTACATGCTGATTGAAAATGGCAAAAAAAATAAATATCTGATTAAAGTGACATCCTGATCAGTCATCCTCAGTGCGGAAGGGTTTTGTAAGTGCAGAAGCCCTCATCAGTGCATTGGCACCAAATCTTCTGCGGATATGATCCATCTGTTGCATGAGTTCGATGTACGATATCGTATCATCAAAAAGACTGATCTGGTAGTTCCCATATACGAGGCCGCCAAATTTGACCCCTATAAGACGTATGAGTTGTCTGCGTTCGTATAGTTTGTCAAAAAGATCCGTCACATGCTGACCAAGTGCCCTGTCATTGGCGGTATAGGGAATATGTTTCTGGCGGGTATATGTATTAAAGTCTGCATAGCGTATTTTAACCGTTACAACTGAGGTAAGTCTTCCGGATGCCCGCAATTCGAAAGAGAGTTTATCTGTCATATCCAGCAGCAGCTGCCGGATCATACATGTATCCAGGGTATCCTCTGTAAAAGTTGTTTCTTTGGAGATAGATTTCTGTTCGCGATAAGGAATGACCGGTGTAGGATCTATGGCATTGGCACGCTCCCAAAGGGTAAGGCCGGTTTTACCAAATTCCCTTTCGAGCAGGCGGGCGGGGATATGACTAAGTGTCTGAATATTGCGCACTCCCATAAAGCTGAGCTTTTTATGTATCTCCTTTCCTACTCCCGGTATACGGGATACAGGAAGAGGTGCCAGAAAAAGCTTTTCTGTACCTTCGGGAATGTGTTTTGTACCATTAGGTTTGGCTTCTCCCGTTCCCACTTTAGAAACCGTTTTATTCACCGACAGTCCAAAAGAAATAGGCAGGCCAGATTCTCTGATGATCTTTTGCCGCAACTCAGACGACCACTTCATACACCCAAAATGCTTGTCCATACCCGTAAGATCAAGATAAAACTCATCAATAGATGCCTTTTCATATAATGGCGCCTCAGATGCTATAATATCTGTGACCTGGGAAGAATAACAGGAGTAATGATCCATATCTCCTTTCAGGAGGATGGCCTGTGGACAAAGCCGCAAAGCCATCTTGACAGGCATGGCAGAATGGACACCAAACCTCCTGGCCTCATAGCTGCAGGAAGCAACTACACCACGGTTGCTACTCCCTCCTATAATGAGAGGTTTACCTAATAATTGCGTATTCTTAAGGCACTCTACCGATACAAAAAAGGAATCCAGATCAAGATGAAGTACTGCGCGAATCATCAGATAAAATCATTATTGGTTAAAAACCAGCCCCATACAGACTATGCCGGGAAAATCCTATCTTTGTCAAAGATGTATGCACAACAATATAGCACATCTCCATCGCATTGACTCCGGCAAGATCATACAAAGATACAAAAAAATAAAAAACGTCGTTTTTTACATCATTTTTTTGTTGTATTTTGCGTCATATTTAATTATTAAATAAAAATAATGTTTGCTCAAAACTTAAAATACCTGAGAACTGAAAACGGCATTTCACAACAGGAACTCGCAGACATACTGAGTTTACCCAGGTCTTCCATCAGTGATTATGAGAGAGGAAGAACAGAGCCAAGCATAGAAAACCTCATAAAAATATCCACGAGATTCGATGTAAAAATTGATCACCTGCTCAAAAGCGATCTCAGCACACAGCAGCTGGAAAGTATAAAAAACGACTCCTTTAAGGTGCTTACCATAACGGTGGATTCGCAAAACAGGTCAAATATTGAACTGGTACAAACCAAAGCAGCGGCAGGTTATCAGGAACATTTTACGGATCCGGAATACATAAGGGAATTGCCAAAGATATACTTCCCGGTAATTCCACAAGGTACATTTCGCGGATTTGAAATAAAAGGAGACTCCATGCTGCCGGTTGAACCGGGAAGTATAGTCATTTGCTCCTATGTGGAAAAACTAAAAGATATCAAAAAGAACAAAACATACGTTATTGTGAGCAAGACAGAAGGGGTCGTATACAAGAGAGTGATTCCGGACCTGGCCGGAAAAAGATTACTGCTGACGTCTGACAATGCCGCCTACGATCCGTATGATATTGATTTTGAGGAGATAGCAGAAATATGGCAATATTATGCCCATATTAGTTTTTCAGACGCTGTGCATACTTCAGCAAACCACATTCAGGAAAAGCTGCACGATATACAGCGAAAACTCAATGAGGTACATAAGGCTACCGTAAAATGAAAATCATACTGCTAAAAATTTGTTTTATAGCTGCATGCATGTCTTGTACCATAAACCAGTCAGCCATAGCGCAGGAAGGCGAATATTTTCCATTAAAATCAGACTCACTACATCAAAGTCGTTTACATACTTCCATAGCCATAGGAACTACAGCATATTCGGCAGGTTCACTGGCATTATATGAGGCATGGTATAAAAACCATTCCACAGACAGATTTCACTTTCATGATGATCGAACCAACTGGCTTTATATGGACAAAGCGGGTCATTTATTTACAGCATATTTTCAAACCTGCTGGGCATATCAAACAGCAAAATGGACCGGCTTGTCAGAAAAAACAAGTGTAACAAGTGCCCTGTTTTGCGGAGGGGTCTTCCAGACAACCCTGGAGCTAATGGATGGATTTTCAGAAGGTTGGGGCTTTTCGGCTGCAGACATGGGTGCCAATCTCGCTGGTCTCGGTCTCTTTTACGCCCAGCAGAAATGGTGGAAGGAACAAAAAATAAAAATAAAACTCTCCTATTTGCCCGCCAGGTATCCTTCCGGCACCATCCCAGATATTTCAGGAAAACATACAACAAGTTTACAGGCAAGAGCAACTTCCCTGTTTGGCGCTCATTGGTCAGAAAGACTTTTAAAAGATTACAATCAGCAGCATTACTGGATATCGTTTCATCCGGAGCTGGTCACCGGACGAATAGCATTCTGGCCTCAGTGGTTGCATATAGGTATTGGCTACAGCGCAGAGAATTTATATGGCGCACAAAAAAATCAGTGGACAGAGAATAATGTTACATATTCCCTTCATGAAGAAAGATATCCCAGGATCGGACAGTTTTACATTAGTCCAGACATAGATTTAAGTAAATTAAAAATCAGACATCAAACCATACGTACAATATGCCGTATATTTAACATTTTTAAACTTCCCCTGCCAGCCATAGGCCTGGACACAAAGGGACAATTAACCTTCCACCTCTTCAAATAAAAATGAGCCTGAAACTTGGTCAAATAACAATTGTGGTACGTGATTATGATGAAGCCATTAATTACTACACAAAACAACTGGGATTTTTACTAAAAGAAGATTCACGAATGAGTGACACCAAGCGCTGGGTCGTGATCTCGCCTGGTGAGCATGGATGTCGATTATTGCTGGCAAAGGCCATCACCGAAAAACAGGAAAACGCAATTGGCAATCAGACAGGAGGACGGGTATTTTTGTTTTTATATACAAATGACATCGAATCCTACTACAAAAGACTCATTGAACTAAACGTGTCCATTGTGAGAAAAATATCCACAGAAAACTATGGAAAAGTATTCGTTTTTGAAGATCTCTATGGCAACCTATGGGATGTTATTGAAGAGACAAATTGATTTGCTGCAACGATACAGATTCGTTTAGCGAACGTCCACCCTTTTCGTTTTGTTTTTCAAGTGTCCAGTGATCAGTTGCCGTAGTCTGAAGTCATAAACCTGCAGAGTATCTAAACACCTGAATATTCAATCCGATTAGTTGAAAAAAGGTCTCCTCGAGCTCATACACCTCCATTTCTGGTTTAATGTCAAAATCAATTTCAACTTCGGACGTGATAATATCTCTGATTTTCAGATTATCATTAATGAGATCACTACCAGGAGAGCCTTGACCATCCATGTGATGTAATTTGAAAAATTCAATTTTTAAGTTTTGAAATAGCAGCTGAAATTCTTTCTTTATCTGCAAAAGTGTCATATCAGAATGTATTCTCATTACATAAAATTTTAATTCAATATTTTATTAAAACATATTTTCTACCACAGAATTTTTTTGATACTCCACATACTCAATTCCCGAAGTTTGAGTTAATCCCTTTTATTTCACGAAATATTTAAGGCAAATTGTGGATGATATGCCAGCATCAGGAGATCATATGTAGTCACTAATCCAACCAAAATGCCTCTTCTGTCTACCACCGGAATTGCGTGAAAATAATTTTCCCGAAATAACTGGACGCACTTTTCAACGGTATCCTCCGGGTCAACACCAATAACAGATGTTGTCATCAAATCGCGGGCGAGATTGCTTGTAAGTAAAAAATTGTTCTTCCGCTTACTTTCCGGCAAATCCTTTTTTGTTCCCCAATCCATTAAGATATGGATGTCCGATTTGGAAATAATACCTTTAAACTCATTTGTTTCATCTACCACCGGTACGTGATGAATGTTTTCCCTCTCCATAATGTGATTAACCTCCTTTAAAATGGTATCGGGCTTGGCGATAAACAAACTGGTTGTCATAACCATTTTTACCGGCAACTTCAGCATTTCTTCCCTTTTCATAATCGTCTTTTTGTAAAGATAGGAAGCTATAAAAAAAACGCCTATGATGTACATCATAGGCGCTCATGATCATTTCCAAATCTGTAATATAATTGTATTTATTCTGTTTCCGCCCAGGTCTCACCTGTTTTCTGGTTATAATACAATGTAATTCTGCTAATTTTTGAAAGATCAAAACCTATCCAATATACGTCGTCATCAGAATCATATCCAACCCATGTGACATAAATATCCCATTTTTTTGCTTTCTCTTTTGTACTAAAAACAATATCTACAGACTCGCCATCTCCCAGTACATCCTTACCCATCACGTCTTCGCCCCACGAAGATTCTTTTGTAGGCGATATAAATACTTCACTTATATCATAACCTGTTTCATTGACGAGTTCAAAATCCAGATCATAATGTTCAAGGCAAATATGCTGAACTTTTTGATCAGGCTTCAATTCTGCTGTTCCCGCAGGAAGAATCAAAAATGTTGTCAAAACATTAATAAATAATACCATTATCTACATAATTTTTAATTTTATAATTTTAACGATTTTCATAATTATATGTTTTATTTAATAATTTATATTTAATTATATTTTTTTTGAAATTCATGGAGAAAGTATCTATAATAAAAAAAGGGCCTAAGCCCTTTTTTATTATATCAGCATGCTGTTTTATACTTTATTTGATGAGTGTGACGTCACCTGTAAGTATTTCAAATTTTGGCTTGCCTGCCAGCGTGGTAGACTGTATTTCAATCTTGTACACAAAAACTCCGGGCAAGAGTTCCTTCCCTCCAAAGCGACCATCCCATCCCACCGGATCAAGTGTCGGGTTAAAATCTCTTGCTTCAAACATCACCTCACCCCAGCGGTCATAAATCGACATCTTCTTAACAATTACTGTAGGATCATTAGTCGTCACCGTAAATCTGCTGTTAATATCGCTGCCCGGCGTGATGATATTTGGCACTGTTGTAATCAGTATGGTTCGTACGTTAGCTGTAATTTTGGCCCTCACAGTACAACTACCGTCGTAGAAAACAACAACTTCATACTCAAACTGGCCAGGATTATTATTGGTAGTTTCCTGACTGAAGCAATTAATTAAACCCGGACATGGCATCCTTACTCCGTTTACTGTCCACACGATGGAGTCAATCGCAAAAGATCCGAATGCATTTGCATTTATGCTGTATGTCGCATTTGTGTTTGTTGTTACGTTTATCGGACCAGTGATCTCTATAACCGGTTCAGTTGGTATTCTGATGGTAAAGTTCTTAGAAATTTTACATCCCTTTTCATCCTGTACCAAAACAATGTGATTTCCGGAAGAAACAGGGGCACTGCCTCCGGTAACCGCCCTGTTATCCAACGTATAGGATAAATTACCGGTACCTCCATTACCACTAAAATTGACTAAACCTGTAACATCATCATAACACTCCGGCTGTACCACATCAATTGTAAGACCTGGTGTAGGATAGACTGAAATACTTGCCTCAGCGGTAAATGTGCAATTTTCCTGTGTATAGGTATATACCACCTGATGCGTACCCAATCCTGCAGCAGCAGGATCAAACTGGCCACTCTGACTGACTGCAGAAGAACCAGACCAGACACCAGTACCCGTGTTATTATTTCCTGAAATATTGATATTTACCCTGATAGTTCCTGCTATACTTTCCTGGCATATTTCTGTAATTGCAGGAGCAAGGCTCAACTGAACAGGAGGACATCGCTTGGCAATACATTCCTTGGTAATTGAAATATCATCGCATTCACAATCACTAATATATTCTACTCTGAGTGTGACTTTTTCTCCCTCAAGGAGATTGAGTTGTGAGAAATTAGTATTATTCTGAACACCCTGTAATACATTATTTATAAAAACACGATAAGAACTAGCGCAATTAATATCTCCCCAGGAGAAATCAATTTTATCCAGGAATTCAGCACATTTTATAGAATCTGCTGAAGGCACAGTTAGTTCTGGCTCTACTGTTATCTGGTCACTGAAAGGCGCAGACGTACAACCCAGACTATCTACTGTCAGGTTTATGGTAAAGACTCCTGCTGTAGCAAATGAAAAGCGATACTGATTATTGGCTGAAGCTACAGGATTTTGCGACCAGTTAAATACAATATTATTACCTGCACTACCTGAATACTGTGCGACATATTCGTCAGTGACACAAATTCGGTCATCACCTGAAAAAGATGCCCGTGGTTGTTTGTTAACCTTAATATTAAAGGAATTTTCATACAAACATCCATTTTCTAAAAATTCAACCTTAATGTTGTGATTTCCTTTTCCAGCAGCATTTGGGTCAAATACTGACGTTCCAGGAGCCACACCAGGTCCTGACCAGGTGATTATCGGTGTACCTATCCCTGTATTTCCTGAAGCTGTGACTACTAATGGTATCGTAGCCGTATTAGGATATAAACAGATGTCAGGAACTGCAGTAATATTGAGCGTAACAGGTGGACAAGCAGTAGCCTTACATGTTTCAGAAGCAGATTTATCCGGACATTCATTGGTACTGATTGCAGTAACGGTTATGGTTGCTGCTTCATCTTCCATAAGTCCGGTAACCTTATACGTTCTGGTAGTCTGTGTAACCGGTGCACCTCCATTAATACTGATCTGATAAGAAGTAACTCCGGGTACAGGCGCCCATTCAAATTCGACAAAATCAAGACCTTGAGCCCTGCAATTTACAACGAAATTAGGCAATGTGTCCTGAACAGTAAGTGTTCTGGAACTTGGAGTTGATGTACAACCATCCTTTTCAACCGTAAGAGTGATAGTCTTAACCCCCGTAGAAGACCAGGTCACAGGGAAAGGTCCCACACCTGGCGTAGTGGCATCACCTCCATCAAATGTATAATTGTAATTTGCACCCAGTAAGTTACCGGTATACTTAATACTTGTGGCTTCAGTAATACAAATTAAGTCATCAAGAATCGTAAAATCAGATGTTGGTGTAGGTAGAACTGTAATCTGGACATTTGCCGGCGTACTGATACAACCATCTTTATCCGTATGCCTGTATGTAATGGAATGAGTTCCCAATCCTGCAATGTTCGGATCAAATACAGGTTGTGTATCATTGATAATACCCGGTCCGGAAAATGTTGGTGTACCTCCTGCATCGGCAGGAGTAATACCAGGAATTAAGGTAATTACCGGTGTATTAGTCGTAAGACATACCTCTTCTTTTGGAGTGTCCAATGTTACGACTGGTGGAATACAATCCTGAGTCGTACAGGTGCTGGCAACAGATACCGGGTCAGGACAAGGTCCAGGAACAAGAGATGTTAAAATTAAAGTCACATCCATGTTTATTGGCAGGCCTGTAACAGTATATGTCGTTCCAGTAAGGACCCCTGTTTGCCCAGTTGGTATATTGATGGTATATCCGGTGACACCAGGAGGTGCTGTCCATGTAAATATAACTTCATCCTTGGTCGAACTGCATGAAACGATAGGTGCAGGGACCTGGGCTACTACGTTAACCACATGAGACCTTATACTTGAAAAACATCCAAAATCTTCTACTTGTAAAGTTACAGTTTTCTGGCCTGGGGTATCCCAAATGACCTGATGGGGGCCTCTGCCTATACCACTTCCCTGAACTACACCTCCATCCCAGTCCCAGATATAAGATGATAAGCCGGAGTTGGGTGATGTTGCGGAAATTGTTGCCGGTGTCCCTTCACAAACCTCAGGTGTAAAGCTGAACTCTGACTGAATCGTTGGAGGAATGTAAATGTCTTTAACCAGGACCGGTCCGTCGCCGCAACCATTAGTAGCGTAAACAGTAACAGTTCCCCCGGTCGAATTTGACCAGTTTAATATGAGATTTGGCCCACCCTGTCCGGAAATGTAAATAGCATCTGCAGGCCAGGTCCATGTGTAAGTGAACTCCTCATTTGGATTGATCACGCTGATTGTATCCAAACCAGTACCGGGACACAATGTTTCCGCGATATCAATTTCCACTTCCGCAGGCAAATATGTGCTAATATCAAAATCATACATGTATTCAAACTCACATATCTTAGGTGATGTCATGGTATCATTCTGATAGGTAAATTTAACCACGCAGGTATAAGTTCCCGATTCAGGGAAATAGCAATAATCATCTCCGATGGTATTGGAATTGTCTATTTCGACGCCATCAGGATCATACCAGATGTAGTCAATAAATGCACCCAGTGTATTTTGAATCTGTGTATTGTCAGTTCCGAATCGAACCAGTACTCCACCAATAATGTTATCACATGCCAGTTCAGTAAATCCAGCATCGAAAATTTTGAATACATACGCATTGATAAGTACGGTAGAATCACAGCCATTTACCTGTTTGATAGACTGCAATTTATGCTCTATGGGCTCGCTGTATTCAAAACTCACATTAAATGCACCTCCGTCATATGCATACGGTGTTTCGTCATCACAAAGGATAAAAGTTACCAGTTCAGGATCATTGACCACGGCAGACTGAACTAATATTTGCTGGTTGTACATACATCCGCAATCTGTTGTAATTTCAAACATTTGCGGGTTAGGACCAGCATTAAGTGCAGGTCCCTGCCATCCAAGGTCATCACCATTGGTGTCCATAGGGGTATTGCCGTTTTTGTCCGGCGACATCGCATCCCATGGGAAATTATCTTCACATATCACAAAGGCATCCTGCACTTCCGTTGTAGGGTCTGCATCAAAAATCTCGTCGTCAATGCCTCCAATCTCGATTTCAACACACACAGGCCCTCTGGTCTGACAGCTGTTGGTGGCTTCATCCATACACACTTCAAAAGTACCTTCATATGGGAATTCGAGCGTAACATTATTTTCCAACGTTAATGGCCAGTCATCAGGAAAGACCATACCATTTGGAGTCAGGCCTGTGGCTAGATCTTTGACTGACCAGATATAGTCAATTTCGAGATCAAGTCCCTGAAGTTCAAAGTAGACACTCTTCCCCGGACAAATTGGCATGCAACCTTCGGCATCATATTCGATACCTGTAGGAATAGGAAGGTCATATATCTGATAGTTTCCTGTTACATCCACTTCGTAATCACAAATACTACCTGCACATCCATCCAGGAAAAAGTAATAGGTTTCACCAGGCACTAAGGAAGTGCTGGGCAGGGAAATAGGCGCTGTGCTGCAATTTGGCTGGCAGAATACTGCTTCAGAAAAGCTACAGTCCGTATATATTCCAGCCTGAATTCCAATATTATTGCCTACAGGAGTACAATTAAAAGGACGCAATACTATTTCATAATCTCCGAATCCGGCCACGAAGGCAAACCAGGACATGTTATGTGGTGCTCCACCTCCGGGACACAATGGTGTAGGCACTGGAGGTGGACTGAATGATGTAAACATAGACCCGCAGAACTGATCCAGGATATTGAGGTCACAAATAACCGGATTTTCTGAAGCGATTTGGCAATTAGGATGTTGCGTAATCGGACCACCACCTCCCATACAATCAAAATAAAATCCAAAATCATAATCCCTGTCATCGGGATCAAAATTGCAATCCAAATCAATACAATATTCAACAGGGGTAGATGCTGAGAATCCAAATAATGCACCTCCCTGCTGCAAAACGCTTGGTGCAATTCTTACAATATAAGCGCCGGGAGGTAAATCTTCAAAGTTATATGCACCGTTGGCATCTGTATCCTGAGTTTCCACTAATCCATCGACACCTCCGGGACAACTACCACCCGACACCGTCCAGAGTTCGACTGTAATCATACCAATCCCGTTTTCTCCCATATCAAAGATTCCGTTTGGATTCATTGCATCATCCCCAAATACGAATCCTGTCAGGTCAATTCTTTCAAATGCCCCTGCATCAATACCTGTTACCGTTTCATTTGACTCCAGCATAATAACATGAGAAGCTCCTCCCTGGGCTGCATCGGAATCATTATCAACATCATTGGCGTCAGTATTGGCACCGGTAACGTTAGGTGTGGTAAATTCCATCGGAGCAAGCTCTGTCCATATAATCTGATAGTTGCCTGGCGGGAGATTCATAAAAGAGTACATACCTCCACCGCTGGTCACAATTGGACCTACAAGATTACCATTTACGTCATAGACAGGATCACCTCCCTGGGTTCTGATTTCAACAGTCCATCCATCAAGTCCCATATCGTCACCTGAATCTTCAAGGCCGTTACCATTGCAATCTTCCCATACTTTTCCATTGATTTCGCCTGCTCTGTAATATCCGGCGTCAATATCAAGTTCTTCCTGCATCGGCTCATTGGATGTTATGATAATCACATGAGACTGACCAGATACCTGATCCGCATCACTGTCATTGGCTACGTCAGCAGCATCTGTAGGACCTCCTGCTGCATGCGCGAGTGTCCTGTAGTAAGGAGCGAGATCTCCAAAAACAACTTTATAGTTTCCGGGTCTGAGGTTTTCAAACAGATATTCTCCCGCCGCATCGGAAGTGGTTGCCGGCACGGGATTTCCTTCTGCATCATCAGCCGGATTATCGAGATCATCGGTCAAAGAAACCGGGATATTGGCAAGCGCCGGCTCACCTGAATCCTGAAGTCCGTCTCCATCCATGTCTTCCCAGACATAATCACCTATACTGGACACCCTGAAGTATCCTGCATCAATATTTTCTATATCATCATTTGATTCCAGCGTAAAATCATCTGTTTCTCCGGTAGTAACGTTGGCATCTGAATCCACATCATCATTGGCTCCCTGATTCTGAAGTGTCCTTTTCCAGATCGGATCAGCTGGTGTCTCAAACTTTACATAATATTCGCCGGGCCACAGCTTATCAAATTCATACAATCCTGTTCCTGCCGCTGATGTCACGGGACCGGCCGGATTGTCTTCCGCATCTATGGCCGGCGCATTGGTCAGCGCGTTATATATTTCAATATCTACTGTCGGAGTCAATCCCGGTTCTCCGGCATCCTGGATGCCATCACCGTCATAATCTTCCCAGACCAAATCGCTCACCTTGGCGCCTCTAAACATACCTGCATCAATATCTGTGATATTCGGATCACTACTGACCACAGAAATATTGTCAACCTCGCCATTTGCCCTGTCAGGGTCACTATCCAGATCATCATCTCCCCCCTGGTCTACTTTGGTAAAAAAGTGATTTGTCGTAGGTTTAGTAAATGTTATGGTGTAGTTGCCGGGCGGAACATCTTCGAAAACATAAATTCCGGCAGCATTGGTGGTAACATTATCCGTATAATTGGCGCCGGACCCTGTTGTGCCTTCGATATCTACCTGAACATTGGCTATTGCCGGTTCACCTGCTTCCTGAATACCATCTCCATCCATGTCTTCCCAGACTTTGTCACCAATATCAACAGGATTATAATAACCTGCATCAATATCATCAATTTCGTCATTACTAATCACTACGATACTGGCTGTTTCACCTGAAGTTGGGTCAGGATCAGAATCGAGATTGACATTTCCCTGGCCCGCAACGGTCCTTTGCCAGTTGGCCGGCTCGCTGAATGTAAGCCTGTATTCACCGGGAGCAAGGTCATTGATAATGTAGGCGCCTGAGCCCGCAGTCGAATTTATTGTACCTATTGGCGTACCGTTGATATAGTTTGCAGGGGCATTGGTAAGCACATCCCAAACGGTAATACCTACCGACACAGGCAGTCCTGCATCTCCGGCATCCTGGACACCATCACCATCAAAATCCTGCCAGACATAATCTCCGATTGAGGATGCCTGGTAATAGCCTGCACCAATATTCTGGTATGTTTCATTGCTAGTTAACGTAAATTTGTACGTATACCTGAAATTAGTTTGCCAGACTTTTGAAGGGTCGGCATCACTATCGTCGTCCATATCATTATTTTGCATATTCCCTCCGTCAGCATTAAATTCAGTCAGGTAATAATTAGGGAAATTACCGTCAACTGCAAAAAGCACCACATAATCCCCGGCAGGGACCGTTGTGAACTGCTGAAAACTGCCATTTAGCACGGGCATGATCATGGTGTTGGCAACAGGCATACCTGCGGCATTAGCTGTCCATAATTGTATGGTTGGAGCAAGTGCCGGCTCTCCGGCCTCTCTAATACCATCTGCATCCATATCTTCCCAGCAATACACATTTATCGTGTTGTTCTGGGCCTGGATCTCATTGAAACCAAATATCAAAATAATCAGGGCTACAAAGTTCCGTATTGATTTCATTTATACATTTATTTACTTAGTTAATAAAGGTTATTTAGAACTAAAAATGGTTGAAAAAAGATTGCAAAATATAAAATTCATTTAACATGAATGATATTGACCTTTAAAAATAAATCATTATAGTCGTTTCTATTCATATAAATAAATTATATAATATTTATTAAATTAATTATAAATATTATACATATAAATAATTTAATTAACTAACTAAAAAGTATATTGATGTTTTTTTAACTAATGATATCACGCTTATTCAAATTTCAAGCCAGAAAAATTATAACATTTCTTTACATAACATTCCGATAGAAATTCAAAGCGTTTAAAATTCGAAAACGTGCCATAAAAAACATTAGAATGATATCCTTTAAGAATTTAATTTCGGGTAGTCAATAAATCATGGGGCATTCTCAACTTTTAAATGAGCCTGATGTTTTGAGATAATAGGCCAGGCAATCGCAATATATTCCCGGTCAATTTGATTACATTTGCAGAAAAATGAGGCGCTATGAAGCCGGCAATCGTTGAGAACTATTATCGTAATTGTCTCAATAATTTTTTTCATGCTGTTTTTATTGACCTGAATAAAAAAACAAACAGATTTAACACATCAATCATAACCATATGAACCGAAATATTATCATTGCTGTATTACTCATCGCTGCAGGTATCCTGGTATTGATAAATGCATCCAAGGATGTCAGCAGCTATGCCCAGTTCAGTGATGCTCAAAATGGAGGACGAGTAAAAATAGTCGGGACCCTATCAAAGGACAAACCAATGATATTTGATCCTGAAAACGACCCAAATAATTTTGTTTTTACCATGAAGGATGCCGAAGGTGCAGAAATGAAAGTGCAACTCAATAAGCCAAAACCTCAGGACTTTGAACTTTCTGAGCAGATTGTTGTAACCGGCGAAATGAAAAACGATATCTTTTATGCAGATGAAATCCTGATGAAATGTCCTTCAAAATACAAGGATGAGGAAATTGCAGTTAAATCAAACGGGTCAATATGATGAATGAAATCCAATATACCGGTGAGCACCTATGGGTTGGAAACTTAGGAAACTTTTTTATTTTTCTGGGTTTGGCCTCCATAATTCTATCTTTCTGGAGTTACGGTATACAGATGTATTCCAAGGAGGAAAAAGATAAAAAAGGCTGGATGTCATTGGCCCGAACCGGGTTTTTCATACATGGCGCTAGTATTTTGGGACTTATTGGTATTGTATTTTATGCCATGTACAATCAGATGTACGAATACTCCTATGTTTTTGATCATGTTTCTCCGGATCTGCCGATGAAATATATACTTTCTGCATTTTGGGAAGGTCAGGAGGGCAGCTTTATGCTCTGGATGTTCTGGCACGTGGTTCTGGGTGCTGTATTTATAAAGTTTCAGAAAGACTGGGAGTCTCCGGTATTGTTTACGATTGCATTGGCAGAAATATTACTCATGTCCATGATCCTGGGCATTTATGTGCCCTGGATAGATGGAGAGTTTAAGATTGGCAGTAATCCGGTAATGCTTTTACGTCAGGTAAATGATGCACCGATTTTCAACAATGCCGATTATCTGAGTCTCATTAAAGGACGGGGGTTAAATCCGTTACTGCAGAATTACTGGATGACTATTCACCCTCCGACATTATTCCTGGGATTTGCTTCCACGATTATACCTTTTGGATTTGCGGTTGGAGGTCTTTGGACCAACAATCATAAAGACTGGTTAAAGCCAGCATTGTCCTGGAGCCTCTTTTCTGCCGGCATTCTTGGCACAGGCATACTTATGGGCAGTTTCTGGGCTTATGAAGCTCTTTCTTTTGGCGGTTACTGGAACTGGGATCCTGTTGAAAACGCCTCTTTTGTACCCTGGTTAACCCTTATTGCAGGTATTCACACCCATTTGGTAGCCAAAAATACCGGATATGCCACTCGTGCAACCTATTTCTTTTATCTGGTTTCTTTCCTTTTAATTTTATACTCTACTTTCCTGACAAGGAGCGGTATACTGGGAGACACCTCCGCCCATGCATTTACAGAAATGGGTCTGGAGTGGCAATTAATCATTCTTATGGGAGTATTTGCTTTACTTGGCGCCCTGCTTTTTATAAGAAGATATAGCAAAATTACAGCCCCAAAGCAAGATGAAAGTTTGTATTCAAGGGAATTCTGGATGTTTATGGGTTCACTGGTACTGATGTTTTCTGCCCTGCTGATTACAGCATCGACATCGCTGCCGGTATTCAATAAAATTGCAGAATACTTTGATCCGGGATTCGCTGGCAAGGTCATCAAGGATCAGGTTTCCCACTATAACAAAACACAGCTCTGGATTGGTATTTTTATTGCCCTACTGAGCAGTGCATCTATTTTTCTGAGATATTCCGGTAAACTATGGGAAACACAGAAAAGAAAATTTGCTTATAAATTAATCATCCATAGCGCACTGGCCATCATTTTGACTGCAGGATTGAGCGCATGGGTTGAAGTACCATTCTGGCCTTTTGCATTGTTTGGTTTTGCCGGATTTTTTAGTATGACTGCAAATGCCGATTACCTCACGACCACCATCAAAGGCAATTTCAGACTCGCTTCCTCTTCGATGGCACATTTTGGAATTGGAATGATGCTGGTAGGATTATTGACAAGTGGCTTAAATTCAAAGTATATTTCTTCCAATCCCTTTGTCTTCAAAGGCCTGTTCAGCGATGAGGATCTGGAAAAATACGTTCAGCTGATCAAAGGAAAGCCATTAATCAGCAACGGCTATATGATGACATATCAGGGGGACACCCTCCTGGGAAGAGAAAGGCAATATGTCATCAACTTTAAACAAATGACGGATGACCTACGGGTAAAAAAAGAATTTACACTATATCCCAATGCTGTATACGCTAATGATTTCAGCAAAGTTGCAGCATTTAACCCCGATACCCGGCATGAAATGTTCCGGGATATTTTTACCTGTGTGGTGGCACTCCCGCTGGCATTGCAGGATGCGGCAGAGGCAAAAAAAATTGAAGATTCATTAAAATTTGAATCCCAAACATTGTTTCCTAATGACACATTGTTTTATAAAAATTTTAAACTCATTGCCGGATCATTAAATTATGCTCCTAAAAACGCTGAATTTTTAAAGCATGCTCATGATGCGGGAGCAGGTGTTCTTATTACAGCTGTTGACACAGAACAAGATACTTTTTATTCCGGAGAAGCTGCCCTGGGTCTTGATGGGGCACTTTTGTATACATACCCAGCAGTGTTTGAGGAACTTGGTCTCAGGATCAAACTCGATGAAGGTTTTGCGGAGGAAATTTTCACACCGGAAGAAAGACTTTCCTATAAGGAGTTTGTTTTTCAGCAAGGTGACTCTATCCCGTTTGGCAAAAATATATTGGTACTCAAAGGATTTGAAAAAGATCCAGAAGATAAAAATTATGAACCAAAACAAGGAGATATTGCACTTTCTGCCATCCTTGAAATTATTGATGAAAAAGGCCAGGTGACTGAATCCAGACCGATATATGTAATTCGTGACAATACACCAATGAGCATCAAAAACTATATTGCTGTACCAGGTCTTCATATACGTTTCAGCAATATTGATCCAGTGGCAGAAAAATTCAGTTTTAAAATTGCGGAAGATATTCGCAAGGATGTAAATGAATTTCCGGTGGGTATTGCAGACGGTGTACCAAGAACAGATTACATCATACTTGAGGCTAAAATATTTCCCGGTATAAATTTGTTTTGGGGAGGTACGATTCTTATGATGTTGGGTTTGCTCATGGCCTGGATATACAGAGCGAGAAAATTAGCAGGTAAAGTGATTTAGGAAAAAATCATTTTAACCCAGAGATTAAATCGGATTTAACATCAAAGCCATCGCAAACCGATACTGATATAATCGGGTTTAATGAATTTGTATAAAATATATAAACCGCACAGTTAAGGATAAAGCAATAATTCAAATGTAACATCACACTACAATAACAATATAATGAACATTTGTATGATTGGCGCAGGACACGCCGGCACATCCATAGCATGGGCACTTTTCAGATCGGGTCATACATTTTCCCATGTTTATAGTAGGCATATGCATAATGCACAGAATCTTGCTGACAAAATAAAAGCAAATGCTGCCATCGATGCACTGGAAGAACTCACAGATGATGCTGACTTATATATATTTGCTCTCCCGGACGACAAAATTGAACAAGCTTTTACGAAAATTAATTTTCAGTTCAATGAGCACCAGATTGTCGCTCATACATCCGGCAGTCTACCCCATAACCTGTTTGAAAAAGCTGCAAAAAACAGCGGAGTATTATATTTTCCACAGACTATGAGCAAGGAGGATAAAACTAATCTGAAACATTGTCCTGCCATCATCCAAGGCAGCAATCCCTACACAACAAAAATATTAATGTCTGTTGCTTCAGGTATCACTGAAAATGTTGAGGAAATGGATGACAACCAAAGGAAATACCTGCACATCTCTGCCATATTTTCCCACAACTTTACAAATTATATGTATACTATAGCTGAAGATATATGTGCAAGGCACAACATTGAATTTTCAATGCTCTATAAACTAATAGACCAGGGGGTTGAAAAAATGAAAAAAAAGGGGCCTATCGGCAGTCAGACAGGTCCGGCAGCCAGAAATGATCAAAAACTGATCAAACAACATTTGAATTTATTGGTAGAACTACCGGAATATCAGCAAATTTACGCGCTTTTATCCGCGAATATTACTGACAGGTATAAAAAGGATTGACTATGAGAATTTTAGGTGAATTTGACCGTGCAGGTATAAAATGTACCGTAATGAATATGAATGGAAAAATTTCTTTGAAGCTTGAAAAAAATCTTCTGGAGCAAATTTATAAATTCAGGGACAGTAGTGGAGTTCAAAAATACGAAGATGCCGTAAACTTCACAAGTGAAGCGTTTATTTCCAGTGCAGAACAAATTTTTGAAAACATGGCTCAACTACGTGGACAGCATCTGGAAAAACTAAACTCCAGCAATTCATCTGAAGCATTTGATTACATCGTTTAAAAAAAAAAGAGGAAAATGTAATTACATTTTCCTCTTCATCCTCCATGAAAGTTTTTGTATTATTCCACTTCGTTTTCGTAGTCAAAAGGAAGTACTTTCTCCTTTTTAACTTTCGATAATGTCATTAATGTTTTCAATCGTTCAATTTCCTCGATCTGCGATAAAGTCTTAAACAATAATTTTTCATATGTAGGTATATCCTTGCAAACGATTTTTAGAATAAAATCGGCATCTCCTGTAATAATATAACATTCCGTAATTTCCGGAATTGCCTTAACTTTTTCTATAAAATTATCAAGTGCATTTGGTTTTTGCCAGGCAAGGGATACCAATACAAAAGTCTTAACATTCAAACCTATAGCCACTGAATCCACCTTGGCATGATAACTTTGTATGATTCCGGACTGCTCCAGCTTTTTGACACGCTCGAGTGTTGGCGCCGGTGATAAACCAATTTTTTTAGACAGATCCAGATTTGTTATTTTACTATTTTCCTGTAGTAATTTTAATATTTTCAGATCCAGTTTATCCATTTTGTAGTCTGCCATGATGCTTTATTTTAAAATATTATTTGTAATGCGTTTCAAAAAAGTCCGCAAATAAAATAAAATTTTACCACTTTATGTTTTAAAAAACGAAAAAAGTTTTGTTAAAATTTCCATAAAATGACAATTTTTTATAAAAATGGAAATAAAACAAAATTAAAATTCACGAAAATATCTTCTCGCGTTTCTATTCCAGTTTGGTTGTACCTCTGTAGCATCAATTGTGTTGCCGATTTTTTCTTTTGGAACTGACTTGTAAAGTTCTGTCTCCCAGGTAGGATTATTGCGCTCCCCATAGCATGTAGAATGTAAGAGCCAAAAATCGTTATGTGCCAGAGATGCGTTGTAAAATAAAAACCGGACATTAGTTTGGTTTGTCTGGGCAATTTTATTGTAATACCAGATCTCATAAGGAGGTGCGTCCGGTTCATTGTCAATGCTAAGCACATTGTCCGGCCTTCCGTATTTTAAAAAGAAATAACCCCGATGGGTTTGAAAGCCATATCCGACTGTACTGTAGTAGTTTTTATCAACTGCCCTTGCCACTTCCATATATTTTTTAAATTCTGAGCCCGCATTTTCTTTGTGCCTTTTATTCCAGAAATTGTAAATAAAATACTGCCCTTTTGTATAATCTCCACTTTTAATCAGTTCATGAAGCATAGGCACCTGAATGTTGTCCGTAACCGGAACATGGGCCTTAAGCACATAATCCATGGCCGCAGGTGTAATTTCTGCTGTAAAGTGGTTTTCTGGCAAAGGTAAAGTATGCATAACGGCAAGATCTGCTGCAGGATTGGAATTCAGGATGACGGAATTGCGTGAATCTGATATTGTTTTGTCGCTTTTTTGCAGTCTATACGATATCTGATATTCTCCGGAAACATACTCGGCAAGTGAAATGGGTATTACAACAGCCTGAACAAGCTTTTTTTCAAGCTTTTTATACCGCAATAAAGGTTTTGTTTCAATTTCAGTTTTGGGTGTCAGTGGCATAGTTGAAAATGCAACAAAATAAGTTTCTGTAGTATCCGCGAGATAGATTTCAGTCATGGCGTATACCACGTTAATATCACTTCCTGCATATTTATAGGCCAACGGCTCGATATAAATGCCATTTTTTACAAGGGGGTGGTCTGCCAGAGGCGACTTTTTTATTTCTGACAGCAGGACAACATCTGACATAGCATTTCTTCCTTGAGCGTCAGGCATTACTATTACTGTTCTCTGCAACTGAATTTTATTTTCTGCCTGATGGGTATCATATGCCTCAACTTCAAGCAGGTATTCTCCCGGACCGGCATAAAACCTTCGCATAGTCAAAAAATCGGCATTGCCTTCCAGCTTGGGACTTTGCAATAAAAATTTTTCAGCATGAACGATTTCAGCTCCCTTCTTAAGATAAAAGATAAATGAAACCGATGCCTGATGTATATTTCCCGTATCGATGTAAGTCACCGAGCTGCCACCTACCCTAAAATATACCTCCAGATATGTTTTTTCATTCCAGTATGAAAATGTTTGCAAGTCTATTTCAACAGCCTTTAGCTGAAAAAATAAACTATTGAAAAAAAGTATAAGCCAGCATATTCTCAAGGCCATCTCATTTGACTTTTATCATTTGAAAATACATGGCATAGTATTTTATTTTACCTTCCAGCTCCAGCGTATCTGCATTCAGTTTTTTGATATCCATTAGGAATGGGTCATCAAGTCCTTCAATAGACAGTTTTGCTTCCTGAATAGCGTACGGCTTTGGTTCACTTCCTCCAAATACATTTGATATAGCCTGGTCGTCAGCTGTAAATTCAAAAAAGGCGCTGTCCAGAGTTTTGGAAGGTTTATTGTTTATTTCTGAATATACAATGTTCCACCTGCCTTTTATAAGCTCACTGTACTGCTTATCGGTAGAATTCACGCAAGACATACAGGTAAAAATCAATCCGAAAACCAGTACCAAATAAGTATATCTCATTTTCAATCTTTTATTAAAACCTTTAAACACAAAAAACTTAAAAAAACTTTTACTAAGGACAAAATTCTCCGTAAAATCCTTTGCTATTTTATCTATGATACATTCATATTTATATTTTTCAAAGAAGATCTTTATCTCTAAATATGCATATCTCAAAAAATCATGGATATATTATTGCAAACAGGTGCTTTTTGAAATCTATTTGGGTAAATAATACCCTTATCCATAAACTGTTTTCAACGCACAAAGTTATGAAGAAATAAAATAAGTCTGCCATGAATTCAAAATATGTGATGATTACCGGAATTTCTACCGGAATAGGATTCGCACTGTGTACCTTTTTTATTGAAAAAGGCTATCACGTGATAGGAACTGTCAGAAACGAAGAAGACAAGTCAAATCTGAAAAATACTTTCAACAAGAATCTGACAATTCTTTGTTTTGATGTTCGCAATACCATCAAAATGAATATTGAATTTGAATCCATAGCTCCCTTATTATCGAAAGATGGCTTGTATTGCGTGATCAATAATGCAGGAGTCGCCATTCCAGGCCCGCTGGAATTGATGGACGAAGAACTGTTTGATGCGCAATTGGATATTAATGTAAAAGCAGTCCGAAGGATAACCAATGCAGTACTACCCTATCTGAAAGTCAAAACACCAGGTAAAATCATCAACATCAGTTCTGTGTCGGGTCTTGTTAATATGCCATACAATGGAGCTTATTGTATTTCAAAACACGCACTTGAAAGTATGACTGAAGTATATCGCAGGGAACTGCTGCCTTTTGGCATTAGTGTGAGTGCTGTTCAGCCAGGTCCGATCAAAACTCCTATATGGAAAAAAAATCTTGGCTCCATGAAATCATATTACCAATCGGAATATGGCAGTGTGCTCCAGAAGGCAGACAAAATTATTGAAAATACAGAAAAAAATGCACTTGACACCTCAGCCGTAGTAAAAAAGGTATGGAAAATATTTAACGAAAAAAATTCTTCTCCTTTGAATATTGTTCACAAAAAAAAATGGGGATTTATGCTATTCTGGAAGCTAATACCAAGAAGTATTGCAGACAAATTAATCTATAAAACCCTGCAAAAGGGGGACAACTTCAGGCCTTTTTAATCAAAAACCGGTCGAACCGATAAACCCTTTCGCTTCAGATGTGCCAGAATTCCCTCATTTCCCCATAAATGTGCTGCACCTAAAGAAACAAAAATGACTTTTTCCTTTTGAAGCATTTCATCCATTCTTTGGGAAATAATACCATTTCTTTTAAAAAGCAATAATCCCCGTAATCCTCCGGCTTGTCCCCTGGCTATCTTATATAGTTGTATATGGTCAGCTCTGGCATATATTTTTTGCATGTGTAAAAGTTTTTTTCGCCAGGAAGACATATGGTCACACATATTGCCCAGGCTTTTTAACTGCAGTGACAATGGGATATTATTTAAAATGACTTTTTGTTCCTCAATATCCTCTATTCCGTGACAAGGTATCCCATTATTTTTTGCATATTGCCATAACCAGGCATCAAGTGGAGTTGAAAACTGAGCCTGCAGCAAGACTGTTGATAAAATGGATTGCAGGTAAAAAGGAAGAAAATGGCTCGTATGATTTAGATCAAAGTCGGTAAATTTCAAAATAATATTTCTGTATTTTTCATATTTATGCTGTGATAATAACTGTCGTAGATGAAGTCCGTCAGGAAGGCAAAACACACTTTGATCCTGTGCATTAAGGCCGTCAATATCAGTTTCACTAAAAAATATATCGGACAAGCTGATATATTTTTCTGCAAGTCTTGCAAATGTATAGGCTTCAGGCGTTCCCAAATGCATTGTTCCAAAAACATAACCTATGACCTTATCCGATTTTTCAGATTTCATGGACCATAACAAGGCGTTTTTAGATTGCATTTTTTATTTTTAGTTCACTTCGATTGGCATCTTATACAACCGGTATTGGGCAATAAGCCGGAAAGTTAATGATTTCCAAGACAAATCCCCAAATACAGCATTCACCAGTTTTATACCTGATAATCTTAATTGAGATTTTACAAAAACACTAAAATAGACCCCAAGGATAAAATTGTTACTATTTGGGTGAATATATTTTCAGGCAACCATGTAAGGCCGGATACTTAAAAAGGATAAATGAAAATTAAAACTTCGCTTTTGGTGACCTCCGACCTTTTTTCTGTCTCTTTGTCTTTCCAGGCAAAAGCTGTAAATAACCCCTGATTAAAACAACGTCCAGCATCAAAGTTCAAGCATCATATATGTCCAATTGCCTGTTCAAAATCGCTTTTAAGATCTTCAATATTTTCAATTCCTACAGAGACCCGAATCAATCCATCCGTAATACCCTGACTTATTCGCATTGCAGGATCAACATTAAGATGAGAACTCGTAGCGGGGTGTAATACCAGTGTATCGACATCTCCCAGGGTAGGCGCATGAGTGGCCAGTTTTAAATGATCAATTACTTTTGCAGCAGCATTTTTTCCTCCCCGAACTTCAAAGCTCATCATTCCGCCAAACTGAAGCATCTGTTTTTTAGCTGTATGGTGGCTTGAATGGTTTGGAAGACCGCAATAATTAACTTGAAGTACAGACGGGTGGTTATCGAGAAATTTTGCCAGCTCAAGTGCATTGCTGCAGTGCCTGTCTATCCGGATTGCCAGTGTTTTCAATCCGTTATTCAGAAGCCATGCATCAAATGGATTACAGGTAGCTCCCAGCAGTTTAAGCGTTACAAATACTTTACTTCTCATTGCCTTATCCCTTCCAATTATAACTCCCGAAATGGAGTTTCCGTGACCATTGAGATATTTGGTAGTGGAATGAATCACAAAGTCTGCGCCCAGCTTCAATGGCTGTTGCAAATAAGGCGTACAAAAGGTATTATCTACACAGGTATACACATGGCATGCCTGAGCCAATTGAGTAAGTTGCTCAATATCAACACATGCTGATGTAGGATTGGCAGGTGTTTCCAGGTAAAGCATCCTGACCGATGAATCTCCTTTTATTATCCTTTCCAGTGTGTCTATATCATTCAGATCAGTAAATATCGTTTCAATACCATATTGTGACAATACTTTTACAAGTAATTCTGTTGTTCCACCGTACAGGTTGCCTTGTGTCACAATTTTATCTCCTGACCTGAGCAATGACAGCATCAGAACAGAAATTGCTGACATTCCACTACTGGTGAGCAGAGCAAATGGTTCGATCTCTGTTCCGAAAGATTCAAGTTGTGCGAGTTTTTCCGCCACTGTATCAATTGTAGGGTTACCATATCTGCTGTATACATGTCCCGAAGTTTGTCCGGTAAATATGTCAATACTCTGATCCACCGATTCCATTTCAAACGAAGATGTTGCAAATATGGGTAATTGATGCGGCCTGGTAGTCACATTTGGAGAAAGTTCCCTGACACACTGTGTGGCAATATGAAGTGATTTTTTTTGCATTTTTACGCTTTTCCAAAATAAACCATATCCGCACCATAAGGTTTATACAATAGTTTTTGTACAAGGCCAGTCGAGTCAAAATATCTGCCGTACAAAGGTGCTCAAACTTATTGCATATGCTTTATTTTTTTGATAATTGAACTTCGGTTGACCGGCTTTGATATTACATTAAATCTTTTTGAGTACTAAAATTATTGCTACTGGTGTATAACATTTTATGCTTTGTTCCTGGGAATTCAATATCGTGTTGAATCTTTCCATTGCAAAGCAATACACCCTTAGTTTTATATCTTTGTATTTAAAAGTTCAAAATTAAAGGGCTATGCTATATTCAAATCCGTTTTACTGGCGATTTTTGAGCATGTCACTTTTGATGTTTTATCACTGTATTGCTATAGCGCAATCAGAAAATGATACTTCAACGGATAAAGTTCATCTTGCAGGAATTCATTTTGCAACACTATGGCCCGAAGGAGATTTTAAAAACCAGTTCCATAAAGTAAAATCAGGCTTTCAAATAGAATATCTGCATCAATTACATGCTCAGATACCTGTTTTTGGAGGGTTTCAGCTTACATACCACCCACTGGCAAGAGTCAATGCCACACTTGAAAAATACATAGATTTTGCTTTAGTAGATGTAGAGCATAGTACCCTGAGTCAATTAGCAGGAATCTATGCAAAAACACGGTATTATCCGCCATTTCGTTTACCAAAAACAGACTTTTATCTGGAATTTGGAATTGGCGGAATAATCCCCTACACGACGACTTCTAAAACCATAAAGGATACAGAAAGCATTGATTTCAGGCACGAAAAGGGGGATATATCACCTGGATATTTTTTTGCCGCAGGCACCAATGTAAAATTAAGTGATCAGTTGTTTCTGGATATAAAAACCTGTTACCATTCAGGTCTTTCTGCAAGTTACTACTATCCTTCGAGGCAAAATCCTATACGTGAAACAACGTTTGATGCTTTTAATAAATATTCAGGAATTATTGAGTTCTGGAATATAAGTATTGGAATCAATATACCTTTTTAATGAAACACCTCATGGAAGATCAAAGAGACAACTGGGCAGAAGACCTCAATGAGGAATTATATAAATATGAAGAATTATGCATTGATCCGGGTCAGTCCTCCATCCGTATCGATAAATTCCTGTCTGAAAAACTGGAAAAAACATCAAGAAACAGAATACAACAGGCCATCATTGCCGGAAATATAAATGTCAACGGGCAATCTGTAAAAAGTAATTATAAGGTAAGACCGGGAGATAAAATAGCTGTTGTTTTACCAACGCATCCGGACAATGTGCCCAATTTATCTCCCGAAGCCATACCACTGGAAATCGTCTATGAAGACGAGGATTTGCTTGTTATCAACAAACAGCCAGGTCTTGTTGTGCATCCCGGTGTTGGAAACAATTCCGGAACTCTCGTAAATGCCTTACTCTATCACTTCCAGTATCATAAACTACCTGTTTTAAAAGGTAATCCTGTAGAAAGACCGGGGCTTGTACATCGGATTGATAAAGATACCAGCGGACTCATGGTGATTGCCAAATCGGAATATGCCATGACTCATCTGGCCAGACAGTTTTACGAACACAGTATTGAACGCACCTACTGGGCACTTGTATGGGGAGATGTAATTCAAAACAGCGGAACGATTAATGCCCATATTGGAAGGCATGAAAAAGACAGAATGCAGATGCAGGCATATCCTGACGGGTCAGTTGGAAAAGAAGCCATTACGCATTACGAAGTTCTTGAAAGAATGTATTACGTCACGCTTGTTAAATGTCGTCTGGAAACGGGAAGAACACATCAGATTAGAGCACATATGAAATTTATTGGGCATACCTTGTTCAACGATGCCAGGTATGGAGGCGATAAAATACTGAAAGGCACAATTCATCAAAAATATAAATTATTCGTTGACAAATGTTTCGGTTTGTTGCCAAGGCAGGCTTTACATGCAAAGACGCTGGGCTTTATTCATCCTGTGACTCAAAAATTCCTACAGTTTGATTCTCCCCTGCCGGATGATTTTCGCATTGCAACAGAAGAATGGAGAAATTATATTGCCCAGCGCAACAGCAATACACTATAATGGACAATAAAAATACTTCGTTTCCATCAGCGGCAGACCATGATTTGGCTGAAATTCCGAATGAACTGCACCCTATCATGGAATGGTTTAAAGAAAATACCTGGGAACCTGCTGATTTTCAGATTGCGGCATGGCATTCAATCTTAAGTGGAAAAAGCGGAATTGTCAACGCTCCAACAGGTTGTGGAAAAACATATGCCGTTTTACTTGGGGCTTTGGCCAGTATCAGCAACCAGGAACCTAAAGGGTTGAAAATTATCTGGATAACACCCATCAGGGCTTTGGCAAGGGAAATTCAAATCAGTTGTGAAAGAGCTGTTAAGCATTTAAAGCTTGGCTGGACCACTGCTATAAGAACCGGAGATACCCAATCGGGCCAAAAAGCCAAACAATTGAAGCAGCCCCCTCAGATATTGATTACTACCCCGGAAAGCCTCCACGTATTACTTGCTACTAAAGGATACCCCGCATTTTTTAATGGCGTACAATACATTGTTGCAGATGAATGGCACGAACTCTTTGGGTCAAAAAGAGGCGTGCAAACCGAATTGTTCCTTTCCAGAATACTACCCATTTCTCCACAATTAAGCGTTTGGGGTATTTCGGCCACCATTGGCAATCTTCAGGAGGCAGCGAATGCGCTGCTTTTTGCCATTCCGGAATCAAATCGCATAATTATAAAGTCATCCCTAAAGAAGAAAACTGATGTAATATCCCTGATGCCCGCTGAAATAGAAAAATTCCCCTGGGCCGGGCATATAGGGCTGAGACTCTCTTCCTCCGTTTATGATATTGTCTGTCAGCATCAATCCTGCCTCATTTTTACCAACACCCGCGCCCAGTGTGAAATATGGTATCATCACCTACTTGATCAGTATCCCGATCTCGCAGGAGAAATTGCCATGCATCATGGAAGTATCAGCAGGGAACTTCGCGACTGGGTGGAAGATGCACTTTATGAAGGTCGCCTGCGAGCTGTAGTATGCACCTCAAGTCTTGATCTTGGCGTTGATTTCAGACCTGTAGACAGCATCGTTCAGATTGGTAGCCCAAAAGGTGTGGCCCGGTTTTTACAGCGGGCCGGTAGAAGCGGACATCAACCAGGAGCAACCAGCAGAATATACTTTCTGCCAACTCATGCACTGGAATTAATTGAAATTTCTGGATTGCGGAAAGCCATTGAAAATACTCGACTGGAAGAAAGGACGCCATATATAAGAAGTTTTGATGTGCTGATGCAATATCTCATGACGCTGGCAGTATCTGAAGGATTTTACGGCAAACAGATCTTAGAAGAGGTACAAAAAACTTTTGCTTTTTCATCACTACTTGAATCAGAATATTACCAGATTCTGGAATCACTGGTTTATGGCAGCGAGGCACTTACTGCCTATGAAGACTTTAAAAAGGTAGTAAAATCCGGGGATTTCTATCGGGTTGAAGACAAAAGAATAATACTGAGGCACAAATTGAGTATAGGCACCATAGTTTCTGATAGTATGATTCGCATCCAGCTCATCAGGGGCAATCATCTGGGTATGGTAGAAGAATGGTTTATAAGTCAGTTAAAGCCGGGAGATCATTTTTGGTTTTCAGGAAGGGCTCTTGAACTTGTCCGCATAAAGGATATGACCGCACAGGTAAGACTTTCAAAAGAACCTAAAGGCAAAATACCTGCATATATGGGAGGACGTATGCCACTGAGTTCTCCTTTAGCAGCTGTCTTGCGGGAAAAAGTATATGAAGTCTCTCAGCATAATGAAACTCCTGATGTCGAAATGCTTGCTTTAAAGCCACTTTTTGAAATGCAGCAAAAACTTTCTTCAATACCCCGAGAAGACGAACTTTTAATTGAATATTTTCAGAGTAATGAAGGCTATCACCTTGTATTTTATCCTTTTGAAGGAAGGAATGTGCATGAGGGAATGGCTTCATTTATCGCCAAAAGAATATCTTTGATGCAGCCAGTAAGTTTTACCATGTCTATGAATGATTATGGATTTGAGTTGCTTTCAGATACCTCTCTGGATATTCAAAGGATCATAAACCATGAATTATTTTCTACTAAAAATCTAATTCGGGATATCTATTCCTCTGTCAATAGTGTTGAGCTTGCCAGAAGGAGATTTCGTGAAATTGCCCGAATTGGAGGGTTGATTTTTACAGGATTTCCAGGTCGGCAAAAAAAAGAAAGGCACATCCAGTCTTCAGCACAGCTACTGTTTGAAGTTTTCAGGGAATATGAACCTGATAATTTATTGTTTATGCAGACTTTCGAAGAAGTAATGACTTTTCAGATGGAAGAATCCAGAATGCGTGAATCCCTCAACAGAATTGCACAACAAAAATTAAATATTCAATATCCTGAAAAACCAACACCATTTGCTTTCCCACTGATTGTTGACAGGCTTAGGGAAAAAATATCCTCTGAAAAACTTGAAGACAGAATAAGAAAAATGACACTGGCATATAGCAAATGAAATCCAGCAGCCTGCCTAAACCTTATTTATTGGCAGGATCCTCGGCGGGCAAAGTATAATTTTGATTTTTCCTGCCAAAAATGGAAAAGTGTGCATACCTTTTGGGATTGAGCCGCAAATCCTGAAGCAGTAAATTGAGTTGCTTCGTTGTAGCCTCCATATTTTCATAAAGCTTTGCGTCATTGAGGAGCTTTGCAACAGAACCATCCCCCTGATCAGCTTTCTTGATGACCGAATTTAATTCCGTCAGCGTCTGAGAAGTCTGGTTTAATGTCAGTTTCAATTCGTCAAGGCTGTTATTGACCCGTTTTGCTGTCTCATCAACTTCTGCAGCTGCTATATCCTGTGAGATTTTATCGACATTTTTTAGCAAACTTTCAATATTCTTATTGCTTTTGGCAATACCATCGGTAATTTGAGAAAGATTTTTCATCGTCCTTTGGATGTCACCAGATGATTTTTCCAGTAAAATCTGCGTGGACAAAGAAACAGCTGCAAGATTTTTTGAGATCTGCTCAAGTTGCCGGAATGTCTCGTGGATCGCGCCCTCCTGGCCCTCCTTGCCGATACCTGCTATGATGGATTGTGCCGTAGTTGACAAATCGGCACTGTAATTTTCCATCTCGCCTTCACCAAGCATGGATTCGACAAGACCTACCACCTTACTTTTGAGCTGTGTACCTGAGGGAGCGCAGTCTGCACCGCTGCAAACTTTATCAATTTCGATAAACAGACCTCTGCCGTTGACAAAACCCATACTTTTCAGGGCAACCTCAGCATCTTTCGGAATTTTATAATCTTCGTGAACGTCAAAATAAACCACCATCTGACTGGTATTCTTTTCGTTCAAAATGATTTTGGTTACAGTGCCTACCTTGTAGCCATTGACAAGCACCGGTGAAGAAACAGCGAGATCAGTCACATCGTCATAAATGGCAAAATAGGTATTGGAGTCAGTTAGCAGGTTTCTGCCTTTTAAAAAAGTATATCCCCAAACCATTACCAACAAAACGATAAAGGTTAAAATACCAATTTTTATTTCTTTAGACATAAAAAAATGCTTAATCGTTACAAAGATACGTCAACATAACGCCCTTGCAGCAAAATTTGTTGCCATTTTACTTCGGAGAAACAATAAAGGCGCCGGAATAACCTATTTTTTTAAGTTTTTCCCTGGCTTCGGCAGCCTGACCGGCGGTATCGAAGTCACCAACGAGGTATTTGTTGATGTCATTTTGCTGAACGACATGCAATTTGCCGATTTTACGAAGCTCGGCAGAATCCATTTCTACGGTGGCGTTTTTCAATGCCGCGATTTGCACCCGGTATGCTTCCGGATTCTGGTTTGACTGGGCTGTCACCTGGTTTGTAGCCGCTGCATAATCGTTTGTTTCCTGATTTTTTAATGGTTGTTTCTTATTTCTGAGTGCCAGTAATTGTTCCTGGGTGTACATATGTTGCCCAACTGCATTCAACATAGCTTCGCATATTTTATGTTGACCATCGTCGGACATGAGGAAAGCTTCTTCCTGTTCATTGCTGATGAAACCGGCCTCCACCAGTACTGCCGGCATACTTGCCCTGCGTAAAACTGCGAAACCAGCTTGTTTGACACCCCGGCTCTTTGTAAAATTTATGGCTTCAAATCCTGTTTCAATATGCGCTGCAAGTTCTATACTTTTTTCAAGGTATGCATTCTGATACAATGACAACATGATATGTCCTTCGGGCGAATTGGGATCAAATCCCTCATAGTTCTGTTCATAATCCACCTCCAGCAAAATAGATGCGTTTTCGCGCTTTGCCACCTCCAGGTTGTCATCTGCCCGGTGCAACCCCATGACAAAAGTTTCAGTTCCACGCGTATTTCTATTATTAATAAAATTGCAGTGAATAGAAATAAACAAATCTGCACCTTGCTCATTGGCAAACTGAACACGTTTGTATAGTGGAATAAATACGTCCGTCTGTCTGGTATACATTACTTCCAGGTCAGGATACTGGGACTGCACCATTTTACCAAGCTTCAATGCCATACTCAAGGCAAGGTCTTTTTCATAACTAATTTTACCCACTGCACCACTGTCATGACCACCATGGCCAGCGTCTATCACAATTTTTTTTCGTTTTTTGGGTTGTATATGTTGTGTTTCTTCCAATTTTGAGGTTGATGCATAAACATCAGGAAATATCAGACAAGAAAACAATGCGGCAAATAATATTGATTTGACCATAGTTGATCGATTTTTGAGACCATTAATGTATTTTTGCAATCGGATGGCGCAAATATAACATATTATATTTAAAATTAATATTTAATTCATTTGAAAATAGCTTATTATATAATATTAATTATTGTAATATGTAATTCTGGTGTTTTCAACGCCCAGATTTCTGTACGACAGGATACTCTGTCACCCGGAAAAACAGATACCCTGGCAGCATCTCCGGACACATTAAATGGTAACGATATACTCCGGGATTCTATTGTTATAAAATTTTCAAAAGATTCACTCGACGGCGAAATCAGCTATGGTGCCCTGGATTCTTCCCGCACTGATGTTGCCAACAGCACCATTCATCTGTATGGAAAAGCCTATATCGATTACCAAACCATAAAGGTCAAGGCAAGCTATATCATCTATGATTTTAAATCGGGTATACTTCGTGCCTTTGATAAGATTCCGGGATCTGACTCTATTGCATTTGTTACTTTAACCGGTGTAGAAGAAAAACCATCTTTTTCCGAACAGCAAAACACTTTTAACTATAAAACACTTACTTACTCCTTCAAATCAAAAAAAGTTTTTGTGACCGAAGCGCTTACACGCGAAGGTGAGTTTTTTATTCATGGTGAAAAAACAAAACTTGTACTTCGCAATGAAGCAACAGGCCAAAAAGAGGATATTGGTTATAACCAGGACGCATATTTTACCACCTGCGATCACCCCCACCCTCATTTTGGTATTCGAAGTGCAAAATTCAAGCTTATACCAAATAAACTGGCCGTTATGAGCTTTGCCCAGCTAGAGATAGCCCGCGTTCCTACACCACTTTTTCTACCGTTTGGGTTTTTTCCGCTCGCCAAAGGAAAATCTTCAGGCATCATTTTTCCACGGGATTTCGAATTTAATGAGCAATTGGGTCTGGGCCTCAGAGAAGTAGGATACTATTTTCCGATTAGCCAGTATGCTGACCTCCGGGTCACCGGAGACATCTATACCAGAGGATCACACGGACTCCGGCTGAATGCCAATTATAAAAAAAGATATGGATATACAGGCTATGTCAATCTGGGATACAACAATATTATTTCGGAAGATGCCCGAACCGGCGGCAGACTGAGCAGCAAAGCCTATACCATACAGGTTCAGCACAATCAGGATTCCAAAGCACATCCCTACAGACGCATCGGCGGAAATGTCAATATTCAGTCCAATCAGTATGACCAGAGAACTTACTTCAACCCAAATGCAGCTTTGACAAATATTTATACTTCAAATTTTTCCTTTATTCACAGCATGCCTGGTACGCCATTCAATTTTTCAGCAGAATTCAGACACAGCCAGAATACCAATACACGGATTATGGACATTACTTTTCCCAATATGACCCTTCGGATGAACACTATCAACCCCTTCCGACCAAAAACTGCAACAGATGAAAAATGGTACCATAACATAGCCGTGTCATACAATGCCGAATTCAGAAACCGAACCCTGACTACAGATACCGCCCTGTTTACCATGTCAACCCTGGACAACCTCAAAACCGGTTTATCTCAGCGAGCCAGTGTAAGTTCAAATTTCAGACTTCTGAAATATGTCAATGTCGTTCCGAATGTCAATTATGAAGAATTCTGGCTTACAGACAGAACTATCCAGACTTTTGATCCGGCAAATGTGATTGGCTATGACACTATATTTACCCCGGAAGGAAACATCATCAACGAAAAAATCATACGCTATGGAACGCTGGACACCATTCAGGAAAAAGGATTTTATACGTTCAGGAAATTAAATGCAGGGGTTTCCATGAATACCAATATTTTTGGAACACTGCTCTTTAGTAAAGGCTTTATCCGCGGTTTGCGTCATCAGATTAAACCCTCTTTAAATTTCAACTTTACTCCGGAAACAGCCAGCCTTTATGAAAGGATGGTAGATATCGACAATCGCCCGGACATCAACAGGCCCAGAACATACAGCGTTTTTCAGGACAGCCCCTTCGGTCAGCTCAGAGGTGATTTGGAGCAGATGTCTATAAATTACAGCATACTCAATATTTTCGAAGCCAAATATGCACTTCGGGACACAATCAAGAAGATCAGACTACTGGACAATATCAATGTCTCAGGATTTTACAATATAGCCGCAGACTCCCTAAAATGGAGTGATATCAGAGTCAATGGAGTGACCCGTTTGTTTAACGGTATGACCAATATAAATTTCAGCGCCCAATTTTCGCCGTACCGCTATGAAGGGACCAGAAAAACAAATTCTTACCTGTGGGAAACAGAAAAACAACTACTTGGATTTCGGGACTTTAACCTTGCTGTCACTTCTGGCATCTCGTTCAGGGAAATCATGGATATGATCAAACCCGACAAAGAACAGGAAAACCCAAATAGCCCGGTCCAGCAACCTCCCCAGCCACAAAACGCAAACCCTGCAGACAGAAACAGGGGACGTCTCAATTCACCTCCTGCCACACCACAGGAGAGCGATATTGAACTTGCTGAATGGTTTATGAATTTTACTTTCAGACACAATTTTGGAGTACAGGTCAGAAAACTCAATAACAGAGATACTTTTCTGGTCAGTACGCATACTATTGACTGCTCAGGATCCATTCCTCTTACAAAATACTGGAATGTCAATATTGGAAGCATAGGTTATGATTTTGTTGGAAAACGCATCACTTATCCCTATTTTTCATTCAACAGAGACCTGCATTGCTGGAGTATGAATTTTACGTGGGCTCCCGCTGCTGGAACCTACGGATTCTTTATAGGTGTAAAATCCGGTACACTTGATTTCCTGAAGTATAATTATGGTCAAAGGAACAATTTGGGTTCACTCGGAGGAAGGGTCCGGTAATTATGTTTATCTTAATCAAACACCTCATTATGGACATGCCTGCATGGCTTTATCCAGGTATGGTCTGATGACCGATGTCCAAACGGCATAACCTGAAGCGGACAGATGCAACTGATCACCAATAAATAATTTCTCGTCAGGTTGGCCGTTTTCCTTCAAAAAGTACTTTTCAGTTGGAATAAAGGCAACCCCGGTAAATTGTTTGACCATCTCTGAGATTTCTTCATTGGCACGCTGTATCTGCGGCCAGACTTTCCACCTGCTTCCGGTCGGTGTAATCGCAACTACGAAAACCGGCACTGAAGGACACCTTTTACGGATTATATGGATAAGCTGAGCATAGTCTTTGGCAACCTCCTGAGGAGATTTATCACCTGAACTGCCAGTGATATCATTGGCTACAAACAAAACCACGGCACAAGGCATATGTCTTTCCAGTATTCTGTCGGCATAAAATATCACATCCGGCAAGGAACTGCCACCAAATCCCCGCTTAATGGTTTTGTAAGGGGCCATATCCTCCGCCAGCGTACTCCACAGCCTGATGCTTGAACTTCCTATAAATAAGATACTCCGTTCGGGATAACCCTGCGCCCTGTCCTCCGATTCAAAAGCCATAATATCCTGCTCCCATTGTGATGAATTTTGCGAAATTATCCACAATGGCGAAAATACGATAACAAATAAAATTACAAAACCCTGGCACAGGTACTTCCGGAGACAAATACTTACAGACATCATAATCCAATATTGTTGAGAATAGTTTTAATAGAATAAAAACGCTATAAACATCAGTTATATCACTCAGAAATAATCCATTTTACAGATGATTTCTTGCCATTTTCAAATTGGACAGCTATAATATATACTCCTGCCGGTAAAGAAACGGATTCCAGTGTATTTCCTGAAAAGGTAGAAACTGGTCGTTGCAACAAATTGAATACCGTGCCTCC
>Ga0172372_10000470_pt1 | contig 61960 bp, 55 predicted proteins | sample LakKiv5m_2_FD_114544 | JGI IMG/M metagenome (GOLD analysis project Ga0172372, IMG submission 114544) | Freshwater microbial communities from Kabuno Bay, South-Kivu, Congo - kab_092012_9.5m | ecosystem: Environmental > Aquatic > Freshwater > Lake | place: Democratic Republic of the Congo...
CCCCTCGAGCGTCACCGATGACTCGGCGATCGCGGTGGAGAGGATGATGCGGCGCCGCGCGCCACGGGGCCGGAGCACGGCATCCTGTTCCTCGAGCGCGAGCGATCCATGCAGGATCTGCACTTGATGTGGTCCAGGCGGTGGCACCTCGAGGATCGCCTGCTCGGTCCGGCGGATCTCGGCGATACCGGGCAGGAAGACGAGGCAGTCCCCATCGACCTGCGTCCAGTGCTCGCGGATCGCCTGGGCTACCGCCAGCGGGAGCGCGATCCCCTCGCGCAGGGGGCGCCACTGCGTCTCCACGGGGAAGGCGCGTCCCTCGCTCACGATCACCGGGGCATCACCGAGCTGGGCCGCCACCGGCGCGGGATCGAGCGTCGCCGACATCACCACCAGCCGGAGGTCCTCGCGCAGCACGGCGCGAGACTCGAGCGCGAGCGCCAACCCGAGGTCCGTCGTCAGGTGCCGCTCATGGAACTCGTCGAAGCAGACGGCGGCGATCCCGTCGAGGCCGGGATCCTCCTGTAACATCCGCGTGAGGATCCCTTCGGTCACGACCTCGATCCGCGTGCGGGCACTCACCCGGCTGTCATGCCGCACGCGGTACCCGACCGTCTGGCCGACCGGTTCGCCCAGGAGGCGCGCCATCTGCGTGGCGGCGGCGCGTGCGGCGAGTCGTCGCGGCTCGAGCACGAGGATCCGGCCTTCGCCACGCCATGGGGCCTCGAGTAGCGCGAGGGGGATCCGTGTCGTCTTGCCCGCCCCCGGCGGGGCCATGACTACCGCGGCGCACTGGACCTCGAGGGCCGTCACGATCTGCGAGAGGACCGTGTCGATCGGGAGGGGCGGGAGGTCGGTGGGCGGGGTGGGGCGCGGGGTCATCCCCTGAAAGGTAGGTGGCGCCGGTGGTCGACGATGGCACAGATTCCTCTCATCCTCGTCCCGAACCCCTCGTCCTATGCCGCAGCGTCGTGACTTCCTTCGTCAGGCCTCCCTGATCGCCGCCGGTGGTGTCGCGGCCTCATCCCCGCTCGGCGCGATGAGTCCGACGCCACATGACGCCGAGCTCGTGCAGGGGAATTGGGACATGTCGTGGGTCGATCGCATCACCGGGAAGTATCGGATCGTCTTCGACGCCCCGGAGGTGAAGGAGGGCGTCTGTCTGCATCAGGCGCGCTCCTTCCTCTCCGGCTATCAGATGGTGCATGGGCTGACCGACGCCGACCTCACCGCGGTCTTGGTGATCCGTCACTCGGCGGTCCCGATGGTCATGGGGGACGAGCTCTGGTCCGATGGCGCCTTCGGCGAGAAGGAGAAGCTCAAGGATCCGGTCACTGGGGAGCCGGCCAAGCGGAATCCGTTCATCAACATCCCGGCGGGCGCGACGCATGCGTTGACCTGGCCTGATGGGGCGCTCGATACCCTGATGAAGCGCGGGGTGATCGTCCTCGCCTGCGGGCTCGCACTCGACAACTTCGCCTCGCAGATCGCGACGCGTCGCAAGATCCCGCGTCAGGATGCGCGGGCGCTGGTCACGCAGCACACCCTACCGGGGGTGATTCGGATGCCGTCGGGGATCTTCGCCACCTGCCGTGCGCAGGCGGCGGGGTGCGGCTTCATGTACGCGGGGTGAAGGCACGGGGCGCGCGACTCAGCGTCGCGCGCCCCGATCGGCGAGCACGGCCTCGGCCGCCCGCCGCCCACTCCGCATCGCCCCATTGATCGACGGGGTCTCCAAATGATCGCCGCAGGTATAGCGCCCGGTCGTGCGTCGCACCGCGGCCGCCGCATCGGCCTCCCCGAGTAGCACGCGAGGGAGCGAGAACGGCACGCGGCTGACCTTCAGCAGCTGCCAACGATCCACCGCTGATGCGCCGAACCAGGTGCTGAGTTGGGCGCGCGCGGCGCGATCGAGCGCGGCATCGTCGTCTGCGGGTGTCCCGATGATCGTCGCCGAGACCAGATGGCGCCCCGCCGGCGCGTAGCTCGGCGCGACGATGCTCGGCACGCAGACATGGTTCACCGGTCCGGGATCGTCGGGCGCTTTGAGGGCCAGGTGAGGCGTCGTGATCGGGGCCTCGGGCGCGGCATAGGCAAGCGTGACGCATCCAGACCAGGCCGGCGCACTGAGCTCGGGCAGAAGCCGCGCCGCCGCCGTGCCATCGGTCGCGAGGATGATCGTCTCCGCCTCGATGACCTCTCCTGACTCGAGTTCGACGGCGCGCCGATGGAGTCGGCACACCGGGCTTTCCCGCCGGAGGTGCCCCGACGGCAGTGCCGCCGCGAGCTGCGCGGGGATGGCCTGCATCCCTTGGCTCGGCAGCGTCGCGCGGCCCGTGGCGAACATCCCGAAGAGGAATTCGAACCAGGGGCGCGCCGGCGTGAGCTCACGGTCGAGGAAGACCCCGCCGAAGAAGGGGCGGAAGAAGGCCTCGATGGCCCGGGCGGAGAAGCTGCGGGCCCGGAGCGCCTCGAGCGTGGTCGGTCCCCCCGAGCGCATGGGCGCGTCGGACGCTCCCGCACTCGCCGCGCGGAGTCCGAGCACGCGGAACGCGTCGCCGAGGGTGAAGGCCCCCGATCGCAATGACCGCAATCCATCGAGCGGGGCGCGGAGGGGATCTCCGATCCGGCCGAAGCGACCGTCGCCGCGGTGGAGGAGGGCCCCCGGCGCGAAGGGTCGAAGATCGAGGGCCGCGAGGTCGAGCCCGCGCCGCGCCTCCGGATAGGAATCCAGGAGCACCTGGAAGCCGCGATCGATCCTGAAGCCATCCACGAGATCCGTCGCGACGCGTCCGCCGATCCGGTCGCTCGCCTCGAAGATCAGACTCGGGACGCCATGCGCCTGTAGGGTGTGCGCCGCCGAGAGGCCGGCGAGGCCCGCTCCGATGATGATGACGTCTGGTCGCTGCGCCATGAGGGAATGGATAATAGTTTCCCCACGCCATGACGACGCCCAAGCGCTACGACGCTGACTACTATCGCCGTTGGTATCACGACCCGGCGCAGCGGGTGATCACGCCGGCGGCGGTCGCGCGGAAGGTGCGCCTCGTGCTCGGGATCGCGGAGTCGTTGCTCGAGCGCCCGGTGCGCTCGGTGCTCGACGTGGGATGCGGGGAAGGGGGGTGGCGTGCGCACCTCCGTCGGCTACGCCCCGGGCTCCGGTACACCGGGGTCGAGAGTAGCGAGTACGTGCTCGAACGGTATGGCCGCGCGCGCGACATCCGTCGCGGGAGCGTCGGCACACTCGGCGAGGTCCGGCTCGCCGCCTCGTACGATCTGGTCGTGGTATGTGATGTCCTCCAGTACGTCCCGGACCGCGAACTCGGCGCTGGTCTCACCGCGATCGCCGACCGCCTGGGGGGGGTGGCCTACCTCGAGGCCTACGCGACCGAGGATGCGATCGAGGGGGATCACGCCGATTGGCACCACCGGAGCGCGGAGCAGTATCGGCGGCACTTCCGCCGGGCCGGGCTCCAGGCGGTGGGGATGCACTGTTATGTGGGCCCCGAGCTGGCGGGACGCACCGCGGCACTCGAGCGCGGGCACCCGTAGGCGCGCTCACGTGGCCGCTCAGCGGCTCAGGCGCTCGCGGCACACTTGACCGGGGGGCGCCCCTGGTTAACCTTTCATCCGGATATACGGATGAAGAAGACCCTCCTCCATGACCGCCTGTCGGCGCTCGCCGACCCGATCCGCACCCGCATCCTGCTCGTGCTGGAGCGGCACGAGCTCACCGTCTCCGAACTTCGGACGGTGCTCCAGCTCCCGCAGTCGACGGTGAGCCGGCACCTCAAGGTGCTCGCCGATGCGGCCTGGGTGGGGGCGCGCGAGGACGGGACCTCCAATCGGTACCGCCTCGACACCAAGGGGCTCGACGCCGGGACGAAGCGGCTCTGGAGCGCGGTCCGGGGCGAAGCGGAGCAGCTCCCCGCCGCGCGACGTGACGCCGAGCGCGTCGTCGGGGTCCTCGCCGATCGTCACACCCGCTCGCAGGCCTTCTTCGCCTCCTCCGCCGCGCAGTGGGACAAGCTCCGGGGTGAGCTCTTCGGGGTGCGGACCGAGCTCTTCGCTCTCGTCGGACTCTTGGATGAGCGCGCGCAGGTGGGCGACCTCGGCTGCGGCACGGGGCAGCTCGCCGAGGTGATGGCCCCCTTCGTCTCACGCGTGATCGCGGTCGATGAGTCGGCGGCGATGCTCAAGGCGGCACGCGCGCGCCTGTCGGCGCTCGACACCGTGGAGCTCCGCGAGGGCTCCCTCGAGGCCCTCCCGATCGAGGATGGGGCGCTCGATCTCGCGGTGGTCTCCCTCGTGCTCCATTACGTCGCCGATCCCTCGGCGGTCCTCACCGAGATCCGTCGTACGTTGCGTCCGACCGGGGGGCGGCTCCTCCTCGTCGATATGCTCCCGCACGATCGCGCCGAGTATCGGCAGACGATGGGGCATGTCTGGCTCGGTTTCGATCCCACCCAGCTTCGCGAGTGGGCGCTGCAGGCGGGTTTCCGTTCCATGCGTCATCACGCCCTTCCCGCCGCGCCGTTGGCGAAGGGCCCCACGCTGTTCACCGCTGTCCTCTCCACCTGATCCTCTCACCTGTCACCTGGTACCTCGTATGACTGCCATCGCTCCCGAGCTCCATCCGTTCGACGCCGTGAAGGCCACGGGCCGTCCCCCGTTCAAGGTCGCCGACCTCTCCCTCGCCGAGTGGGGGCGTCAGGAGATCCGTCTCGCCGAGTACGAGATGCCCGGCCTCATGGCCCTCCGTGCCGAGTTCAAGGGGAAGAAGCCCCTCGCTGGCGCGCGCATCATGGGCTCGCTCCACATGACGATCCAGACCGCGGTCCTCATCGAGACGCTGGCCGAGCTCGGCGCCGATGTGCGCTGGGTCTCGTGCAACATCTTCTCGACCCAGGACCATGCGGCGTCGGCCGTCGTCGTCGGCAAGGACGGCTCCGTCGCGCAGCCGCGCGGCATCCCAGTCTTCGCCTGGAAGGGAGAGACCCTCGAGGAGTACTGGTGGTGCACCGAGCAGGCGCTCATGTGGCCCGACGGCCAGGGCCCGAACCTCATCCTCGATGACGGCGGCGACGCCACGATGCTCGTGCACAAGGGCACGGAGTACGAGGCGGCGGGGAAGGTCCCGGCCTTCGACTCGAAGAACGAGCCCGAGGAGTGGGGCGTGATCCTCGAGTTGCTCCGCACGACCCTCAAGGAGGACCCGCAGCGTTGGACGAACGTCGGGCGCGCCATCAAGGGCGTCTCCGAGGAGACCACCACCGGTGTGCACCGGCTCTATGAGATGACGCAGGCGGGGAGCCTCCTCTTCCCGGCGATCAACGTCAACGACTCGGTCACCAAGTCGAAGTTCGACAACCTCTACGGCTGCCGTCACTCGCTCACCGACGGCATCCTCCGCGCGTCGGACGTGATGCTCGCGGGCAAGGTCGCCGTCGTCCTCGGGTACGGCGACGTCGGCAAGGGCTCGGCCCAGTCGCTCCGCGCCCAGGGCGCGCGCGTCGTCATCACCGAGATCGATCCGATCTGTGCGCTGCAGGCGGCGATGGAGGGGTATCAGGTCACGACGATCGACGAGGTCGTGAGCACCGCCGACGTCTTCATCACCGCGACCGGCAACGCCAACATCATCACCGTCGATCACATGGCGAAGATGAAGGACAAGGCGATCGTCGGGAACATCGGCCACTTCGACAACGAGATCGATATGGCCGGGCTCAAGGCGATCAAGGGGATCGTGCGGAACCAGATCAAGCCGCAGTTCGACGAGTGGGTCTTCCCGGATGGGCATTCGGTCCTCATCCTCGCCGAGGGGCGTCTCCTCAACCTCGGCTGCGCCACCGGCCACCCGAGCTTCGTGATGAGCTGCTCCTTCGCCAATCAGGTGGTGGCGCAGATCGACCTGCACCTCGCGGCGCAGGGGAAGCCGACCCTCTCCGGGACCAAGTACGACGTGAACAAGGTGTACGTGCTCCCCAAGAAGCTCGACGAGAAGGTGGCGCGTCTCCACCTCGACAAGCTCGGGGTCAAGCTCACCAAGCTGACCGAGAAGCAGGCCTCGTACATCGGCGTGCCGGTGGACGGCCCGTACAAGCCGGACCACTACCGCTACTAGTCGGGTGGTGGATCGCAGCGGACGGGCGTGGGACCGCGAGGTCCCACGCCCGTTTCGCTTTCTGGCCGGTGAGGGCATCCTTCAGCGGTGACGACCCGTCGGGATTTCCTAGGGCAGATGACCGTGGCGGTCGGTGGCGTGCTCGGCGCCCCGACGATCCTTCGGAGCGCGCCCGAGGCCCCCGATCTCATCCTGCGCGGTGGGGTGATCATCGATGGGCTCGGTCGCCCTCGCTTCCAGGCCGACCTCGCGATCACCGGGGACCGCATCACCGCGATCGGACGGAAGCTCCGGGAGCAGGGCGCCGTCGAGATCGATTGTCGCGACCGGATCGTGGCCCCGGGGTTCGTCGACGTGCACTCGCACGGTGATGGGACCCTCTTCGACGACCCGATGCAGGAGTCGCTCATCCGGCAGGGCGTGACGACGATCATCGTCGGGGCGGATGGGAGCTCACGGGCGCCGGCGATCGACCTGGGCGGTGATGCCCCGCTGACGATCGCCGCGGTGCTCGAGCGATTCGATCGCGTGATTCCCTCGACGAACATCGGGACCCTCGTGGGGCTCGGGAGTGTACGGGAGCTCGTGGTGGGGGAGGCCGATCGTCCGGCGACGCCCGCCGAGCTCCGCCGGATGGTCTCGCTCGTCGAGCGGGCCCTCGCCGACGGGGCGCTCGGGACCTCGACCGGGCTCGAGTACACCCCCGGCGCCTTCGCCTCGCTCGAGGAACTCATCGCCCTCTGCCGTCCGCTGGCGGATCGTGGACTCGCCTACCACACCCACCTGCGCAACGAGGACGATGCCCTGGTGGAGGCGGTGGAGGAGGCGATCGCCGTGGCCCGTGGAGCGACGTGCGGACTGCAGATCGCCCATCTCAAGACGCAGGGGCCGCGCAACTGGCCCAAGCTCGACACCGTCTTCGAGCGGATCGGCGTGGCGCGCACCGCGGGCGTCGACGTGGCCTTCGATCGCTATCCCTATCTCGCGTATCACACCGGGCTCACGAACCTCTTCCCGGCGTGGACCCGCGATGGGGGAATGGCGCGCTTCTTCGAGCGGATCGAGGACCAGGCGACCGCCGATCGGATCCGCGCGGAGGCCAATGACAAGGCGGCGCTGATCGGCGGGTGGGAGAATGTGCAGATCTCGCGCGTCGCCGTCGCGGAGGACGAGGTGGTCGTGGGGCAGCGCCTCGGAAGCTTCGCCCAACAGCTCTCGCTCGACCCCTACGACGTGGCGGTCGGCCTGCTCCGTCGGAATGACGGGTCGGTGAGCATGATCGGCTTCGCCATGAGCGAAGAGAATCTGGAGCGGATCCTCGCGCATCCGCAGGGGATGGTCGCCTCGGACGGGACGGCGTACGCGATCAGCGGTCCGGCACGCCGCGGCTCGCCGCATCCGCGCGGGGCGGGGAGCTTCGCCCGCGTCCTCGGCCGCTATGTGCGCGAGCGGAAGACGCTGACCCTCGAGGAGGCGGTGCGGAAGATGACCTCGCTGCCCGCGTCACGCGTCGGGATCACCTCGCGTGGTCGGCTCGCCATCGGCGCGTATGCCGACGTGGTCGTGTTCGACGCCGACCGGGTCACCGATCGCGCCGATTTCCGCGATCCCTTCCAGTACGCCGAGGGGATCACCGCGACGATCGTGAACGGGGGGCTCACCTTCGTCGATGGGGGGCGTGGGCTTCGGACGGGGCGCGCGCTCCGCGGCTAGTCCGGGACGGGTTACCTTCCGAGGGTCTCCTTTCTCGAGGCCTGGTGATGTCTGCTTCCTTCGTTCGTTCCTCGCTGTTTGTCGGCCTGCTGCTCGTGGGCCTCGCCCTGCCCGCTCCGGCGCAGCGCACGAGCGCCCCCGCGCAAGACCCGCACCTCGCCAAGGCGCTGAGGGTCTTGGAGTCGACCCCGCTCATCGATGGGCACAACGACCTCCCCTGGGCGATCCGGGAGAGCAAGACGGCGCCGAGCGATGTGGAGGCCTACGACCTGCGGCAGCGCACCGCGGGACACACCGATCTCGCGCGGCTCGCGGCCGGCCGACTCGGTGGACAGTTCTGGTCGGTCTACATCCCGGGGGACACGAGCATCGCGCGCCAAGGGTATGCGAAGGTGCAGCTCGAGCAGATCGACATCGCGCGCCGCGTGATGGCGCGGTACCCGGAGCGCCTCAGCTACGCGAGCAGCGCGGCCGATCTCCGGTCGGCCTTTCAGCGGGGTCGCATCGGGGGCGTGCTCGGAATGGAGGGCGGCCATGCGATCGAGAATTCGCTCGGCGCCCTCCGCGCCTTCTACGATCTCGGCGCCCGCTACATGACGCTCACGCACAACCAGACCCTCGACTGGGCCGACGCGGCGACGGGGGTGCAGCGCCATGGCGGACTCACGGCCTTCGGGAAGGAGGTCGTGCGCGAGATGAACCGGCTCGGGATGCTCGTCGACCTCTCGCATGTGGCGCCATCGGTGATGAGTCAGGCACTCGAGGTCAGCGAGGCGCCGGTGATCTTCTCGCACTCGAACGCACGCGCCCTCGCGGATCACCCGCGGAATGTCCCGGATTCGATCCTCAGGCGGATGCCGAAGAACGGGGGGATCGTCATGGTCACCTTCGTTCCCGGCTTCACCTCGCAGGCGGTGGTGGAGTGGAACCGGACGCCCGCGGCGCAACGGCCGGCGGGAGCGAGCGCACCGCGGGCCACCCTCGCGCAGGTCGCCGACCATATCGAGCATATTCGGAAGACCGCCGGTGTCGACCACGTGGGGATCGGGGGCGACTTCGATGGCATCAGCGATGTCGTCGACGGGCTCGAGGATGTCTCGACCTATCCCGCGCTCTTCGCCGAGCTCTCGCGACGCGGGTGGAGCGAGGCCGATCTGCGGAAGCTGGCGGGGGAGAACATCCTCCGCGTCTTCGCTCAGGCGGAGCAGGTGTCCACGCGGCTTCGTGCGGCGCGGGCGCCGAGCACCAAGACGATCGCGGAGTTGGACGGGGCCCGCCGGTGAGCCATTCCGCGCCCTCGCATCGCGAGGGCGCCGCGCCGATCAGGGGCGCGCGAGCACCGCGGTGGCGCGCGCGCGGAGCCAGTGCCGGAGATCGGTCACCGAGGTGAGCGCGTCGGCGCCGATCCCGCTGAGCGCCTCCGCATAGGCCGAGGCCCCGCTCCCGCCGATGACGAGCCCGACCTGCGGCGGGAGCAGCGAGCGCAACGTCCGGAGCTCGCTCGCGATCCGTGGGTCGTCGGTCGGGTAGACGATCGAGAGGGCGACGGCATCCGCCTTGGCGATCTGCGCGGCGCGCGCCAACTCCTCGGCGGGAAGGTTCGGCCCGAGGTAGATCACCCGCCATCCATGGCCCCCCGCGCTCGTCGCGGCGAGCATCGCCCCGAGTTCGTGGAGCTGGCCCGCTGGCGTCCCGACCACCACGACCGGCGCCCCCTGCGGCGGGGCCGAGCTCTCGCCCATCCAGGTGAGGACCCGACGGATCGTGGCGGTCGCCAGATGCTCGTTGGCCGGGAGGAGGAGCCCCTGATGCCAGAGGGACCCGATGGTGAAGAGCATCGGGCCGATCACCTGATCGATCACCTCATCGGCGGGGAGCCGGAGGGCGGCGGCGCGCAGGGTCATCTCCAGCCCATGACCGTCGAACTTCTCGACCGCGATGAGCGCCGAGGAGAGGAAGCTCTCGATCGCCGGGCCCTCTCCCGACGGTGCCCGATTCAGTTCGGCGGCCCGCTCCTCCGCGAGGATGAGCTTCTGCAGTTCCTCGTTGGGGAGGGTCGCCACCTGGCCGATCTGGCGACCGAGACGAGTCAGGCGAACGAGCAACCGGAGGCGGTCGATGTCCGCATCGGTGTAGTGGCGCTGACCGCCAGCGCTGCGCACCGGGCGGACGGCCCCATAGCGCTTCTCCCAGGCCCGGAGCAGATCGGGGGTCAGTCCCGTCTGTTGGGCCACGATCCGCATCGGGTGGAGGAAGGGAGCGCTCTGGGGCTCGGTCATGTCCAGAAATAAACTGGACAATCGACGGTCCTGTCAAGAATATTCCTAGGAACCGTTCGGCTATTTCCTGAACATCCCTATTGAAAGGAGACTTGAGATGCGCTCAGCCTGGATCGTCCTCGCCCTCGCCTTGGTCGGCGTCGCCAGTGCCTCGCCGGCCGCGGCGCAGGGGAGCCGCCTCACCGCGGGGGCGAGCACCCGCGCGACGGCGGTCGTCTCCCTCTCCGCGCCGCGGGTGCAGGGTCAGCCGGCGCCGGCGCCGATGACCATCACGGTGGACTACGGTCAGCCGCATGTGCGGGGTCGCGCCGGGCTCCCGACCGAGCTCGCGAAGGACGGGACGGTCTGGCGCACGGGGGCCAACGCCGCCACGACCCTCACGACCCCGGTCGATCTCACGATCGGTGGCGCCGAGGTCCCGAAGGGGGCGTATTCGCTCTACACCGTGCGGCAGGGGGCGCAGGTCCTCCTGATCATCAACAAGAACACCGGGCAGTGGGGGACGGAGTACGACGCCTCGAAGGACCTCGTGCGCGTGCCGCTGACCTCGCGGACCGCGGCGGAGTCGCTGGAGTCGCTGCAGATCGCCCTCGTGCCGGCGCCCTCGACCCCGAACACCGCCGCGCGCGGGGTGCTCTCGATCGCCTGGGGGACGCTCGCCCTTTCGACGGAGTGGGTGGTGCGGTAGGGGCGGGGCACGGTCGGGGCGTCCTCGGTGGCGGAGCCGAGCGGCTAACTTTCCGATGCACCCCCGACCTCCTCTCTCCCCCATGGCACAGACCCCGCTCCACACCCTCCACGCCGCCGGTCAGTCGATCTGGCTCGACTTCATCGACCGCGCCCTCCTGCAGTCCGGCGATCTCGGACGCCGCATCCGTGACGAGGCCCTCACGGGGATGACCTCGAACCCGACGATCTTTGAGAAGGCGCTCGCCACGGGGACCGCCTACGATGCGCAGCTGCGTGAGGGGGCGGGACGGGGGCTCGATGCGTGGGGGCTCTTCGAGCTCGTCGAGACCGACGATGTCCGCGTCGCCTGTGATGCGTTCATGGACGTCTATCGGCAGACGAACGGCCACGATGGCTACGTCTCCATCGAGGTCTCTCCCGGGTCGGCGCACGATGCCGCCGCGACGATCACCGAGGCCCATCGCCTCTGGCAGACGGTCGATCGTCCGAACGTGATGATCAAGGTGCCGGGGACCGCCGAGGGGTGCCTCGCGCTCCGGCAGCTGATCGCGGACGGACTCAACGTGAACGTCACCTTGCTCTTCTCGGTGGCGGCGCATGCCCGGGTGATCGAGGCCTATCTGGCGGGGCTCGAGGATCGGGCGGCGAAGGGCGGGGCCCTCTCGCACGTGGCCTCGGTGGCCTCCTTCTTCGTCAGCCGCGTCGATGCGGCGATCGACCCGCGTCTCGAGGCGTTGGTCGCCGCGGGGACGATCACGGCGGGCCGCGCGGCGGCGCTGCAGGGGAAGGCCGCGATCGCCAACGCGAAGCGGGCGTATCGACTCTTCCAGGAGCGCTTCGCCGGCCCGCGCTGGGCGGCGCTCGTCGCCCAGGGGGCGCAGGTCCAGCGTCCGCTCTGGGCGAGCACGAGCACCAAGAATCCGGCGTACCGGGACGTCCTCTATGTGGAGGAGCTCGTCGGGCCCGACACGGTGAACACGATGCCCCCGGTGACGCTCGACGCCTTCCGTGACCACGGGATCACGCGGCGGACCGTCGACGCCGATCTCGCGGCCGCGGATCAGCTCCTCGCCGACCTCGCCGCGCTTGGGATCGATCTCGATGCCGTCACCGACCGCCTCCTCGTCGAGGGGCTCGCGAGCTTCCAGAAGTCGTTCGACACCCTGATCGCGGGGATCGACGCGAAGACCGCGACCCTGCGCGGCAGCTGAGCGCGACGATGACGGTCCCAGCGCCTTCGAACGGCCTCGTGCGGCAGGATGTGACGAAGATCGTCGCGACGCTCGGGCCCTCCTCCTCCGACCCCGCGGTGATCCGGCGGCTGCTGGAGGCCGGCGTCAACGTGGTGCGCATCAACTTCTCCCACGGGACGCATGAGAAGCATGCGCAGGTGATCGCGACGGTGCGCGCACTCGCCGAGGAACTCCGGTTCCCGGTGGCCATCCTCGGTGACCTGCAGGGCCCGCGCATCCGGATCGGGGTGCTCCCGGAACCGATGGAGCTGACCGCCGGGCAGCGCCTGACCCTCGTCCACGAGTCGCAGGTGGGGGCGGGGGAGATCCCGGTCACCTACGATCACATCGCGGACGACGTCCGCGCCGGCGCGACGATCCTCATCAACGACGGCCTCCTCGATCTCCAGGTGGATCGGGTCGAGGGGGCGCGCGTCCACTGCACGGTACGCATCGGGGGGCGGCTCTCCTCGAACAAGGGGATGAACCTCCCTGGGATCGAGGTCTCGGCCCCATCCCTGACCGAGAAGGATCGCGCTGACATCACCTTCGCCATTGCGCAGGACCTCGACTATCTCGCGCTGAGCTTCGTGCGGCGCCCCGAGGACATCGCCGCGCTGCGCGCCCTCCTCCCCACGGGGATGCTCATCGTCGCGAAGATCGAGAAGGACTCGGCGCTCGAGCGGATCGAGGAGATCCTGCAGGCGACCGACGCGGCGATGGTCGCGCGCGGGGACCTCGGGGTGGAGCTCCCCTTCGAGTCGGTGCCACTGCAACAGAAGCGGATCATCGCCCTCGCGGCGCGCTACGGCCGACCGGTGATCACCGCCACGCAGATGCTCGAATCGATGATCGAGCATCCCCGGCCGACCCGCGCGGAGGCGAGTGATATCGCCAACGCCATCCTCGATGGGACCGACGCGGTGATGCTCTCGGCCGAGACCGCGGCCGGCCGGTACCCCGTGCCGGCGGTCGAGGCGATGCGTCGGATCGCCTCGGCGGCGGAGCAGGCGCACGTGGCCCGGGGGCAGGGGCTCGATCGCGTGGCGGCGGGCTCGGCGACCACCGAGGAGACGATCGCGGCGGCGGCGGTGACGGCCGTGCGCATGCTGGGGGCGCATTCGCTCGTCGTCTTCACCAAGAGCGGATTCTCCGCGCGGGTGATGGCGGCCCGGCGCCCGAACGTCCGGATCGTCGTCCTCACCGATCAGCCGCGCACCTATCGGCAGCTCGCCCTGGTCTGGGGGGTCGTGCCCTTCCTCGTCGCGCCGGCGGAGACCTATCAGGACATGCTCACGATCGCGCGCGGGCTCCTCTTGCGCCACGGCCTCGCCGACGCGGGGGAGCGCATCCTCGTGACGGCGGGGGTGCCGTTCAACATCCCGGGCACCACGAACCTGCTCAAGGTGGAGACGGTGTGAAGCTGACGTTCCTGGGGACGGGGACGAGCTTCGGGATACCGCAGATCGGGTGTGACTGTGCCGTCTGTCGCTCGGCGGATCCGCGCGACCAGCGCACCCGGGTGGGCGCGGTGGTGGAACAGGGAGGCGAACGTCTGCTCCTCGATACCCCGCCTGAGCTGCGGCTGCAATTGATCGCGACGGGGATCCATCATGTGGATGCCGTCGTCTACACGCATGACCATGCCGACCACACCCATGGGATCGACGACATTCGCGCGATCTCGATCCGGCGGCGTGGTGGGATCCCGATCTATGGGCCGGCGGAGACCATCGCCGCGCTCCGCGAGAAGTTCACCTACGTCTTCGATGAGACGATGCGGCCCCTGCCGGGCACCTCGAAGCCCGAGGCGGCGGGGCATGTGCTCACGCCTGGGGTGCCGACGCGCATCGGGGGCTTCACCGTCACGCCGGTCGAGGTCCCGCATGGGCGGTCGCGGGTCTTCGGGTATCGGATCGGGCCGCTCGCGTACGTGACCGATGCGAAGACCCTCCCCGACGCTGCCGTCGAGATCCTGCGTGGCGCCGAGGTGCTCGTGCTCAATGCGCTCTTCCGGACGCCGCACCCGACCCATCTCTCGGTCGAGGAATCGGTTGCGGCCGCGCGACGCGTCGGCGCGGCGCGCACCTTGCTCACCCACCTGACCCATCAGACCGGGCACGCGGCGCTCGCGGCGGAGCTCCCCGCCGACATCCAGCCCGCCTACGACGGTCTCACCGTGGAGATCGCTGACGCATGACGATCCAACTCGATTGCACCGGCATGACGCAGCGCGCGGTCCCCAGTGGCGTGACCGCGGCGGGGTTCGCGGCGCTCGCCACGCACGGCGCGGCGGCGCACGCCGGGCTGCTCGCCGATGCGGGCCGCGGACGGTTGGGGTTCCGCGAGCTCGAGGCGCAGGGCGCGGAGCGCGCCCGGGTGATCGCGTGGGCACAGGAACGAACGGGGCGCTACGACGACCTCGTCGTGCTCGGTATCGGTGGGTCGGCGCTCGGGGCGCTCGCGCTGCGCACCGCGCTCCTCCCGCGCGACTGGAATGCGCGCCCGACGACGCAGCGGGGTGGGCGTCCCCGACTCCACATCCTCGACAACGTCGATCCACGCTCGGTGCGCGGGGTCCTGGAGCAGGTCGCGCTCGATCGCACGCTCTTTCTCGTGGTCTCCAAGTCGGGGAGCACGGCGGAGACGATGGCGCAGTATCTCCTGGTGCGCGAGCGTCTCGCGGCCGCGGGGGTCCCCGCTGCGCAGGGGATGGTCTTCGTCACCGACCCGGTGAAGGGGGTGCTACGGGAGGTCGGGGCCGCCGAGGGGATCGCGATGTTCGAGGTCCCACCGAATGTTGGCGGACGCTTCTCTGTGCTCTCGCCCGTCGGGACCTTGCCGGCGGCGCTCTTGGGGATCGATGTCGATGCGCTCGTCGCCGGCGCCATCGCGATGCGGGACCGGTGCGCCACCGGGGTGATCCGTGAGAATCCCGCCCTCGCCTTCGCCCTCCTGCAGTGGCGCGCGCATCAGGAGGCGGGGCAGGGGATGCATGTGCTCATGCCGTATTCCGACGCCTATCGAGACCTTGCCCCCTGGTTCGTGCAGCTCTGGGCGGAGAGTCTCGGGAAGCGCACGCCCGGCGGAGAGCATGTGGGGCCCACCCCGATCGTCGCCGTCGGGGCGACCGACCAGCATGCGCAGGTCCAGCTCTTCATGGAGGGGCCGATCGACAAGACGGTGACCTTCCTCGAGGTGGAGGAGCCGGAGGGTGGCGAGCTCACGATCCCGGCCGCGGGGCCCGCGGCGCTCGCCTACCTCGGCGGGCATGGGTTCCACGAGCTGCTCCGGGCCGAGTGCCGCGCGACGGCGGGGGCGCTCGCGACCCAGGGACGCCCGACGATGACCCTGCGGGTGACTCGGGCCGATGCGTGGCACCTAGGCGGGCTCTTCATGTTCTTCGAGCTCGCGACGATCTATGCGGGGCAGCTCTACGGGGTCGATGCCCTCGACCAGCCGGGGGTGGAGCTCGGGAAACAGCTCACGTACTACCAATTCGGGCACCCCGGGTGGGGGACCATGCGGTCGGTCTGGGAGGCGCTCCCAGCCCCCGACCCCGACTGGGTGTTATAGCGCGTTGCTCCCCGGGTGGTGGGCCGGCAGATTTCCCGGGATGTCGACTTTCCCCGCCGCTGTGCAGCAGACCGTCGCCCGGGCCATCACCGTCTCGGGCAGCCAGCTCACCGTCACCGATCCCGCGGCGCTCGCCGGACCGATGATGGATGCCCTCGTCCGCCATGCCGTCTTCGGCACCGAGGAGGAGCGGGCCTGGGCGCGCTGGATCCTCTGGGAGGCGGCGCGCGCCGTGGGCACCTATCCCGCGTCGATCCATGGGTTCTACATGGCGCGTGGTCGCGGCGATGTGCCGCCGGTGACCGTGCCCGCGATGAACATCCGGGGCGCGTCGTACGACACCATGCGCTCGATCTTCCGCACCGCGATCGCGATGGAGGGTGGCGCCTTCATCCTCGAGATCGCGCGCTCCGAGATCGCCTACACCGAACAGCGCCCCGACGAGTACGTGAGCGTCGCGCTCGCGGCCGCGCTGCGCGAAGGGTTCCGTGGCCCCGTCTTCATCCAGGGTGATCACTTCCAGGTGAACGCCAAGAAGTACGCGGCGAACCCCGCCGCCGAGCTCGATGCGGTGAAGCAGCTCGTGCGCGAAGGGACCGCCGCCGGTTTCTACAACCTCGATCTCGACACCTCGACCCTCGTCGATCTTTCTCACCCCACGCTCGACGCGCAGCAGCGTCTGAACTACGAGCTCGGGGTGGAGCTCACGCGTTTCGCGCGCGCCCTCGAGCCGAAGGGGATCACCGTCTCGCTCGGTGGGGAGATCGGGGAGGTGGGGACGGAGAACTCGACCGTCCCGGAGCTCGAGGCGTTCATGGATGGCTACAACCGCACCTTGGCCGCGCAGGCGCCGGGGATGGTGGGGCTTTCGAAGATCTCGGTGCAGTCCGGGACCTCGCACGGGGGCGTGGTGCTCCCGGATGGATCGATCGCCGATGTCGCCCTCGACTTCCAGACGCTCGAGGATCTCTCGCGCGTCGCCCGCCAGAAGTACGGGCTCTCCGGTGCGGTCCAGCACGGGGCCTCGACGCTCCCCGATGGGGCGTTCCACCACTTCCCGCGGACCGAGACCTCGGAGATCCATCTCGCGACGGGATTCCAGAACATGCTGTACGACCATCTCCCCGCCGCGTTGCGCGAGGAGATCTATGCCTGGCTCCGGACCAACGCGGCCGAGGAGCGGAAGGCCGGCGATTCCGACGAGCAGTTCTTCTACAAGACGCGCAAGAAGGCGCTCGGGCCGTTCAAGCGGCAGCTTTGGGATCTCCCAGCGGAGGTGAAGACGGCGCTGGCGAAGGCGTATGACGCGAAGTTCGCCTTCCTCTTCGACCAGCTCGCGGTGCGCGGGACGAAGGCCGGGGTGCAGCGCTTCGTGACGGAGCCGGCGGTGGTGCGGCCGGCCCCGGGGATGGCCGAGGTGGTCGAGGCCGCGCCGGATGACGCGGACGCCGGTGAGTAAGGCGGCGCCGGGCCTCTCCGATGGGCCGATCCGCACGGCGGTGATGTTCGTCCGGGCGGTGCTGCGGCGCTTCCAGGTGGACGATGCGACCTTCCTCGCGGGCGGGGTCGCCTTCAACGTCCTCCTCGCGGGGATCCCCTTCGTCCTCCTCCTCGCGGCGGGACTCGGCTTCCTCCTGCGCCGCTCCCCGGACACCGTCGCACCCGCGGTGCAAAGCGTCCTCGCCAACCTCTTCCCGTCGACGTCCGCCGAGGGCGGGTCGATCCTCGATCCCGTCCTCGCGGAGATCGTCCGCACACGGGCCGCGGTCGGCGCAGGTGGGGCGCTCAGCTTCGCCTGGTTCGCGTCGCAGCTCTTCGGGACGCTGCGGAACGTCCTCGCTTTCGTCTTCATGCATGGCAAGGAGCGGAGCTTCGTGCATGGGAAGTTGATCGACATCAACCTCGTGCTCTTCTCGCTCCTCCTCGTGGTCCTCTGGGTCTCGACCAACACCTGGCTCGCCGTCACCTCGGGCCAGGTCGGGGCGACCCTGGCCGGCCAGGGCGTGCTCGAGGGGACCACGTCGACCGTCGTCTACACCGCGGGGCGTGCGCTCTCCCTCCTGGTCGTCTTCGGCATCTTCGCGGCGCTGTACCGCTTCCTGCCGCTGCGCGCCATCCCCTGGCAGCCGATCCTCGCCGGGAGCGCGACCGCCACGGTCATGTTCGAGGTCGCACGAGCGCTCTTCGCGGCGTTCTTCCTGCAGTCGGCGCCCGCTTCGCTCTACACGGGGACGCTCGGCGCGATCTTCACCGTGATCTTCTGGACCTATTACGCCGCGCTGATCTTCATCGTCGGCGCCGAGGTCGCGCACGTCACGGAGCTCCGCCTCATCGAGGCGGGCAAGCTCCCGCCACGCACCGAGCTCCTGATCGACCGCTCCACCACGCTCGAGATGAACCTCTCGGAGATCATGGAGCAGACGCGGCAGCGCCGCTCCGACGCCTTCCGTCGATGAGTCTGGCCCCCATCGACCTGCGGAGCGACACCGTCACGCGGCCCTCCGCGGCGATGCGGCGGGCGATGGCGGAGGCCGAGGTCGGGGACGACGTGCTCGACGGGGATCCCACGGTGCGCGCCCTCGAGTCGCGCGTCGCCGAGCGCCTCGGGAAGCCGAGCGCGCTCTTCTTCCCCTCGGGGACGATGGCGAATCAGGCGGCCCTCTGGTTGCTCGGTGAGCCGGGCACGGAGGTCTATGCGCACGAGGACTCCCACATCGTGAACTGGGAGATCGCGGGCACCGCCGGGTTGGTGGGTCTGCAGGTCCGTCTGGTCCGCGGGGCACCGGTGCTCGAGGCGGATGCGCTGCGGGCCGCCTTCCGTCCGGCCTCGATCCATGCGCCGCGTGCCTCGGTGGTCTGCGCGGAGAACACGCACAATGGGGCCGGCGGGATGGTGACGCCGCTCGCGCACCTCCGCGCGATCCAGGCGACCGCCGCCGAACAGGGGCTCCCCGTGCATCTCGATGGGGCGCGGCTCTGGAACGCACATGTGGCGACCGGGACCCCACTCGCCGATTTCGCCGCCTGCGCGTCGACGGTGATGGTCTCCTTCTCCAAGGGGCTCGGGGCCCCGGTCGGCGCCTGCCTCGCCGGCGACGCCGAGCCGATGCGCCGCGCTTGGGAGGTGCGAAAGCGCTTCGGGGGCGGGATGCGCCAGTCGGGGATCCTCGCGGCGGCGGCGCTCCATGGGATCGAGCACAACCTCCCGCGACTCGGGGAGGATCATGCGCGGGCGCGTCGCTTGGCCGCCGCGCTCGCCGAGGTGCCCGGGGTCCAGGTGGTCTCGCCAGACACGAACATCGTCATGTGCGACCTCATCGGTGGCCTGACCGCGCCGGAGGTCGTCGCGCGGGCCAAAGCCGCCGGGGTGCTCGTCACCGCCTGGCATCAGACGCGCGTGCGCTGCGTGTTGCATCTCGACATCGATGAGGCGGCGCTGGCACGCGCCACCACCGTGCTCGCCGAGGTCCTCGCGGCATGACGACCGCCGAGGAGTCACCGGGGACCGCCTCCCTCCGACTCCTCGCGGCGGGGGAGCGCGAGCTCCAGCGGATCGTGCTCGACATGCACGATGGCCCGGTGCAGGACCTCTTCGCGGCGATGTCGCATCTGCAGCTGTTGGAGCGCGAGCTCGCGGCCCATCCCGAGGCGCAGCGACGCACGCAGCAGTCCATCCAGCTGCTCGAGCGGGCGCTGGGCGAGATCCGCACCCTCATCGGCGTCTTCCGTCCGCCGGGATTCGAGCGACGGGACCTTGGCGCGATCCTCGAGGGGCTCGTGGTGCAGCATGAGGCGATGACCGACCAGGTGGTGGAGCTCACCCTCGATCCCGCGCTCGGCGACTGCCCCCTCCCGACGAAGATCGCGCTGTACCGGATCCTCCAGGAGGCGTTGGCGAACAGTCATCGGCATGCGGCCGCGACGCGGCAGACGGTGACCGTGGAGCGGACGGGGGCGTGGTTCGCGTTGACGGTGAGCGATGATGGGCGCGGCTTCGAGTCGCGGCGGGTCCTCGCGGCGGAGGCCGATGTCGGTGTCGAAGGGGGACATTTCGGGCTGCGGGGGATCCAGGACCGGGTGGGGATGCTCGGCGGGACGTTCGCCATCGAGAGCGCGCCGGGGCAGGGGACGGTCCTGCGCATCACCCTTCCCACCATCTGACCGGGGCGCTCGCGATGACGATCCGCATCTGTCTCGCCGATGATCACGCCCTCGTGCTGGAGGGGTTGCGCGCCCTCGTCGACGGGGAACCCGATATGACGGTGGTCGGGGCGACCACCGATGGGGAGGGGGTGGAGGCGCTGGTGCACCGCACCGCCCCGGACGTGCTCGTCCTCGATTACGAGCTCGGGGGGCGTCGGGCACCGGAGGTCATCGCGGCGCTGCGGCAGCATGGTTCGGCGCCGCGCCTCCTCATCCTGACCGCCTACCATGACGGGGAGACGATCCGCTCGGCGCTCGAGTCGGGGGCGGAGGGGCTCGCCCTCAAGACCGCCTCCCCGCAGCAGACCCTCGCCGCGATCCGGCAGGTGATGGCGGGGCAGCTGGTCTTCCCGCAGGCGGCCCGACGGTGGCTCGATGCCCGACCGGGGACGCGCGGCGATGAGGTCACGGCGCGCGAGCGGGAGGTCTGGGGGCTGATCGCGGAGGGGCTCGCGAACGTGCAGATCGCGGAGCGGCTCGCCCTCTCGGAGAACACGGTGAAGTTCCACGTGCAGCATCTCTTCCAGAAGCTCGGGGTGAAGAATCGGACGGAGGCGGCGCTGCGGCATGCCGCCTCGGGGCGGGTGCCCCGGGGCCCCACGACCGGTTAGCTTTCAGGGGTCCCAGGTCCCGGGGGTCGTCAGTCCATCAACCCCGCCAGGGCCGAAAGGCAGCAACGGTACGTGTGACGGTCGTCGCTCCGTCAGGCCTGGGGCACTCGCGCGGGAGAGCAGCCGGTTCGTCCGGGAGGCTCCCCGCGCGAGCCTTTTTCCGGGCGCTATCTTTCGGATATGTCCCTCGCGCTCGCCCGGAAGTACCGCCCGCGTCGGTTCGCGGACGTCGCGGTCCAGTCGCATGTCGCGACGACCCTGCGGAACGCGATCGGCTCCGACCGCTTGGGGCACGCCTATCTCTTCTGCGGTCCGCGCGGGACGGGGAAGACGACCCTCGCGCGCGTGCTGGCGATGGCGCTGAACTGCGAGCAGAAGCGCCCCGATCATGAGCCGTGCGGGGAGTGCCCATCCTGTCAGCGGATCTGGAGCGGGGGGGCCTCGCTCGACGTGGTCGAGATGGATGCCGCGTCCCATCGTGGCGTCGACGATGCGCGTGAGCTCCGGGAGCGGGCGATGTACGCCCCCACGGGGGACGATCGCCACAAGATCTACATCCTCGACGAAGCCCACATGCTCACGCGCGAGGCGTGGAACACCCTGCTCAAGGTGCTCGAGGAGCCGCCGCCACGGGTGATCTTCGTCTTCGCGACGACCGATCCGCAGAAGATCCAGCAGGCGGCGGCCCCGGTGCTCTCGCGCGTGCAGCGCTTCGACCTGCGCCGCATCGGGCCCGCCAAGGTGCGGGAACGGCTGCGGACGGTGCTCACCGCGGAAGGGCTCTCGGCGGAGCCCGAGGCGCTGGCGATGCTCGCGCGCGCCGCCGACGGGTCGATGCGCGATGCGCTCTCGCTCACCGACCAGGCGCTCTCGCTGGGCGGGGATACGCTGACGGCGGAGCGCGTACGCGAGTCGCTTGGCCTCGTGCACGAGGAGGAGCATCTCCGGCTCCTCGAGCTCGTCGCGCAGCGGCAGGCGGGGGAGGTCTTCGCGGCGGTGGCGCGCCTTGCCGATCATGGCGTGGATTTCAGCATCCTGCTCACCGACTTCGCGAACGTCCTGCGGGCGCAACTCGCGGTCGTGCTTGGCGGGACCCTCCCCGATCTCTCGGAGCGGGTGCGTGATGCCTTGGCGGCGCGGACGGGGGACTTCTCCGCCGGCGACCTGCTCCGCATGCTCCATCTGGTCTCGGAGCTCGAGCCGCATATGCGGCGGAGCGGCCAACAGCAGATCCTCTTCGAGACGTTGCTGGTGCGCTGCGCGCTGTTGGATCGGACCCTCGATCTCGAGCAGGTGTTACGTGGGGTCGGCGAGGCCGGTGGGGCCCCGCGCCCTGCGCCTCGTGCGTCGGCTTCGGCTGCGGCTGTGGCTTCGGCCGCGGTCTCTCCTCCGGTCGTCGCCGACCGTGCGGCGCCCGCGACCGGCCCGCGGATCCCGCTCGATCTCAATCGCCTCGTGGAACATTGGGAGGCGATCACCGATGCGGTGCATGGGGAGCATGGGGCGTTGATGCTCTCGAGCACCCTCGCGCACGCCACCCCCTCGGCGGTGACCGCGAGCGGGACGGTGACCCTCACCGTGACCTCCGAGGCGCACGCCGAGCTGATCGCGGGCGGGGCGGCCACCGTCCTCGCGGCGATCCGTCGGCGATTCGATGGGGTGCAGACGGTCGCCGTGCGCGTGGAGGCCCCGGAGGCCGATCGGGCGCCGCGCCGCCTGAACGAAGGGGCGGTGAAGGCCGATCGCATGGCGATGCTTCGCAAGCAGTCCCCGCTCCTCGACGCCGCCGTCGAGGCGCTCGACCTCGAACTTCTCGATTGAGCGACCGATGGACTTCCTGAAGATGATGTCGCAGGCCAAGGAGATGATGGGGAAGGTGCAGGAGACCCAAGAGGCGCTGCAGCGGCTCTCCGTGACGGGGAGCGCCGGGGGTGGGCTCGTGACCGTCGAGACCGATGGCCGTGGCACGGTGAAGCGGGTCGCGATCGACCCCACGGTGGTGAACCCCGCCGATGTGGAGATGCTCGAGGATCTCGTCGCCGTCGCCACGCAGGAGGCCCAGCGGAAGGCGCGCGAGCTCGCGGAGCAGGAGATGCAGAAGGTCGCGGGGGGGCTCGGGTTGGGTGGCCTCCCCTTCAAGCTCCCGTTCTGATCACGTGTCGGCGATCGACGAGCTGATCACCGAACTCTCGCGGCTCCCGACCATCGGTCGGAAGTCGGCGATGCGGCTGACCTATCATCTGCTCCGGCAGCCGGCGGCGCAGAGCCGCCAGTTGGCCCAGGCGTTGGTCGCGCTCGTGGAGCGGGTGCGCCCCTGTGACACCTGCTTCAACCTCACCGAGGCGTCGCCGTGCGCCATCTGTGCCGATGCCCGGCGGGACCGGCAGGTGATCTGTGTGGTCGAGGAGGCGTCGGATATCGCGTCGATCGAGCGGACGGGGGAGTACCGGGGGGTGTACCATGTGCTCGGGGGTCGGCTCGCCCCGCTCGATGGGATCGGCCCCTCGCATCTCACCATCGCCCCGCTCGTCTCGCGCGTGGCGCAGACGGGGGCGCGTGAGGTGATCGTCGCCACCAACCCGACGCTCGAGGGAGATGCGACGGCGCTCTATCTCTCCGAGCAACTCCGTGCCTCGGGGGTGACGGTGAGCCGGCTGGCGCGCGGCCTCCCGATGGGGAGCGATCTCGAGTACGCCGATGGGGGGACGATCGTGCAGGCCCTCGCCGCTCGTCGGACGATCTGATCCGATGAATCTCCCGAACACGATCTCCGCCGCGCGCATCGTCGCCGCCCCGATCCTCGCGGCGTTGCCCTTCCTCCCATCGGTCGGGGTGCGGGCCTTCGCCTTCGTCCTCTATCTCGTGACGGCGATCTCCGATCACTACGACGGGAAGTTCGCGCGCGAGCGAGGCCTCATCACCGACCTCGGGAAGATCCTCGACCCCCTCGCCGACAAGTTGCTGCTCGTCGGGACCTTCATCCCGATGTTCCTGTTGCAGGGGGCGCCCGACGATGCGTTGCTCGGCCTGCTCCCTGCGTTCAGCGAGCGGAGCGCCTACGCCTTCACCTCCTGGGGCGTCGAGGCGATCTGGTTCCCGTGGTGGGTCCTCGTCGTGATCCTCGGGCGTGAGGCGTTCATGACCTGGTTCCGTGGCTATGCCCAGGCGCGCGGCGTGGTGATCGCCGCGCAGCGACTCGGGAAATGGAAGGCGGGGTTCCAATACACGTGGATGGGCGCCTCTTACCTCTGGTTCGCCGTCAAGCTCCTGCTCGACGAAAGGCAGTGGCATGGGCCCGCCGCGATGGCGGTCGCGCAGGTGATCGGCTTGATCGGCGGGGTGACGATGGTGGTGGCGACGGTGCTCACCCTCTGGTCCCTCGGGGATTACCTCTCGCGCCACGGCGACGTCTTCGGACGTCCGCGGGTGCGCTGACCCGTCGCGACGGCGCGGCCATGGACGTCGAACTCGTCTCGATCGGCGATGAGCTCCTGCTGGGCTTCACCATCGACACCAACGCGGCCCACTTCGCCCGGCAGGCGGCGGCGGTCGGGATCCGCGTCGTGCGGCGCGCCACCGTCGGCGACGGCGCGGAGGAGATCGCGGCGGCGGTGCGCGCCGGGCTCGAGCGCACCGGGGCGGTGATCACGAGTGGGGGGCTCGGCCCCACCGCCGACGATCTGACCAAGTCCTCCATCGCGGCCCTCTTCGGTCGCGGGATGACCCTCGACGAGGGGATCCTCGAGTCGCTCCGCGCCCGATGGAAGGCGCGCTGGTCGCGCGAGCTCCCGGAGGCGAACCGTGCGCAGGCGATGATCCCCGAGGGAGCCACGATCCTCGCGAACGGTCATGGCTCGGCCCCCGGGATCTGGCTCGAGGATGCACAGGGGCGCTGGGTGGCGATGCTCCCGGGTGTGCCGCGCGAGTTCCGCGGGATGCTCGCCGATGTCCTCCTCCCGAAGCTGGTCGGACGCATGGGGGATGCCGCGGAGCTTCGGGTGATCCGCTCACGCACCCTGCGCACCACCGGGATCGCCGAGTCAGCGGTCGCCGATCTCCTGCAGGGGCTCGATCGTGCGTCCCTGGGGGCCTCGCTCGCCTATCTCCCGGGGTGGGAGGGGGTCGATCTCCGCCTCACCGTACGGAACGTCTCGCCCGACGAGGCCGATGCGCGGCTCGAGCCGGCCGCCGCGCAGGTGCGCGCGCCGATCGCCGAGTGGATCTATGGGGAGGGGGACGATGACCTCGCCGAGGTCGTGGTGCGGGCGTTGCGTGACTCCGGACGCACGATCGCCGTCGCAGAGAGCTGCACCGGGGGGATGCTCGGGATGCGCCTCACGGCGGTCGCCGGGGCGAGCCACGCGGTGATGGGCGGGGTAATCGCCTACGACAATGCGGTGAAGGTGCGGGAGCTGGGGGTGCGCGAAGCGACCCTCACCGAGCACGGCGCCGTGAGCGTGGAGACCGCGCGAGAGATGGCGGCGGGGGTCCGGTCCCGGTTCGGGGTCGACGTGGGGGTGAGCATCACGGGGATCGCCGGCCCGGGGGGCGGGACCCCCGAGAAGCCGGTCGGGACGGTCTGCCTCGGGCTCGATCTCGGGGGGACGGTCACCGCACAGCGGATCGTGACCATCGGGGACCGGCACGAGATCCGGCAGCGGAGTGCCCAGGCGGCGCTCGCCAAGCTCCTCCGGGGGCTCCGGTCTGCCGATTCGGCAGCGAGGTAGCGGCACGGGCGTTGCTTCATCCATCGGCAACCCGCGAACTTACGCCGATGACCGACATGCACACCAACGACGTCCCCGACACCTCCGCGATGGCGGAGGCGCCCATCGCTCCCGAGGCCGACGGGGTACCGCCCGGCGGCGATGGCGCCGCGGATCCCGGCGCGCCCGCCATCGATCCGGTGGCGCAGGAGCTTGCCGAGCAGAAGGATAAGTACCTCCGCCTCTACGCCGAGTTCGAGAACTTCAAGCGGCGCGCCGTGCGCGATCGCCAGGACGCCGAGCACCGTGGGATGCAGCATCTCCTGCGGGGGTTGCTCGACTCCCTCGATGATCTCTCGCGCTTCGCCGGTGTGGATCCCGCGACGACCGACGCCAAGACCGTCGTCGATGGGGTGGGGCTCGTGGAACGCAACGTGATGAAGTCGCTCGCGGGCCTTGGGCTCGAAGTGGTGAATCCCGCCGGCCAGCCATTCGATCCGGCGGTGCATGAGGCGCTGACCACCGCACCGGCCGCCTCCAAGGACGAGGATGGCCTCGTCGCCCAGGTCTATCAGGTGGGCTATCTCCTGAACGGCACCCTGCTGCGTCCGGCGCGGGTCGTCGTGCAGCAGTGGAACGGATGAGTCAGAAGGACTTCTACGCCGTCCTCGGGGTGAAGGAGTCCGCGACCGCGGACGAGATCAAGCGCGTCTATCGCAAGCTCGCCAAGCAGTTCCATCCCGACACCAACACGGGGGATGCGAAGGCGGCGGAGCGCTTCAAGGAGATCTCGGAGGCGTACAACACCTTGGGGGACGCCGAGAAGCGGCGCGAGTATGACGAGATGCGTCGGCTCGGGGCCTTTGGTGGCTATCCCGGTGGTGGCTTCCCCGGTGGCGGAGCGCGGCGGGGTGGGCGTGGACCCACCGGCGGGCCCCGGATGGAGGAGTTCGACATCTCCGGGATCGGTGGCTTCGGCGATCTCTTCGGCTCGATGTTCGGTGGTGGGGGAGCGCGCCGACCGGCGGGGCCGGAGAAGGGACAGAACGTGGAGACCACGCTCACGATCCCGTTCCGCACCGCGGTGCTCGGCGGGAAGGTCCCCCTCGACTTCACGCTCGATGGCGTGAGCAAGTCGGTGCGCATCACCGTGGCGCAAGGGAGCGAGCATGGCTCGCGCATCAAGCTCTCGGGGCAGGGTGGGCCCGGGGTGCGCGGCGGACCGGCCGGGGACCTCTACATCACCCTCGAGGTCGCGCCCGATCCCGTGTTCACGCGTGAGGGGCGCGATCTCATCGTCGTGCTCCCGCTCAACATCGTGCAGGCGACGCTTGGTACGAAGCTCTCGGTGCGCACGATCGACGAGAAGACGGTGACGCTCACCGTGCCCAAGGGGACGGCGAGCGGGAAGCGGCTCCGGGTGCGCGGGCAGGGGGTGACGCAGGGGGGGACGACGGGGGATCTCCTCGTCGAGCTGCGGATCGTGGCGCCCGAGTCGCTGACCGAGGCGCAGGAGCAGTTGTTGATACAGTTCGCCGAGGCGGCAGGGCTCGAGCGCTGAGGACGTTGATCGCGCGCCGGGCGCGGTCGCTCTCGATTGACCTTACGCCGCGCGCACTGGGAGGGCGCGCTTGCTGCGCGCGATGACCCCGCCGCCGAGCGTCACATCATCGGCGTAGAAGACGACCGACTGGCCCGGGGAGATCGCGTAGACCGGCTCCTCGAGCACGACCTCGATCGCGCCGCCATCGAGCTGCACGATCGTCCCAGGGACCGGGGTCGCGCGGTGCCGGATGCGCACCTGCACGGCGTCGCCGATGCGTGGAGCCGGATCGACGAGCCAGTTCACCTCCTCGGCGACGAGCCCGCGGCCCAGGAGCTCCTCACGCGGCCCGACGATCACGGCACGTGTCTCCGGCTTGAGTGCGACCACGAAGATCGGCTCACTCCCCCCGCCGGGGAGCCCACGCCGCTGCCCGATGGTGTAGCGCGCGAACCCCGCATGTTCACCGATCACCGTCCCGTCGCTCCGCATGATCGGACCCGGCTGGAGCGCGGGGGCGTCGGCGGGGAGCTCGCGTTCGAGCACCTTCACGTAGTCGCCATCGGGGACGAAACAGATCTCCTGGCTCTCCGGCTTCTCCGCCGTGAGCAGACCCAGTTCGCGCGCGACGGCGCGGGTCTCGGCCTTCGTGAGGGCGCCGACCGGCATCATGAGGCGTGAGAGCACGCCGCGGTCGATCCCCCAGAGGAAATAGGTCTGATCCTTGTCTGCGTCGCGTCCGCGGAGGAGCTGACCGCCCTCGATCCGTGCGTAATGCCCGGTGGCGACCCATCGAGCATCGATCTGGTCGGCCTTGACGACGAGGTCGCGGAACTTGGTGAAGGTGTTGCAGCGCACGCAGGGGATCGGCGTCCGTCCCGCGGCATACTCCGCGACGAACTGCTGCAGCACGTCGTGCCCGAACTGGTCCTGCAGGTTGAGCACGTAATGCGGGATCCCGAGCCCCTCGGCCACCCGGCGCGCATCGTTCACGCTGTCGAGCGAACAGCAGGGGCGGTCCGGGATGTCGCCGCCATCATGGAAGAGCTTCATCGTCACGCCGATCACGTCGTACCCCTGGCGCACGAGCATCGCCGCGGCCACCGAGGAATCGACGCCGCCCGACATCGCGACCAGCACCCGCTCCCGCGTCGCCATCAGGCGATCCCCGCGAGCCCCCGTGCCTTGGCGACGAGGGCGGGGAAGAGGTCCGCCACGCGCGTGACATCGTCGGGGGAGGAGAGGGCGCCGAAGCTCATCCGCACCGCGGCGTTGGCGATGTCGGCCGGGACCCCCATCGCGGAGAGCACATGCGAGGGGGTGACGCTCCCGCTCTGGCAGGCGGAGCCGCTCGAGGCGGCGACGCCCTGCAGATCGAGGGCCATCAGGAGCGACTCCGAGTCGGTCCCGGGAACCGAGACGTTCAGGATGTGTGGGGCCCGAGCGGCCCCGGCGCTATGCACGACGAGCCCGGGCACACGCTCGCGGAGCGCGGCCTCCAGTGCATCGCGCATCGCCGCCAGCTCGCGCCAGTGCGCTTCGCGCTCGACGATCGCCAGCTCCATCGCGCGCGCGAGGCCGACCGCCATCGCGACGTTCTCCGTGCCCGGTCGACGGCCACGATCCTGCGACCCGCCGAAGAAGAGGGGCTCGAGCGCGGTGCCGCGCCGGATGTAGAAGCACCCGATCCCCTTCGGGGCGCCGAGCTTGTGGCCGCTCACCGAGGCGAAGTCGAAGGGGATCTGCGTGGCGTCGACCTCGACCTTCCCGAAGGCCTGCACGGCATCGGTATGAAAGAGGGCGCCGTGGGCCTTGGCGAGCGCTGCGAGCTCGGCGATCGGCTGTACGACCCCGGTCTCGTTGTTCACCCACATCACCGAGGCGATGGCGACGTCACCCGGAGCGAGCTTCGCCTCGGCATCGGCGAGGTCGACGGCACCGCTCGCCGTCACGGCGAGGAGCCGCTCCACCGCTCCCTCCTTGGCGGCCTGATGCGCGGCGACGAGGACCGCCTTGTGCTCGGTGGGGGAGGTGACGACGGCCTGCTTGCCCTTCGCCTTGAGGCTGCGCCACGCCCCGAGGACGGCGAGGTTGTCGGACTCGGTCCCCCCCGAGGTGAAGCACACTTCGTCCGGGGCGGCGTGGAGACACTGCGCGACCCGCTCACGCGCCTCGTCGAGCGCCGCCCGGGCCTCACGGCCCCATCGGTGCGTGGAGCTCGGGTTCCCGAAGCGGGGGCCGAAGAACGGAGTCATCGCCTCGAGGACCTCCGGACGGACCGGGGTCGTGGCGGCGTGGTCGAGGTAGATCGGGGCGGGGGGCATACGCGTCGGAATATACCGCGGTCAGCGGTTGCAGCTCGGGTAGCTCGGGTCGGGCCCGGTGATCGTGAGCCGGGTCGGCCGGACGGCGATGGCGTACATCACGTCGTAGATGAAGCGCCCGAGCCGCGCCGCGTGGTCGTACTCGATGTACTGCGGCTCGTCGGTGACCTGGTGATAGTCCTGTGCGTAGCCCAAGGAGAAGTAGGTGACGGGGATATCCTTCGCGACGTAGCTCACCTGGTCACTGCGGCAGAAGCGATTGAGCGGGTTCTGCGTGACATCCCAGCTCCGGTCGATCGCCATCGGCTCCGGCGAGTTGGCATTCACCGAGTCGATCACATCCCCGAACTCGCGCGAGAGGCGGCGTGCGCCGAGCATCTGCACGGAGTTCGGGCCACCGTACTTCACCTGATCGGCGCGGCCCTTGCCGAGCATGTCCATGTTATGCGCGGCGACGATCTTGGTGAGGTCGACGGTGGGGTGGTCGACGAACCAGCGGGAGCCGAGGAGGCCGGCCTCCTCCCCCTGATGCGAGATGAAGAGGATCGACCGCGCGGGCCTCTCCTTGGCGAATCGCTCGGCAATCTCCAACAGCACGACGGTCCCGGAGCCATCGTCGTCGGCACCGTTGCTGATCGAATCGAGGCGCGCGGGGCGGATGGCACGGGCGCGGGCGATCAGGGAGTCGATCGCGCGCTGCTGAGCCGGCGTCGGGACGCAGGCAGGGTCGTTCGCCCCCTGCCGCCGGGTGATGGTGTTCACCGCACGGAGGGAGTCATGATCGACCGGCGTGGTGTTGACACCCACGTGATCGTTGTGCGCGCCGACGAGGACGTACTCACTGGCGCGCGTGGGATCGGAGCCCGGTAGGACCGCGATCACGTTGCGCGTGTTCTCGGCCGGGGCACGGGTGAAGACATAATTCCAACGGGCCGTGAGCCGCGCGCCGGTGGTGCCTGGCGTGAGCGAGGCGACCGCGCGACCACCGAAGAGACGGGTGGCGGCGGCCTGTGAGATGGTCGCGGCGGCGAGGGTGCCATCGGCGCCGGGGATCCGCGCGGGCTGCATCATCCGCGTGGGGGTGAGGGCGCCGGTGCGGGCGGTCTCGCTCATCCCGTCGAGCGCGACGACGAGGACGCCGACGGCGCCGGCGTCGACGGCGCGCGTGAAGCGGTTGATCGGTGGAGCCGGACGCGGGGCTGGCGGACGGTTCTGCGCCTGGGCGCGCTGCGCTGCCTCGAAGGCGATCACCGCGTCGGCCCCGAACTTGTCGGGGACATCGGCGCAGCTCACGAAGCTTGGTGGGACGGCACGCGCACCAGCGGTGCCGGCGGCGTCACTGAGGAAGACGGCGATACGCCCCTTCACCTCGGCGGAGAGGGGGAGGGTGTCCTCCCACCGGCCGGCGAAGACGACCGGGACGTTGCGGAGGTCGACGTTCGCGGTGAGCCCGTTGATCGCCGATGGTGCGGTCGGGATCCACTCGCGACGGAGATCGAGTGCCGTCCCCCCCATCGCCAGACGGGCCGCGGCAGCGTCGACGCCGAAGGCCCCGTACGGGAGCGACTGGAACCAGGTCCCGTTGTCGCCCGCCGGGCGGAGGCCGAGTCGCGCGAACTCCCGCGCGATATAGTCGGTGACCTTCGCATTCCCCGTCTCGCCGATGCGACGGCCCTGCATCGAGTCGTCGGCGATCTGATAGAGGCGCGTGCGGAGGTCGTTCGCGGTGATCGCCGATTCGGTCGGGCGCGGGGGCCAGGTCATCGGTCCCTCATCGGGCCAGACCGGCTGGTGCGATGCGCGGGACTGCGCGGCCGCAACCGAGGGGATCGTGAGGAGGAGCGCGGCGAGGCGCGTGACGGCGTGACGGGTCATAGCGGTCTCAGGAGGGCACGCACCGGCGCGGCATCGATCGCGCCGACGGCGAGGGGAGGGGCGAGCAGTTCATACGGGCCGGGACGGATCGCCCGGAGGTCGAGATTCTCGAGGACGTGGGCGCCCCCATCGAAGAGGATGCGATGCACCTCGAGGGTCTGGCTCTCCCGCGCATCGACACTGGGGCAATCCACGCCGAGGAGTCGGAGGCCATCGGCGATGAGGGCCCGCGCGGCGGCAGGGGCGAGGACGGGCCACCCCTCGGGGAAGGTCCCGGTCGCGATGGTCCGCCCGGTGTGCAGGAGGAGTCGCCCCGTCCCTGACAGATAGCCCGCTGCCTCGAGCTGGCTCATGGTGATCTCACCGTCGAGGTGCCGGACATCGATCACACGGCTCAGGCCGATGAAGGCGTCGAGGGGCAGCTGGTTCGCCCCCGGGGCATCCACCGCCACGTGCAGGGGCGCGTCGGCATGTGTCCCCACATGCGGACTCGTCTCCATCCGCGACACGTTCACGCTCGCGCCCTGCGCGATCGCCCAGCTCCAGCCGCAGGCGCACGGCGTATCGCCCGGCCACTCGGGGGTCCCAGGCGCGAAGGCGATCGAGATGTCGTGGATGGGGCGCGTCATCTCACCCCGCGTAGAGTCGGGCGCGGACCGCCCAGAGTTCGGGGAAGAAGCGCTGTTGGATCGTCTTGTTGAGGTACTTCGCCCCCAAGGTGCCGCCGGTACCGCCGGTCATCGGGCCGATGATCCGCTCGACGAGTTGCACATGGAGGAACCGCCACTGCGCGAATCCCTGCTCGTATTCCAGGAAGGCCTCGGCGAGCATCAACAGCAGGCCATGTTGTGGCTCGGTGTAGAGCGCCTCGAGGGTGACCCCCCGACGCGTGAGCATCTCGAGGAAGAGCGTCTGGAGGGTGGGGCGTGCGAGGGCGCGTTGCACAACCGCCGGGATCTCCCCGTGCTCCTGCAGCGCCGCCATGAAGTGGGACTCGCGGAGCCCGCTCGTCGCCTCGATCGCGCGGAACTGCGCGCTCTGCGAGCCACTTGAGCTCCCGAGGTAGCCGCGGAACTGCTTGAAGCGCTGCGGCGGGAGGGTGTCGAGCGCGCGGAGCTCATGCGAGACGAGCCCTACGAGCGAGTTGATCCGCTGCATCGTGAAGACCGCGGCTTGCACGTCGTCCTGCTCGAGATGCGCGATCAGGTGATCGAACTCGTGCAGCAGCACCTTGAACCAGAGTTCGCTCGCCTGATGCACGACGATGAAGAGCAGCTCGTCCGGATGCTCCGGCGAGCTCTGGGGGCGCTGCAACTCGAGGAGTCGGTCGAGGTGCAGGTAGGTCGGATAGGAGATCTCGTCGGCGCTCAAAAGGTCGATACCTCGAGGGTGCGGAAGTCGTCGACGCGCATCGTCTCGTGCGTCAGGAAGGGTTCGCCGTAGCGGCAGCGAATCAGCGAGCCGTCGTGCGCCGCCTGATGTCGCACCACGTCGAAGAGGGGTTCGCCGGTGGGGAAGACCTCCCCCGCCTGCGTGGCCCCTTCGAACTGCGAGGCATAACACCGCAGGGCCTCGAGCTTCGTCTCGAAGGTCTCGGAGATGTCCACGACGAAGGTCGGCTTGATCTGGTCCTCGCGGAAGGCGATCGCGTAGAGGACCTTGAGCGGTCGGTGCGGCGGCGTGGTGGGGTCGAACTTCGCGAGTCCCGCGAGGAAGCTCGCATCGCGGATGAACTCGCTCGCCACGCGGTGGTCGGGGTGTCGGCCCTGGGGTGCCGGCGCGATGACGATCCGCGGCCGGAGCTCGCGGAGCACCTGCGCCAGCTGCCGGCGGGTCGCGTCGGTGTTGGTGATCCCCGCGTCGGGGAGCCCGAGGTTCCGGCGCTCAGCAACGCCCAGCACCTGGGCGGCGCGCTCGGCCTCCTGCGCCCGGAGCTCGGCGGACCCCCGTGTCCCCATCTCCCCCTGTGTGAGATCGAGGATCCCGACGCGGAGGCCGAGCCGGACCTGACGGGCGATCGTCCCGCCGGCCAGGAGCTCCACGTCGTCCCGGTGGGGGCCGATCGCGAGGAGGTCGAGTGGGAGCGTCATGGGAGGGAATCTATCTTCCAGCGATGCCGCCGCACCCTCCCGCGCCCCCGGCCCAGCCCACGCTGGAGACCCCTAGGCTCCGCCTGCGGCCCTTCGTCGCCGCAGATGCATCGGGGGTGACGCAGGCGGTCTCCGACGATCGGGTGGCGCGCCAGACGCTGTTGCCACATCCGTACCCCATCGGGGCCGCCGAGGCGTTCATCGGGCGATGCGCCATGGAATGGGGGGCAGGGAAGGCGGCAACCTGGGCGATCACGCGGCGGGACGACGCGGTCCTGATCGGGGCGATCGCTGTGCGGATGGTCCGGGCGCATCGCACCGGCGATCTCGGCTATTGGCTCGCGGTACCGGCCTGGGGCCAGGGATTCATGACCGAGGCGATCGAGATCGTGGCCGGTCAGGCCTTCGGCTCCCTCGACCTGCATCGCCTCGAGGCGCGGTGTTTCCTGGACAACCCCGCATCGGCTCGCGTGCTGGAGAAGTGCGGGTTCACCCGCGAGGGAACGCTGCGGGGCGCACTCTGGAAGGAGAATGCGCCCCGGGACGTCCTGCTCTACGCGCGGGTGGTGACCGACGTACGCTGATCAGCGCCGGGGCGGGGGACGGCGACCGCCCCCCATGCCGCCGGGACCCTGCGGCATCTCGGTGAGGTTCTTGTCGAACTGCACCTGTTGCTCGGGGGTGAGCACGTTGCGGATCGCCGTGTTCTGCGCCTGACGCATCCCCATCATCTGCTCGCGCATCGTCGCCATATCGGCGCCCGACTGCATCATCCCCTGCATCGTGGCTCGGCCAGCGGCTTGGATCGAGTCGATCTTCGCCTTCTGGGCGTCGGTCAGGGTGATCCCCTTGTAGAGCATCTCGTTCTGTCGGGCCATCCCGCCGCCCTGTCCCATCCCGCCCGGGCGGCCACCGCCCATGCCGCCCCCCATCCCCCCCTGCGCCTGCGCCACCGAGGCGACCATGACCAGCACCGCCACCGCGAGTCCACGTCCGAATCGCATCCGTTCCTCCCGAGAGTGAGGTCCGGCCGCGAAACGGGGCCGGACATCTCATGAGACGTCGCGACCCCGGATTTCGTTCAGCGCCCGCCCCGCCGCCGGCCGCCCCCGCCGCGTCGCCCCCCTCCCGCCGGGGAGCCCGGTCGGTGGGAGTCCGGCCGGTTCGGATCGTGGCGTGGGCCGTCGGGCCGTCGCGGCTCCTGCCGCTTGGTGGAGCGCTCGGCCTCGGCCTTCGCGTGGGCCTCGCGCCGAGCCAGCTTCTCCTTGGCGCGCTTGCGATCCTCCGCCTTGCGGGCGCGGATGGCGGCGATGCGCTCGGCGAGGGGGACCTCGAAGCGCTCGACCGGCTTGTGGGCGTAGTCGAAGCCCGGAAGGGTGCGACGCGGGAGCTTCCGCCCGATCGCCTTCTCGATCGCGCGCAGATCCACTTCCTCCTCGGGCGAGACGAGGGTGAAGGCCTCGCCGGTGGCATCGGCCCGCGCCGTGCGGCCCACGCGATGGATGTAGTCCTCGGCCATGTGTGGGACGTCGAAATTCACCACGTGTTCCAGCGCCTCGACGTCGATCCCGCGCGCGACGATGTCGGTCGCGACGAGCACACGCACTTTGCCCGACTTGAAGTCGGCGAGCGCCTCGGTGCGCTGATTCTGACTCCGATTCCCGTGGATGCGCGCATTCGGGATCCCCGCATTCGTGAGCACCTCGGAGAGGCGATTGCTCCGGTGCTTGGTGCGGGTGAAGCAGATCACGTTCCCGACCACATTCTGGCGCAGCAGCGCGATGAAGAGGTCGGCCTTGAGCGCCTCAGCGACAGGCCAGAGCGCTTGTTCGATCTTGGACGCCGGCGCGGCGACGCGCTCGACGTTGAGGCGCACCGGGTCGTGCAGCATCTCGCGTGAGAGTGCGACGATCGGCGCGGGCATCGTCGCCGAGAAGAAGAGCGTCTGCCGTTGTTTCGGGAGGTGGTGGAGGACGCGCTTGATGTCAGGGAGGAAGCCCATGTCGAGCATCCGGTCCGCCTCGTCGAGGATCAACACCTCGAGGGTGCTGAAGTCGACGTACTTCCCGGGTTGCCCGAGGTGATCGAGGAGTCGCCCCGGGGTCGCGATGATCACATCGACGCGCTGCCGGAAGGCTGATTCCTGCGGCCCCATCCCGACGCCGCCGAAGATCGCGGCGCTCCGGAGGGTGGTGAACTTGGCGAGGTCGGTGAAGTCGGCGTGCACCTGCGCGGCGAGCTCGCGCGTCGGCGCGAGGACGAGGGCGCGCGTGGCACGGGTCGGCTGCTCGAGGAGCCGATGCATCACCGGCAAGAGGAAGGCGGCGGTCTTGCCGCTCCCCGTCATGGCGCAGGCAAGGAGGTCGCGCCCGTCGCGCGCGGGGGGGACGGCGTCGAGCTGGATCGGGGTGGGCTTGGCCCAGCCGAGGTCGGTCGTGGCCCGCACCAGCTCTGGTGCGAGTCCAAGGGAGTCGAAGGTCATGTCGTGGGATGAGGGCGAACGCACCCGTGAAAGGTATCGGGTGCGCGAGCAGCATCACAGGACGCCGGTCACATCTTGCGGCGACCGGATGCGCCGTTCACTCGTGCCGCAGCGCCTCGATCGGATCGAGCCGGGCCGCGCGTTGCGCTGGGATCACGCCGAAGATGATCCCGATCCCGACGGAGACGATCACCGCGATCAGCGTGAGCGAGAGTGGGGGCGCTGACGAGATCCCGAGGGCGACGTTCACCGCCGCACCCGCGGCGAGGCCGCAGAGCACCCCGATCACCCCGCCGATCCCGGTGAGCGTGGAGGCCTCGATCAGGAATTGCACCGCGATGTCGCCGCGGGTGGCGCCCAGCGCCTTGCGCACCCCGATCTCGCGGGTGCGGTCGGTGACCGAGACCATCATGATCGCCATCACACCGATCCCGCCCACAAGGAGCGCGACCGAGGCCAGCACGATCATCACGAGGAAGAAGACCCCCGTGAGTTGGTTGAAGACATCGAGGATCTGATCCGCGGTGACGAGGTCGAAGCTGTTGCGCTGGGCGGGTCGGAGCCGCCGTTGCTCGCGCATCGCGACCATCACCGCCTCCTGCGCATCCACCACCGCCACCCCATCGCGCGGCTTCACCGGGATCCAGAGGGCGTTGGTCTTGTCGATCGTGTATTGCGCATCGAGCATGCGAAAGGGGATGATTGCCCCCGTCTCCGCCCCCTGCGGCGCGAAGATATTCTCCGGCGGGAGATAGAGACCGATCACCTCCGCCGGGCGCCCCCCGACGCTGATCGTCTTGCCGATCGGGTTCTCGCGACCGAAGAGTTGGCGCGCCATCGCCTCGTTCACCACGACGACCGCCGCGCCTCCCATGACCTCGTTGCGACTGAACCAGCGCCCCGCGGCGAGGGTGCCGCCCTGCACCTCGGGGAAGCCGGCATCAGCCCCGAAGAGTGCCACCGGTTGCGTGCGTTCCCCACGATACGAGAGCCGTGCGACCGTCTGCCCCCAGAGCGCGGCGTACGCGATCTCTGGGAGCCGACGGATCCGCTCCGCTTCCTCGGGCGCGAGGTTCGGACGGATTCGGATGTACGCCGGCGGGTTGTCGGGATTCACCGGGGTGCTCGAATACGCCTTGAGCACATAGAAGGTCGTCGGCCCTGCGACCTCGACGCTCCGGATGATCTGGCTCCGCAGCCCTTCGACCAACGACGCCATCGTCATCACCGTCGCGACCCCGATGACGACGCCGAGGATCGTGAGCCCCGAGCGCAGCTTGGAGATGCGCAACGTCTCCATCGCGATCGCGAGGTTCTCCTGATACTGATCGAGCCGTAGGCGACCGAGCCACCGCATCGGCTACTCCTCCCGCATCGCGGCGATCGGATCGAGCCGCGCCGCCCGTCGAGCGGGATAGACGCCGAAGAGCACCCCGATCCCCGCGCCGAGGGCGAGCGCCAACGCGACCGACCACCAGCTGATGCGGGCGGGGAGGGGGGAGAGCGCGGCCACGAGTCCGGCGAAGGCCCATCCCGCCAGGACGCCGATCACCCCGCCGAGCATCGCGAGGGCGATCGTCTCGGCGAGGAACTGTTGCTCGATGTCGCGTGCCGTGGCGCCGACCGCCTTGCGGATCCCGATCTCACGGGTGCGTTCACTCACCGCCATCAGCATGATGTTCATGATCACGATCCCCCCGACGACGATCCCGATCGCCACGACGGCAGGGATCACCGCGAAGAGGACCCGGGTGAGGTCGGTCCAGAACTTCACCAGCGCGTCGGCGGTCTCGATCGAGAAGTCGTTCTCCTGCCCCGGGCGCAGTTCATGGGCCACGCGCATCGCCTCCTCGGCGCGCCGCATCGCCGCCGGGAGCTGCCCGGCGTCCGCCATCTTCACCGAGATCGTCGTGGTGAGGCGCCGCCCGTATCGCATCTCGAAGCGCGAGATCGGGATCAGCGTGTAGGCATCGAAGGACTGCCCGAGGACCCGTCCCTTGGAGGCGTTCACCCCGATCACCGTGTAGGGCTCCCCGGCGAGGCGGATCTCCTGGCCGATCGGATCGGTCGCCTCGAAGAGCTTCTCGGCGACCTCCTGTCCGATCACCACGACGGGCATCCGCTGGGAGACGTCGACGGCGCTCAGGGCGCGCCCTTTGATGATGGTGTACCCCTGGACGAGTTGGAACTCGGGGGTGATCCCGAAGACGAGGAGGTCGCCGACGGTGCGGCCGCGCCAGATCGCGTCGGCGCGCGGGGTGGGCCACCCCGACTGCAGCGAGACCGCCTGCGCGTCGGGGAAGGTGGCGCGGACGGCGGCCGCATCGGCCTCCGTGATCATCGGCCGGCGTTGGATGCGGAGCCAGTCGTCGTCGCTCACGCGCCCCACCGTCACGGGGGAGCGGCGCACCTGGAAGGTGTTGTTCCCGATCATGGCGTCTGCGATGTTCTCGCGGACGAAGGCGTTCATCCCTTGGATGATCGCGACGACGGCGACGAGGAAGGCGACCGAGACGATGATCCCGAGCAGCGTGAAGGCGCTACGCAGGGGGTTGGCGCGGATCTGTTCACCCGCGATGCCGATGACGTCGGAGCGTCGCACCCCGAAAGCTACTACTCGTGCCGCAGGGCCTCGACGGGATCGAGCTTGGAGGCGCGCGTGGCGGGGAGCATCCCGAAGGCGACCCCCGTGAGCGCGGCGGCGACGAGCGAGGCGACGATGGCCGCCGGTGGGACCGAGGCGGGGATCGTGCTGTTCGCGCGGATCACCCAGGCGAGGGCGCCACCGAGGATGAGCCCGATCCCGGCACCGAGCGAGGTGAGGGTCGCCGCCTCCACCAGGAACTGCCAGAGGATCGTCGCGCGGGTGGCCCCGAGCGCCTTGCGCACCCCGATCTCGCGGGTGCGCTCGGTGACGGAGATCATCATGATCGCGACAACGCCGACGCCGCCGACGAGTAAGCCGACCGCCGAGAGCCCAATCCCGACGAGGAAGATCGCCCCGAAGAGGGAGTTGAAGGTCTCGAGGATCTTGTCCTGCCCGACGAGGAAGAAGGTGTTGGGCTCGGTGGGGCGGAGGCCGCGCATCCCGCGGAGGGTGGCCGTCACGGCATCCATCGCCTCGTCGCGGGAGATGTCCGCGCGGGGACGCACCATCAGGAGGAGCGCCCGTCGCCACGCGTTCAGGCGCTGGTAGGCGGTGAGCATCGGGAGGATGATGCGCGGCGTATCGGGGCCACGACCATCGAGTGATTTGAGGAACCCGGCCTTGGTCTGGAAGACCCCGATCACCGTGAGGCGGAGGCCGTCGAGTTCGATCTCTTTCCCAATGGGGTCGGAATCACCGAAGAGCGTCGCGGCGAGCGTGTCGTTCACGAGCGCGACGGTGGCGGCCGCATCATGCTCCGACTCCGAGAAGGTCCGGCCCGGGGCCACATCGGCGACATCGGTCTCGATCCACTCGGTGCTCTGCGCATCGTACCCGACGTTCTTCACCTGCCGGTCGCGGTAGGTGACGGTCCCGCTCCCCGGGAGCCAGGCCATCGCCCGATGCACCTCGGGGAGCTGCTGGATGGTCCGCCACTCGGTGAGGGAGACCGCCGGATAGCGCCGCTCCGGGCAGTTCTCGTTGGTCGGGTTGCAGTTGTTGAAGCCGGGATTGGTGCGTCGCACCTGGAAGGTGGTGGCCCCGAACTCCTCCATGTCCTTCTCGAACGACTGCCGGATCCCATGCACCGTCGCCGCCATCGCGACCACCACGAAGACGCCGATCGCGACGCCCGAGATGGTGAGGGCGGCACGCACCTTGTTCGCTCGCAGGGAGTCGAGGGCGATGGTCACCCCCTCGAGGCTCATCAGGATCCGATCGCGCAGACGCATCGGCTATTCCTGTCGGAGGGCCGCGATCGGATCGAGGCGCGCCGCGCGACTCGCGGGATAGATCCCCGCGGTAATCCCGACCCCCGCGCCGACGATCAGCGCCGCGACGAGCGACCAGGGGGCGACGGAGGCGGGCAACGGCGTGACGGCGGCGATGAGCTTCGCGAGGCCGACCCCACAGGCCGCGCCAATCATCGCCCCGATGATCGAGAGCGTGGACGCTTCGACGAGGAACTGTGCGATGATGTCGCGCCGGCGCGCGCCGAGCGCCTTGCGCACCCCGATCTCACGGGTGCGCTCCGAGACGGCCACGAGCATGATGTTCATGATGACGAGGGCGCCGACCACGAGCCCGATCGCCGGGAGCGCCGTCCCGAAGAGGACGAGCTTGCTCTTGAGACCGTCGAAGAAGGAGAGCGCCGCGGAGGAGGTGGTGAGCGCGAAGTCATCCTCCTCGCTCGGGCCGAGGCCCCGGAAGCCGCGGAGCGCCTCGCGCGAGAGCTCCATCCCCTCGGTGATCAGCTCGCGATTGCCCGCCTGGACGGTGATCGCATCGATGTCCCCACGCGGATTGATCGCGCGCGTGAGTGGGGTGGTGACGGGGGCGATCGCGAGCCGATCCATGGAGAAGCCGAAGACCGAGCCCTGCTCCTCGATCACCCCGATGACGGTGTAGGGGAGCCCGGCGATCCGAAGTTCACGTCCCACCGGATCGAGCCCTTCGTAGTAATAGGAGGCGACCTCGCTCCCGATCACCACGACACGTGACCCCGTCGCGACCTCCTGCTGCGTGAAGGCGCGGCCCGTGGTCAGGCCGAACTTCTTGATGTCGAAATACGACGCATCGGTCGCGACCGCCTGTACCGATCGGGGGCGGAGCCCCGGCACGGTGGCGGGGAGGAAGCTCTGGTTCACCCGCGCGATCCGGAAATCCCCGGGCAGGGCATTCCGCACCACCTCCGCCTCGGGATCGAAGAGCCGGGGGCGCCGCTGCCAGGCCCGCCACTGCTCATCGTCGGCATCGGTGATGAACGTCGGGATGCGCGACACGTCGAAGGTGTTCGTCCCAACGATCTTTGCGGCGAAGTCGTTCTCGACGTAATCGCTCATCCCCTCGACGATCGAGACGACGGCGATCAGGAACATCACCCCGATCATCACGCCCAAGAGCGTGAAGAAGCTCTTGAGCTTCTGCACGCGGATGGTCTGCAGGGCGAGCCGAACGGCTTCGAAGAACGGCATGGATCAGGGATTAGGGATCAGGGGTCAGGGAACAAGAGGGTGAGAGAGGACCTGCCCCCTGACCCCTGTCACCTGGTCCCTGCGGTCAGTGGGCGTTCTGCCCCGCGCCGATGCGCGCGACGAACTGGGCCTGGCTCACATCGCTTGCGATGCGCCCGTCGCGCAGCACCACGACGCGCCGCGCATGCGAGGCGATGTCGGGCTCGTGCGTCACCATGATCACCGTCTGTCCGGAGTCGGCGAGATGCTCGAACACCTTCATGATCTCCTCGGAGGTGTTCGAGTCGAGGTTCCCCGTCGGCTCGTCGGCGAGGAGGATCGAGGGGTCGTTCACGAGTGCGCGCGCGATGGCGACGCGCTGCCGCTGCCCGCCGGAGAGCTCATTCGGCCGGTGATGTACGCGCTGGCCGAGCTGCACCTTCTCCAGCGCCTCCATCGCGCGGCGCTTCCGCTCCGCCGCCGGCACCCCCGCGTAGACCAGTGGGAGCTCGACGTTGGCGAGCGCCGAGGCGCGGGGAAGGAGATTGAAAGTCTGGAAGACGAAGCCGATCTCCTTGTTCCGGACCCGCGCCAAGGCGTCGTCCTTCATCTCGGAGACGAGCTGGCCGTTGAGCCAATACTCCCCCTCGTTCGGGGTGTCGAGGCACCCGACGATGTTCATGAGCGTCGACTTCCCCGAGCCCGATGGCCCCATGATGGCCACGTATTCGTTGCGCTTGACGGCGAGATCGACCCCGCGGAGGGCGCGCACGATCTCGCCCCCCATGTCGTACTCGCGCTTGAGGCCGCGGGTGACGATCACCCACTCGGCGCCTGGCGCCTGACCGACCGCGCTCATCACCGCCTGCCGCTCGGGGCTCGTCCCCGCCGGGGCCTCCATCAGTTCCTGGCTCATTCCTTCTTCTCCTTCGCCGCGGTCGGCGTCGTCTGCACCTGTTCCTTCACGAGTTGGCCGTCCTTGAGTTCACGGATCGCCTGATACGTCCCTGCGACGATCCGCTCGCCCGGCTCGAGCCCGCGGATCACCTCGAAGTGCTTCTCGCCGGCGATCCCTACCTTTACGGGGCGGAAGGTCACTGTGTTGTCGCTGTTCACGATGAAGACCCCTTCCACGTCACGCTTCCCGACCTGGACGGATGGCCCGGTCTCCCGCGGTCCCGCGGCGGAGTCCTGTTGCGCCTGTGACTCGTCCTCGCGGACAGTGAGCGCGATGATCGGGATCGCGAGCACCTGGGTGCGCGTGTCGGTGATGATCTTCGCCGTCGACGAGAAGTCGGGCCGCGTGGAGGGTGGGGGATTCAGGATCCGCACCGTGACCTCGTAGTCGATCGCCTGGTCGGTCGACGCCACGGCGCCGGCCGCCCCTCGGACCGAGCTATTCGAGATCTCCACCACCTCGCCACGGAAAGTGGTATCGGGATAGGCATCGATCTGCACGATGGCGGTGTCGCCGACCCCGATCCGGCTCACATCGGTCTCGTCGACCTTCACCTTGGTCTCGAGGATGCTCATGTCGGAGATCGTGAGGAGGGTCGCCGCATCCTTGTTCAGGGTCCCCATGATCGCGGTCTCACCGACCTCGACGTTCAGGCGCGTCACGCGCCCCGCCATCGGCGCATAGATCGTCGTGCGCGAGAGCTGGAAGCGCGCATCCTTGAGCGACGCCTCCGCCTGCTTGACGTTCTCGGCGGCGGCCTCGACCAGCGCCTCATTGACCTCGAGCTGCGTCTCGAGGCGCTCGATCTCCTGGGCGGAGACGAGATCGGCGTTGGTGCGACGGATCTGCTGCTGCCGCTCCAGGTCGCGTTTGGCCTGCAGGAGGTTCGCCCGGGCCTGCGCCGCACTCGCGCGCGCATTCGCCAACGCCGCCTCGGCCCGCTGCACCTGCGCCTCGAACTGGGTCGGGTCGATCTGGAGGAGGAACTGCCCCTCCCGCACCGTGTCCCCATCCTTCACGGCGAGCCGGGTGATGCGCCCGGTGATGTCGGAGGAGATGTCGACCTTGGTGCGCGGGCGCACCTGGCCGCTCGCCGTCACGGAGGCGACGAGATCCTGGGGCCCGACCGCCTCGATCCGCACTTCGGTGGCCTTGGCGCGGTTGTTGGCGATGGACTGGGCGACGGTGCCGCCCACGAGGAGGACGCCGACGGCGCCGAGGATGAGCTTGGTTCGCTTGGTCACAGCGGTCTCAGTTGGGGCGGAGGGTGCGTCCCACGGCGGCTTCGAGTGCCGCGAACGCCCGGTGGAATTCGTAGACCGCGTCGATGCGGTCGGTCTCCGCGCGCTCGTACTCCGCGCGCGAGGTGGTGAGGTCGACGAAGGTGGTGCTCCCGACCTTGTACCGCTGCTCCGCGAGGGTGAGCGCCTCGCGTGCCGTCCCCGCGTTGCGGGACTGAAGACGCACCGTCTCGTACGCCGCCTCGAGCGTCACGAAGGCCGAGGTCACCTCGGCGGTGAGGGCGAGTTCCTGCCGTCGGACGCCGTAGCGCGCGTCGGTCCGCGAGGCGTTGGCCTCCTGGAGTCGCTGTTCGCGACCGAAGCCATCGAAGAGGGGAAGGGAGAGCCCCATCGAGAGCGTGTACGGGTTCCGCGTGAAGTCGAACGGGGAACTCGCATTGCCGGCGCGGATCGCCGCCTCCTGTGCGGGCCCGAAGGCGATGCCAGCGCACTGCGCCCCGATCGAGCCCAAGCCCGCGCCGACGCGGACCGAGTCGGTGGTGAGGCAGCTGGCGCGCTGGGCGGCCGCCTGTGCGGCGCCCTGGGCGAAGGCGGGCGCCAGGTCGGTCTGCCGCTGCGCCACCCCGCCGACGTTCGCCGAGAGCGAGAGGGTAGGGGTGTAGGCCCCACGGGCGGCACTCACCCCGGCGGCGGCGACCCGCTCCTGGGCCTGGAGCGCTCGGAGCGTCGGGTTCGCCGAGCGGGCGGTGCTGAGCAGGTCGTCGAGCACAAAGCGAGGCGCCTCCACCGGAAGATCGGCGACGAGGGTGACACCGGCCGGCATGGCGACGCCGATCTGCTGGAAGAGCTGGAGTCGCGCGACGGCGGCGGCGTTCCGCGCGCGGAGCGCCGCCACCTGCTGGGTCCCGAGCCCGACCTCGGCGCGCTTCACGTCGAGCGAGGTGAGCTGCCCCACCCCCGCGCGGGCCGTCGCGAGGTCGAGGAGGAGCTGCTGCTGCCCGACGAGGGAATCCTGGAGCGCGGCGCGGGCCTGCGCCTGTAACGCCCCGATGAACTGGGTGGTGACTCCCGACCGCAGATTGAAGAGCGCGGCCTCCACCTCGGCCTCGGCGGCATCGAGGGCGGCGTTCGCCCGGCGGATGGTGTTGATGGTGTTGAGGCTGAGCTGGGTGTTCGCCCCTAGGCCCCAGCTCGAGGAGACGATGTCGGAGGTGGCACCGAAGGCGAGGCCGCCGAAGAACTGCGGGCGCCCTTCACGGAAGCTCGAGCCGAACGACACGTCGGCGCTGGGGAGGAGGGCGCCGTAGGCGGAGCGCAACGCCGCCCCCGCCCGGGTGCGGCCGGTGATCGACTGAAGGTAGGCGGGGTTGTTGCGCTTGGCGAGGTCGAGCGCCTCGGTCAGCGAGAGGGTCGTCCGCGGGCCCTGCGCCGCGAGGGGGGTCGCGAGGCAGAGGGCGACGAACGCATGTCGGAACGATCGGGTCAACGGCGGTACCTGGTCTCGATTAGTGAAGAGGGGGAACGACCCGGGAAGTCATACGCACGGGGCCCACCGAGTGTTTCACTGCGGGAGGTCGTCGCGGATGGCGTCGAGCTCGAGGGCCGGCAGGCGCACACGCAACAGGCGGCCGCGTGAATCGGTCCAGACCTCCTGGACCACCTGATCGCCCGCGCGGATGGCCCAGCGCTGGGCGGCGACATCGGCCGATCCGATCCGGAGGAGCTCGCTCCCCGCCGGCGCGAGCGTGACCGTCTGCAGCGTGAAGGCGCGGGGGGCCAACCGGAGGATCGGCCCTTCGGTACGGAATCGCAGCAGGAACCAGACCTGATGCGCGATGTCGTCGTCGCCGGCGAGGGTCCCCGGCGGCAGCCGGAACTCGCGCGCCGACTCGCCGAGGAGGCTCGCGGTGCGCCCCGACCAGAGGGTCCCGCGGGACTCCCCGGTGGCGGTCTCCGCGGAGCGGCCGGATTGGAACGTCTCGTGCGAGTACCGCAGGGGGTACCCGACGGAGTCGACACTCAGGGCGACGGTGCGTCGGACCTCCCCGGTGACGACGTTCGCCTGCGCGATCATCGTCATCCCCGAGGAGCTCTGGACGCGCCGGATGCTGAAGTCCTCGCGCCCGATGCGCACCCCGCGCTGCAGCAGGGAGAAGGTCCCCTCCTCCAACACGGTGACCTGCCCGTCCGCGCGCCACGGGAGTACGAGTGCGATGAGGAGCAGGGAGGCAAACCGGACCATCCCAGAAATCTAGCCGCGGGACCTCCGGTCGACCGGGGGCCCGGCGCTGCTCGGCGAGGGGCGGGGTATCTTCCTCGCGTGACGCCCTCGCTCCTCGCGATCTGGATCATCCTCCTCTCCGGTGCGCTCTGGGTCCGGACCCCGTCGCTCCTCGCCGTCGGTGCGCTCGCTGGGGCGGTGCTGGTGCTCTCCTGGGAGCTCCGCCGTGGGGCGGTGACGCGTCGGCGTCGCACGATCGCGGCGCTGCTCGGATGGGGGCTCGTCGTCCTCACCGCCCAGCAGCAGCTCCGTCTGCAGCGGGTCGCGACGGACCGCGCGCGCGTCGAACCGACGGATGTCTCGGCCCCCGGGGAGGCGCTGCGGGCCGAGGTCGCGGCCGAAGGGGAGCGGCTGGCGGCGGCAGCCCGGCGCGCCACGCAGCTCCCGCGGGATCGCGCGACGGCGTTCCGCGAGATCGGGGGGCTCCTTCCCTCGGGGGTCGATCGGGCGGTCATCGTCGCGCAGGAGGGACGTCCCTTCGCGTGGAGCGGCCGCCTGGTGGTGCCACTCGATTCGCTGCAGGGGCCGGTCGGGGCGATCGTCACCCCGCTCTATGTGGTGCTCTACGCCGCGCATCTCGAGGGGGACCGTCTCGGGGTGGCGACGACGCTCCTGCATGGGGCCGCCCCCGCCCTCGGGTTGAGTCGCCCACTCGACCGGACCCTCACCTCGGTGGAGGCGGAGGACTTCGCGTACGGGGAGGTCGCCGCGGCGGCGGGGGTGCCGGGGGCGGTGGTGCTCGAGATGGCGGGGCGTCCGATCCTCGCCGCGCGCGGGGCGATGGCCTCGCGGGGGGCGCGGGAGCTCGCCACCACCGAGCGCGTGCGATGGTACGTGCTGCTCGGGCTCGCCCTGCTCGCGATCGTGGCGATCGCGAAGGTCTGGCACCGTGGTCGCGGGGTGGGACCGCGCGTCGCCACCCTCGCGGTCCTGGTCGGGATGGTCCTCCTCACGCCGTTCAATACCTTCTCCAATCGCTCGGTCTGGTTCGACCCCGTCGTCTATTTCACGGCGTTCGGAGGGCCATTCACCGGGACGGCGGCGGCGCTCGCGAGCAGCGGCGCCCTCGCGCTGCTCGGGTTGCTCACGGTGCGGCGCAAGGGGATCCGACTGCGACGTCGCCGGGTGGCGGTGGGGCTCGTCCTCCTCGTCGCCGGGATCGGACCGTTCGTGCTCCGGGAGCTCGCGCGAGGGATCCAGGTGCCGGCCACGGGGATCCCGCTCGCCCTCTGGATCGCCTGGCAGGTCCCGATCTTCCTCGCCGCGGTGACGGTGCTCCTCGCCGGGGTGGCGGCCGGCCGTCCGATCGTGCGCGACTGGATCGGCGTGCCACGATGGGTCGCCCCCGCGATGGCGATCGTCGCCGCGGTCCTCTCCCCGCTCGTCATCACGGGTCCGGGACGACTCCCCGCCACCTTCCCCCTCCTCTGGATCGCCGCGATCGTCGCGCTCGCGCTCACCAAGCGGCGTCGGACCCTGGTGCTCCCGGTGGCGATCGTCGCCGCCTGCGGATCGGTCGCGACGATCTGGACGGCCACCGTGCGTGACCGCGTGGGGCTCGCCGCGGCGGACATCCGCAGTCTCACCGCGAGCGATCCGACGGGGATCACCCTCCTGGAACGCTACGCGCAGCGGCTCGATCCTCGGGCGGCGGTGCGTACCCGCGTCGAGCTCCTCGCGGTGTACACCACGTCCGATCTCGCCGCTGCGGCGCGCCCGGCGGAGGTCGCCACCTGGGCTCCCGACGGGGGACTGCTCGCGGAGTTGCGCGTGCGCCGGGCTCCGGGGATCACCGCCGGGGTCGAGCGATTCGCGGACGAGGCGCGTGAGACCGGCGCCGCCTTCATCCGCGAGGTCGCGGGCGAACCGGGGCGTCATCTGGTCCTCGCGGTGCCGCACGCCGACGGGACGGTGACCACGGTGATCCTCGCCCCCGCGACCTCGCTCGTGCGACCCGATGCCTTCGGTGCCCTCCTCGGCTTCGCGACCCCGCCCACCGTCGATCCGCCCTATCGATTGGCCCTCGGGCAGACCCCGCGCCTCCCGGTCCCCGCGGAGATCTCCCAGCGGTGGGAGCGGGATGGCACCGAGCTACACGGCGATTGGTATCTGCCGGCGGCCGAGACGCCGATGCGACGCATCCATGCCACCGTGGAGCTGCGATCGCTCGACGCGCTCGTGATACGCGGCGCCCTGCTCGTCTTCCTCGATTTGGCGATCCTCGGCACGCTCGGGATCCTGGTGCTGGTGGCCGATGGGCTGCTCCCGCGGTGGTGGCGCCAACGAGGCCCCGAGCTACTGCGGAGCTTCCGCTTCCGCCTGTCGGGCGCGCTCTTCGCCGCCTTCGTGATCCCCTCCGCGCTCTTCGGCTGGTGGTCGTTCCAACGGTTGCAGGTGGAGGACGCGCAGCGGCGCGATCTCGTCGTGCGCGAGACGCTCCGTGGGATCGCGGCCGCCGCCTCCGCCGAGGAGCTCTCTGCGGCCGCGGCGCGCTTCGAGACGCCGCTCTTCCTCTATGCCGATGGCATCCTGGCCTCCACCAGCGATCCCCTCCTCGATGCCCTCGCGCCGCTCGGACGCCTGCTCCCGGCGGAGGTGGCGCTGACGCTCGCGCAGGGGGAGGAGCCCTCCGCGGGAGCGCTCACCTCGGTGGGGGGCGAGTTGGTCCGGCTCGGGTACCGCGCCGCGCTCGCCCCCGATGGGACCGCGCTCGTGTTGGCGGCGCCTGCCCGGCTCGATGATCGCCTCCTCGATCGGCAGCGTGACGATCTCACGATCTTCCTCCTCTTCGCCCTGAGCCTCGGCGGGCTGATCGCCCTCGCGGCGAGCGGGGTGGGCGCGCGGCAACTCTCGCGCCCCATCCGGGCGCTCCGGCAGCGCGCGCTGGCCCTCGCCCGCGGGGAGGGAGCCCCGGTGCCCGTGGCGCCTCCCCCCGCGGAGTTCGTGCCGGTGTTCCGCGCCTTCGACCGGATGACGGTGGAGCTCGCGGAGAGCCGACGCGAGCTCGTGCACGCGGAGCGCGTGCTCGCCTGGGGGGAGATGGCACGCCAGGTGGCGCATGAGATCAAGAACCCACTCACCCCGATCCGGCTCGGCGTGCAGCACCTGCGTCGGGCGCGGCAGGATGGGCGCGTCGACTTCGACGCGGTGCTCGAGACCAACACCGCGCGGATCCTCGCGGAGATCGACCGGCTCGACGAGATCGCACGGACCTTCAGTCGCTACGGGCTCGCGCCTCTCGAGGATGCGGCGCCGGTCGCCGTGGATCTCGCCGCGGTGGCGCGGGATCTCGTGGCGCTCGAGCGGCTCGGCGCCACCGAGGTGGCGTGGCAGAGCGAGATCCCCGATGGGACCCTCCTGGTGGCGGCGCAGGAACGCGCCCTCCGTGACGTGCTCATGAACCTGCTCGAGAACGCCCGGTTGGCACAGGCCCGCACGGTGCGGCTCGTGGTCACCCCGGCGGCGGATGGTGGGGCCACGGTGACGGTGACCGACGACGGCCATGGGATCGACGCGGCGTTGCTCCCGCGGATCTTCGAGCCGCACTTCTCCACTCGCACGAGCGGGAGCGGGCTCGGCCTCGCGGTGAGTCGGCGGCTGGTGGAGCGGTGGGGAGGGACGATCACCGCCGTGAGCGAGGGGGGGCAGGGCGCGACGTTAACGGTCCGGCTCGCCGCGGCCCCGCCCACCACCGCGATATCTTTCGCGCCCGATGGCCACCGCTGATCCCTCGGTCCCGAATCGTCCGTCGACCGGCGTGCCCGCGCACGTCGCGACCTGGACCCTTCCCCCCGATTGGCGGTGGGGGGCGGGTGGGGTCTACACCCCGTATCGGCACGCGCAGGAGATCATCGACGCGCTCGGGCGGTCGCTCGCGCTGGTGACGGCTCCCGATCCAGCGCACCACGCCTGGCTCTTCCGCGAGGCGCGGCAGCTCGCGCAGCGTAACCATCCGAGTGTCCCGACCACCTATCACTTCTGGCAGCAGCACCCCGGGAGCCCGCGTGGACCGGGGTACCTGCGGCGCTGGGTGACGGGACAGACGATGGGGGAGCGGTTGCGGCGCTCCGGGGCGGAGACCATCCCCGTCGCGTTGCGCATCATCCGCTTGGTCGGTTCCGCCCTCGCCTATCTGCACGACTCGGGGGCGACGCATGGGGCGCTCGGGCCGGAGACGACCTACCTCACGCCGACCGGCCGCGTCTGGCTCCTCGGGTGGCAGTGGGCGATCCCGCGCGATGAGATCCCGGCGGGGGTGACCCCCGACAGGCGACGGACGCCCTGGGCTCCCGAATGGGGGAGCGAATGGCACCCCACCCACGGGTCGGACCAGTGGCAGCTCGGCGCGGTGGCCTTCGCGATGCTCACCGGGGAGGTGCCGGTGGCCGGCCACATCCCGCCGCTGCGCATCGCGCGCCCCGATGTGCCGGCCTCCGTGGCCGAACTCGTCGATCAGATGCTCGCCGCCGATCCCGGGGATCGCTTCTCGAGCATCGCGGGGATGCTCCGGCGCATCGAGCGCATCTCCGGCACCTCGGCCCTCGCCGTGCCGAGCGCCGAGAAGGGGGAGGAGGTCTCGCAGGAGGATCGGCTCCGCTGGGCCACCGGGGACGATTACGAGGTGCTCGCGCCGCTTGGGTCGGGCACATATGGATCGGTGTGGCGCGTCCGCGACCTCTCGCTCGAGCGCGAGGTCGCGCTCAAGATGTTGCACCCCACCGTCGCGCGGAACGCCGTCGCGGTGGCGCGCTTCCGCCGCGAGGCGCAGTTGGCGGCACAGCTCCAGCATCCGGCGATCGTCCCGATCTTCGCCTGGGACGCGAAGGGCGAGGTGAACTGGTACATCATGGAGCTCGAGGAGGAGGGATCGGTCGCCGATCTCATCCGGCGCGATGGTCCGCAGTCGCTGACCACCATCGGGCCGCAGGTCGATTCCGTGCTCGACGGCCTCGCGGTGGCGCATGCGGCGGGGATCATCCATCGCGACCTCAAGCCAGAGAACATCCTGATCGATCGGTATCGCCGGTGGCGGATCGCCGACTTCGGCATCGCGAATGCGATGGGAGGCGAGCTCGCCGGGGCCTCGGGGACGCCCGCCTTCGCGGCGCCGGAGCAGCTCCTCGGGGAGGAGCAGGGGGTGCAGACCGATCTCTTCGCCCTCGCGGGGATCGTGATCTACGCGCTCACCGGGGAACCGCCGTTCGCGGGGACCGACGGCAAGTCGATCCTCGCCGCGCAACTCGCCGGTCGGATGGAGCTCGATCACTTCGACCCGCATCTGCGCGCCTGGCTGCGACGCGCCCTCTCCGCCGACCCCGCCGATCGCTTCCGCGACGCGCACCTCATGCGGCACGCCTGGCGGGCATTGGTCCGCGAGGCGGCGCGTGACGCACGGCGGCAGGCGCGCCCCCTGGGCCGCGTCTGGACGCAGCTGCGTCGGCTCTTCGTCCGCCCCGCGACGACCTGATGCGGCCGGTCGGGCGCTGGGGGATCGGTGCGGTGACCGCACTGGTCGTGCTCCTGGTGCCGGCGCGGGCGCCGCTGGAGGCGCAGCGCCCGGCATCGGTCGATTCGACGCGGCGCGACTCCCTCCGCGCGCAGGTCATCGCCCCGGTGCAGGTCACCGTGACGGGTCGCGCGCAGGCGCTCCCACGCGTCCCCTGGGCCGTCGGGACGCAGGAGCTCCGCGACCTGCGCCGCGGCCAGGCGACCCTCGGCATCGACGAGGCGCTCGCCAACATCCCGGGCGTCGTGATCGCCAATCGGTACAACGCCGCGGTGGATCAGCGACTCTCGATCCGTGGGGCGGGGAGCCGCGCGAACTTCGGTGTGCGCGGGGTGAAGGTGCTGCGCGACGGGATCCCGCAGTCCCTCCCCGACGGGCAGAGCCAGCTCACCAACATCGATCTCGCCGCGATCGGTCGCGTCGAGGTGCTCCGTGGGTCGGCGTCGGCGCTGTATGGCAACGGATCGGGGGGCGTGCTCAGCTTCACCACCGATCTCTCCGCCCCCGATCCCCTCGGGGCGACGGTGCGGGTGCTGCAGGGCGCGTTCGGGTTGCGCAAGTCGCAGCTGCGCCTGAGCGGGCGCGGCGGGGCGACCGTCGGCGCGCTCTCCCTCTCGCGGACCGCGTCTGATGGGTTCCGGCAACACAGTGCTTTCGTGACGGACCAGCTCTCGCTCGCCCTCGATCGTTCGCTCGGCGGGGCGCGCGTCCTCGAGCTGCGCACCGGACTCGCCGAGACGCCGACGGCGTTCAATCCTGGCGCCCTCACCATCGCCGAGTACGCGCTCAACCCCGACACGGCGGCGCTCGCCAACGTGCGACGCGGCGCACGACGAGCGATCGCGCAGCGGCATCTCTCCGCGCGCCTCCACGGTGGGGAGGGACCGCGCTCGTGGAGCCTGAGCCTCTACGGCCAGGGGCGCACGGTGGACAATCCCCTCGCGACCCCGCCCCCCGCGCCCGCCGGACCGACGAACGGCATCTACTCGACCATCGATCGGGCCGTGATCGGGACGCGCGCCGAGGTGACCCGGTCGCTCGGGACAGATGCGCGGCTCGGCCAGCTCACGAGCGGGGTGGATCTGCAGCGCTCCCGGGACTGGCGGCGCAACTGGCGGGCGACGGCCGGGGCGCGCGACCTCCCCACCGACACGCTCCTCCTCGAGCAGCGGGAGGTCGTCACGAGCGTCGGCCCCTTCGCGCAATGGCTCGTCGACCCCTGGGCGTGGGTGACCCTGAGTGCCGGCGGGCGCCTCGATCATCTCACCTTCGCCGTGGACGATCGCTTCGCCGGTGACGGGGACGATGATTCGGGGCGACGCGCGATGCAGGCGTGGAGTGGACATCTCGGGGTGGTGCTGCGACCGCATCCCACGGTCGCGCCCTATCTCAACTGGTCGACCGCCTTCGAGACGCCGACGACCACCGAACTGAATGCTCGACCTGATGCGCTCGGGGGATTCAATCCCGCGCTCGGGCCGCAGCAGACCGCGACCATCGAGGTCGGGGTGCGTGGCACCGTCGGGGGATCACGCCTCCGCTACGAGGTCGCGATATTCGATGCCCGCGCGCGCGACGCGATCGTCCAGTACCTGGAGACCAATGGCCGCGCGTTCTTCCAGAATGCGGGACGCACGCGGAGCCGTGGGGCCGAGGTGGGGGTGACCGTGGCCCCGCACCGTGCCGTGGAGCTCCGCACCGCCTGGACACGCGCCGACTATACCTTCGCGACCTACCGCGTCCCTTCCGCTATGCGGCCGGCGCCGGCGCTCGACACCCTCGACGGGAATCGGCTCGCGGGGGTGCCGCGAACCTCGGTCCGTCTCGGCGCGCGCCTCACGCACGGCGGTTTCGCGCTCGACGCGGATCAGACGCTGCAGTCGGCGCTCTGGGGGAACGATGCCAACACCGTCCGTGTGCCGGGGTGGGGACGGGGTGTGCTCCAGCTTCGTGCGTCGTGGCGCGGACGGATCGGGGCCCAGGAGGTCGAGCCCTTCGCATCGGTGCAGAACCTCCTCGACCAACGGTACGTCGGCGCGGTCACCCTCAATGGGGCCTTCGGGCGCGTCCTCGAGCCGGCGCCGCGGCGCAATCTCTATGTGGGGGTCGAGGTCGGAAGGGCATTGAGACGCTGATTAGATTCCCGCCCCATGTCCACTGCACTGGCTTTTGAGATTCGGGACTCCGCGATCGCGGGCAAGGGCGCCTTCGCCATCCGCCCCATCACGAAGGGCGAGCGCCTCATCGAGTATACGGGGGAGCGCATCTCGCACCCGGTGGCCGATGCGCGCTATGACGACGAGTCGATGCAGGAGCACCATACCTTCCTCTTCTCCGTCACTAGCCGGACGGTGATCGATGCGTCGCGCGGCGGGAACGAGGCGCGGTTCATCAATCACTCCTGCGATCCGAACTGCGAGACGGAGATCGAGAAGGGGCGCGTCTACATCTTCGCGCTGCGCGACATCCCGGTCGGGGAGGAGCTCAACTACGACTACGCGTACGAGCGGAGCGGGGATGAGACCGCCGAGGATGAGCGCCGCTACAAGTGCCTCTGCGGGGCGACGCGGTGCCTCGGGTCGATCATGGAGCCTAAGGCGACCTATCTGAAGCGCACGCGCGCCGAGGCGGCGAAGCGGGCAGCGAAGAAGCGACAGCGCGCCCAGGAGTCGAAGGGGACCCCCCGCTCCACGTCGCGCGCGACGCGCGGCCCCGCCCGGAAGAAGTAGGGCGCGCCCTCAGGGGCGCGCGAGCCACTGCTGGGCGTGCGTGAGGTCGGCGCGGGTGAGCTGATGACCGCCCGGCACCCATTCGAGTGTCACGTCAGCGCCTCCCGCCCGCAGCAGCTCGGCCAGTCGCTCCGGCTGCGCCACCGGGACGATCGGATCGTTCGCGCTCGAGAGGAGGAGTGCGCGATGGGCGTGTAGGTCCGGGACCGCGGGCGGTTCGAAGGGGAGCATCGCCCGGAGGAGGATCCCGGCGCGGAGCGCGTCCGGACGCTGGAGCATCACGCTCGCCGCGATGTTCGCGCCATTCGAGAAGCCCACGGCCACCACGGTGTCGATCGCGAAGCCGTAGGTCGCGGCCGCCGTGGTGATGAAAGTGGCGAGCGCCTCGGTGCGGACGCGCAGGTCGTCCAGGTCGAACACCCCCTCGGCCAACCGCCGGAAGAAGCGCGGCATCCCATGCTCCAGCACCTGCCCGCGCGGGCTCAGAAGATTCGCCATCGGATCGATCATCTCGCCGAGCGAGAGGAGGTCGGTCTCGTTCCCGCCGGTCCCATGCAAGAGCAGCAGCGTGCGCGTGGCGCCCTCGCGCGGCACCCAGTGATGCAGGAAGCCGGAAAGCTCGGTCGTGGCCGGCGATGTCATCGTGGCGCAGGCTGCCGTGGATCGGGCCAGAGGGAGATCACGCGCATCGTGACCACCCGGTCGAGCAGGGGGAACTGGGCGGCCAGATACGCCTCCCCCTCCGTGGTGATCCGATCCTGTGCCGGACCTTTCCCCATGGGCGCGCCCTCGCCGTATCCCGCGTGGAGGGAATCGACGACGGCGAGCCCCGCGACGATCTCGCCGACCGGGGCGAATCCCATCCCGTCGAGTCGTGCGTTGTCACGCAGGTTGATGAAGAGCTGCGTGGTGCGCGTGTCGCGTCCCCCCATCGCGTAGGTGACCGTCCCTCGGCGATTCGTCTCCATCACGGGATCATCGGGGATGCGGCGCGGGAGCCAGGTGGCGGTCATCGACGGGTCGGCGGCGAGTCCCCACTGCACCACGAAGCCGGGGAGGACGCGGAAGAAGCGTCCGCCGTCGTAGTAGGCGTTGAGCACGAGTTCGCCGAGCTGCGCGGCGCCACGCGGTGCCCATGCGGTGCGCACCAGGAGATCCATCGCCCCCTTCGAGGTCTCCATCCGCACGAGGAAGGAATCCGAGGCGGCGAGCATCGGGGGGGTGATCGGCGGGGGCGGGGGCGGGACCACGGGGCCGCGCAGGGCGGCGCACCCGGTCGCGCCGATGAGGAGCAGCGCCGCGACGAGGGCGCGCGGTCGGCCTGGACACGAGGCGGGTGGACACGAGGTGAGCGGACGCGAGGGGAGTCGACGCGAGGTCACAGGATGTTCGGCGCGTGGGTGAGTCGGAGGATGCGACGCCGCGAGACCGCGCCGTTGCGATAGTCGAAGGGGACGGCGATCCGACCGCTCGATTCGACGGTGCCATCGAGCATCTGGAGCCCCTGGGTGTCGGCGCTGGGATCCGGCGTGAAGCGGATCGCGCGCCCCACGACCGCAAAGGTGCCGTTGACCGTCATCGATTGGACGGGCGTGGAGCGCGCGAGGGTGCGCGTCGATCCACCGACCGAGGTCAGGGTGCGCCGGAAGCGCACCACCGCACGGAAGCGGTTCCCATTGCGAAGGGAGAGGACCAGACGCTCGAACTCGACGAGATAGGTGGTGCCCTGCGGATCGGTGACCCGATCGGTCATCGGGAGCGGGGCCTGATCGATCCGATCGGCGAGATAGGCGCCCATCGTCTGTGCCGGGAGAGCGACCGGCACCAGGACCACGATGAGCGTGAGAGACCGTGCGAGGGGGAGACGCATCCCCGGAACCTATCGCGGCGGGGCGGGGCGGGGGTAGCAGGACCTCGGTCGCGTGCGATCGATGATGGCACTCGTCGTCCCACGTGCCATCCTCGTCACATGCTAGCCGCGATTCGCAGTGGGGCGGTCCTCGGCGTCGAGGCGGCGCCGGTCACCGTCGAGGTCGACGCCGCCCCGGGGCTTCCCGGGTGGACGATGGTCGGGCTCCCCTCCGGGAGCGTGAAGGAGGCACGCGATCGCGTCGGGGCGGCGCTCGTCAACGCCGGCTTCGCCCTCCCGCCGCGGCGCTGGACCATCAACCTCTCCCCCGCCGACCTTCGCAAGGAGGGGACGGCCTTCGATCTCCCGATCGCCATCGCCGTCCTCGTCGCGAGCGGGCAGCTCGCGGCGGAGGCCGTGGACGGGATCTGGTTCGCCGGCGAGCTCGGGCTCGATGGGTCGGTGCGGCCCATCCGAGGCGCCCTCCCCCTCGCGCGGGCAGCGGGCGCGACCGGGGCGCGTGCCGTGGCGCTCCCCGCCGCGAACATCGACGAAGCGGCGCTGATGCGTGGCATCCCTCTCGCCCCCACCACCGACCTCGCGGCGCTCGTCCGGGCCCTCAAGACGCGTCGGCTCCCCGCCGTCGATCGCGATCCCCTCGCCGCCGCGGTGCCGCCGCCATCGGGTCCTGACTTCGCGGAGGTCGTCGGGCAGCTGGCGCCCAAGCGCATCTTGGAGATCGCCGCCGCCGGTGGGCACAACGCCCTCATGATCGGTCCCCCGGGCACCGGGAAGACGATGCTCGCGCGTCGGCTCCCCTCGATCCTCCCCCCGCTCGATGACGAGGCGTTGCGTGATGTCGTCGCGATCCACTCGGTGGGCGGCGTCCTCCCACCCGGGACCATCCCCTCGCGCCTCCCGCCCTTCCGGGCGCCGCACCACACCGTCTCCCTCGCGGGCCTCATCGGCGGGGGACCGGGGCCGCGACCGGGGGAGGTCAGTCTCGCGCACCGCGGGGTCCTCTTCCTGGATGAGCTCTTGGAGCTCCCGCGGCATGTGCTCGATGCGATGCGCCAACCCCTCGAAGATGGCCGCGTCGTCATCGCGCGCGCCGCGCAGTCGATTGGCTTCCCCTCGCGCTTCCTCCTCCTGGGAGCGGCGAACCCCTGTCCCTGTGGGTTCGAGGGCGAGCCGGGGGGCACGTGCCGCTGTTCCGCGAGCGAGGTCGCCCGCTACCGCGCGCGGCTCTCCGGGCCCCTCGCCGATCGCATCGATCTGCAGGTCCGGGTCGGCGCGGTCGCGTTGCAGGACCTGGATCGCTCCGCTCCGGCGGAATCGAGCGCCACCATCCGGGCACGGGTCGCCGCTGCGCGGGCCCGCCAGACCGCGCGCTATGCGACGCTTCCGGCGGTGCGCTGGAACGCCGAGGTGCCGGGACGGTGGTTCCTCACCGAGGGAGCGATCGACCCGGCGGCGCGGACCCTGTTGCGGGAGATGGCCGAGCAGCTGCGCCTCTCGGCCCGCGCCTTCCACCGCACGATCCGGGTGGCGCAGACCGTGGCCGATCTCGCGGGGGCCGACGTGGTCCATCCGGACCATGTCGCCGAGGCCTTCTTCTACAAGCCGGTGGAGCAGGGGCCCGTGTAACTTTCCCGCATGGATTCGCCGCAGACGGCCATGGAGAAGGAGGGGCGCCTCCTCGACTGGTTCCGGGCACAGGGCTCTGTCCTCGTCGGGTTCTCCGGCGGGGTCGACTCGGCCTATCTCGCCTGCGTGGCGCTGGAGGCGGTCGGACCGGCGCGGTGTCTCGCCGTCATCGGCCGCAGCGCCTCGTATCCGGCGGTGCAATGGGAGCAGGCGCGCGCGGTCGCCGATCGATTCGGGGTCCCGGTGCAGGAGGTCGACACGGACGAGCTCGCCGACCCGCGGTACGCCGCGAACCCGACTAACCGCTGCTACTTCTGCAAGTCGGAACTCTGGACCCGTCTCACGCCGATCGCCCGGGCGCGGGGGCTCTCCGTGGTCGTCGATGGCACCAATGCCGACGATCGACACGATCATCGCCCCGGGGCGCGCGCGGCCGCGGAGCAGGGGGTCCGGTCCCCGCTCGCGGAGTTGGGGTTCACCAAGGCGGAGATCCGCGCGGCCTCGGCCGCGCGCGGGATCCCCACCTGGGACCAACCGGCCTCGCCCTGTCTCTCCTCTCGGCTCCCCTACGGCACCGCGGTCACCCCGTTGCGCCTCCGCGTGGTGGAGTCCGCCGAGGCGGCGGTGCGTGCGCTCGGGGTCCGTGGGAATCTGCGGGTGCGCTACTTCGGGGAACGGGCGCGGGTCGAACTCGATCCGGCAGAGCTGGCGCACTGGTCGGTGGCGCCGGCGCGTGCGGCACTCGAGGCGGCGGTGCGTGCGGCGGGCTTCACCGCGGTCGAGGTGCAGGGGTTCCGCTCCGGCGCGCTCAACGTCCTGGCCGGTGTGACCGGCGGGGAGGGCTGATGTTCGGCTGCCTCGGTCGGCTCCTCTCCGCCCTCTTCTTCCTCATCCTCGGTGCCGTCCTCCACGCGCAGTGGCCCGCGATCAAGCGCGAGCTCCTCGAGCGTGTGCCGGCGCTCCTCCCCGCCCCGGTGGCGGAGCGGGCGCGCACTATCGTGTGGGTCGAGGTCCTCCCGGACCGAGTGGTGGCGAGGCGCATCGGGTGAGCGCGCGCCTCCTGGTGGTCGACGATGAGCCAGGCGTCCGCGCCGCGCTCACGCAGCTGCTGGAATACGAGGGGTACGAGGTGCGCGCCGTCGCGAGTGGCCTCGAGGCGCTCACCACCTACGGGGAGTGGGCGCCGCGGCTCGTGTTGCTCGACGTGAAGATGGCGGGGATCGACGGGCTCGAGACCCTCTCGCGGCTGCGGGCGGCCGACCCGGACGCGGTGGTGGTGATGATCTCCGGGCATGCGACGCTCCGGGATGCCGTCGAAGCGACCCAGCGCGGCGCCTACGACATCCTCGAGAAGCCCCTCGACACCGATCGCATCCTCGTCACGATCCGCAACGCGATCGGTCATCTCACCCTGCGCGAGGAGAATGCGCGGCTTCGCGCCCACGTGGAACGGCATGGGGCGATCGTCGGGGCGTCGCCGCCGATCCGCGCCCTCGTCGCGCAGATCGATCGGGTGGCCACCACCGGCGCCCGCGTCCTGATCACCGGGGAGAATGGGACGGGGAAGGAGTTGGTCGCGCGCGCCCTCCATGCCAAGTCGCCACGCGCCGCGGCGCCGTTCATCGAGGTGAACTGCGCCGCGATCCCCGGGGAGCTGATCGAGAGCGAGCTCTTCGGTCATATGAAGGGCTCCTTCACGGGGGCGGCGCAGGATCGCCCCGGCAAGTTCGAGCTCGCCGATGGCGGCACCCTCTTCCTCGATGAGATCGGGGACATGTCGCTCGCGGCCCAGGCCAAGGTGCTGCGCGTCCTCGAGGATGGGGCGGTCACGCGCATCGGGGGACGGGCGAGCCGCACCGTGGATGTGCGCGTGCTCGCGGCGACCAACAAGCGCCTCGAGGAGGAGATCGCGGCGGGGCGCTTCCGCGAGGACCTCTACTATCGGCTCAACGTCGTCCCCCTCACCGTGCCCGCGCTCCGCGAGCGCCGCGAGGACATCCCGATGCTCGTCATGCACTTCGTCGAGCGCCTGGCGACGGAGGCGGGGATGGCGCCGCGCCCCGTCGACGCGATGGCGCTGGAGCGGTTGATGGCGCTCGACTGGCCGGGGAACGTGCGCGAGCTCCGCAACACGATCGAGCGGTTGCTCATCCTCTCCGTGGGGCCGCGGGTCACCGTCGCCGACATCGATCGGCTCGTGGCCGGGCGCCCCCCGGAGGTCGGCGGCGGGCTCGGGCCTATCGAGGGGGCCCGGACCTGGGAGGAGTTCAAGCGCACCGCTGAACGCACCTTCCTGCTCCATCACCTGCGGCGCCACGACTGGAACGTCGCCGAGACGGCACGGGCCCTCGAGATGCCGCGCTCCAACCTGTACGCCAAACTCGAACGCCACGGGATCACCCGGGACCACTAACTTCACGTCATGACCACCTTCCACAACTTCATCGGCGGCGAGTGGGTCAGCGCCGCCTCCGGCCAGACCTTCGAGAACCGCAATCCCGCCGACACGCGGGATCGCATCGGCCACTTCCCACGCTCCGGGGCCGCCGACGTCGAGCGCGCCGTCGCCTCCGCCACCCGCGGTTTCGAGCGCTGGCGTCGCACGCCGGCGCCGGCCCGCGGCGACGTGCTGCGGCGCGTCGGGGACCTGCTGAGCGCTCGCAAGGAGGAGCTCGCCGATCTCATGACCCGGGAGATGGGGAAGCCCCTCTCCGAGACGCGCGGCGATGTGCAGGAGGGGATCGATACCGCGTACTACGCGGCGGTGGAGGGCCGTCGCCTCTTCGGGCACACCGTCCCCAGTGAGCTCCGCGACAAGTGGGCGATGAGCTTCCGCCGTCCGATCGGGATCGCCGGGCTCATCACCCCGTTCAACTTCCCGCTCGCGATCCCCACCTGGAAGATGTTCCCCGCGCTCGTCTGCGGGAACGCGGTGATCTTCAAGCCGGGAGAGGATGTCCCTCACACCGGGCACGTGCTCGTCGAGATCCTCCTCGAGGCGGGGCTCCCCCCCGAGGTCATCCAGCTCCTGCATGGTGACGGCGAGGTCGGCGCGGCGATGGTCGCGCACCCGCAGATCCCCCTCATCTCCTTCACCGGCTCCACCGAGACGGGGAGCAAGGTCGGTGAGGTCTGCGGGCGGATGCACAAGCGCCTCTCCCTCGAGATGGGGGGGAAGAACGCGCAGATCGTGCTGGACGACGCGAACCTCGACCTCGCGCTCGACGGCGTCCTCTGGGGCGCGTTCGGCACCACGGGGCAGCGTTGCACCGCGACGAGCCGGCTGATCCTACAGGCCGGGATCCACGACGCCTTCATGGAGCGCCTCATCGCCCGCGCGAAGACGCTCCGTCTCGGCGACGGGCGCAAGGCCGGCACCGATGTGGGGCCGGTGATCCACGAGGAGAGCCTCGCGAAGATCGCCTCGTACGTGGAGATCGGACAGCGCGAAGGGGCGACGCTCGCCCTGGGTGGCGCGCGCGCCACCGGCGCCGGCCTCGAGCATGGCCACTTCTTCCAGCCGACGATCCTCACCGGGGTGCGCCCCGAGATGCGGGTGGCGCAGGAGGAGATCTTCGGTCCGGTGCTCTCGGTGCTCCGCGTCGCCGACGCCGACGAGGCCTTCCGCGTGAACAATGGGGTGACGTACGGGCTCTCGAGCTCGCTCTACACGCAGGATGTGAACCTCGCCTTCCGCGCGATGCAGGAGCTCGACAACGGGATCACCTACGTCAACGCCCCGACGATCGGCGCCGAGGCGCATCTCCCCTTCGGCGGCGTGAAGCAGACGGGGAATGGGCATCGCGAGGGGGGATGGGAGGTCTACGAGTTCTACTCGGAGACCAAGGTCGGGTACGTCGACTACAGCGGCACCCTCCAGCGCGCACAGATCGACAACTACTGATGTCCACGCCGCGCTGGCCTCGGGCCCGACGCGTCGGGCGTACGATCTGGGAGGGACTCAAGTCCCTCCAGGTCGTCGTCCTCGTCTTCGTGCTCGTGCGGGCGCTCGTGGTGGAGGCCTTCCGGATCCCCAGCGGGTCCATGGAAGGGACGCTGCTGATCGGGGATTTCCTCCTCGTGAACAAACTGCTCTATGGGGCGGAGCTCCCGGTGGTGAAGCGACAGCTCCCCCCGATCCGGAACCCACGGCATGGCGACGTGGTCGTCTTCCGGTGGCCGGAGGACCCGCGCAAACACTTCGTGAAGCGGCTGGTCGGGCTGCCGGGGGATACGCTCGAGATGCGCCAGGGGGTGCTCTGGCGCAACGGGATCGCCCAGCGGGAGCGCTATGCGCAGCAGCTCCCCGACCTCCTCGATGGTACGGTGCTGGCATTCGCCTGGCAGCGCGACCACCTGCTCCCCTCGGCCGATGGGTCGCACTATCTCCCCTCCCGCGACGACTGGGGGCCCCTCGTCGTGGCCCCGCGCTCCTACTTCGTCCTCGGCGACAATCGCGACAACTCGCTCGATTCGCGCTACTGGGGGTTCGTCCCCGATTCGCTCATCCGCGGGGCGCCGCTCCTCGTCTACTTCAGCCTCCGTCCCGACAGCACGACCCGCGCCGGGTGGACCTCGCGGGTCCGGTGGGATCGACTCGGCGCCCTGGTCGAGTGATGCGCGCGGGGGGAGCGGGGGAAGGCGATCGGGGGGTGCTTCCCTCCGTTCGGTCCCCGCTGCACATTCTGACCGTTGGAACGTTCGCCGCCCCCCGGAGACGCCCCGCGTGAGACGTACCGCCCGTTTGCACAAACGCCGTGCGCACGACGAAGGATCGCTCGACCAGTATCTGCGCGACATCAGCGCCTTTCCGCTGATCACGCGAGAGGAGGAAGTCCTCCTCGCGCAGCGGATCCGCCTAAATGACCAGGAGGCGCTCGATTGCCTCGTGCGGGCCAACCTCCGCTTCGTCGTCTCGGTGGCCAAGAAATACCAGAATCAGGGGGTCTCCCTCTCCGATCTCATCAATGAGGGGAACCTCGGGCTCATCCGGGCCGCGCATAAGTTCGACGAGACCAAGGGGATCAAGTTCATCTCCTACGCCGTCTGGTGGATCCGCCAGGCGATCCTCCAGGCGCTCGCCGAGCAGAGCCGTATCGTGCGCGTCCCGCTCAATCGGGCGGGGGAGATCCATCGGATCGGGAAGCGGGCCAACGCCCTCTTGCAGGAGCTCGGGCGCGAGGCGACCCACGCCGAGA
>Ga0172372_10000472_pt1 | contig 61926 bp, 48 predicted proteins | sample LakKiv5m_2_FD_114544 | JGI IMG/M metagenome (GOLD analysis project Ga0172372, IMG submission 114544) | Freshwater microbial communities from Kabuno Bay, South-Kivu, Congo - kab_092012_9.5m | ecosystem: Environmental > Aquatic > Freshwater > Lake | place: Democratic Republic of the Congo...
AAAACATCGCGAAACTGGGTGTACAGGTCATCCCAGGAATAAATGGCATTTTCTGAATATAATTGAAAACGACCTCTGTGATAGCAAACCGTGAGAGGTAATTGTTGATTGCTCAAAATGGTTTCTAAAGGTAATTCAAAAAAATAGCTCAGTATTTTCTTCCAGGCCGGGATGTTACTTCTGTTTATTTCTCCCACGGTCTTTGTCCGGCAGTTTTCTCATAAATTTTCAGAAGTAACAGCCTTTGTTGAATCGTTAAATCAGCTTGTCTTCTCGTCATCATTTGTTCAGCAGCTCTAAAGGCGTCTTCCGGAGAAAAAGAAAATCCTACCTGTCCATTTTCTGATGCTGCGAAGGAAGGTATAAAGCGAGGTGCAATACCTGGAGTCAGGGTGTTTGCGCAAATACCAGTGACTGAACCTGGTGTAAATACAGTACCATTGGCCGTTTTAGTATGGTCTCCCAAAACAGCTCCCATTGACTGAGTGCCTGTAAGGATAAATGCTTCATCACTTTCACTCCACATTTCTATCTCATCATAAGTATGCTGAACACTGGCTGCTTGTGTTCCGGCTCCCAAATTGCACCAGTTACCTATGATACTGTGCCCAAGATATCCTTCATAGGATTTATTGCTGTAGCCCTGAAAAAGGGAGGATTCAATTTCACCTCCGATTTTACAAAATGGACCGGTTGCTACTGGTCCGTAAATCTTACTTCCCATCCGTAAAATGGAATTTTCACCCAAAGCAAAGGGTCCTCTGATAAAGCATCCTTCTAAAATGACAGCATTTCTGGAAAGATATATCGGTCCTGTGGTGGTATTTAAGTAAGCCCCCTGAACATTTGCTCCAACTTCAATAAATAACCTGTCTGCAGGACCTGTAAGTGTATTGCCCGGAGGCAAAGGCATTGATTTTCTTTCCCTGCCCAATAAACGAAAATCATCAATAATGGCAGCTTCATTTAAGAGAATTAAATCTGTTAATGAGCTGATTTTTAAAAAAGGGGTGTCCTGCAAATCCTGAGCATCCAATTCTTCAATTGCTTCGTCATCAATCAGTTTTCGCAATTGTTTTTGATCTAACTTGGCAACCACCAATTGATCTTCATGTAAAAAAGCTTCATTAATGTCCATCTGCCTGATCAACGCAACCAAAGCATCAGAAGGCAAAACGGCACCATTGATAACATAATTTTCAGCTTCATATTCCAGCGGGTAGAATTCCGAAAGGTAATCTTGTGTAACTACGCTTACAGGGTATCCAAGATAATGAGACCATTTTTCTCTAATAGTCAATAAGCCAATCCGTAAATCACAGACCGGACGATTATGCGTGAGAGGCAACAACTGCTCACGTACTTCTCCATCAAATAGGATAACTTGTGCCATACATTATTTTTTCCGGCATTAATTAATACACAAAAAGTCCCAACCGAAGTAAGATTGGGACTTTTTTGTTCAAAAAAGAGGCATTAAATCTCTTTGTTGAACTTCGTATTCCCGAATTTTTTGTTAAATTTATCAATACGACCAGCCGTATCAACAAATTTCATTTTTCCGGTAAAAAATGGGTGAGAATTATTGGAAATCTCCAGTTTAACTAAAGGGTACTCATTTCCATCTTCCCATACTATGGAGTCTTTGGTATTCGCACAACTTCTTGTTAACCAAGATACGTCACAGGAAAAATCCTTGAAAACAACCATTCTGTAATTACCTGGATGTATATCTTTTTTCATCGCTGATTATTTTGTCTTTCAAATAAAGTGCAAATATAAAACATTTTATAAAAATAAAACCCATTCTTTTTATTTTTTATTGTGACGTATATATAGAAAAAAAGTCCTAAAATTGTACTCCTGATTAAATAATTGCCATAAAAACCTAATATGAAAACCACAAAAGAAGAAGCCCTGCACTACCATGCAAAAGGGAGGCCGGGGAAAATTGAGGTCATTCCGTCAAAAGAGACGGCCACACAAAGAGATCTGACGCTTGCTTATTCACCCGGAGTTGCTGAACCTTGCCTAGCCATAGCAGCTAATCCGGAAGATGCCTATAAATATACCGCAAAAGGAAATCTGGTCGCTGTTATTTCAAATGGCACGGCTGTTCTGGGTTTGGGAGATATTGGAGCACTGGCTGGAAAGCCTGTTATGGAGGGTAAAGGACTTTTGTTTAAGATATACGCAGATATTGATGTTTTCGATATTGAGCTGGATACAAAAAATGTAGATGAATTTGTTCGGACGGTTAAAATTCTGGAGCCTACTTTCGGGGGTGTAAATCTGGAAGATATTTCGGCCCCGGAGTGTTTTGAAATTGAGGAAAGACTTAAGAAGGAGCTGAATATCCCTGTGATGCACGATGATCAGCATGGTACGGCTATCATTAGTGCCGCTGCTTTGCTCAATGCACTGGAAATAGTTGGAAAGGATATTAAATCGGCGAAAATTGTAGTCAATGGTGCTGGTGCATCTGCTATCTCTTGTTCCAAAATGTACCACGCACTCGGTGCAGCTAAGGAAAATATTTTTATGTTTGATTCAAAGGGTCTCATACACCCTGACAGAACTAATCTGGATGGAAAAAAAATAGAGTTTGCCAACCATAGAGCCTCCGCAGATATCACACTTGCCGATTGCCTTGAACACGCCGATGTTTTTATCGGACTTTCTAAAGGTAATGTGCTCAACGGGGAAATGATTCAGGTTATGGCAAAGGAACCTATTATTTTTGCCCTGGCAAATCCTACCCCCGAAATTAGTTATGAAGAGGCACTGGCAGCTCGTCCTGATAGTATTGTTGCCACCGGCCGAAGTGATTATCCTAATCAGGTGAACAATGTGTTAGGTTTTCCCTACATTTTCAGAGGTGCTCTCGATGTTCGTTCTAAAGTTATCAACGAGGAAATGAAACTGGCAGCGGTTCTTGCTCTCGCTGCTTTGGCCAAAGAACCTGTTCCGGATAGAGTAAATCTGGCTTATGGCAAGGATAATATGATGTTTGGCAAAAATTATATTATACCAAAACCTGTCGATCCCAGGTTGCTTACAACGGTTGCACCTGCAGTTGCCAAAGCTGCTATGGATTCAGGTGTCTCCAATTTTCCTATTACAGATTGGGATGCTTACAAAATGCAACTTTCAAAACGCCTGGGTCTTGATAATACGCTGACAAGGGCAATCATCAATAAAGCCCGGCAAAATCCTAAAAGAATTGTTTTCGCCGATGCTGAAAATCCAATGGTTTTAAGAGCTGCCCGTGAGGTTATTGAAGAGGGTATTGCAAAACCAATTTTATTGGGAAATGTCGAGAAAATTAATCAACTCATTTCAGAAAACCAACTCAATCTGAATAACCCGGTTATTATCGATCCTAAAATGCCCCAATCGGAAAATGAATCCACCATTTTACTGGAATATGCAGCGCGTCTTTTTGAAAAAAGACAAAGGAAAGGGACAAATAAATCGGAAGCCTTTGATTTGATAAAAAGAAGAAATTATTATGGTGCAATGATGGTTGAATTAGGTGCCGCTGATGCTATGATTGGCGGTATGACCAGGAATTATCCGGAAACAGTGAGACCCGCGCTTCAAATTGTAGGCAGGAAAGAGGGTGTAAAAAAGGTTTCCGGTATGTATATTCTGATGAGCAGATTCGGGCCACTGTTCCTTGCAGATACAACAGTTAATTTTAATCCTACGGTTGAAGAAATTGTCGAAATTGCAGAATTGGCAGCCGAACAGGTTTCTAAATTTAATATCAAACCCCGCTTGGCGCTATTGAGCTATTCAAATTTTGGAACTGCCGATGGGAATGATCCGGAAAAAATGCGGCAAGCGGTGCAACTTTTAAAGGCTCGTAATCCAACAATGATTGTCGATGGGGAAATGCAGGCACACTTGCCATTTCACACCGATTTACTGATGAATAATCATCCTTTCTGCAGTCTGGCAGATGGAAACGGGGCTAATATTCTTATTTTCCCAAATCTTTCTGCATCAAATATTGCCTACAATCTGGTTAAGGAAGTAGCAGGAATTGAAAAAATAGGTCCTATTCTGATGGGCCTGAAGCATCCGGTTAATGTACTCCAATTAGGAAGTTCAACCAGGGAAATCGTAAATATGGTGGCTATTTCTGCCCTTGGAGCAGGATAATGGCTCTTAATATCTATCTTTTTACCGCAAAGTGCAAAGGATTTTAAATATTCCTTTCTGTACTTTGCGGTTTTCTGATGTTTTCTATTTGCCTGGTTCTTTTACAAATGTCCAGAGTACCGCTGAAATACCAAGACAACCTGCGCAAATTAAAAAAGTAATGCCCTTATTTTGCGCCTGATTAATAAATTCGCCAATGATTAAACTACTGACCAGTTGAGGTAAAACTACGGACAGGTTGAACAATCCCATAAACATACCCATTTTGCCTTGTGCTACCTTTTGAGACATAATAGCAAAGGGCAAACTTACTGTTGCCGCCCAGCCAATTCCCAAAATGGCCATAAGAATGTATAGATGAACAGGAGAATTTCCCAGAAAATAAATACCCAGATAACCAAGGGACATCGTTGTGATACTTAATAAATGAATATTTACTTTGCCTGTTCTTTCACTCAAAGGTTGTAAAACCAGGGCTGGGAGTATCGCTCCCACTGCATTTAACAAAAGGAATGACAATGAAATAACTTTTCCCAGATCATCCTCTGATAAGAAATTCATTTTGTCCTGAATAAATGCAAACATATAAATAAACATCGTTTGTATGCCCATCCAGGTAAAGGCGTGCGCTGCCAGAATTCGCTGAAAACCAATCTCATTACTTTTATTTCTGAGTACTTCCGATTCAGGTTTGCTCAATACCTTGAAAATACCATAAATCGTAAGCAACAAACAGATTAGTTCTAAAATACCGGGGGAAAGTGATTGACCATTGAGTTTTTTGAAAATTCCAATGGGGGCATAAGCTAAAAATCCCCATAATGGCTGAATATTGCAAAAAGAAGTTATCCATTTATTTTTATCCTGGATCAAATCTGTTTCCGCTTCTTTTTCACTTAACTCCGCAGGCTCTTCAATAAACCAGACTGGTATGAAACTGATCAGGAATACGACCATAGCTCCAGCATAGATTAAGGTATAATTTCCCCAAACAGCTCCAATAGCGTAAGCACCAACACCAAAACTACCGGAAATGGTTTGCATCCAGGTATATCCCTTTGTTCTTTCATTTCCTGGTGGCGTTACATCGGCTATAATGGAACGGGTAGGATTGAAACTAATATTTATTGAAAGATCAAGTGTTAGGGCAATCAATATGGCTATGCCAACGATACCATCAAACCCTAAACTTGTTGAAATGACTCCTATAAAGGGTAAGGCCAGTAACATGAGTGCTGCCAGCGTACCGCCAATCAAAATGAATGGTCGTCGTCGTCCACCCCAAAACCAGACTTCGTCGCTGATCATGCCAACGATGACCTGGCCAAAAATGCCAGCAATTGGGCCTGCTGCCCAGACTAATCCAATTTCATCTATAGCCAGTTTATATTGGGTACTCAATATCCAGCTCAGGGCGGATATCTGAATTGAAAGGGCAAATCCCATTGCCGTGGAAGGCAAGCTTAGGATGGCATAAAAGATATGAGACCGATTTCTCTGAATTTCCAACATACGGCGCTATTTTAAATCAAACAATAAATGGGTGTTTGGATCTAACTGAATTTGAGCGGGTTTCTCCCTGACTTTCCTTGTGAAGGTGGTATTTCTATCCCTTACGGATAAGGTCAGCCTTTCAATTTGATTTTGCCTGGCATCAAGAAGTTCAATTTCCAAAGGGAAGGTAAACAACTGATCCTGCATCTGAGTAACAGATAGTTGTACCTCCTTCGAAGATTCATTCCATTTCCATGAATATTTTAATTCAGGATGCCCTGATTGATAAAACCACTGGCTGAAGAACTCCTGGAGTGAGATGCCACTTACCTCCTCCATAACACGTTGAAAATCCTCAGTTAAGGAGTTACTGTATTTAAATCTGGCATAATAGGTCCTTAATCCTTTCCAAAACACCTCATCTCCCGTTTTCATTCTTAACATGTGTAGCACCCAACCAGCTTTTTGATAGGTATTGGTACTTAAAACGGTATTTATATCCTTGACATGTAAGTCAACAATGGGTGTTTTAATTTTTTCATAATAGGATATAATGGTGTTTCTTTGACCTGATAATTCTTGCTGCCGTCTTTCTTTTCCGTATCGGTCCTCTAAATAAAGTACGGTACAATAGGTTGCAAATCCTTCACTTAACCAAACATGACGCCAATCGGCTTCTGTAGCGGAATTTCCAAACCATTGATGAGCCGTTTCATGAGCAATCAAACTTTCCCTTTCATTTTTTCCATTTACTGCATTTTCGAAATAAAAAATGGCACCGGCATTTTCCATACCACCCCATCTGGTTTTAGACTGAACATGAGCCAGTTTACTAAAAGGAAATGGCCCAATATTCCTTGAAAACCAGTCTAATACAATGAGAGAGGGTTTAAAATCAGAAAATCCTTCCAATCTGTTTTGTGGAAAAACCCAAATGGATGAGGGAATGCCCTGCACCTGGCCATTATTTTCAATAGCAAATCGACCAGCCCCAATAACCATAACTTTTGTAGGCAAAGGTACTTTTTCTCTCCAGTGGGTCGTTTTTAATCCTTCACTGGCCGGGTATTCCTGTATTTTTTCCCCATTAGCTACCACCTGATAATGGGAGGGAGCGGTAACGATAAATTCAACGCTGGCTTTATCCCCCGGATGATCATTACAGGGAATCCATTGATGTGCCCGATTGGGCCAGTTATCGCCAAAAAAAGTTCGGTCTCCATATTTGTTCTTACCAATAATCAATCCATCTTCCGGAATTCCCTGATATGTTATTTTTAGGGTTGTTGAACCGCCCAAAAGACCTTTCTGAGGCAAAATAATGTGGATTAAATCCTGCTGGTGAATAAATTTCAATGAGACTCCTTTTTCATTAGTCACTTCATGGATTTTCATATTATCAGATAAATCCAGTCTTAAGGTGTCTAAAGGAGCTCTGAATCTAACCAAAAGGGTAGCTTCTCCATTGATTTCATCCGTATTATCATGTAGGGTGATGTCAAACCGATAATGAGCGACATCCTGAGTGAAATATCTGTCCGGAATAAATTGAGCCTTTGAAAAAAAGGAGGGAAGTAAAAAAACAAAGGTTAATAAATACCTGAAATGCATCATAGTAATTTGTTTACTACGAATATAATTCATTTATCTGCCCTTTTTTAGCAAAAGGTGTAAATCTTCCAGGGTATTTGCTTCTGAAAAATCTTTGTCTTTACGCCAACGCACTATTCTTGGAAAACGCAGGGCAATGCCCGATTTGTGCCTTTTGCTTTCCTGAATTCCTTCAAAAGCAATTTCAAAAACAAGGGATGCGGTAACTTTTCTGACCGGACCAAATCGTTCCAGGGTATTTTTTTTAATCCACTGGTTAATTTCAATAAATTCCTTATCTGTTAATCCGGAATATGCTTTTGTAAAGGGAAGTAACTCCCCCTTTTCAGAAAAAACAGCGAAAGTAAAATCGGTATATAAGTTTGCCCTTCTTCCATGACCTGACTGGGCATAAACCAAAATGGCATCTACCGTATATGGGTCTATTTTCCATTTCCACCATTCCCCCTTTTTTCTACCGGAAGAATAGGTGGAATATTTATTTTTTAGCATTAAACCTTCACTTCCGTTTTCTGAACTGGATGCCCTTAAATTTATCAACTCATCCAATTGTTGAAAGGGGAGAAGCGGTGAGCATTGTATAGGAAGCGAAGGATGAATCTGTTCAAAAAGTCGATCTAAAATCGTTCTTCTTTCTATAAATGGTTTTGACCGTATATCTGAGCCTTGCCATTCCAGCATATCATATACCCTGAAAACAACGGGATTTTCATTCAGGATAGATGGGGTTATTCTTTTTCTTGTTATTCGGGTTTGAATATGATGAAAAGGTAAGATATTTCCATCCTTAAAAGGTAGAATTTCTCCATCTAAGACGGTTCCGGGAGGAATTACAGAAATGAAACTGGCAAATTCCGGAAATTTATCCGTTATTAATTCTTCGCCCCTGGACCAAAGATAATATTTTCCATTTCTAAAAATACATTGTCCTCTGATTCCATCCCATTTGTATTCTGCCACCCATTGCATTGGCTCAGCAAGGTCCTTAAGATCATTCAAAGGATAAGCCAGATGAAAAGGAAAAGGTCTTGAATCAGAACCTTCGTGTAATGGGTTATCTAACAGGGAAGAAAAAGAGGAAGTTAAAGGAGACCAGTCACCCATCAGTTTAAGCGCAATTTCATTAGATTCCTTTTGGGTATAAAGAGACAGCGCTTTAGCCATGAGTTTCTGTGAAATTCCTAATCTGAATCCCCCTGTTATCAATTTGTTAAATATGAATCGACCTGAAGTATTCAAGGCATCCCATGCCAGAAAAATCATTTCCTTTTGTTCCTTTTCCTCTTTTTTCTCCAGCGAGAGGATCATTTGAATCCATTCATTCAGCGATTTATGCATTTCTCTGCCAGGGGGTGGAAGGAGTAGCGCAATAGTTTCTGAAAGATCACCAACGATATGATAGGATTCTTCAAAAAGCCAGAATGGAATGCCTGCTTTTTCAGCAGCCCATTCTTTTAATTTTTTTGTTGAAATGGTTCTTTTAGGTCTTCTTCCCGTGAAGATTCCGATCATCCATATTTTATCCTCGTCGGGAACGGATGACAAATAATCTATCAGTGCGTTAACCTTTTCATTAGTTTTGGTCGTTTCCTCCAAATGAAGGAACAATGTTTCAAAGTATTTCATCCCCTTCGAAATTAGTTTCCAAAGGTTGAGCATTCAGGCCTTTATCCTGCAACCATTTTGACAGGATATCTGAATATCCATGGGTTACAAATACATTTTCTGCTCCTGTTAATGCGATAGCTTCATTTAAACCTTCCCAATCGGCATGGTCACTAAGTACAAAGCCTTTATCTGCATTTCGTCTTCGTCGGGCACCTCGCAGGGCCATCCAGCCGGAGGCAACACCATGTCTGATCGGTTCAAATTTTTTCAACCAATTAGTATGCTGGGCGGCAGGTGGGGCAATAATCAGGCCATTTATTAAATCTGCTCTTGATAAGTCAGCATTAACAGGAATTGTTTTATGCAGGGAAATACCTTGATTCCTCATCACTTTTAGAACAGCTTCGATAGTTAAATGGGTATAAACAGGTCCTAACCTATTGGAAATACCTTGTAAAATACGTTGTGCTTTCCCCAGAGAATAGGCATAAATAATGCTTAAATAACCATTATTTCTGTTATGGAGACACCAATTTTCTATTTCCTCAAATACATATTCTTGATTTTGCCAGTGATAAATGGGAAGTCCAAACGTAGATTCTGTAATAAAAGTATGGCATTTAACTGGTTCGAACGCTTCAGAGAAGCCGTCATTTACCGTTTTATAATCACCTGAGAATACGACGGTCTCCCCCTTACTGGAAACCTTAATTTGAGCTGACCCAAGAATATGACCAGCCGGATGAAAGGAAAAAGATACGCCGTTGATGAAAATTTCTTTACCAAAGGGCAATGTTTCCAGGTTGATTTCGCCCAAACGATACCTGATCACCGGAGCTGCAGTTGGGGTACAAAGGTAAGAAGCTGAACCCCCACGGGCATGATCTGCATGTCCGTGGGAGAGGATCGCTTTTTTTACGGGTTTCCATGGATCCAGATAAACATCGGCCTGAGGACAATATAATCCGGAAGAGCTATTGATAAGAAGACCCATTGTTGAGGAAGTCATTAATAATCAAAAGATCGGAGCCATTTCAGACTTTTCTCGATATTCCCAAGCGGAGTACCATATTTATGATTGTCCTGTTCAACAAAAAAATGGGTATGTCCGGCTGTTTTTTCCTCTTTAAAAATGGAAGTCCAATCTATAACGCCATCACCTACAGGGGCAAAATCACCTGATTCCTTTTCCATGTCTTTTACATGCCAAAGAGGAACTCTACCTTTATTTTGTTTAAAGAACTGAATGGGATCCAGGCCTGCTTTTTTTATCCAGTAAATATCAAGTTCAAATTTTACCAGATCAGCTTGCGTATTTTTCAAAAGGACATCCATAGGAAGCTGGCCCTCCAGGGGAATAAATTCAAAATCATGATTGTGATAGGCCATGGTAATGCCGTACTTAGAGGAAATTTCCCCTGCTTTATTCAGTATATCGGCAACTTTATTATAGTCACCTATTACCTTTCTTTCATTAGGCATCAGAAAAGCTACTGCCATATATTTCTGTCCCATTGTAACGGCATCTTCCACTGCTTTTTCCCATTGATTCACGGGTGTTCCCCATGCGTTACTACCCTGACCGGACAGATAATGGGCACTAATTACTTTAAGTCCCAGGTCATCTGTTATTTTTCTCATTTCAGAAACTGATTTTCCGAAATATTTTCCTTCTCCATAGCCGAATAGCTCTATATTTTCGTAGCCAATATCGGCAACTTTTTTTAAAGTCCCAACCAGATCTCTGGCAATTAAATCGCGTAGTGTGTAAACCTGAAGACCTATATCCTTCACTTTTTTTGTAAGTGCCAGGGAGGAGTTTGACTTAACAAGCAGGGAAGTGAGTAAAGCACCTGCGCCCAGATTTAAGAAATTTCTTCTATCCATGATTAAAAAATTAGTGGTTGACGATATTAGTTTTGTGAGTACGTATAACCCATACGCAAGCAAGAAGACAAAGGAGAAGTCCTAAAAACTCCCTGGTATATTCAATAGTTGGAATAGTTGCTTTCATAGATTGAACGATACTAGGCATTCCCTCCTTAACCCATTTAAAAATTTCAGGCAAAATGATACCCATACTTATCAGGCAGATGATGGACATACCTATTGAAAGATAAAGAGCAAACTTGTGTTTGACAGCCAGCATAATGTACATCAGAGACATAATGCCATAAAAAACCATCCAGATTAATGGATCCGGATCATTCCACTGAACAGCTGCAAAAAGGAAAAACAGAGCGGAGATACCAAAATAAATGTTTTTTTGAAATGGGGACATGGTGGAAAAAATTGTAAAAATCAATCAAAACTCCTTACAAATTAGCATTATTCATGATAAAACACCTACTTTTTTGCGGTAATATTAACCCGATAGCTTAAAATAGGTATAATACCCAATTGTTTCTTTCCCAGAATTTTCTGCTGTACCCGATCGTAATAATTATAAACGATATGATTTTCACCACTTACATTTTGAATATCAAGAGAAAGCATATTACTTCTTTTGGCTGCATTCCATTTCCGATAAATCCTGAGGTCAAGACGACAATAATTTTCAAGTACCTGGTCAAAGCCATTTTCCATAGAAAAAACACTGGTGCCCAATGATTTGGATGCATCGAAATCGATAGACATTTCCCTGAATCCAGCTCTGGCGACAAATCTTGCATTGATACCAAACTGCCTGATTTTCCCTTTTCTTTCCTGGCCACTCCATTCTTTTCCGATGGTCGCGTTTAAAAGATACTTATGACTAAACCGACCTTCTCTCCATATTTGATCACTTCCTGCATATTTTAATTGTCCGACATTAAGATTAATCAGGCTATAGAATCCATTTTTCCAATAAACGCGATTTTGCAGGGAAGCACCTAATTGAAAAGCCCGGCCTCTACTGACCAAAGGAAAATTAATGATTTCCTCCAGGACATTAATAGCTGAAAAGGCATCTATAGATTTATCGCTGATGGGAATGTTATTAATCAGACTACCATAAAACTGGGCGCTCCAAACTTCTGTATCTTTGACTTTCTTAAAAGTAACGGATCCCTGCCAGAGTTTTGTGAGATTTAATTGTTCATTTTGTTTAAAGCCGGTACCTATGTAAACCTGAACGGGTTGTAACTGGCTGCTTTTACCCAACGCAAAACTCATTGACGTCTGCCTGGTTAATTTTCTGGTTAATTCAAGGCGAGGTTCGGCTGAAAAACTATTATTCCAGGTGAAGTAGAATGAATGTAATCCAAAGGAACTTTGCCATTTACCCTTTTGGTATTGAAAACCCAGATAAGGAGCGACCTGTATGCCGGTCATAGTTCCGTCGTTTGAAAAATAGGCATCTGTAAGGGTTCTGATTTGTTTATTATAAGTTAGATTAATCCCTGCAAGGAAATCAATATCATCATTCATGGTTTTGGTATAACGGGTGTCTCCGCTCAATTTTTCAGGTTGCCAGAAGTCATAGGATGCGTTGAAAAATGAATTGTTTGACACCAGGGGAATAGCCTCTCTTAAGAACTGACCGGAGGAATAAACCCAGGTGGAAGTTAAGGCTCCGTTTTGATACCTGGCACCTAAAATTCGGCTGGAGGAGGAAAAATCGATAGAAAATGGGTCTTTTTCCCCTTTCCAAAGCGTACTATCTGCACTTCCTGAAAAGCGATTACTGCTACTTCCCAAAATACCAAATAATTGAAGGGAGCCATTTTTTAAAGGGAAGGAAAGATTCATAGATAAATCCTGAAATTCAATGGCTTCATCTCCTAATTCCAATCCCATTTTTTGCAACAATCCGATGGTTGAATAGCGGTAATTAACCAGATAGCTGGCTCCTGAGGCTATTTTCCCGATGGGACCTTCTGCAGCGAGATCAATTCCTATTAATCCGGCTTGAATAGTGTATTCCCTGTTTTCTGAATTTCCGGACCTTAAACTCATATCAAGGGTTCCACTACCTGCATTTCCATATGAAACAGGAGGCAGTCCTGTATAAAATGCGGTATTATCCAATAATTGCATGCTGATCATATTCACACCCCCCGCATTTCCTGTAACTCTGTCGGAAAAAGTTCCTGCATTTGCAGTGTGATTAGGATTAATTATTTCAGCACCCCAAAGCCTCCAGTTCACCCCATTGGGTGAATAATTTCGAATGATTAAGCCGTTTGCCTGATCATTATCATTGGTGACACCAGGCATGGCAGAGGCTAATCGGGCTGGGTCATAAAAAGTAGCGGGATATCTGAGTGTCATTTCCTGAGACAGTAAATTCAGCTGTCCCATACTTTGCCTTGGCATAGATTCACCATGTAAAATAATTTCAGGTAGATCAGTATGAAGTTCTTCCATGATGATATCCAATACTGTCTCTTTTCCTGATTCTATCCAGAGATCGGGAGAAACCCATGTAGCATAGCCAGTCAGAAAACTGGACAGGTAATGTCTTCCAACCTGAACATTTGATAACCTGAAACGACCTGCAGAGTCTGTAACCACCCCTTTTGTGCCATTATCAAGGACCAGATATGTACCTGGGAGAGGTTTTCCACTCCATTTGTCTTTGACAACACCACGAATCATTTGATTATTGGTTTGAGCTAAAATCTGACTCAAAGAAAAACAAACCAGAAGCACCGCAACGGTGCTTCTGGAAATTGATTTTAACATATTTTTTATTTAAAATAAACCCTTATTGAATGCCTAATAATTTTTTGTTAAGCGCTTCATCACTTGTCCCTCCGGCGAAATCATCAAAGGCCCTTTCTGTTACCTGAATGATATGATCTTCGATAAACATAGCCCCTTCTGTTGCACCTTGTTCTGATGATTTAATACAGCATTCCCATTCCAGTACCGCCCAACCATCATAACCATACTGACTTAGTCTGCTAAAAATGCCGCTAAAATCAACCTGACCATCGCCAAGTGAGCGGAATCTTCCTGCCCGGTTTACCCAGGATTGATAACCACCGTAAACACCTTGTTTTCCAGTTGGGTTGAATTCTGCATCCTTTACGTGAAAGGCGTAAATACGATCGTGATATAAATCAATAAATTGGAGATAATCGAGACATTGGAGAATAAAATGACTTGGGTCGTAGTTGATACCTGCCCGAACATGACCTCCCACATTATCCAGAAACATCTCGAAAGTGGAGCCATCATACAAATCCTCACCAGGATGCAATTCATAACCAACATTTACGCCACATTCGTCAAAAACATCCAATATTGGTTTCCAGCGACTACCAAGTTCCCTGAAGGCAGTTTCTATTAATCCGTCCGGACGTTGCGGCCATGGATAAAGGAAAGGCCAGGCTAAAGCCCCACTAAAGGTAACATGGGAAGTCAAACCTAAATGCTGGCTGGCTTTTGCTGCAAATTTAAGTTGTTCCACTGCCCAGTTCTGCCGGGCTGAAGGATTACCCTGAACCGCCGGAGGTGCAAAATTATCATATTGGGTGTCATAAGCGGGATGCGAAGCCACTAATTGGCCTTGTAAATGAGTGGATAATTCCGTAATCTGCAAACCGTGATCTGCAATTTTTCCTTTAAGGTCATCACAATAGGTTTTGCTGGAAGCTGCTTTTTCCAAATCGATTAAACGACCATCCCAGGCAGGGATTTGAATACCCAGATAACCTTTATCGGCGGCCCATTCACAAATACCATCCAAGGTATTGAAAGGTGCTTCATTACCCATGAATTGAGCTAAGAATACAGCGGGTCCTTTTATTGTGCGCATAAATATATTGTTTTAAAGGTGAAAATTTTTTCGAAATTACATCATTTTAATAAAAGATTTGACCTATCAGTTGGATTTTATCTTAAAAAGAGGCATTTTCCACAAAAATATATGGCTTATGTTACGGATGCTTTTATTATCAACACTTTTGATTTTACTCATTCAGAATTTATCAGGTCAACGACCCAACGCTTCACCTAAAAGTATGGAAATTAGGGAGGTTGTAGCAGGGGATGATAATCATTTTTTTACCTTTTCAACCAATCATCCCGAGAAACCTGATAAAGGTGAAATTGCCATGTTCAATTATAAACAGGAAAATTTAGCGACAAAGGAAATTACTTTTGAGAGGAGTCCACTGACAGCTCAGTTTGAGGCCGTTTTTTTTTGGGATAACCATTTAAACGTACTTTCTTCCCTCTATTATCCTGGCCCCAAAAGAAATCATTTGTTGTTATATCAATATGACGCCAACGATTTATCTGAGGTTAGTTCTGACATTATTTCAGAGGCATACACGCCAGCATTATACCGGGTTCCATTTGGATATGGTATTTCGCCTGACAGAAAATTTCTTGCCCTCTATTCCTGGACCTATACCCTGCCAAAAGATCCGGCAAGATTGAGTATTAAGGTCTTTACTTCTGGCATGAAGCCAGTATGGTCGGGAGAGTATCAATTGCCCATTATAAATGAGGGTCTTTTTTTGTATGACTGTAAAATCAACGATAAAGGGGAGCTTTATATGCTCGCTGAAAATTATCTGGGAAAACCTGGTCCACAGATTGATGAGCGAAAAATTCAGTACCTTGCTTTAGCCTTTAAAAAAGATCTCAAAGAACCATTAGCGTATTTCCTGAATAATCCCTTAGATAAATTAACGGGTGTAAAATGGGAATTAGCAGAAAATGGTACCTTACTGGGTGCTGCTTTTTTTACCGAAAAAGGAAAAGTTTTACCTGCCGGTTATTTAACATATCAGGTGCCTTCTCCTGGTGCCGAACCTAAAACAGACCGGTTTTATTTGAGTGAAACGGCCTATCAGGCTACTTATCCCTTTTCGCAACCTGAACCGAGAGATAACCCAAACAGGCGGCGATTCGATCAGTTCGTTTTCCGTCAAATTTCTAAGGATTCAGTTGGAAATCTATTACTGGAAGCAGAGCAAAATATTTTTGACCCCATAAATGGTTCATTGGAATTTAATGATATTTTAATCATCCGACATGATAATCAGGATAAACCTGTCTGGATGCGTCGAATTCCGAAGAGGCAACAAGGTTATTCCTATATTCCAAAAGTCACTTATGGGTATAAATCTTTTAAGTATAAAGATCAGCTTTTTTTTCTGTTTAATGATGCCATAAGGAATCAGAAAGGAACCGGGAATAATCCTGAGAGAGAATTATACGAAGGAGGAAATGAAGCAGTTCCTATATTGGTTTTGGATACGAATGGCCAATTAAATAGATTTGATGCGACAACCCTGCTTAAAAATACAGGCATAGGAGCCATCATTCCGGATAAAATATGGCAGGTCAGACCGAATTATTTGATGGCGGGTTGTATTCCGCTCACTACGGAAGAACCCAACATTCGATTAATTGGTTTAGATCTGGAAGCTGTTCTAAAAAAAATGCAGGCTTTATAATTTTAATACCCAACCTTCCGGATCGACTACAGGTGCTTCCTTTCCTTCAAAAGGGATTTTAATCCCCTGTACAGGAATTTCAATACGCTTCCATTCTTTGCCCACTTTTATAGTGACAGGCATAGGAAAGGGTAGTTGACCTGGTGTTTTCCATTTTAAGGAAAGTATATTGTTTTCAATACGCCTTTCTAACTCGGGGAGTACTGGTTGTCGAACATAAATATTAAAAAACCACGATAACTTCAGGCCGGATTCTGCCTCACAAATCTGTATAAAGTCATCTGTATGGACAAAACGACATGCCGAACCATCTGTAGTCTGCTCCATAGCAGCATCAGGATAAGCCATTTTGTGTAATACCTTGAAAAATACCTTATCTCCCAATAAATACCTTAAGGTATGTAAAGTCCAGGCCCCTTTATTATAGATAGGCGCTCTGTAAATTTCTTTTGCTGTTTTTATTTCTACCGGAGCAATAGGCAGAGAATTGGTAAACCGGCGCATTCCATGTATGTATTCCAGATAGGCTTCCTTTCCTAAGCGATCTTCCTGATAAAGCGCCTGCATATAAGAGCAAAATCCTTCATGAATCCACATATCTTTCCAATCGGCATTGGTCACCAGATTACCCCACCATTCATGGCCTAATTCATGATGATGAAGTGCGTCAAAACCCCAGTCTTTCCCGCCTGTCATCGAACCATTATTGTATTTAGCCCCATAGGCAATAATCGTTTGGTGTTCCATTCCCAGGTGAGGCGTTTGAGCTACGCCATATTTGTCCTTTCTGAAGGGATATGGCCCGAGATATTTTTCATAAAACTGCAGATGTGAAATTATTTCAGGGAATAGTTTTTTTGCCTTTTCAAAATCTTCAGGTAAAGCATAAAAAACTACCGGAAACTCATCTCCGGCAATACTTTTCATTTTTCCATCCACCACCATGTAAGGTGCAATATTCAGGGCAACATTATAAACATTTATCGGTGTGGAAACAAACCAGTGATAAGTAGATGTCGCGTCGGAATGCTTTTCAATATTAGTCAGCTTCCCATTGGAGGCGACAACCAGTGGGTCCGGAACCCTGATATGTATGGCCATGGAATCGGGTTCATCAGACACATGATCTTTTACCGGCCACCACAAATCAGCCCCATTTGTTTGACAAGAGGTGGCAATCCAGTGGGCTCCTGAGGGAGTTCTTGAAAAGGTGAAACCACCTTCCCAGGGTGGATTTGGTGCAATTCTTGGTTTTCCGCTATACCATACTTCCAGTTTAATCGTCTCTCCAGGCTGCCTTGTGTGAACTAAAGCAATGTTTATTTTTCCGTTTATATGTTTAAAGTCTGGCTTTTGAAAAGATTTATTGGGTAAAATAAGTCGCACCATTTCCACCTGTAACAAGCTATCCAGATCTAAAATAAAAGTATTAAGAGGCTGAACTATTTTTGCTTCAACAGTTAATTTACCTGAAATAAATCGTTCTTCTGGATTTAATTGCAATTTTAAATCGTAAAAACGGACGTCATAACTTGCCTGTTCTGAAGGTAAATGTCCCCCTGAGTCTAAAATATCCGTTTGTCCATTGATATAAGATATGGGTAATAAGCTTAGACAAAGGAAGCAAGGTATAAAAATTTGTTTTTTCATCATTTTAATCGAATTAAGAACTAAATGTAAGTAAAATATTATACATTTGTGAAAATCTACTAATCCTATGGGATTTAATAAGTATTGCGGGAGCATATCAGACGATTCCATTTCCAGTATGGATAAAAGTCGAAATAATATGGAAAATTGGAATAACCGATTTCCTCATTTAAGCCATGAGGAAAGATTGATAGCTTTATATGAGTTGTTTACACCACAGGAGATATTAGTCACTTCATCTTTTGGTGCCTCCTCACCGCTTTTACTTCACCTGATAGCAGGAATATGCCCGGAACAGCCCATCCATTTTTTAGATACTTCCTATCATTTTGAGGAAACGCTTGCTTTTAGGGATCGGTTGATTGAGAAATATAGATTAAATGTGGTCAATATTTTACCTGATGCCGATGCTAATCGATTAACAAGGGAAGAACAATGGTGGTTTACCAAACCTGATGCTTGTTGTGATGTTAATAAAGTTAAGCCTCTGGCTACATTAAAGGGAAAATATAAAGTATGGATTTCCGGAATCATGGGATTTCAAACCCCCCAAAGGTCAAATATGCCTGTTTTTGAGAATCAAAATGGTTTATTCAAATTTAATCCTTTCATTGACCTGACAGAAGGAGAATATTTGTATTGGTCTTCTTTATATAAATTGCCGGAACATCCGTTAACTGCCTTAGGTTTTGAATCGATAGGATGTATGCCTTGTACCTCCAGAGGTCAGGGCCGGAATGGAAGATGGGCAGGAATAGGTAAAATAGAATGCGGGCTGCATTTGTGACAGACTAAAAAATTAAAATGATATTGCTAATTTGAGTTTGTTTATTTTTCCTATCTTTGATAAAATTTGATATCTCGATTTAAATTTAAGGATATTTATTAGGGCTTTTTCCTCTCGATTTGTAGCATCTTAATTTTTTGTGTAGCATCTGCACACCCTTGTTTTTTATTATAGCCTTAAAATAATATTCATATCCAACATTTTATTTAATTTTTAAACCATTAAAAATGAAGCTGTACAGACATTTATCCACCTTTTTTATCCTGTTTTTATCAATTTATGGATATTCAATAGATTCTTTGAATCTAATTCACTCAAATGTGAGTTATGATACAAATCAAGTAGTTGATATTGAGGGAAATGATTATGAGGTGGTAATCATTGGCAAACAAGTATGGATGCAAGAAAATTTAAGAACAAGTACGTACAGAAATGGAGATACCATTGTTCATGCCCCTAAAAATACAGATTGGGTAGGCTTACAGAAAGGAGCATGGTGTATGGTAGAAAATAGTAACACCCAGTGCGAAATTTATGGAAAATTATATAACCATTTTGCAGTTACTGATCCCAGAGGGCTGTGTCCCAAAGGTTGGAGGGTGCCCTCAGAGGAGGATTTTACTAAATTGGCCCTGTTTTTAGGCGGTGAAGCGGTGGCAGGTGGTAAATTAAAAGATGTAGGAACTTCCTGCTGGCAAACGCCCAATTTGGGCGCTTCAAACGAAAGCGGCTTTTCAGGTTTACCGGGTGGTCAACGATCTTCTAATGGTAAATTTGGTAATATTGGCAATATAGGATCCTGGTGGACGAGTACCAAAAATCAAAATAACACAGCCTGGAGTATATCCTTATTCGCTTATACAGGAGGTAATGCTGTTTATAAGTATTATCAAGAGCTGAATGCAGGATTATCAGTTCGCTGTATCAAAGATTAAAATATTACCCAATGACCGATTTGACGGTCGTCACTTGCGGAAAGAAGCGTTTGATGATTCTGAAACCATAATAATTTGTTTACTGAATTTTGGTGTGCCTGATTTTTAACATTATTGATGGAAACCAAAAGGTTGAAATCAGAGGTATCCCAGATTCGAATAGATTTGTCTCTGGATGCACTAAATAATAAGCTGCCGTCTCCATTCAAAAGCAGATGATTAATCGTCAACCGGTGGGCTGGAATTACCTGAATCAGGCTACCATTTTGTCTATCCCAAACCTTTAACAGGGCATCCCGGCCACCACTAATCATTCTTTCATTGTCAGGATGGAAGGCTAAAGTAAAAACAGAAGGCAGATGACAGGCCGACCAGCTTTCCTTCAGATTAAAGGTGGCTTTATCCACCCAATAAATAGCTCCGTCTGAACACCCAAGTGCAAATTCATCTTTTTGCAAATCATGAGCTACACAACGGATAGACTTGAAACTTAACCGAATACTCTCCAGCGGAATCTGATCTTGAATGGACCATTTTGTAAAAAAACCATCTCCACCAGCGGTAAAAATATGACTATCAAGGTGTAAAATTGAAAATACTCCTTTTTTATGATGTGCTACTGCCTTTGGCGTGTTATGAGGATTGTTCAGGTCCAGCCAATATATAACACCATTTAAATCGCCAACAACACAAATATTCTCTATGGATAAAAAGCAGATAGACAAAATCTGCCCTGGTATAGTTGCCAGATGAATACCCAGTTCTGGTTGTTCCATTTGCCATTTGACTAACCAGCCATCACTGCCACCAGAAAGAAAAGAGGTGGTTTGTCCCATTTGATGCATGGCATATATGGCTCCTTTATGACCAAGAAAGAAAGGTTTAATTTTAAAAGCCATTAAAAATTTATATTTGAGCTTTAATATTAAAAATTAAATGGAATTTTTCAACTAATGGTTCTAAAAACAACAAATTATGCCAATATTTTACAGGGAAAATCTGGGAGATGATATATGTTTAGGCATCTGGGAAATTGAAGAAGAGGAAATCTGGTTTTCGGAGAAATGGCAGTTATCGGACGATGAGCGTCATCGCTTAAATCATTTAAAAGGCCGAAAGAGACTGGAATTTCTAAGTGCCAGGCATTTGGTACATCTTTTAACAGAACTTGAGCCAAGGGAACCATTGCAAACAGATATCAACGGAAAACCATTTTTTCCTCATAAACCCAACTGGCATTTTTCCATCAGCCATTCCCACAAATATGCCACAGCTATTATTTCAAAAAACAGAAAGGTAGGTATTGATATTCAATTGATTGTTCCACAGATGAGAAAAGTGGCCAGCAGAGTTTTTAGCCCGGAGGAATTATCCTTCGTCCAAAAAGATTATGAATTGGAAATGCTACACATTTTCTGGGGTATAAAAGAAGCGGTATTTAAAGCTTACGGCTTTGGTGGAGTTGATTTTAAGGAGCAAATAAAGATTCAAAAATTTGATTTTCAACATACTAATGGAAAATTTTCATCCTATTTGATTAAAGAAAACAGAACCTTGATTTATGAGGGATATTACTGTTTTTTTCCGGATGGATATGTTTCTATCTATTTGTCAGAGGTAGAACAGGTATGATATTAATCATTTTGTAAGCTGACACAACTCATTACTTACGCATTGACGACCTAATACCTTTGAGGTATCAAACAGTAAATAAATTACTTATGAACCTCAGAAACATCACAACCTCAGGTCTGTTTTTCCTGGCTGTTATTACCGTTACAGCACAGACCTACAAGTTAAAGACAAAGGATTTTTCGGTAAGCGGTACTTCTACACTGCATAAATGGACTTCTGACATTACCCAAGCCAGCGGACAAGGCGTATTCCAATTTCAGGATAACCAGTTATCGGGGATTAGCTCCATGGAATTGACTTTTCCTGTTAAAGGGATTATCAGCACGAAGGGTAAAATAATGGATAATAAAACATGGGAGTCTTTGAAGTCCGATAAACATCCGAATGTAACCTATACTTTTCAGTCCACTGAATCCATAACGAAAACGACAAGCGGATATGCTGTAAAAGTAAAGGGAAATCTGCAGATTGCTGGTGTAAAAAAACCGGTTTCCATGCAGGTCGAAGGAAATATGGATAGTGGGGGTAAATTACATTTCACTGGTAAGCATGCGATTATACTGCCAAATTATAATATTGAACCACCTAAGGCTTTGATGGGAACAGTGGTGGTAGGAGAGGAAGTTGTTGTTGCTTTTGATGTCACATTTGAAAAAAATTAAATGGTGGAATGCACCAACATAATCATAAACTAAAATGCACAATTATGAAAAAGTATGCTAAACACATTTTTACAATCCTGACAGGTTTATTATTTTTCGGATATTTGTCCGCACAAAACAATGAGTTGCAGTATTATCGCTTTTGGGATCAGAGAGGGATAAATGTCTTTGAACCAACAAAAAATAATACAGCTACTTTTAATGGTCTATATGTTCGCGTAGGCGGCGGATTCACACAGCAGTTTCAAGGTATAACCCACAGTAATAAGGCCAACGCATCTAATTTTACTTCAGGAGGTAAAACTTATAATGCCAATGCGGTTTATCCATTAGGATCTGGATTTAATTTAGCTACGGCCAACCTGAACTTTGATATTCAGATAGAAGACGGTATTCGCATCTGTCTGGAAAATTATATGTCTGCCCGCCATCACAATGAATTTTGGGTGAAGGGTGGCTATATTCAAATCGATAAATTGCCTATGTTTAATTCTCCCGCATGGTTTACAGACAACTTTCGTGTAAAAATCGGTCACTTTATGCCTAACTATGGCGATCAGCAGTTTCGCCGCACCGATAATGGTAATGCTATGTTCAATCCTTTTGTGGGTAATTATATCATGGATGCCTTTACAACTGAAATTGGAACTGAGATTTATGCATTTCCAATGGATCATGTGATGCTCATGGCTGGTATGACAGGGGGGTTAATTAACGGAGACGTAAAGGATTACAGTGGGACCATTACAAAGAAACATCCATCTATCTACTTTAAGGCAGCCTATGATAAACAATTTAATGACCTGCGTTTCCGATTGTCAGCATCTTTGTATCAAAATGCTGGTACAGTCAGGAATACCTTATTTGGCGGCGATAGAACAGGATCACGATATTATTACGCAATGGAACCAGAATTTATTAAAGGTACGACCGGATTGGCTGAAGCGGTAACACCTGCAACCAGATTTACCTCAGGTAGAATTAATCCTGGCCTGACTAATGAACTGGTGACTTTTCAGGTTTCACCATTTCTAAAATATAAAGGTATGGAGGTATTTGCAACTTATGAGAGGGCAAGTGGAAAAACCAATGCGGAAACAACAACCAGAACCTTTAGTCAAATGGCAGTAGAGGGTGTGTTCCGATTCCTTCCTAATGAACAGGCATTTATCGGGGCACGCTATAATACGACAGGCGGAAGACTTCAAGGGTATGCAGCTGATATCAAAATAAACAGGACTTCTCTTTCAGCCGGATGGTTGCCAAGTAAGAATCTGATGTTGAAAGCAGAACTTGTAAATCAAAAGTATTTAGATTTTCCAAGTTCAAACATATATGCCGGCGGTGAATTCAAAGGTATTATGATTGAAGCGGTTATAGGTTTTTAACGTTGAATTAGTTTACCATCAATTATTCCGCATCGATAAATAAATACCGGTGCGGAATTTTTATTTTCAACCTATGAAAAGGATATATTTAATCATTTTATTGACATTCATTACTTTTCAAATTTTACGGGCTCAGTCAATTAAAGTGATGATTCAGCCCCAGAGTATGTTACAAATTCAAGGGAAAACAAATGTAAATGCATTTAATTGCTATTGTGCTCCTCCTGCTACTGTTATAAATTTTAATGCAGAAAGTTCCGCGGAAACACAAATGATAGTATTTAGAAAAGCGGAACTGACCGTTTTAACAAAAAGTCTGGATTGCAGGCATAAAATAATGAACAGGGATATGTATCAAACGCTTAAGGCTGAACATTATCCAACCATTACGCTGAGTCTTTCTCAGGTATTTATTCCCATTCATCAAATAAATGCCCGTTGGAAACTGGAAGGTCCTGTCACTACAGAAGCCTATTTAACCCTGGCCGGTATGAAACGAAAAATCGATTTACAGGTGTCGATTTCCCAGCCATTAAATAATATTTATCGGTTTACGGCCAGTAAGAAATTGCTATTAACTGATTTTGGCCTTACACCTCCTACGGTACTTATGGGTATGGTAAAAGTTAAAAATGAGATAACACTGGAGATTGATGTTTACGTTTCAGCTTATTCTACCCCAACCTCTTAAAGATTCTTTATTTTGATTTAAATAGTTTTTTAAACCTTGATGTTCTTTATTGGTGAGATTGGGGTCGGCTGTTAAAATGGATAATGCCTCTTCCCTTGCCGTTTCCAGTATAGCGCCATCTTTAGACAGATCTGCTAATTTTAATTGTATAATGCCACTTTGTTGCTTACCATCGAGATTTCCCGGACCTCTTAATGTCAAATCTGCTTCGGCAATTTCAAATCCATTGTTTGTTCTTACTAAAGTATGGATTCTCTCGCGGCTGTCGGTTGACAATTTAAAGGAAGACATAAGGATACAAAAAGACTGGGCGGCACCTCTTCCTACACGACCTCTCAATTGATGTAACTGAGAAAGGCCGAAGCGTTCTGTATTTTCTATGATCATAACTGAAGCATTGGGAACGTTTACACCGACTTCAATAACTGTGGTAGCCACCATAATCTGGGTGTCACCCTTTACGAATTGCTGCATTTCCCAGTCTTTTTCTGCTGGCTTCATTTTCCCATGAACCATACTTATGGAATAATCTGGATTTGGGAATTCCCTGGAAAGGGATTCAAAGCCTTCCATCAGATTGTTAAGGTCCATCTTTTCAGATTCTTCGATAAGCGGGTAAACCACATAGATTTGTCTGCCTTCTTTAATCTGATCCTTCATGAATCCAATTAACCAAAGTCGGTGATTTTCATTTTTGTGAATAGTCATAACAGGTTTACGACCTGGAGGTAAAGCATCAATTACAGAAATATCCAGGTCGCCATATATGGTCATAGCCAATGTTCTTGGAATGGGCGTTGCGGTCATCACTAATACATGTGGTGGGTAGGGTTTACTTTTATGCCATAGTTTACTCCTTTGTTCCACGCCGAATCGATGTTGTTCGTCCGTAATGGCCAGGCCTAAATTTTTAAACCGCACAGGATCTTCCAACAGGGCATGTGTACCGATGACTATGGAAATGCTGCCTTCTTCCAGGCCAGCCAATATTTCACTTCGTTTTTTTCCCTTTACGCTACCAGTTAAAAAAGCCACCTGAATGCCCAGTTGTTCTCCAAAAGCAGATAGACCTGTATAGTGTTGCTGAGCTAAAATTTCTGTAGGGGCCATTAATAATGCCTGAAATCCGTTGTCTAAAGCCATCAGCATCGTCATAAATCCAACAACTGTCTTACCAGAACCGACATCACCCTGAAGTAATCTGTTCATTTGTTTTCCGGTAGCCAGATCTTTCCTTATTTCCTTCAACACTCTTTTTTGAGCATCTGTTAGTTCGAAACTCAATAATTGGTGATAAAAACGGTTAAAATAATCGCCAATCTTGCTGAAATTATAACCGATGACGGCAGCACGCCGGTTAAATTTCAATTGCAGGAGACTTAGTTGTAAAAAAAAGAGCTCTTCAAACTTCAATCTGGCCCTTGCTGCCTCCAGTTCATTTTTATTTTTTGGAAAATGGATCCATTCATAAGCCTGGACGGGAGAAATGAGATGATGATTCCTTAGTATGTGATAGGGAAGAATTTCAGGAAAGGAATCGGTTTGAATACGATCGATGATACTTTTTATGATTTTCCTTAAAAACCGGTTATCAATGCCAATTTTTGAACTTTTTTCAATACCTGAATACATGGGGTAAAAGGAAGAAGGTAAAGATTGATTTTCATGCTGGAGTGGTTCCATTTCAGGATGGGGAATAGAAAATTGATCCCGGAATGATTGTAACTTCCCAAATATGATGTATTCCTGTCCAATTACGAATTGTTTATACAGGTAGGAAATTCCTGTGAACCATATTAATTCCAGCGACCCTGATTCATCTCTGACGGTACCTACCAAGCGTTTTTTGGATCCTTCACCCATTTGTTCCAATCTTCTGAGGGTACCTTTTATTTGCACAAAAGAACCTTCCTCCCTGCAGTCCTTAATGGGTATAATTTGCGTTCTATCAATATGCCGGTATGGATAAAGCTGCAATAATTCCTGGATGCGGTGTATTTCCCATTCTTTACCTAACCAGGCGGCACGCTGAGGACCAACACCTTTTAAATATGCGATTGAGCTTAGTAAGAATTCTGTCATAATGAAATAAATTGAATTCAAAAATGGGTTGCAGCAAAGATACACCACATCGAAATTCAGAAAATACTTATTTTTGCCGGATGGAAACGATAAAACAACAGCAAACAGGAGAATTGGTTAAACGAAATTTCAGCCAGATTCTTCAACAGGAGGGTAGCTATATATATGGAAACAACATATTGGTTACTGTTACCCAGGTAAAAATGACACCTGATCTTGGACTGGCAAAAATTTATCTGAGTGTTTTTAATACAGAACATAAGCAGGAACCATTGTTAATGATGGAGGAGGAGAAAGTTCGACTTAGACAGGTTTTAGGTTCAAGAATAAAAAAATGGGTAAGAAGAATACCTGAAATTGATTTTTATCTGGATGATACCCTGGACGAAATGTACAGACTCAGTGAATTATTCAGTAAAATGGAAGCAGAAAATCAGATGGGAAAAGCGGATGATGATTCCAGGGACTAGTTTTTCTGAAAAAAATTGGGTCTTTATCAGGAATTAGCAAATAATATAAAAAATAACGGCTTGGTTTGTTTAGTTTTGTCCTGCCTTCTTAAAATATGACAATATGGGACAAGTTCTCCCGCAGAGTTTACTTACGGAATACGACATTTATCTTTTCAAATCTGGAAAGCATCATAAGACTTTCGATAAATTTGGAAGTAAAATAATTACCGTTAATGGGGTTTCCGGTGTTCAGTTTACTGTTTGGGCACCTACGGCGCAACAAGTTTCCGTCATAGGAAATTTTAATTACTGGAATACCCAAAGTCATCTTTTATTTCCCAGATTAGATAGTTCTGGTATCTGGGAAGGATTTATTGAAGGCATCCAAAAAGGAGATCTTTATAAGTATGCCATTGTTTCAGCCGATGGTCGTCGGCTTGAAAAAGGAGATCCTTATGCTTATTTTTGGGAAATACCACCTAATACAGCTTCTGTTGTCTGGGATCTGGAATATACCTGGAATGACCAGAACTGGCTGGATCGAAGAAAGGAAATTGCCAGAAATCCTCAGCCATGGTCTATTTATGAATTACATATCGGTTCATGGAGAAAGTCTGCCGATCAGTTGTTTTCTTTAAGTTACAGAGAACTGGCCATTCAATTAGTCGACTATGTAGTTGAAATGGGATTTACCCACGTGGAATTTCTTCCAGTGATGGAACATCCTTATTTTCCCTCCTGGGGTTATCAGGTTACCGGTTATTTTGCACCAAGTAGTCGTTTTGGTACACCTCAGGATTTTATGTTTCTGGTGGATGCCTTACATCAGGCGGGAATAGGTGTGATTCTGGATTGGGTGCCTTCACATTTTCCAACGGATAATCATGGCCTTGCTCAATTTGATGGGTCTCATTTATATGAACATGCAGACCCCAGACAGGGTTTTCATCCGGACTGGCAAAGTGCCATATTCAATTATGGGCGAAATGAAGTTCGTAATTTTCTTATATCCAATGCTTTATATTGGATGTCGTATTTTCATATCGATGCCTTAAGGGTCGATGCGGTCGCTTCAATGCTTTATTTGGATTATTCCAGAGAGGAGGGACAGTGGTTGCCTAATTGTTATGGCGGTAAAGAAAATATCGAAGCTATCGCTTTTCTGAGAGAATTTAATGAAACTGTTTACAGAGAATTTCCTGATATACATACGATTGCAGAAGAATCTACGGCCTGGCCAGGTGTTTCAAAACCTACATTTACCGGAGGTCTTGGGTTTGGACAAAAATGGATGATGGGGTGGATGCATGATACCCTGAATTATTTTAAAAAGGATCCTATTTACAGAAAGCATCATCACAGCGAGCTCACCTTTTCTATGGTATATGGATTTACAGAAAATTTCCAGTTACCTTTATCACATGATGAGGTTGTTCATGGCAAAGGGTCTTTGTTAAACAGGATGCCTGGTGATGAATGGCAACGATTTGCCAATTTGCGTCTTCTTTTTGGATATATGTACACCCATCCTGGTACGAAGTTATTATTTATGGGCGGGGAGTTTGGGCAATCTGCTGAATGGAATATTGAAAGGGGCCTGGACTGGTGGTTATTACAATATAGTTTTCATAAAGGTATTCAAGCCTGGGTCAAAGCTATGAATACGATTTATAAAGAGGAAAAGGCGCTCTACGAAAAGCAGTTTGAACCAGACGGTTTTGAATGGATTGACCATAACAATGCTGCACAAAGCGTTTTATCTTATATCAGAAAAGGAACAACACCAGATGATTTCCTGGTTATCGTACACAATTTTACCCCTGTATCAAGGTCAAATTTCAAATTAGGGGTTCCTTTTCCGGGTGTTTGGGCGGAACGGTTAAATGGAGACGGCGAGTCTTTTTCTGGTTCGGGACATCATGAAAATAAACCGGTTCCAACCATTGAAGGGTATTGGAATAATCAACCGCAGTTTATTGAAATTAATCTGCCCCCGCTGGCTACGGTCATATTTAAGAAGCAGAGCTAATTCGTTACATTTTGTCATTTAACCATAAAAATGGTTGTTTGTCCTGTTAATCGGGTCATTCAGCCTTTAATTCTTTTTCAATTGAACAATTTGCATAGGCACGCTATTTAGGAGAAGTTAAAAACTACCCATATTTCAAATTAACAAACACTTATGGACCTTAGATTTCTATTTATTTTTATTTCAATTATCTCTTTTACAAAACTGGCAGCGCAGCCGCCTGGTGTTATTCCTTCTGGTGGATTTTCTCAATCCGCGGGTGTTACTGGTAAAATAGTTGGTGTAGTGACTGACTCAACAACACGTTCTGCAGTCGAATTTGCTACAGTTGTCCTTATAGACGCCAAAACAGGTGCCCAAAAAGATGGTACCACAACAGATGAAAAAGGATCTTTCAAATTTTTAAATCTAAAAGCAGGTAAATACAGATTATCTCTTTCTTTCATCGGATATAAGACAAAGGTAACGCAAGATATAGAACTTACACCTCAAAAACCTGATGCAGATCTGGGTAATCTAATGCTTATAAGTGAGAGTATAGATCTCTCGGCAGTAGAAGTTACAGGCGAGGCAGGAGCCATTGAAAATAAAATTGATAAATTAGTTTATAATACGGAAAAAGATCTGACCACTGCAGGTGGAAATGCGGCTGATGTTTTACAAAGGGTTCCGCTGCTGGCTGTTGATGCAGAGGGTAATCTTTCTTTAAGGGGTTCAAGTAACATTCAAATATTGATTAATGGTAAACCTTCAGGTATTTTTTCAGGTAATCCGGGGGATGCATTAAAATCAATTCCCGCTGACCAAATAAAAAATGTGGAGGTAATTACTTCTCCTTCAGCAAGATATGATGGGGAAGGAACAGCAGGAATTGTAAATATCATAACCAAAAAGAAATCGGTAGATGGTTTTACAGGTTCTGTTAATTCATCTGTAGGAACCCGTTCAAACAATGGTTCCTTAAGTATGAACTATGCACGCGGGCGTTTTGGTCTGAATTTAAATGGTGGAGGCTGGTTCAATTGGCCTAGACCTTCTTTTGCCTCTTTTTACCGGGAAGACAGAAGTAGTGTTTTGCCTAAAATTCTCTCTCAGACATCTACTGGTTCGAGTTCATTTTATGGACCAAGAGTTACCTTATCTGCTTTTTATGACCTGAATGCATATAATAGCATCAACACTTCGGTTTCTTTAAGAGGTTTTGGTCGCTCTGGTGAAAATATTACCGAAGCTACTTATAAAGATCCAAATTTTGGTATCAATCAAATTTATACCAGAAATAGCTTTAATTCTTCCATCAGAGGTGGGTTTGACTGGTCAACAGATTACAGAAAAACTTTTAAAACAGCAGGACATGAACTGGTTTTTGCTTTTCAGATTTCAGGAGACGTATCGGATCAAACCAATGAAATTATTCAGACAGGAAATGATCCAGGGCTTGCCTTAAACACAAAAAATGATAACGCAGGCATTAATCTGGAAAATACTTTTCAAATTGATTACACCCTGCCGGTTAATAAAAAAATAACTTTTGAAACGGGTACCAAATTAATTTTGAGGGATATTAACAGCGATTTTGCCTACAAGAACTATAGGAACGACTTGAAAAATTTTGTCACAGATATAACCCGGTCAGATATCTTTTTTTATATCCAGAATGTAATGGCAGGTTATGTTTCTGTTAATGTAAAGCTGGGTGAAAAATGGGGACTCATAGCTGGTTCAAGATATGAGCAAACTTTTCTTAATGGCGATTACGATAAAAGTGCTGTTTCCTTCACTAATACTTATAATAATTTTTTGCCAAGCGTTACGCTAAACAGAAAATTAAGTAACTTTTCAAATATTAAGTTTTCTTATGCCAAAAGAATTCAACGTCCAAGTCTGAGATATATAAATCCTTATGTGGAAATAGAGGACCCAAGGGATGTGACCGTTGGAAATCCTGAGGTTGAACCGGAAAATACAGATCAATATGAGCTAAATTACAGCACTTTCATTAAAGGTATCGTTATCAATTCAGGAATTTTTTATCGTCAGACCAATGATGTTATTGAGCAGTTTCTTACCATTTCAAAAGAAGGGGTAAGCATAAATTCATTCAGGAATATCGGTATAAACCGGAATTATGGCGTTAATCTATTCAGTTCTGCTAATTTAAAAGATAAACTTTCACTTCGCGGTGGTGTAAACGTCTCACTGTACAATGTCTCTGGAAATATAGATGGTAAATTACTTACCAATGAAGCTATTGTTTGGAATGGTAATTTAAGTTCAACAGTTACTTTACCAAAGGATTTCAAATTTGAAATTAATGGTTTTTATAGTTCACCCAGGGCAAGTTTACAAGGAACCAGAGCATCTTACCAAAGGATGAGTGTTGCGATTCAAAAAGATATCTGGAAAAAGAAAGGGTCTATTGGTATAGTTGCAGTTCAACCGTTTAGTCGTGATTTGCGTTTTATAAACGAATTGCAGGGAACTAATTTCTACCAGCGTAGTGAAAATGCTTTTGCACAAAGATCATACGGTATTAATTTTAGTCTTCGTTTTGGAAAGCTTGATTTCAAAGGACCAAAAGAGAGAACAAAACGGGTTAATAACCGCGATTTAAAAGATGAGGGAGGTGATAACAGTTTTTAATGAAATATAAATTAATTCTTGTTTTCTTATCAGGATTGGTTTCTGCCATTGGTTTGGCAGAAACCAATCCCGTTCCTAAGCCAGATCTTTTTGACATACTGGAAGGAAAACAATTTGTAAATGTTACCTTGAACGTGGATCTTGACGCTTTGTTGAGTAACAGATTCAGTGAGGATGAAATTTCAGGAACATTTAACTATAAACAAGTTGGTGGAAAAGCTCTAAATCTTACTGTAAAATTGAGTTTAAGAGGTAAATTCAGACGGAGGATGTGTGGATTTCCACCGCTAAAATTGAATTTTCTGAAGTCGGAGTTATCTGAACATAATTTATCCAAATCAGATGAATACAAATTAGTTACCCATTGCCTTGAAGGAGGAGAAGGGGATGCAAATATCATCAAGGAATATATGGCATACCAATCCTATCAGCTTATTTCACCTTTAAGCTATAAGGTCAAACTATTGAAAATCACCTATCAGGATACGAAAAGTGATAATAAAATAGTTGGTATGGCTATATTACTGGAGGACAAATCTACCTTTGAGAAAAGATTTGATTTGAAAGAGTTAAAAGATAGTTTTAGTATTCATCGCTCGAATTTTGATGATACTAATTTCAGGACACATGCATTATTTCAATATATGATTGGAAATTTGGACTGGTCAACAGCTATTGTAAAAAATCTCGATATATATAAATCAAAAGAGGGAGAAAAGTTATTTATTGTACCTTATGATTTTGATTTCTCCGGATTTGTAAATGTGGCTTATGCGGTGACAAATAAAGATTTTAAGCAAAAAAAAGTCAGGGATAGATTATTACTTGAACCTGATGAAAGCGATGTTTTGTATAAAAATGAAATTAAAAAATTTATAGAATTAAAACCTGAATTTATTGCGTTGATCCGTAAACAAAAGGGTATTAACATGGAAATTAAAATAGACCTGGAACAATATATCCTTTCTTTTTACAATCAGCTGGATATGGGACTTACGCGGTCCTTCAATTAAATATAAAGTCTTTTTGTTTTGAAATAACAAATTCTTGCCTCAATAATCTTATATTCGCGCTAAACTGAAAATTATGTTGTCGATTAATATTTACTTAAGATTTGGCCTTATTGCCCTGTTTATTCCTCTTTCTATCCTGCTGAATATTTACCTGGGGTTCTGGTATGCTTTTCCATTTTATCTGGCTATATTGATTCTGATTTTAGGGTATATATTTTTAGGAACGGTACAATCAGCTTCAAATCTTATGCAGATTGGTGATTACGACGGGTCTGAGAAAAGGCTAAATTTGATTTTAAAGCCTGATTGGTTATATACAACAAACAGAGCCTATTATTATTTATTAAAAGGTTCCGTATTAATAGCAAAAAAGAATATTGACGAAGGAGAACTTTATCTTAAAAAAGCGCAATCCATTGAACTCCCCTCTGACAATGAGAAAGCTATGATTGAACTTCAACTGGCTAATATTTCTGCTTCTAAGGGTAAATGGAAAATGGCTGAAATTCATATGCGCACCATTAAGCAATTGAAGGTAACGGAAAGTACATTGAAAGAACAAATCAAGCAATTTGAAAAGTCCATGGCAAATCAGGGACAAATGAAGGCTGCCACCAGGATGGGGGCAATAGGTCAACAAAGTATGCGTGTTGCTGGTGCCGGAAAAGGAAAAAGGCGCCGTCCACCAATGCGTTAAGCCATAGGATAGGCTTTATTTTCTATAAAAACATAAAGAATCATACACAAAAAAGGTATGATTCTTTTTGATTATTTAGTGGGAGTCTTTATTTTACAATCCAGCCCCCTTCAGCAGGCAAATCTGTCCCTACAAAAACCAAGTCATCATTTTCCTTTTCAGCGAGCAACAGCATCCCTTGTGATTCAATACCCCGCAATTTTCTGGGCTCCAGATTAGCGACGACCACAACATTTTTACCAATCAGCGATTCTGGTTTAAAATGCAAGGCGATACCACTAACAATAGTTCGTTTTTCAAAGCCCAGATCCACTTTCAAAACAAGTAATTTATCTGCCTTTGGCACGGGGGCAGCTTCCAGAATTACGCCTGTTCTTAAGTCAAGTTTGGCAAATTCATCATAACTTATCTTTGGTTTTAAAGGTGGTTGGGTTATTTCTTTTTCTTCTATCATAATGGCATTTAATTTTGCTTTTTGCTTTTCAATGATGGACCATCTTGAGGAGTCTTTTCTATCAATAATTTTTGGAAATAAAACTTCCGGCGTTCCTAACTGATGCTCTGGAGGCAAAAATGGTTGTATTTTTGACTCATTCAAAAACAAATTTAGGGATATTACGGGGATGTTGCTAAGTCCAAGCATGCCATGAATACGTTTAGCTGTAAAAGGTATGAAAGGCTCGGCTAAAACAGATAAGATAGCAGAAACCTGCAAACCTGTAAAAATTATTTCCGCAATTTTAGGATCACTTGGGTCAGCTTTGAATAATGACCAGGGCGCTTTTTCCTGCAGGTAAATATTACCCCAGGAGGATAAATCCATAAAGGACTGCGAGGCTGCCTTAAAAGAAAACTTCTCTATTTCAGTCTGCCATTGTTTAACAAGGTTTAGTACTGGAAGTAAAGTTTCTTCCCAGTTTGATTGTGGCTTAGGGACAACACCATTGAAATAGGCATGAGAAAGAACCATAACTCTGTTGAGAAAATTTCCCAGATTATCGGCCAGGTCTTTATCATGAAAATCTACAAATTCATCCCATTTGAAATCGCTGTCCTTGTTTTCCGGAAATGTCCTTAGTAAGGCATATCTCAATGCATCTTCCTTATTTGGAAAATCTTTAAATTCCTGAAGATATTCATGTTGTTCCAAACCCCAACCCCTTGATTTGGAAAATTTCTGCCCTTCAAAATTTAAAAACTGATTGGCTGGCACATTTACAGGTAATACAAAATCACCGTGCGCTTTAAGCATTGCGGGAAAAACGATACAATGAAAGACAATATTATCTTTGCCAATGAAATGTATTAACTCGACATCATCACCCCCTTTCCAGTAGGATTCCCAATCCTTGCCATTTTCCAGTGCCCATTGTTTGGTGGCTGAAATATAACCAATTGGGGCATCAAACCAGACGTAAAGTACCTTTCCTGTTGCATCATCCAGTGGAACCTGAATTCCCCAGTCTAAATCCCGCGTAATGGATCGTGGTTGAAGGCCTGCGTTTAACCAGGAAAGACATTGACCAGTTACATGTTTTCTCCATGTATTTGGGTCATGATGGGGTTTACCGTCCAGGGTTCCTGTTTCTATCCATTCTTTTAGCCAGTCGGCATGTTTATCTAAACGGAAATACCAGTGTTTAGTTTCTTTAAGAATGGGAGTTTCACCACTTAACATTGATTTAGGATCAATCAATTCCATAGGAGATAAAGTGGAACCACAAGATTCACACTGGTCGCCAAAGGCTTCTGTATGACTGCATTTAGGACAGGTTCCTTTTATATATCGGTCGGCTAAAAATTGGTTAAATGAGACATCGTAATATTGTTCAACCACTTTTTCAATGAATTCATCCCCCTTTTCATAAAGGGTGGTGAAAAAGTCCTGAGAGGTTTCATGATGGATTTTCTCACTTGTCCTGTGATAATAATCAAAAGAAATACCAAGCGCTTCAAACGTCTCCTTATTCAGGGCATGATATTTATCTATAATTTCATTTGGGGAAACCCCTTCTTTTTTAGCCCGGATGGTTATAGCTGCCCCATGTTCATCTGACCCGCAAACCCATAAGACCTCCTTTCCAGTTAATCGTAAATACCGGACATAGATGTCAGCTGGTAAATAGGCTCCAGCAAGATGTCCGAGATGTAATGGTCCATTGGCATAAGGGAGTGCGGAGGTGATTAAATGGCGTTTAATTTTTGACATAGTCAATTTTTTTTAAATGACAAATATACGAATAGAATGCCAATTAAGGAGGACTTTCCATCAGGGCCGCTATGAATTCCAATTCCTTCCCTCTCTGATGATTTCCAGTTAAAACTTTGCTTTCCGGTTAGGAGCATGTTCATAAATCAGCTTCCAAAGAACTTCATAGGGAATGATTTCCGGACCCAAATTAATGGATGACTCGATATTGGGGTGAGCTTTTAAATTTTTAAGCATTAATTCACTTCGTTCAGCAATGGTTTTCCAGTTATAGGCACAATTTGGAATAAGTAATAATAATCTGATAAAATTATAACTTCTCAGACTTTCATTATTTCGTAAGTACCTGTAAGCATATTTTACCAATGCTTCATATTTATCGGTAATTTTATCAAACTTTCCTTGGGTTAGATATAAAATATATTCAATCGCAAGGATGGAGACATTCATGCCTGCTTTGTCTTTATTAAACAAGGGAACGGTATTAAAAAATTTTGCCTGCCGGTATCCCTTAAAGATATTGCCGGAATAATCTTGAGATATTTCGCCGATAACATGTAGAAAATAAAGATAAATTTTGTAAGTTTCCCATTTTTCACGATCGATTTGATTAATATTTTTTAATAATCCCTTCGTTGAAGTTTCCAACCAAATAGATGCTGCTTCATTGTAGTGTTGACCATGTAAAGAAAGCAGGAAGCGAAGTTCCTCATTTTTAAGATTGGATTCATTTGAAGTTGTGTGCATAAAAACAAGTTCCTCGGCCACCTTTTTCCCTTCATCAAATTGTTTGAGATTTAAATAACAAACCATTTTTTGATGTAGTAATTCATTTTTTAATACTTTTTGTTGAAAAGAATTATTTTCAAGGATAACCAGGTTTGCCGTAACTTTTTCAAGAGCGGCAGTAAAATCTTTTTCTGCTAATAAAGCCATGATATTAATCTTGCTTATATACTGTCTTATTTTCGCAGAATTACTTTTGATTAAAAGTTTCTCAATTTGACCGACATAATTAGATACGATGTAACCGAGTAAAAACCTGCCTTTTTTGTTGGCATAAAAGGCAATCATAAAGCTTGAATACAATTCTTCGGCAATACATTCTAAATGATGTGTTTCATTTAATTGTTTTGACAGGGTATTATAATATTTATATTTTCCAGGGTCTAATTCTCTGTGAGCATAATAATCTCTGATATTTCGGGCTGCCTTTTCTCCAAATTCAGGCAGTTTGAATTTTTCGGAGATTTTTAAAATGGATAAATTTATTTTATTTGCAGCAGCATAGATACCTAAAGTATTAAAAATAGCTACCTGAGCACCCATCCGATGTAATGTAATGGAAGCATACTCATATTCCTGATGTTTTAAATAAGGATTTTCAGCATTTAATATCCAGGCAAGCAATTTATCTTTCAAGCGTTTCTTCAATGAATAATACTTTGAATTGTTGGGGGGTGAATTGAAATAATAAGCACTGGCATCTTCATCGGTTAATAGTTTTCTGTTGTAAATATTATCCATAAAGTCGTACATAACCTTTAGCTTGTCTTGTCCGTCCCTTAATAATCTTGCCTTTGCATTTCCAGGCATCGTCTTAAATAATGTAATTAAAGCAAGTAGCTCTTCCATAAATAATTGGTTTATTTTTAAATAGAATGAAATAACAAAGGAAGAAAAAAAATTCTCTCCCTTTGCTTGATATAGAAATACACCCTTAACCGTAGTTTTAAATAAGATTTTTATGACAAAACTTATTTTCTACGACCTTTAACCTTTGATAAAAATAAGATCAGCTATCGAGTCTCCGAAGGACAGAAATACATGTTTTCCGATTTATTATAATCTGCGATTTTTACTTTGATGTATGTATTTTAAATAAAAAGAGGATTGTCGCATATCCATTATGTGACAATCCTCCTTAAGAATTTCTAATTTTAAAAGCTTAACTTTTTCCAGGTAAGGTTCTGTAATAGCCTGAGATAGTGGTATAAATTCTGCAAAATAATTCCATGGCACGATAGGCGTCTCCTTCAGGACCTTTAGCATTCAAATACATTTCACCCTTATCTGTTTTTTGAATAGTAATTCTGATTCCATCCATTCCCTGGGGTTGAATAGGAACTATAATATGACCATCTTTATAAACACCATCATATTTAAAATTACAAACAGGTACACCATTCGACTCGCGACCACCAACGTGAACATTCACTTTTCCATTACCTAAATCTTTGATTGTTAATCTTTTCCACTCTCTGTTAGGATAATCTTCGTTATAAAAATTTCCAATAAAATCCTTTAATGCAGCTTTCTTAACTGGTAAATCAGGAACTTTAGGAATAGGGTCAGGTACTTTTTCAATCATGAAGCCTTCCGGTGTGTAAACCATTGTTTTGGGCTTTGAATTATCTACTTCTTCTTCTGGTTTATTATCAGGAACGCATGAGAAGATAATTAAAGAAAGTATGACCGTTAAAAAAGGAATACTAATTTTCATGGGTTTAATAATTTAGTTGCAAAAGTACATTTTTTTATGATACTTTTAATTAACAAACCTTTAAGAAAATTATTGTTTAATCGTATGATAATAATATCTGTCATGCGCACTTACAACTACAGTGTAGGTTCCGGTTTCAAGCTGGCTCAGATCAAATCGTTTCTCAACCCTAAGTACGCTGCCTAATTTTTCATTAAAGACACGCTGGCCATTCTGATTTAAAATTTGAATTTCAACGGGACTTAAGAATTGATTGAACAGTACCAAATCTAATTTATTGCTATTGGTATTGAAAACTGGACTAAAGTATTCTCTTACCGCTTTTTTATCAATAAATAAATCATCTGTCTTAATTACGATAGGTTGCATCCATTCTTTGTTATTCAGGAAAATGGAGAGGAAATACTTACCTTCCGGCAAAGTAGATAAATCAAAAATACTATGGTAACTGGATGACTTAACTTTAGTTGATGTTAATATGATTCCTTGCTGATCCAGCAGTTCAATTTTTGCAGGCTTATTTATATCATCCATTAAAATAGCCATTTTCTTGGTACCTTTTACCGCTGTAACTTCAATCATTGCTGATAATGGCGCGGATAAAAGTACCATCGAAATTAAAAAAAGCATTGTTTTCATGTGTTTATTGTTTTGGGTTATTATTTAAATTCATTTCCAAAACAAAATTAGGAGGATATAATACGTATATCTACTATTATTTTGACCATAAATAATGCTATATTAACATAAAATATAACAATTTCCATTTATCATGTTAAAATAATGTTAAGTCTTAGCCTTTTCTATACATTTTGGATAAAAATAAAAGGGATTGTATGGTAATGTTACCATACAAACAGAATAAAATTTGGAAAATGAAAAGGAAATGTTTTGGCTGTTATTTCAATAATTGGTAAATACGGCCATTTGAAATTGTCCCCTTGATTTATTGGTTTGAACCTGTGAAAGATATCCCAGTTCCAGTTTAATTTTCTTATTAATGAAATACCCGAGTGCACCATAAAGTCTTAGACGATCCAGATTAGGCCCTTTCCCATTCAGGAATATCTCGTGATAGGCTGATAAGTACCAGGTTTTGTCGATGATTGATTTATGATGGAGTGGATAATTTATCCAGTTCATAGCTCTGAATCTGAACTTAAAATCGTCTGAAAAAAATCGTTCTTCAAATCTTAATCTGGTCATAAAAGTTCCCCTGCCGAGGGTGTTTCTATTAACAAATTGCTGGTAAATTCTATTTTCAACAATTCTGTTTTTTTCAGGAGTACCATTTATATAAGGTTCTGATAGAATATAAGCATAACCTAGATGCAAATTATCTGTTTTTGAGCTATTGTATCCAATTCCTGTTCTAATCAATAGTTGTTCAAGATCTCCGACGGCGTTGAAATTTCTGTATTGAACTTCATGCCACCAGTTCCATTTGTCATTTATTTTTTTGTTGCCAAAATATTGTATCCAGTTTCCTGTGTTCGTATTTTGAGCCAGGGAGATATTTAAAAAAGAAAGGAATAGAAAAAATAATATCCCCTTCATTTGTCTGTCGTTCATCGAGAGAAAATTAAAGGTTAAAAAATGCCAGCAATAGGAAAAAACTAAAACAAGACGGAATGGCCGATGTTACCAGTCGCCACCGGCGCCGCCGCCGTCAAAATCACCTCCTCCAAAATCGAAACCACCTGAATCGTCACCATCATAACCGCTTCCGGAACCAGAGCCGAAGCCACCGGGGAAAATCCACATGCCACCTCCCGACTGATAATCACCAGAACGGGAATAGGTATGAGATCTTGATGCTGATCTGAAAAGAATGATTACTGCAACAATAAAAAGGATAAGGAAGAGTATGAAAAACAGACCAAAAGGCGGGCCATGAATTGCATTTGCATCACCCTGATAGGTACCTGCTGCGAGTTGTTGAAGTGTTAAAATAGCTGCGGAAATGCCCTCTCCGTATTTTTGTTCCCTGAAGGCTGGTTTTAATTGATTTTCTATAATTCTTTTGCCCAGTGCGTCGGGTATAACCCCTTGCAAGCCTGGACCTATATGCATAAAAATCTTTTTATCCCCCACAGAGATGTACAGAAGAATACCATTATTGGTTGATTTGTCACCAATACCCCAGGACTGAGCAATTTTTAAAGAATAATCGAATACATCTTCATCCTCTAAAGAAGCGTCTATAATTACGGCCATTTCAATAGACGTGGAATCTTGCCAGTCTTTAAGTGCTTTTTGAATCATTTCAGATTCACCTGGAGCCAAAACGCCCGCAAAATCATAAACCTGAATATTAGCCTTTACCGGTATTTCTTTGGCAAATGAAATGGCAGCACTTAAAGAAAAAAAGAAAGGAAGGAAATAGAATGGAAGGTGGCGCATGACCGTTTAATTCAAGTTAAAACATACTTACATTATTCGCTGTAAGTGATTTCGTTGCTGAGTTCATCCACATCATTCTTTGAAACGGGAAAAAGGGCAGTCAATTTATCTCCTATTTTAGAAATGGTGTCGCAAATACCTGCACCATATTTACCTTTCGCAAAATAATCGTGCAGGGAGTCTTTACAGTCCATCCAGAAATTTTCTGGAACCAAACGGTTTATTCCAGCATCACCCAATATAGCAAACTTCCTTTTTGAGGGGACAATAAATAAAAGAACCCCATTTCTCAGCTTTGTTTTATGCATACCTAATTCCAGGAAAACCTTAGCCGCTTCCTCATAAACCGGAAGGGTTAAGGTTTTCTGAATATGAACTCTTATTTCACCTGAGGTATGTCCTTCGGCAGACCGAATAGCTTCGATAATCTCTTTTTCTTCTTCTTTACTGAGTTTAAAATCTGCCATGCTTTTTTTCTTCTAAAAGGTGACCGTTGGAGCGTCCTGCGCATTATCAGCAGCCTCAAATTGTGCACGCTTGGAGAAGCCCATTATGCCGGCAAACAAGGAAGCCGGAAATCTTCTCACCTTTTTATTATAAGTGGTAACAACATCATTGAAATTATCTCTGGCCACTTTTATACGGTTTTCGGTTCCTTCCAGTTGCGCCTGTAATTCCAGAAAGTTATTACTGGCCTTTAGTTCAGGATAATTCTCACTGACCATCAACAACCTGCCAATAGAAGAAGAAAGACCTTGTTGTGCCTGTTGAAATTCCTTTAAACTTTCAGGTGTAATGTTGGAAGGATCGATAGTTGTGCTGGTTGCTTTAGCTCTGGCCTCAACCACCTGAGTAAGGGTTGTTTGCTCAAAATTAGCCACACCTTTTACTGTATTGACAAGATTAGGTATCAAATCGGCTCTTCTTTGATAAGCTGATTGTACTTTACCCCATTCATTTTCAACATCTTCATCTAAGTTAACCAATGAATTATAAGTGTTACAACCGCCAAAAAGGAGTATTAATCCCGCAACAATCAGTCCAACGGACCAGGATAAATTTTTCATAATTAAACTATTTTAAATTAAAAAGTTGAAACAAAGCCTTTACAGGTAGGATTTCACCTGATAGTACGCTACTCCTCAAATGTAAATATTTTTCTTTTGTCATTTCCAATGAAAAAAAATCTTCTCTTAATTTATTTTCAATTAATTGATCAAACCAATATCCAATCTGAAGTTTCCTTTTTTCCATTAACTCGTTTTTTCGATGAATGGTTGAACTGAATGAAATTAATTGTTCCATTATTTTTTCAAAACCTTTTTTCTCCAGAGAGGAACAACTTAACACAGGTGGCTGCCAATGATCATTTCGGGGTGGGAATAAATGTAAAGCCATCCTGTATGCGTTCATCGCTTCTCTAACTTTATCTTTATTTGACCCATCGGCCTTATTGATAACAATCATATCAGCCATCTCCACGATTCCTCTTTTGATTCCCTGTAACTCATCGCCTGCCCCGGGTAATAACAATAATAAAAACAAATCCACCATTTCACTTACGGTTGTTTCCGATTGTCCGACACCTACGGTTTCTACTATAATCCGTTCGAACCCTGCCAGTTCGCATAATAAGATAGTTTCTCTGGTATTCCGGTTAACGCCACCGAGTAAATTGCCGCTTGGGGAAGGTCTGATGAAAGCCATTGGATTCCTTGCCAGATTTTCCATCCTTGTTTTATCTCCGAGAATGCTGCCCCTGCTTTGTTTACTGCTTGGATCTACGGCAAGTACGGCTACCTGTTTACCTTCTTTTGTCCACATTTCACCCAGGCACTCTATAAAAGTGCTTTTTCCCACGCCGGGAGCACCTGTTATGCTAATTCTTAAGGAAGCATTATTTCCATAAGGAGAACAATGGGAAAGCAATGCTTCTGCTTTTTCTTTGTCTTTCTTCAACTTGCTCTCTATTAAGGTAATACCTTTACTAAGCATCACTCTGTTCCCGTTTTTTATTTCGGACACCCAGTCTTCCATTTTTATGGTCGGAGGGAGCGTCTGTTCATTATTCATAGTAGAATTTGAAGATTTGATATGCTGAAAATAGTATTTTTATGATTCATAATAATAAACCATGCTGGAGAAAACTTTTCGAACGCCATTAAAATTTTCAAAATCCAGCTTTTATCTGGATCATTCACAAGCTATTTTAGCAATAGGATCTTGTTTTTCACAGCATATCGGGCAAAAACTAATTCATTCAAAATTTCAGGTTAGCATAAATCCATTTGGAACACTCTTTGATCCCTTCTCCATACATAACCTGTTAAGATTGGAAAATACTGAAAGTGATGAACCAGCATTAATTTTTCATGGGGGATACTGGCATGCAGTTCAATATCATGGTTCCTTCAAAAATAGGGATAAAAATATTTTAGTAGAAAAAATCTATCAGGCAAAAGCAGATTTGTTGTCCTGGTTAAAAAATTGTAGTACGATTATGTTAACTTATGGAACAGCCCATGTCTGGAAATTAAAAGAAAAAGACAAAATAGTTGGAAATTGTCATAAACTTCCCGGGGATTTATTTTACAGGCAACTAATTTCACCTGATGCGATAACAAATGAACTTTTTGAATCCGTATCGGCATTGAAAAAACAATTTCCAGCCATTAATATCATATTAACGATTAGTCCCGTAAGACATCTCAAAATGGGAATGACTGAAAATCAATTATCTAAATCTGTCTTAAGGGTAGCCATTGCCTCATTGATTCAAAAACTACCGGAGATTTATTATTTCCCTGCTTATGAAATAATGATAGATGACCTTAGAGATTATCGATTTTATGCCGACGACATGATTCATCCCTCAGACCTTGCCACGGAGTACATTTATGATGGGTTCAAATCTGTATTTTTTACTGAAGAGACAAAAACAAGAATAAAAGTCTGGGGTGATTTTAGAAAGGCATTGAATCATAGAACTTTAGACGAGGAAAATGAACAGTGGAAAAGGTATAAGCAGCAATGCAGGGTTCAGTTAAATCAGTTTAAAAATGATTTTCCCATGCTTGACTGGAAAGAAGAGGAACAATTTTGTAATTTGTCCTAAATTACCTTGTAAAAATCCAATTATTGATTCTAATTTTGACATGCATAAAATGTAAAATAATGAAGAAATTAAATCCGGGATTATTTATTGCTTGTTTAACGTTCTTTTCCGTTTTTTCTCTGAACGCCCAAAAGTTAGTTAGCTCTGCGCCAGCAGGTGTTATATCAAAAGATTTCCTCTCTTTTCTATTTGGCGCCAATGGATCATTGCTTGAAAATGGTATTGAGCTATATAAAATAACTTATACTACGATGGATGTATCGGGGAAACCTGATACTGCTTCGGGTTTGATTATTCTGCCCTCAAATGGTAAGAAATCTTTTTTTCCTGTAATATATCAACATGGAACTGTAGATGATAGAAATGATGTTCCATCGAATGTAAAAGGGGGTTGGGAAGCTGGAGCCGTATTTGCCGGATTGGGTTTTTTCACTATATTACCGGATTATCTGGGTCTGGGGACTTCACGAGGTTATCATCCTTATGTCCACGCTGCTTCGGAATCGTGGGCTGCTACAGATATGTTAAAAGCAGCTGTTTCTTTTGCTTCCAATGCAGGTATTACCCTGAATGAAAAATTATTCGTAACCGGTTACTCCCAGGGAGGCCATGCCAGTATGGCCCTTCACAGAGATTTAGAGAAAAATCCGATCCCGGGATTTAAAGTTGCCGGTGCTGCCCATTTGTCTGGTCCTTACAGTATTTCAAGCTCTATGCTGGATCTGTTACTGAGTAATCAGGAATATGGTAATTCGGGTTATGTTCCTCACACATTGCTGGGCTATAATCCCATCTATAAGCTTTACCCCAATTTGAATCAGGTTATAAAACCAGCTTATCTGGATATAGTTTTGCGCAGACAGAAAGAAGAGATTAGTTTAGGACAAATGAATACCTTGCTTTCTACCGCTTTAAAAAAGGACTTTGGGAAAGCAATTCCGTCCTTTATTTTTCAGGATAGTGTCGTAAATAATATTAAAAATAATCCAAATCATCCGGTTCGGGTGGCTTTAAAAGATAATGATACGTATGATTGGACACCAAAAATACCGACAAGAATTTTATATTGTAAGGCTGATGAACAAGTTGCATTTACCAATGCAATCCTTGCCGATTCTGTGATGAGAGCAAGAGGCTCCCAACAGATTTTCATCAAAGACCTGAATTCCTCCTTTAGCCATGGTCAGTGTGTGGAACCAGCCTTGTTGAATACTGTATTATTTTTCAAATCATTATCAGTATCAACATCTCTTTTTGCCTTGAATTCAAAAGCAACAGACCTAAAGATTTATCCAAATCCGGCATCTACTTTTTTATACTTTGAAAATCTCCCAAAGGCAAGTAAGGTAGAATGGTTTAATTTACAAGGTCAAAAAATAGGAAATGCAACACTTGATTCAGGAAACGAACTTTTTATAGGCGATTTGTCAGATGGTATTTATTTGTTCAGGGCAATTTCAGGGAATGAGATTTTTACTGGAAAAGTCGCTGTTAAAAAATAAATGAGTTAAAAGATTCTGGAAACCTTCGTATCAGATATAATTTTATTGTTTTCAGATACATTTTCAAGTAACAGGATTCCAGGCGCCTTACCTATGTCAAAGGAGCCCAGAACATCTGACATCCCTAAGGCTTCTGCGCCATTCAAGGTAGCCCAGGTCAGTATGGTTTCAACATCAAGATAGGCGCAATATTTTGAGAGCGTTTTTAATTCTTCAAGAATGGAGAGTTGCCAGTTTGAGGATAGACTATCTGTCCCCAGACAAACATGGGCCTTATGTTCTAAAAATACATTATAATTCGGTAATTGATTTTCGATAAACAGATTAGCATTTGGGCAACTGACCCAATAAACTTTATTTTTGTTCCATTCAACTGCAGCCTTGATTTCTGTTGCCAACGTTTTCGTGTTATGGATAAATAAGGTTTTATGTTGTGGATTCATATTTTCCATGGCATAATAAATAGATGGTTTTCCGGTAGGTTTGAATGTTGAAAAATCAAAACCAAAATCCTTGAAAAAAGATGGAAAGCCGCCCGAACCATTTATAAATAAATCATCTTCGTGAATTGTTTCCTGATTATGAATACTAATAATGGAATCAGTGGTATTGATTTTGTTCAATTCCTTGAATAAAGAGGTTGAGACGGTGTATGGTGCATGTGGGACAGCACTTAATTTATCTTCCTTTTTTGGATAGAAATTTTGATAGACCTCAAGATATTGGTTGACAAATGCTGACGTAAGGTGAGGTTGCATAAAGTCAAAAAATTCGATAAAGGTAGCATATCTTATGGGGCTTTTTCGTTTACATTCGGCCGTATCCTTCTTATTTGAAATATCCCCAACAGCCATAATTCCCGCCTCCCACATGGCTTTGTCCTGTACTTCAATAGCCTGTTGTATGACTTCACGAGGAAATTCACGAAGTGTTACTACTGCTTTTAAAAAAGGAATAAGTCCCGTTCCAGTTGGTATCTGTCCTTTAAGATGTGAAAGTTCCAGATGACAATGCGCATTAATAAATCCCGGGACCAGCAAACCCGAAAAATGCACTATATTCGATTTATCTGCATTTGCTGAATTTTCAAGAGATAAGATAGTCCCATTTGTATCATCATAAGTCAGTATCCCATTTTTTACAGGAGCTGAGGAAACGGGATAAATATAATCGGCGCTTATCTTTCGTATCATCGAGGTATATATTTAAGTTAATGGAAAGTCCTTTTTAATGGGGGAACCCTTTTTGAAATCATACATAGTCAATCCGCTTCTGAGCGTGGGGATAAACCTGGTCGATTTGGGCGGGAAAAATAATTTCTTTTTTACGGCGGCTACCCAATCGTTTTTTGGAACTGGAAAAAAACTTAAAGCCAAAACAGGCTGTATGCCTTTTCTTTCATCGACAAATTGCTGAATACTGATATTATCTTCCGGATATTGAATATGGGTAATATTTTTAAAATCGATCATTGCAGGTAATAATTCCTCAAAATAAACAACATCTGGTTTTTCGGGATCAACGTTTTTGAATGTTCCCATATACCATTGATCTTTCAAACCAATCAACACCTTATTTTTATATTCAGGTAAGATAGGTGCTGGCAGCATAACAAGCTCGAAATGGGCGGATAGCCGGGTAAGAATCAGGTCAGCATCAGTGTTCTTATGAAACGTATAAATCCGGTGGAAAGAATGTATAATTAACTGGCTGACAGGGAAATAAGCGGTAAGTAAATATTCGAAATCAGGATTCCCCTCCTCAAATAAGGATAAACAGGCGGCACTGCGGTGATGACCGTCTGCAATCAGGGCGTATTTCATTTCCGAACTAAAAAAATACTTCATTTCCTCAATAGAATAGATATCATCAATCAGCCAGAAATTAAATAGTTGATTCTTTTTTAAAGAAGAGTATGATTTAAAAACAGGTTTCTGCATTTCTTTGGTCATCCACGATGAGAAAGTTGGATGATCTTCGAAAGCGGCTAAAATTGGTTTAATAAACGTACCTTGTTTAGCAAGATATTCTTGTTGCTTTTTTAGTTTTGAGGGGATAGTATCTTCGTGAACTTGCAACTTATTATCCTGATAATCCATAATATTAGTAAGGCATACGATTCCGGAAGACTTTAAATTTTCAGAAATTATCTCTAAGATAAGGAGACCATTTTTCTGAGGATATGGTTTTTTAAATGGTAAAAAGGCTTTTGAAAGATGATTTCTGGCTGCATCACAAAATGAATCTATTTCTGAACCAAATTGCTCGGGAGGGAAAATGGCGGAAAAGGAACTAATTTGCATATCTACCGCTTTATTTGCCGAATATACAAGTAAATCGGTAGGTACCCTATCTAAAGTTGAGGTAAATTATTTTTGACAGATGAAAATAAAGGGTAATAATTAACTTTAGTTTTGTTATTTTCACGAGGTAATTAAAAGGCTTTCCCCAAAAAAGCTATTTTTATTCTTCAAAAATCATCATAATATGAGTAGTACAGCAACGAAAGAAGGCTGGGGTACAAGAGTCGGATTAGTATTGGCAATGGCGGGTAATGCCGTTGGATTGGGTAATTTTTTAAGGTTCCCGGTTCAAGCCATTCAAAATGGCGGAGGTTCTTTTATTATTCCCTATCTTGTTTGTTTTCTATTGATGGGTATTCCCCTTTTATTTATAGAATGGTCTATGGGTAGGTTCGGAGGAAAATTTGGTCATCATTCCACCCCTTTTATCCTGGACAGTCTTGCACCTAAACAATCCTTATGGAAATATATAGGAGTGTTCGGTATATTTACAAATATTGCGGTAGCAGCCTATTATTGTTATCTGGAAAGCTGGGCCTTAGGCTATGTTTGGAATTCCATAAGCGGAACTTTTTCTGGACTGGACAGAACGGGTGTTGCTAATGTATTTGTTGAATATACCGGGTTAAATGGTCCTCAACCTTATTTTTTCTGGCTTATTTGTTTGGTATTAAATACCTATATTTTATCCAGAGGATTGAGTGGAGGTGTAGAAAAAGTAGCTATGGTGGGGATGCCAATGCTCATATTTTTTGGTATTTTTCTTGCCATTCGCGGTATCAGTTTGCAGGCAGGTACAAATGGTGCTGAGTTTAATGGAACGGAAGGATTGAACTTTTTATGGACGCCTAATTTCGACACTATCTGGTCCCCAAAAGTTTGGCTGGCTGCGGCAGGTCAGATCTTTTTCACTTTGTCAGTAGGTATGGGAAGTATTCAATGCTATGCATCCTATTTGAGAGAAAAAGATGATGTAGCCCTAAATGCAATGAGTGCCGGCTGGATGAATGAATTTGTAGAAGTGGTATTGGGTGGTGCTATTTTAATTCCTATTACGGTTGGTTACTTTGGTATTGACGGAATGAAGGCGCTTGTCAGTGAAGTGGGTGGATTAGGTTTAGGTTTTAGAACACTTCCTTTTCTGTTTCAGCAATGGGGCCCCATTTTAGCTGTCATCGCAGGTGTAGCCTGGTTTGGTCTCTTGTTCTTTGCGGGAATCACCTCTTCCCTGGCCATGGGGACACCAGTAATGGGTTTCTTACAAAATGAATTTAACTGGAAGCGCGGTCCATCTGCTTTAGCATTTGGTGTCATTGTTTTTGTTTTGGGTTTACCAACCGTAGTATTCTTCCAATATGGCGTTTTCGATGAATATGATTATTGGGCAGGAACTGTATCTTTAGTGGTATTCGCTCTTTTTGAGACGGTTTTATTTGCCTGGATTTTCGGAATAAAAAAGGGATGGGCAGAAATAATTTCAGGTGCTGATATTAAAGTGCCGGTCATTTTTAAGTACATCATATTAGTCATTACGCCTTTACTTTTAGGATGGGTTTTCATTTCCAGTTTACCTGGAATATGGGATCAGATTACACAGGTTAAATTGAGTAATGACCTACTTACCGCAACAGGCGCCGAAGCGGAAAAAATAAGGAAAACCATTTTTTTCCAGAATTTATCCAGATTGCTTTTACTGGCACTATGGGTTGCTATTGCGGCTTTGGTATATGTTGCTTATCGGAAGCGCAAACAAAACGATTCCGTTCACTTGAATGTTAACAACTAAAAAATAAAAAATGAATGCTTCAGCTTTAATCATGTGGTTGGGTTCTGTAACAATCGTAACATGTTTCACTTTGTATTTTTTTATCAAAGTCTTGAAGACCCCAAATAAATAACTGGATTTATTTTATTATATCCTGTCTGTATCTCAAACAGACAGGATATTTTATTTTAAAGAACGTGGAAAATGAAAGTAATCATCGCTACAGATAGTTTTAAAGACGCTGCAGATGCATATACCGTATGCCAGTCCATAAAAAATGGATGGATAAAATCTAATCCGCATTCGGAAATACATTGCTTCCCACTGGCAGATGGAGGTGAGGGGCTTATCGATATCTTGAAAGGATATCTGGAAATGGATTTGGTTTTCATGGAAGTTGAGGATGCCTTGAGAAGAAAAAAAACAGCCCGATTTTTATTTTCGGAATCAAAAAAAATGGCCATTATTGAAGTGGCGCAGGCTATTGGTTTACAAGATTTGAACCACGAAGAAAGAAATCCGTTATACACCTCTTCATATGGGGTTGGTGAAATGATAAAAAAGGCTTGTAAATTAGGTGCTACAGAGATTCTTATCGGTCTGGGGGGATCTGCTACAAATGATGCAGGTATGGGAATGGCAAATGCTCTCGGATGGCGATTTTTGGATGAAAATGGAAAAGATTGTGAACCAATTGGCATTGATTTGATTAAAGTAATTCAAATAGTACCTCCGGCTGAATTTATCGGAAGTAAGGTTACATTTGAAATACTTTGCGATGTGAATAATCCATTATTCGGACCAAATGGCGCCGCTTTTATTTTTGCTCCTCAAAAAGGGGCTGACAGCCTGGCTGTAAAATCACTGGATAATGGTTTAAAACATTTTTATGGTGTTTGCTCTCAATTAAATAAGGCGGTTAAAGATGATCTGGCAGGTGCTGGTGCCGCCGGTGGATTAGGTTTCGGAACCAGTTATTTTTTAGGTGCTACGCTGAAATCAGGGATCGATCTGATTTTAAAACATGCTCAAATTGAAAAAAAAATGAAGGAAAGTGATTTAGTAATTACCGGTGAAGGATCGCTGGATAAGCAAACCTTACAAGGGAAGTTGATAAAAGGAGTCTGCCTGCTGGCGAATAAATATAATAAACCCGTCATCGCTCTTTGTGGTGCTTTAAATTTATCTGAGGAAGAATTAACTTCTTTAGGGTTAAGAGCTGCCTTTAGCATTGCTCAGGGACCAGGCTCCTTGCGTGACGCATTACTGGATACAGAAAAAAACCTGGGCCTCACGGCTTTTAATATTGCGCAAATGATGAAATGATTTAAATATGAATAATAAGGTATCCGGAGATAAATCAGACATCCATGCGCTAAAAGAAAAATACGCCATCAATGGTATCTATTTGAGTGATCATACACTCACTTTTTTAATAGAAAATCAAATGGTTGTAATTCCCTGCGAACAACATGACCAGTTTCCATTGAAACCATCCAGCTTAAAGGAAGGCATTCACTATTATGTTATATCCGGTAAATGGGTATTTACAGAATTTTATCATTTATTGAGAGGACATTGTTGCAAAAATGGCTGTCGGCACTGCGTCTATGGACCTAAGAAGCTAACCGTTATTCCTTAACAAAGCATGGAAAAATACATTATCTGCTTCGTGTTTATTAAATCAATGCTAGCAACCTGATTATCCTATTTTTAACCTCTGCAATAGTCAAGTATATGATTTGCAAAACAGAGGAAAAAAACAATTTTCATTACGATTCTATACGCCGGATACCCGCTCCCAATGCATTTAAACGGACATCTAAAAATTGGTAACCCCTGTCTATTTGCTCTATATTATTGATGATACTGGTTCCTTCAGCACTTAGTGCGGCAATGAGAAGTGCCATACCAGCACGAATATCAGGACTGCTCATCGTTATACCACGTAATGCCTGCTCTCTTTCCAGGCCAATGACGGTGGCCCGGTGTGGATCACATAGGATAATTCTGGCACCCATATCAATAAGTTTATCAACGAAAAATAATCTGCTTTCAAACATTTTCTGATGGATAAGAACACTACCTTTTGCCTGGGTGGCTACGACAAGCAGAACACTTAACAAGTCAGGGGTAAGTCCCGGCCAGGGGTGATCATAAATCGTGAGCATGGAACCATCCAGCGCGTCCTGAACAACATATTGATCTTGTTCGTGAATTTGTATATCATCCCCTTTAAAGGACATAGCTATACCTAATTGTTTGAATTTGTCGGGAATGATACCAAGATGTTGGAGTCCCGCATTTTTAATAGTCAAAGGACTATTAGTCATAGCTGCCAGCCCAATAAACGAACCAACTTCAATCATATCGGGTAAAATGCGGTGTTCTGTTCCACCCAGCCGGGTAACGCCTTCAATATGTAATAAATTAGATTTAATACCCGAAATATTGGCTCCCATCTTATTTAGCATCGTACATAATTGCTGGATGTAAGGTTCGCATGCCGCATTGTAAATGGTGGTGTGTCCCTCAGCCATGACAGCCGCCAGAATGATATTGGCTGTTCCCGTTACGGAAGGTTCATCGAGCAGCATATCGGTTCCTTTCAGTCTTTTTGAAGTGAGTTTAAAAAAACCGTGATCCTTGTCATATTCTGATTGAACGTTAAGATGTTCAAAACCAATAATATGGGTATCCATTCGCCTTCGTCCAATTTTGTCGCCGCCGGGTTTGGGTATAAAAGACCTGTTAAACCGGGCAAGTAATGGACCGGCGATCATGACAGAACCCCTTAATTTATTAGCGATTTTATGAAATTCAGGATCTTCAATTTTATCGATAAGTATATTTTTTGCTGTAAATAAAAAAGTATCTTCATTTTCTTTTATTACGGATACACCTAATTCCTTTAAAATCTCAATCAATAACTTTACGTCCAGAATATCTGGAATATTACTTATTCTAACGGGTTCTTCTGTCAATAAAACGGCACAAATAACTTGAAGTGCTTCATTTTTAGCACCTTGAGGTGTAATTTCACCTGATAGTTTTTTTCCGCCAATTACCTCAAATGCCTTCATATTATTTTTTCAGCAAAATTAATTTTTTTGCGGATAATTGTCAGCTCTGATAATTATGTTAATATTGGGCTATTGGATCAGAACAGAAACAGATGAAATACAGATCAAATTTTTCGCTTCAGGAATTAACTACTTTCAAAACGCCAGGCATTGCAGCACATTATTATTCTTTTGACACGGAGGAGGAATTAATGTCGATTGTACAAAAAAATGATTTTGAACGTATTAGCAACTATTATAAGGATGTTTTAGTATTAGGAAAGGGGAGTAATATTTTGTTATTAGGTGATGTAAAAGGGGTTGTTTTGAAAAATGAGATGGTTGGAATAAATATCATTGAGGAATCAAAAGATGAAATCTTTATCGAAGTTGGCGCTGGTATGATATGGCATCAATTAGTTTTATATGCCCTAGAAAAAGATTGGGCGGGAATTGAAAATTTGGCATTGATTCCAGGTACTGTTGGTGCAGCACCCGTGCAAAATATAGGAGCTTATGGCGTTGAATTAAAAGATGTTTTTCATTCTCTGCGTTGCTGGCATTTTGAAGAGAAAAAATGGTATCAACCTGGATGGAACGAATGCCAGTTTGGATACAGAGACAGTATTTTTAAACAACAGTGGAAAAATAAAACCCTTATCACCAGGGTGCAATTAAAATTGAGTAAAAATGAAATGTTAAATACGGAATATGGCGCTATAAGATCAGAACTTGAGAACATGGGTATCTTTAAACCAACGATACGGGAAGTTGCCAAAGCAGTAATGAATATCAGAAATTCAAAAATCCCTGATCCTGATGTAATTCCCAATGCAGGCAGTTTCTTTAAAAATCCGATAATCACAGATGAGCAATATAAATATTTATCGACTGACTATCCGGAAATCCCTTGTTTTAAATCACCTGATGGATATAAAATTCCTGCGGGCTGGTTGTTGGAAAAAGCAAACTGGAGAGGGTATGCTGAAGGGGGGATAGGGTGTTATGAAAAACAGGCGCTTGTTGTTATACATACGGGTGGGGGTACCGGAGAGGATATCCTGACTTTTACGGAAAAAATACAACAATCTGTTCGCAGAAAATTTGGTATTGAACTGGAGCGGGAAGTGAATCTGGTTGGTCACTTGCCCGCCTGATTGATGTAGATGATGATGGAATGGTTATGGTGTCCGTTAATTAGTTTTTCCTGACCATTGAATCAGCGGATCTGTTTTAACCTCGAGAGAGCTGTGATAACTATCCTGACCTACTTTCAACGTAAGGTGATAAAGACCGGGCAGTGCTTCTTTTTTGTCAAATTTCAGATTCCATCGAATTTGCCGGATACCTTTTTTATTTTCGACCGGGAGCGTGGTGCTTAGGGTTCCGCTTTGATCCATAATCTGGATAGATATAGGTTCGGAAGTATCCTTTAGGTAAAAATGAATAAGGGCTCCGTTTTCAAAAACAGCCCGTGGCAGGGATGAAACAGGCTTGATATTTGCCGGATTTTTTCCAGCATACCAGAAATGTCCCCTTTGAGCACCTCTGCTCTTATTTGCCCAGAGGATGGCTGGTTTCTGGTGAAATAACCAGGCTTTTCCATCAGCAATAGCTGGTGTTAATTGCTGTAAGGGAGAAATGTCATCTAAGATAAACAAACTCCTTCCATGGGTTGCTGCTATCAGATCGTTTTCCCGGGGATGAATGACTAAATCATAAACGGAGACGGTAGGCATACCCTCGTTTAGCCTGTACCATTTTTCTCCGCCACTCAGGGAGTACCAAACGCCGGTTTCAGTTCCTAAAAAAAGTAAGGATTTATTTTTGGGGTCTTCGCGAATTACGCGAATCACTTCATTTTGAGGTAGATTTGAAGCAATATCAATCCATGTTTTCCCAAAGTCCGTCGTTTTGAATACAAAAGGTTTAAATACATTGTCACGGTGCCCGTCAAAGGCGACATACGCCACTGCAGGGTCAAAATGAGAAGCCTCTACCTGCGTTACCCAGGTGAATGCGGGTACATTTGGAAAATTATTTCTTACATTTTTCCAGGTATTCCCTTCATCTAAAGTCAGTTGCACATTCCCGTCATCGGTTCCAAGCCAGATAAGGCCGGCATCAACAGGAGAGGGAGAAATGGTAAAAATGGTGCAATGGTCTTCGGCTCCGGTATTGTCGGGGGTAAGCCCCCCGTTTTTACCAGCAGCTATTTTCTTCGGATCATTGGTGGTCAGGTCAGGGGATATAATTTCCCATGTTTGTCCTCCATTTTTACTTTGAAAGAGATAATTCGACCCCAGGAATACGGTTTTAGGATCTAATGGAGACAGGACAAGTGGGGCAGACCAGTTATATCGGAAAACAGGTGTACCGGGAATGGTGGGTATGGGATTGACTTTTGCATAATTAAGTATGGTAGCGGGTTTAGGTTGAATGTCTGTAAGCACATGGGTGAGTGGGTCATACCTGTTATAACTTCCATTTTCACTGCCGGTGTAAACTTCCCGCCAGTTGTAGGGATTAACTGCACCGTACATGCCATCGCCCCAGTGAACTTTCCAGGAGGCGTCATTTAAAATACCTCTGACATCTCTGGAAAAACTTGCCGTTGCGAAAAACCCGTTATCTTGTAACCCACCATAAATGATATATGGTTCCTGCATGTCAACCCCAATCCTGTAATATTGTGCAATTGGCAGATTATCAAACAATTGAAATGCATGACCATGATCATGAGTAAGGGAAACGCCTTTGTCTGCACCTAAATAGAACCGATCTTGTTGATTGGGATCCAGCCAGATGGCATGGAAATCACCATGGACTTCCTGATCTTCACTTCCATTTTTTAATGTTTTCCCACCATCTGAACTGACCATAAAGCGGGTAGTCATGACATAGACCTTCTGGTCATCCTGAGGATTTATGGCCACCTGACTATAATAGAAAGGCCGGTTATTATAGGTGTTTATATATTTCCATGATTTTCCGCCATCTTCAGAGCGGTATAAACCGGAGCCTGGCTTTGATAGATCTTTTGATGCTTCAGCTTCTACCAGGGCCATTAAAATGCGTGGATCTTTTCTATATAAGGCTAATCCAATACGTCCGGTAGGTCCGCCAGGTAGTCCTTGTGTTAATTTAACCCAGCTCTTGCCTCCGTCGGTTGATTTGAAAATACCGCCATGATTACCTCCACTGGTAAAAATATAGGGTTTTCGTAACCTTTCATAGAAGGCGGCATAAAGGATAGAGGGATTTTTACTGTCCATGATAATATCAGTGCAACCTGAACCCGGATGAACAGGTAATCCGCTGGTTAATTTTGTCCATGTTTTTCCTCCATCTTTGGTGTGGAACAGGCCTCTATCCCCTTCGCTGTCACTCCACAGGGGGCCGATAACGGCAATATAGGTAATGAGTGGATTAGAGGGGTGGGTGAGAACACGTGCTATTTGCTGTGTGTTTTCCAGGCCAAGGTGGTCGAAATTCTTTCCGCCATCGGTTGATTTATAAATTCCATTTCCCCAGCTGACGGAATTTCGATTATTTGCTTCTCCGGTTCCAACCCAGATAATATTAGGATTTGCCTGAAATATAGCAATATCTCCTATGGATGCTGTTGCATATTGATCGAAAATGGGTTCCCAGGTTGTGCCCGCATTTGTCGATTTCCATACGCCGCCACTTGCTGTAGCTATAAAAACCTGTTTGAAATCTTTTTCTACAGCATCGATATCGACAATTCTTCCGCCCGGACTGGCTGGTCCAATATTTCGCCATTGCATATCGGGAAGCGCAATTTGCCCTGGTAAAAGGCTGGCGGAATGCACGAGAATAATCAACAGGATGGGATAGTAAAAATGAAGGCGCATGGAAAAGTTTTTTGTGTAATGGTAATATAGTTTAAAATAGCTATATTGCTTAGTTGTAACTTTGTTAAAGTTAATCGTTTTCAAAACATTTCAGGAATAAATACTATTATTGGTAATTAAATAGAAACTGTGGATTTGAACCCTTCCTTTAAATATATTACCGTTATTGTGTCCAGCATGGTAAAGTTTATATTTGGTCCTTTTGAAGGGCTGGCCTTAGGTTTACCAATGACTGACACCGCCTTATCTACCGCTTTTGGAATGATGTTGAGCATCGTATTGATTACTTTCTTTTATCATTTTTTAAAAGTCAGGGTTTTTCCCCGTTTTAGTGAAAAACGTAAATTATTTACACCAGCCAACAGAAGAAAAGTAAGAATCTGGAATCGATACGGTATTTTAGGCGTTTCATTCCTTACACCAGTGATACTTTCCCCTATTGGCGGGGCTTTAATTGCCAATGCATTTGGCGAAAAAAAGTATAAAATTTTTTTATGGATGACTGTCATGGCCTTAATGTGGGGTTTTGTAATGACCTATCTGGTGTTTGAGTTATCTCATTTATTTGGGTATTAGTATTTTTGTTGTCTGTAGGTTCTGAGCTAATCGGCGAATCTTTCATCGGCTAAAAAAGCTAACCGGTTCATTTTTAAAACTTCCAGGCTAAAAAAACCGAATTCTTCCGTAGCTTTTCCTTCGATCAGATATACTCCTTTTCCACGAAACGGGTACTTTGCCAGTTGTTCCGGGAAATGAGTGGTATCAAAATAATTTCCCTCTTTATCTATCCAGGTGCCAAAAGCCATTCTTTCGTTTTTTATGGTTGTGAGAGATTTTGAGCACACGAAATACCCGGCTATTTTAATGTTTCGGTTTTTAAAACCAATCATTTGCCTGGTAAGTATAGTATCGGTTAAAGCCGTTTTATCCTGAACCAGATCAAAGGGATTACATAACGGAAATCCAAGTAATTCCAACTCGTCAAAAGACTGATTCAATGTACTTTCCTTTACGACGGAAAGCATGGAAGTAAATGAAAAGCCATCGTCCTGTATGTTTTGGATGTGTAATGATTTATTATTTCCGGAAAATAGGGAATGGTTGTCGTGTTCTCCGACGGCGGTTACCAGGGCATTTTTTTCCCAGAATAATTCGTATTTACTTTTTCCGCAAAAACGAAAGGCGCCAATCCTGATTAGCAAGTCAAGTTGGGTAGATCCCAGAGGTACCCGTTCAACGAAATCTGCGAAATCGCGAAAAACACCATGATTTTCTCTTTGTGTTACAATTTTTTGAGCCGTTTGAGATTCTGATTCCTTTAAGTGTACAAATCCAAGATATAATTCATTTTCATTGACCAGAGTGCTCATATAGTGGCTATGGTTGACACAAGGAGCCTGAATATGAGCGCCCAGTATCTTTGCTTCGTGGACGTAAAATTCCGTGGGATAAAATCCGCCAAAATTATTTATAACCGCTGTTATGAACTCCAGTGGAAAATGAGCTTTGAGATATAAACTTTGAAAACTCTCAACAGCAAAACTGGCCGAATGGGCTTTGCAAAAGGAATATCCCGCGAAACTCTCTATTTGTCGCCAGACTTCCGCAGCTAATGATGCCGGATAACCCCGTTGTTGACACTGCATGAAATATTTCTCTTTTAAGCGTTCCAGGGTATCATCCTTCAATTTTTTCCCTGTCATAATCCGCCTTATTACATCGCTTTCTCCTAAATCCAGTCCGGCAAAATGATGCAGTATTTTCATTACGTCTTCCTGATATACCATGATACCATACGTTTCACTCAGCTGTTCCTCAAAAACTGCATGTGGATAAGCAAAGCCACATGGGTCATGCGTTCTTTGTATATACGCTTTCATCATGCCGGAGCTGGCAACACCGGGACGAATAATAGAACTTGCAGCCACCAGATGAATATAATTATCACAGTGTAATTTTCGTAGCAAGCCACGCATGGCCGGAGATTCTATGTAAAAGCAACCCAGGCATTTTGCTGAGCGCAATAAGGCAATACTTTTAGGATCATTTTTAAGTAATTTAATATCATGTATATCAATGTCTTGTTTGTGCCGTTGACGTATCATGGTGACTGCGTCCTTGATATGACCCAGTCCCCGCTGGCTCAGGACGTCAAATTTATGAAACCCGATGGACTCCGCATGGTGCATATCAAAATGGGTAACAGGAAAACCTTTGGGCATGAGCATACAAGCCGTATGATAAGACAAGGGTTCCTCACTGATAAGAACGCCACCGGCATGTATCGACAAATGATTTGGTTTATCGAGCAAGCGCGCTGCGTAATACAAAATGGTCGGTTCCAATTCATGCCGGTGCGGCGCTCCCTGTTCTTGTTTTACAACCAGACGGTCGATTTCTCCTTTAGGCAAACCATACACTTTTCCCAGTTCCCGAATGGCTGCTTTTCGCTGAAAAGTATTGTAGGTAGCCAGTAAGGCGACAAATGGCTGACCATATCTTTTGAAAATATAATCGGTAATATCATCTCGTTCATCCCATGAGAAATCAATGTCAAAATCGGGCGGTGATGTCCTGTGCGGATTAATGAACCGTTCAAAATATAGATTCAGTTCCAGAGGATCAACATCGCTGATTCCCAGGCAATATGCAACGATGGAATTAGCCCCGCTGCCTCGCCCGACATGATGATATCCAGCAGATCTGGCATATCGGACAATGTCCCAGGTAATAAGAAAATAAGCACAGAAATGATGGGTTTGAATAACCTTCATCTCCTGCCTCATCCGATCACGGGCAGCAGGTAATTCCCCATATCTGCGATGACATCCTGATTGGGCCAGTTTATCAAGTAAAGCATAGTCGCTCTCCATACTACCTGTGAAATGCAATCGGTTGATTTTTAAACCTTTGGTTAAATGAATGGATGATGAGGATAGTATTTTATACGTGTTCTCAATTATTTCGGGATATACCAGATAGGGTTCTTCCACTAAAGCAGCTCCTTGCATTTTGTCCTGTTTTGAACCCGTTTCCTTTGGATGAAGATGAGTCAGCAGTTTATTCTTATCAATGGCCCGTAAATGTAAATGAACCTGATAATCGTCGTCATTTCTGAAGGTGACCGGACATAACGCAACCAGTTTATGAGCGTATGCCCTGATCGGATGCCTGAATAATCGGGCAATATGTTCTCGCCGAATACCTAAAAATTCATTTTCCCTGAATTGTTCAATGGGCTTTACCAGTCGTGGGAATATAATCCAGGCATTTGGGAAATCAGGCGGTAAAAGGGGTAAGGCCTTTCGTTTCATTGAAAAATCAGTCAAAAAAGTGTTCAGTTCGCTGAAGCCTTCCCTGTTTCGTGCAATGCCGATATATAAACATTCTCCTGTATCATTTCGAAAATCAATACCCAACAGACCCTTTATTCCCGATTTTTGACAACTATCCAGAAATTCTCCGGCACAACTTGTATTGTTAATATCGGTCAACACCAACGTTTTAATATCATTTTCTATAGCATACTGTACCAGTTCCTCCGGTGACAAAATCCCGTAGCGAAGACTGAAATAAGTGTGGCAGTTTAGATACATAGGAAGGACAAGTATTAAAAGCAAACAAATATAAAACAAAAAGTTTAATAAATAATTAAATAAAACAAAATGTTTAAAATAATTAGACCACTCTTCCTTTGACATTATTTTTTTACCGCTAAAGGATGTTTTAGGCATTGACAATCAAAAAGATGACTTTTAAACAAATGGAGATTATCAGTCATACCATTAAAATCCCGTACCTTTGTAAGATGCAACAATTTGATACCGGCATGCGATTTTATCCTTGTTTCCTCTTGTTTTTTTTTCAGCTGACCTGCCTGTCCTTATCTGCTCAGGTGGTGTTGCAACAGGTGAATGAAGCGGGTATTATGGTGCAGCAACAAACGATACACACTGGGCTCAAACTACCTGATTATGTGAAGGTGCTTACCGATAGTATGCGAAATAAGGGATTTTTGGAGTATGCAATTGATAGTATAAAGGTGGTTGAAAATAATACCTGTCTTTTCGCTCATCAGGGACCCTTATATCACTGGCGCACCATACAGAGACCGCCTGAATCAGCCGTTCATAAAGATATATGGTTTGATGCAGGAAAATGGGAAGCTATGATAAGGAAGTATAGGGGTAAACCAGCCACGAGTGGCAGCCGGGACCTGCTGTTAAAGGAAATAAATACCTTGCTGACGACACATGGATACCCTTTTGCCCTCACTTCTCTGACCGTTTTACAAACTGAAAAAGGTGGCCTGGATGTACAGATTGCAGTTGATTATGGATCCTATATCCGCTTTGATTCCGTTCTTTTAAAGGGAGAAAGGCCTTTGGCTACCTCTTTTCTTTTGCGCTATCTCGATCTTAAGAAGGGGGCTCCTTTTTCTACTGAAATGCTGGAAAAAATGAAGAGGAGGATTGATGCACTGCCTTATGTGGAACTCATTGATGCAAAACCTGTCCTTTCAGGTCAACAAATCAACTGGGTACTTACCATGAGGAAAAAAATGGCAAGTCGTTTCGATTTTTTAATCGGATTGTTACCGGAAGCCACTACAAAATCAGGTGGAACGTTGCTGACAGGTACGCTGGAAGGGGAATTTCTTAATTCTTTTGGACGCGGAGAAAGAGTATATATCCAGTTTGAAAAATTAAGACCTGAAACACAACGGTTGCAAATGTCACTCCGGCATCCGTTTTTATTAGGGTCTCCACTTGGATTTGACTGGCGCGCCGATTTATATAAACGCGATACCTCGTTTCTTAATCTGGATCAATCTGCAGGTCTTCTCTTCCAGTTTCGGGGAGGCGATTACTGGCAAATTCATCTTGAATCCAACAGTAGTCGCCTGATAGGTATAGATGAACAGAAAATTTTACAAACGAAAGAACTTCCGGACCAACTTGATATGAGACATTCAGGTATCGGATTTTCTCTCTCTTTCAATAGAACAGATTATGCGTTGAACCCTCGTTCCGGCTGGTTATGTCAGGCCCGATTTACAGCGGGCAATCGAAAAATAATTCAAAACTCAAGGATTGCTGACCTTGGATTTTCAGAGAATTATAAGGTATTTAAAAATGAGGCAAGATATAGAATTCAGGCAGATGCAAGTTATTTTATGCCAGTTGGAAAAATCAGTACGATTCAAACAAATGCCATGATTGGTTATCTGGGAGGTAACGGGGAGCTGCTTAAAAATGAACTTTTCCGGCTTGGTGGAAATCAAAATTTACGGGGATTTGATGAAGAGGCTTTTTTAGTTCGTCAATTTATACTGGTATCAGTAGCCTATCGCCTGTTGATTGGTAAAAACGCCTATATCTACAGCTTTTTTAATCAGGCTTTCCTGACAGAAATAAAGGAAGGAATGCCTGTTAAAGACAAGCCATCTGGATTGGGTGCGGGTCTGAACATTGAAACAGGGGCAGGCTTATTTGGCATCAGTATTGCCCTTGGTGCAAATAAAAATCAACCGCTGAATACCGCCACACCCAAAATACATCTTGGTTTTAAAAATATATTTTAGAAGCTGAAACCAATGGACAGTTGGATAGACAGGTTCTGATCTTTATCACTTCTGGGCATAATTTTTCCCGCAGCATCGAGGCTATGTAAAGATAATTCTTGTTCTGCACGGGTTAAATCAAAGAGCCCCTGCTGGATTCTTGCACCGAGATAAAGGCCCTGACTCATAAAAATGCCTAATCCTGCATGAAGACCTGCATCTACCCTGTTAAAAAGGGGAACGCCTGTGTCCCGTGCATCATAATAAGCTCCAAGCGTAGCGGGTACTACCACTTTCCGATTGTCAACCGTTATAAATTTTGCATTAGTAACACCCGTTTGCTGGAACTGATCCTTAAAATAATCGTATTTTAAAGGAACTATGATGGGTTCAATGGTTTGACCAATCGTACTTTTTCCATTGTAATTCAACTCACCTACGCCTCTTGAACTTAACATGAAACTTCCGTATCCACCGGCAGATAATTCAATTCTGCCCAGGCGTAAAAAAACGGATAAAGGCAAATCCAGATAGGTATTTGTTATTCTGAGCGTTGTAAATCGGGTTCCTCTGGAACTTGCGACAGCGCCACCTTCCGTAAAGAATCTGAAATAAGAATCTCCCTGATATTGATAATCTGTACCTCTTTGGGTATATAATATTTCTCCACGTAACCCCACCG